>WNGM01002454.1_pt1 | contig 14923 bp, 24 predicted proteins | sample 5400571 | NCBI WGS metagenome assembly WNGM01 (sample SAMN13153378, study PRJNA577476) | soil metagenome | isolation source: 100 cm soil or saprolite under Garry oak tree replicate 2 | place: USA:California | collected 2016-06-15
ACTTGATCCACTTCTGTCACCCGCACAGCAGGAGCTGGCAATTGCAGAAGGGGCAGCTTTGCCGCCTCATGCTCTGCTGAGAGATGCTTGTACTCTCCTTTGCGCGTCACCCACACCACGACACCATCCGCTACAATCAAGCGCGGGGCGGTAATGTGCTTCCAGGTGAGGGCGATTGCATACACGGCGCCGCACACGCAGAACGTGATGAGCATGCCTGCAAAGGCTTTGCCTACCAGCGACAGGTAGGGCCACATGCCAAACAGGATCAGGATTTCCAGGGGAAGGAGGAGGAGAACCGTGGCAAGGATTGCCACTCGTTTACTCTTTTGCATGTTTTCTTTCTCCCATCAGGTTGTGTATACTTAAAATGTTCCTGAGTAACACTAGGGATTCGGCAGGGCCGTGCCAGCCACGGCCACTGCTTTGGGTGACGCGCTACGAATTACTTGCTTCCTATGGCCCGATATGCAATACGACGATAGCAACAAACAGCAGGAGCACGAGCAAGCCGAAGAGGATCAGGCCAGGCGTCTTCACTGGCCTTGCTCCTTGCCAGCGTATCCATCAAGCCAGCCACGAATATACTGCGTTTTATCAACCTCGTGTACATGCGTCCGCTTGCACATCAAGAGCGCCCATTCCACGCGAGTCTCAAATCTGAGTGCAGGCTGTGTATATTTCATGGTTGCGCCTCGCAGGTAAGCTAATTCATAGTAGGTGCGCTTTCTCATTTCATCCGCCTTAATGCTGCCCGGATATCACGCTACGTTTCTCGCATACGACGCCGTATTTCCTGGTTGCGCTTCCGTTCTTCCTCACGATAACGTTCAGGAATCGGATTGTTAGAGTAGAGCGCATACCTGATATTCATACACGGGTGAAAGTGGGCAATCAAGGCCACTTCTGCCTCATCTATCACCCCTCTCAGGTGGAAGGAGGTAATCTCCTCTGTCTCGATCTGTGCAAGCATTCTTCGATACCACGCAAGCCTTTTTGGAGTCTCATACGAGGCCATAAATGGCTCGCAATCAGCAGGGGTAAAGAGTTCCACCGTCCACAAGAGCGATGCAGGGTAGTTATCATGCATGATCTGACCTACGTCATCACCACTCCCGCGTGCATCTCTTATTCCCAGGTGTTCATAGAGGCGGCGCTGTGGATCAACCGATTGCCCAACGTAGAAAATAACATCCCCATCCCGGTAGAGATAGAGATAGTGACCGTCCATCTTATCCTCATCCGTATAATCAAGAGCTTCTGTAAGCGTAAGTGTGAGCATGCACATCTCCTAGCGTTTCACGACACGAACAGCCTGCCGCATATTGCGAGTAGACAGTGAATCTAAGTAATGTTGAGTAGTTGCTACTGATGAGTGACCAAGCAGCTTCCCTACCTCAAAAATATCCTTACCTTCTAGCATATACCAGTTCGCGGCCCTGGTATGCCTGAAAACATGGGGGCTCACACGCTGCCCGGTGATACCTGCCCGATTGCCTAGCCGCTCTACCAGTTGTTGCAAGGCAGGGACGGTAAAGGGGGCTGTTCTATCACGGTTGAGAAATACACGCTCCTCGGGCAAGGCCCCCCGCCGGTGCTTGATAAGGTAAGTAGAGAGCTTGCGGCGCGTTTCTTTGTCGAATGGCACCTCCCGCCACTTCTGTCCTTTGCCGAGCACCAACACATAGGATTCGCCCCCGCCTACGCTCATTCTGACATTCCCTATCGTGAGTGTGCAGAGTTCAGCGGCGCGTATCCCGGTAGAACTGAGCAGGGACACGACAGCCGTGGCGCGAGTACGCATGTACTCGTTTTCCTCTGCCTTACATGCAGTAAGCATCCCCTCAATCTGATGATCGCTAAAGACTTCCACTATAAGGGTCTGTACCTTGGGTGGTCTCACATTTTTTACCGTGAGCAGGGAGAGGCCCTCCCGAAAGGGACTGTCATCATCCAGGCACCAGTACAAAAAGGTTTTGATCGTTCTCACGTAGCCAAAGATAGTTTTGGAGGAAAGCGGTCCCCTGCCTGCCTTATGTGAATGATGTGTCTTCTTGAGGTGCTCTAAGAAACGATGTACGATGATGTTACGGATCTGCGCTAAAAAAATGCCTTGCTCATCACACCATGCTGCAAAAAGATGTAACTTCGATTGGTAGCGTTCAAGACTCCCTGGCTCAAGATTTGGCGCTTTATCTGCCAAATACTCATCCACAGCAAAAGAAACGGGAATATCATTCATGCCGTTTTCCTCTTCTTGTGTTGAGTTGTGCAGTTCATTACTCATAGTACTTTACGATACAAAAAAGAGTCAAGAGGCTAAGAAATTATCGTTAAACTGGGTGTCAATTCTGCTAGATATAGGTGTGAAGCCATATGATGAGACATCTGTTCTACGATAAAGCAGAAGACTTTATCATAAAACACCCTGCCTACTTCTGTCTCAACCAGCCTATTCAAGCATACTCATGTGTGTTTTTAGCGCCTGAGCATAATCGAAGGTTTGATGGTGCAACACTTCATTCATGAGTATACCATACATTCCTGCATCTTTACAATCATTTTGCCACATGGGAACGCATGTGCTATACTACAGAGCGAAAGGAGGGGCGTATTGATGAGCGAGCAACGCGCAACGATGGACTTCCTCTGTGGGCTGTGCAGCGGGAATACCGAAACCTCAGTTGTTCTCACACTTGGAGAGAACAGGATAGATGTCACCTGTTCCCGCTGTGGGGAGCACTGGCACATTCTCTATCCGGTGCTTTCATTTGACCCCTTTGCCATTGGTGATTGGGAAATCAGCCGCTCGCTTGGCATCATACGAGACGGAAAGTTCTACGCAAAGGAGGATATGCAATGAGCGCTACTACACGCTATTCACGATACATCGGACTGTTTGACCGTGGCTATGGCAGGGAGGCCATAGAAATAGGGCTGGCTTATCCGTTTCACATGAGCGGAGTGCTTCCTCCGCCTACCTTCACCGTCTCGATTGACACGGGTAGAAAAGGGACGCCACACTACATAGAAGTTGTCTGTGTGTTAGCCAATAGCCAGCAGGAAGCTGCGTCATCGCTAGAAATACAGCAGCAGGATATATCAGTCTGTTTAGCACGGCATAGAGCAGTGCAAAAACGCCTGGGAAGATATCACCCGTCGAGTAAAGATATGTTACCCGAAGAGTAAGACAGCCCCACCTTGCCACGCCTGGCCCGAAGGTCGTACAATGGAGATGCAGCTGCAATCCTTTTCAGAGGTGGACAAGCATCGAACAAGGCGCCTGGCAAGCTTTCTCTCCCACACCAGGCGCTTTGTTCGTGTTCGCAATAAAAAACAGAGCAACCCGCAAACTTCCTGGCAGAGGTAAAGCGAGTTGCTCTGTGTTGAGACAAACGCCCCCACCCTTGCGGGCTAAAGGCTCTACACCGGAGGCGTCTGCTTGCGGGCATTTAGATCAAGTCCCCAGGGGGACGAGACGAGAGCCCGCTTAAATTTCCCCATTATTCGGGAAATTTATCAAGGTCATTCTAGCACATCATAGCCGTGGTCGCAACCCTGCTCACTTCTGATAGAGCGTCAGCACCGTGGGCAAGGCATTGAGCATCAGCAATCCTATGGGCGCAAGAATGATGGTACAGATAAGCAGAAGCGCCACGAGCGCCCAGGTGATACCGAACCACCAGCCGATGAAGCAGAAGTACAACGCTCGTATCAGGAATGATAACTGCTGTCTCTGCTGCATGACGGTGATGTTCGGTGGAGGTGGATACATCGGTTGCGGGTATGGCGGATACTGTGTATGCGGTGGCCCAGGTTGTTGGTTTGGTTGCCTTGGTGGGTTGTTTTGCATGATCTTCTCCTTTGTGCCATATAAATACGCATATGCCGTATGATAGCACAAAAGTCGAATCATGCAAAATCCTTTCAGGAAACCCCCGGTATTCATGCAGGGGAGGAATGAAAGACTGTCTGCAGCCAGTACTTCCGCTTTCCTGTGCTACAATGAGAATAGATAGGTATAGAACCGGCCAGCGTAAAGGCACTCGTCTCGCTTGCGAGAGAGCAAACTGTTTCGTTGCGGTAAGCTTACCGGACGGTTCACATGCACAGATCGGCATGAGAGTAAACGCTCTAGTTGCTAGCACAACCTGTAACTTCCTTTCTGTGTGGGGTGTCCCCCGTGTGGGAACCGGACGGTTGTTCCGGTCTGCCACCCATCCCATTGCATCCAGCACAAGAGCGTTCTTGAAAAGATCAAGGACACGGGAAAGGTGAGATGCAAGCCCCCTGCGAGAGCGTGGGGTATGGTGACGCAAAACACAGCCTAAACGGGCGGGTAGAACTCGCTATGGTACACCGCATGGATGTAGTCCGCAGGCAAGTCTGCAAGCCTCTCCTCTGTCCATTCCTCAAACGTGTCGGCTTTCTCCTCTATGAGCAGCACATCACGTCCAGCGCACCCGATATCCCACAGTTTTCCCCATGGCGTGAGTTGCCCCGAGAGTTCGATGAGTTCGATGTAGGCAAACTTGTTCCACTCTGGCAGGCGTACTTTACGCACGCCTTGCGCAAATAGTTGCGGTATCGTCATGATTCCCTTTCTTCTGCCTCAAACTTAGCACAAGCTGGCCAGTTGGCTCTATGATCTTTCCCCGGGTACACTGTCCCGCTTGCCTTCGCCTTCCATGCCCTGAACTCACACTTAAACCATACGGCCTCTTGCTGGTGCCGGTGCAGATGGACGCACTCCTTACACCGCTTGCCTTGTGGCCCTATGCCAAACTGGGTGACACAGGGGTTGACCGAAGGAGGGCCAAGCGGCCCAGGAACGGCTATGGGCTGGCCATTCCAGTCGAGGAGCGGCTTTGGTGGCTCTTGTTTCTTGCTCACGGCTTCTCCTCTGCTTTCTGCTCGTAGACAACGCACATCACGCCCACTTGTAGGTCATCGATGCGCGTGACTTGCGCTCCCTTGCGCGGCTTGCCCCAACCCTCCGAGAGGCAATACAGGGCATCGGCCTCATCACTGGCGTGGAGGATGACTACGCGCTCGGTGCCACCACGGGCAACGAAATGCACCGCATAGAGATGCAGGGGCTCACTCAACGCGCATCCTCCACGGTAGCGTGTACTCCCGTTCCATACGCGCCATCTTGCCGGTGTCACCCTCCATCGCGCGGCGCTGGGCCTCCGCCTGGTGGCACACGCATGACTCGTTCTTGCAGCGGTAGCCGTTCGCCTCGGTGTGCAGTTGGTTGATCTGCACGAAGCGTTCCCGGTACTCGATCACCGGGATATGGGTCCTCTCACTAAAGGGTAGTGGTCGCATGGGATTCTCCTTTCGTTGCTTGGGTTTCAAACGTTGTAAACAAACAGAGCATAGTTGACCTAACTCGGCTTGACTTCTACTTCTACGAATTGATTGAGGACAATTGACGCTCCATTGGTGGCAGTGATACGAATCTGTACGTTGTCCTTCAGGTATTGGAGCTTCTTGACCTTGCTTTCACCAGGAGTTATAACATTCATCACAATATCTCCCGGCTTCAAGTCCACTACTCGTTTTGTCATCGTCGTTTCCTTTCTTCTAGTTGATAAAACTCCAGGTGTCCTCACTCTGCTTGCTCCTCTAAACGAGCATACGTTTCTCTCGTCATGATGCGTAGGTATTTGCGGTCCTCTCGTCGCCTGAGCGCATTCTGCGCCAGATCGAGGACGGCATAGCTTGACACGACAAGAATATCACCGTCCTCTGCACTGTCCAGGATATCCGCCAGATGTTGTGTCCAGCCTGGCTCCGATTCATTGTTGATATGTACTGTCATTGCTCCTCCTTCAGCTCGTCCCAACGCACGAACTGGAGTTTGCCCTGGTATCCAAGTTCCAGAATGTAGTAGCCGTAGACCGTACGGCGGTGCCCGGCTAAATCGTAGGTGTACAGAAAGTCTATCACCCACAGGGGTTCTGCTGTATCACGGCTCCTGGCGATGCGGGTCAGCCGGTACTCGTTGGGTGGCCTGCCGTGCTTTTCCTCGTTTTCGTTGGTGAGGCGCCACGCGAGCTCGCAAAAGGCCACGAGTTCGGCGCGGGTCGGTGAAGGCGGTTGGGTGTCGGTCATAGGGTATCTCTCCTTGCAAGTGGACGGGTGAAATAGCCGCGATGGTCCGTTGAGTTCTTCATATGAACACGGCCTGCTACATTATCGCAAGGCCAATAGTGTGCAATTAATGCCTCCTCTGCAATTTCCATAGCGGGGGTGCGAATCGGTGGGAATCCTTTATTGGATGATTCTTCATAGGCGAGGGCTTCCAAATAGCTTTGGTAGCGACCAGGCAAGTAGTCGTGTACCAGTGGTACACAGTTTCTATACGAGAAAAGCCACATGTGCCACTCCATTGAATCGGGTCGGTTCTTCCTAATATGATAGCCAGCATCCCCATATTGCATATGTTCGCGTAACCGTAGAAGCGGATTATGCGACCTGCCCACATAAGAAATCTGCGATGCCCCATCCTGGAAAGCATAGAGGTAGTAGCACTCCTCCTTGATCTTTTCCCACAGTGGCGTCGTTGGAATCATTGATCTCTTGACTGCTAGTAGTTCGCCAAATGTATAAACGAGCATCATATTCCTCCTTAATCCACATGTTACCACAGTCTTTACAACCTGTCAATCCTCTTGTTTTTTAGGCCAGTCTATGCTATGATATTCACACAACACATTCACGTTCGTTACTACAATAGTTGTGCTGTACTTGTCAGCACGAATGCATGACAATATAAGCTATCTACACGTTGTTCGGACAGCCTGGGATGTTGTTCTGTAAAAAGGGGTGACAATTGAATCTATTTCTCAACCAATGTTCTGCTAACCTGCCACCGGGCGGGCGATAGGAGGCAGGGTATGGCCTCTCCACTGATTGTTCCTGATATACTCGACCTCGGGTCGGATCTCTCTTTACGTTTCTGCTACTTCACGCCGGACTCTCTTGCACACCCGGCAAAATGCCACCTGGGGCTCTTGCAATGGCTCATAGATCGCTATACACGTCCTGGTGATACCATTGCAGACCCCATGGCGGGGGTAGGTTCTACACTGTACGCAGCGCTCTTACAGCGTAATGTGATAGCGCGGGAAATCGAACCGCGCTGGCTGGAGCTGCTCCATAAGAACGCAGCACATATTATTCGATGCGCGGGGTTATTCGCAGGGGCTATCGATGTTGGGCAAGCCGATGCCAGGGAGCCCTGGGGATACCAAACAAATCATATTATCATGAGTCCCCCATATGGTAACGAAGCATCGTCCTCCCCACTGGCACACCGGGCGCTCATCTACAAAACACTTGAAGGAAGGCGCTGGAAAAGTTTACTCTCAAGCATGGAAAAACAGGCAGGGAGTTATGGCAGTGTCATGTTCCACTACGGCATACACCCAGCCCAAATCGGACACTTCCGAGGCCCTCGCTACTTTAAAGCCATGACGCAGATTTATAAGCAAGCCAAAGCAAGCCTCTACTCCGGCGGATACCTTATCCTTATCCTGAAAGATCATATCAGGGATGGCAAACGAGTCCCAACGGCGGATTTGACTGTGGAAGTATGCGAGGGCCTCGGTTTTGTGCTCCATGCGCGTCACCAACGCCGTGTGTATCCCTTGTCCCTGTGGCAGCGCCGGCGCAAAGAGGCAGGATTGCCAGTAGTAGAAGAGGAAGACGTGCTGGTGTTTCAAGTAGAAAGCGAGGCGGTGTCATGACCAGCGCCAACGGCACAAGTGCATCGCAGTCTGACCGGCACGCAGCCATTGACTATCTGAAACGGCTGAAGGCAGGGGAAAAGGTAACGAGGCCCGCTATTCACGATGAGGACATGCTCACTGAACTCAATACTGCTGACTGGCTGTGTGGGCAGGCGGGCGGCAACCTGGAGACGCTGAAGCGCATGTATCAATCCTTTGCCGCATTTGAGAAGGGCGGCAAGTCGTTACACCCACTCTTTGCAGAGGTGGTGGCAGAGGAAGAACGCAATACCCGCCGCAAACTTGCCACCATGACGCTGACAGAACTACTCGTCAAAGAACTCCCCCCGGCGCGATGGGCCGTGCCTGATCTCATCAGCGAAGGATTGACCATCCTGGGCGGGAAGCCCAAACTGGGTAAATCGTGGCTCATCCTGGGTATCGCGCTGGCTATCGCCGCCGGTGGCTTTGCGCTGGGCAAAAAGCCGGTTGAGCAAGGGGAAGTCCTGTACTTGTCATTGGAGGATAATGAGCGACGCTTGCAAAAGCGCGTGCGCCTGCTCTGCGCATCCCTTACCGGGGTACCAACGGACCTTCACCTTGCCACCCAGTGGGCACGTGCTGACGCTGGGGGCCTGCCTGAACTTGAGCAGTGGATTATAGAGCACCCACGCGCAAGGCTCATCATTATTGACACCTGGGCCAGATTTGCACCCCGGCAACGAAGGCAGGGGCGGGTGCAGTATGACGAGGATTACGATGCTTTGGTGCCGGTGAAGGAACTGGCAGACAAATATGGCATCGCTATTGTGGTTATCATGCACATGCGCAAGATGGCCTCTACCGATATTATCGACGAGATTAGTGGCAGTGTGGGAGTAACCGGCGCGGTGGATGGCATACTCGGGCTTAGACGTGAACGCGGGCAATTCACCGCCTCGCTGTTCGTCACAGGCAGGGATATTGAGGACGAGCAGGAGTACGCCCTTGCCTTCGATAAAGCCACCGCCGTATGGACGCTGGAGGGCACCTATGAGCAGGTAGCCAGGACGAAGGCCAGGCAGGAGATCCTTGACATCCTCAAAGAAGGCGCCTGGATGACGAAGGGGGAGATTGCAGATAGCATCGGGAAAAACATCGATACGACACGTAACCATTTGAAAGAAATGATGAAGGATGGCATTGTCGAAAGACGGGGCTATAAATATGCGCGTAAGACTAGCCAGACTAGCCAGGTTGAACGGGAACAGCCTGGGGAGTGGTATGAGAGTAGCACAAACCTGGCTAGTCACCTGGCTAGTCAACACGAAAAAACTAGCCAGGTTGAAAATGAGATGAGCCAACTTGATGAAGATGGAGAAGGCTATAGAGGGTTAAAACCACTCTATCTTGTACCAAATGAAGATGAATCGTAAAGCTGGCTAGTTTTGCAATGATGACTAGCCAGGTTTAGAAAGGAAAGCAATGAAATGAAAGATCATGAAGGTGATCTCAAGCAGTATATCCTCACATCTGAGACCTATTATCATTGGGCGCGTGACAAGGGGGAAGTTGACGAGGTGATGTTTGGCTTCTACAGTCCTGAAGGTGGCACATCGGGAGAGATGGCCGTCAGGTGGCATCAACTTGAAAACGGCAAGCCTCCTGTTCCTCGATTAGAGTGTTTCAATGATGGCTGGCATGCGCTCTATCAATTTCAAAATGTGCTCGCAGCTATGGCAGAGGTAGATAGAGAGGACATCACGCCGTACGAGTTCTGTGCCCTGCTAGAACATTGCGGCTTCATTGATAAGACTGAGCGAGTTAACCCGAATAAGATAGACCCGGAGATGACGCTACAAAGCGCTGTAGAGGAATTGCACTCTATGGCAGACTCACTCGAAATCGATGTACCTAGTGATGCTGGCTATGTAGAGCGGGTGCGAGCGATTGCTGACTTTCTCGCTTCTATCGAGTGGATTGAACGAAGATGAATCACATAAACCTGGCTAGTCATTTCATTACCATTAAGCACAACCTGGCTAGTCACTAGCCAGGTGACTAGCCAGGTTGAGAGAATGTAAATTAGCCTGTAAAGCCAATCTATAGAAAGCTGGCTAGTCTGGCTAGTCTAAATGACATGTTTTTGATTTGAGGTGATACTATGACCACATACGCAGCCTCTGCCTATGATCTACGCTTTTTAATAGAACAAAAAGCAACCGTTCGCTTAGAACCTGCCACACGCACAGGACAATTTGCAGGTCCCTGTCCATTCTGTAAATGCGGGAAAAACCGTTTTCTCGTCTGGCCGTACCGTGAACACCCTGGCTACTGGTGCAGGGTGTGCGGACGAACCGGGGGGCCCGTCCGCTTCCTAATGGACTACGAGGGCAAGGCGAAGTGGGAAGCGTTACAAGAGCTAAACCTACAGGACGAGAACGAATATCACTCCCTGCCACCTACTTCTATGACGCACTTAGCCAGCCCTGGTAAAATTTGGCAAGAGACAGGGCGTGCTCTCTGCCATGCAGCACAACAATGCTTGTGGTCGCATCGTGGGGCAGCAGGGCTGGCATATCTACATGGCAGGGGGTTTACCGATGCCACTATCCGCGAGGCCATGCTAGGGTACTGTCCAGGGCTTTCCATGGCAGGGGAAACGTGGGGGATACAATCAAAGCAACTGGTGATCCCCAAGGGCATTGTCATCCCCTGGTACTGTGGCGGGCAACTGTGGAAAATTACGCTGCGGCTGGGAAAAAGTGCCGATCACCGCTATGAGCAGGTGCTAGGCAGCCAGGAATGTCTCTATAACGCTGATAGTATTAGCAGCGAAAAGACAACGGTGCTCTACGAAGGCGTGTTCGATGCGCTCTCCGGCCAGCAGGTAGCCCCCGAGTTGGCCCACGTGGCGACCGACGACACGCGCAAATGTCATCAAGCACAGTGGATTGCCCGCCTCTGCCTTGCGCCGCGCGTGCTGGTCGCTTACGACGCAGACGAGGCAGGGGATAGAGAATCGGCATTCTGGACGCGCACGCTACCACACGCCACACGGTGGCGGCCCTGGGCCAAGGATGCCAACGCGATGCTGGAGCAGGGGCTTGATCTGTTGGAATGGCTGGTGTTGGGGCTGGCATAGAGAAAAGGACACATATGATACGCAAAGCGACTATGGCCGATCTGGACGCTATCAAGCGCATCGCAGACGCAAATAAAGACACACTCGGCTTTGTGCTGCGTCCTGCTCTTGCCGAAAATATAGCGCGGCAATGGGTACTTGTAGCAGAGGAAGGTAGTCGCATTCTTGGCTTCTGCAACTTCAGGCATAGACGGGATGGGCAAACGACGATCTATGAGATATGCGTGAGCAAAGATGAGAGAGGATGTGGCATCGGGCGGGCAATGATAGAGGCGCTGGTAAAGGAATGTCACTCCTGCATACGACTCAAAGCCATGCAGGGCACCGCTGCCAATGGCTTCTATCAGCATCTTGGCTTTGAATTAGTAGGAACTGAACAAGGCAAGAAACGAGCATTAAACGTATGGACAATATCTATTCATCAGGGCAAAACCGCCGCTTAATGCAGATCGCCTATGATACTGGCTACCTGCTCGGCGTGCGTTCAGATTTAGATGATTACGGCTTTCCGATATCCTTTGTGGATATCGAGTATAAGCATCCTGACTTCACCGCGCATCTTGCCACAGTCAAGCGCCTGCAACCGAAATATGCTACGGTCCCTGATCTCTCAGAGATGGAGACGAGCGAGGCGGATATCACAAGAGCCGTCAACCAGGCCGAGGAACTTTCAAGCTATTGCGCTATTCCGCTCGTTGTTCCGAAACGCTCAGATCAGCTATTGCTTATCCCATCTCAGTATGCCATTGCCTATTCAGTGCCAACCTCCTACGGTGGCGCAAAGTTCGGTATATGGAAGTTGCGAGGTCGGCGCATTCATCTGCTCGGCGGGAGTCCACAGATGCAAATGAGGCTCTATCACTATATGCCTGCTGAGATACAGAGTGCAGATGGGAATATGGCACAATTGATGGCAGTCAAACGAGCGAAATATTGGCAGGGGAAACGCTGGTGGAAGCATCCGCAGCATGGGCAAGGCATAGAAGATTTGTACCTGGATTGCTGGAGACGCTCCTGTGAGAACATCAGGGCCTATTGGCAGCAGATAGCATAGAACTGTTGTGCTAGTTTTTCACGCGAAAAAGTGGCATGAGAGCGCATGGTAAGCGGGCTGGCGAGGCGAAATGATGGTGGAGTTACACCATCATATCTCTTGCGGATTCTTCATTTTTCGTGTATAGTATTCACAAGGCTTCATAAGTCTTATCAAGTCTTGTCGAGTTGTCCAGACTATTGAAAGAGAGGACGCCAGTGCTGGTGCCAACTGAGATAGAGGGAAAAGAATACTTATCACAACGCGAGGCGTCTATCCATCTAGGTGTTGCCCGTGAGACATTCAGGAAACATATTGCGCCTAAGCTGAAAGTCTATAGAGACCCCAGGCGGCCAAAAAGGCAGATTCTCTACCTGAGAACCGACCTGGATCAGTTTCGACATATACGACCCAGCGACGAATAACCCTATCTAAAAAAAGTAGCCCCTGCCAAGATGCCCTGGCAGGGGCTTTTCTTATTGCTTCTTCGCCTCCTCCATTCTCGTCAGCACTACCACGTCGAGTACCAGCCGCTCCAGTTGGTGTCTTATCACTTGCGAAGCGATGTCCTCTAACCGGCATCCGGTCTGAGCCCACACCACGTCATCGATCACATTGGCGTCTCTCTTTATGCGCTCATGCCAGGGCGCGAGCATGTCTGATTGCATATACATCTCCTTACTATCACAATCATAGCCACATTCTACCAGTTTCTTCCACTTTCGTCAAGACTCTTGACAAATAGGCCACATTATGCTATACTTCTTACAGACGAGGGGAAACGTGGAGCCTCACGAGAGAGCGCATACAACGCGGTTCCCCAGCCATTTGAAAGGACTAATCGAGATGACCAGGACGATCAAGAGCGAAACCACCAACAAGCACTACTTTTTGACGATAGATGAGACCGGCCACGCAGTTGACTGTTCCTGCCCCGATTGCCAGTTCCGCCACCACGCCTGCAAGCACATGAAGCACTATAATGCAGCATACGAGCAGGCAATCGCCTTCGCCGCCCTGGTGGCCCTCTTCGATTGCCGCTCACAGGCGGTCATCGAGGCCAAGCGCGCAGCTTATTGGAATTTTGAGATGTCAATTCAGGCAGCATAGTCGGGCCGCAAGGCCCCAAAGGGGGAAGGCAATGACCAACACTAAGCAGATAGAGCAAGCCATGATAGTCCGTAACAATGCAGCGGCGCTGCTTGAGGATCACGAAAATGAACCAGTAGACGCCTGGGAACTGGCGCAAGAAACCGGGCTCACTGAGAAACAGGTCACTCAGTCTCTCAAGTACCTTGCCGGTCAGGGCTTGATAGAACTTGAGAATGGCAGGGTGACAAAGGTTCTGCCGATGTTCACAGAGGTGCAAGAGCAGAGGCGGGTTCCGCTCGCTGAACGCGGGCAACTCAATGGCGACCGGGCATGGTCGCTGCTAAAATGAGAAACGATGACCTGGCCCCGCTGCTCGCTGACTACTTCAGGAGCGGGGCCGCGAGAGAAGACATGGAGGCAACAATGGACACCTATAACATGGATTTGAGCCAACCGAACGGGCCGCTAGATGCTTACCTGCACGATGAAGCAGATGCCAGAGTGAAGGAGCTTGAGCAACGCTTACAGGCTGCATGCACGGCGGTTGAAGCCCTCCAGCAAGAGTGGTTTGTGGCAGAGGAAGCGGGCTATGGAGAGGCCGAGCGCGATGCCTACCATGCTCACCACTGGCAGAAGCTGGTAGAGGCCGTGGGAGCTAAAGCACAGGTAGACGAGGAATGGAGCGACCAAGACAGCCGTTTCATCACCCCTGCACTCGACCTGGACGCACACAATGAGCAGGTACTAGATACGGCCTACGGGCCAAAGGAGACACGATCATGACATTTCATAAGGCTGTAAAGTACGGCGCAAAGTTGCGCATGGCTCTATCAGGCCCGGCAGGGGCAGGCAAAACCTACACAGCATTGACGCTCGCAACCACGCTTGCCGGTGGGGGTAGCATTGCCCTCATTGACACAGAACACGGTAGTGCATCGAAGTACGCGGATCTCTTTGAGTTCGATACGCTCTGTCTTGAGACGTTCCACCCGCAGCGCTATATCGATGCTATTCACGAGGCAGAGGCAGCCGGATATGCAGTCCTGGTGATTGATAGCCTCTCGCATGCCTGGAGCGGGCAAGGCGGACTCCTCGAGGAGAAGGACAAGATAGCGCGGGCAAAGTATAGCGGCAACTCCTTCTCTGCCTGGAATGATGCCTCTGCCATTCAAAACAAACTCGTGAACGTCATCCTGGGCGCGAAACTGCATATCATCGCCACCGTGCGCTCTAAGATGGATTACGTGCTGGAGACGGGCGCAAACGGGAAGACGATGCCGCGCAAGGTCGGCATGGCACCCGTCCAGCGTGATGATCTTCCCTACGAGTTCGATGTATTCTGCTCAATGGAGAGTGACAATACGCTGATTGTAGATAAGAGCCGCTGCCCTGCGCTGTCTGGCGCGGTCATCGCAAAGCCGAATGGCGCGGTTGCAGACACGCTCAAGGTGTGGCTCTCAGGTGAGCCCACTCCCGAGCCCATACAGGAGGATAGCCCTGCTATGGCTACAGAGCAGCAACTGGCCTCTATCCGCAAGCTGTGTGAGTACCTGGGCAAGGGATTTGTACCTACCAATGATTTCAGCTTTGAACAGGCGCGCTCCCTCCTCGAGGAGTTGACAGGGGAATACCGCAAGCTCCAGGAGGCAAAGAAGCAACTAGCCCCTGCCCAGGCAACCAGCGCCAGCCCGAAGCCCGCTCAGGCTAGGCAAGAGCCCGCTCAGGGTACAGCCATCGCAGCGACCAATGAAGCCAAGATCCGTACCCTGCTGAAAGAGTACCAGGCGCTCTGCCCCGAGAAATGCACGGCTAAAACGTGGTACTTCAAGGTGCTACGCGCGGCGTTCCGCATCCCCGAAGGTCCGCTGCCAGCCAACGACGCCTACACAGCAGAGCATGTCATCGCCCTGGCTCAGTTCGTCAAGCCATACCGTA
>WNGM01002456.1_pt1 | contig 14917 bp, 14 predicted proteins | sample 5400571 | NCBI WGS metagenome assembly WNGM01 (sample SAMN13153378, study PRJNA577476) | soil metagenome | isolation source: 100 cm soil or saprolite under Garry oak tree replicate 2 | place: USA:California | collected 2016-06-15
ACGTCCTTGACCTGCGCCTGGCCACCGAGCTTGCCTTCGGTGCCCACCTCGCGCGCGACGCGCGTGACTTCCGACGTGAACACCGAAAGCTGGTCGATCATCTTGTTGACGAGCTGCGCGGATCGGAGAAACTCGCCTTCCAGCGGTCGGCCCTCGACCTCGAGCGCCATCGACTGACCGAGGTCACCCTTCGCCACCGCGCCGACCGCTCGCGTGACTTCCGTCGTCGGCCACACCAGATCGTCGATGAGCATGTTGATGGCGGCCACCTCGTCGGCCCAACCCCCGGTGACGTCGGGCACCGCCATCCGCTGCTTGAGCTTGCCTTCCTTGCCGACGGCCAGAGAGACCCGCGCGGTTTCGCGAGCCCGGCGCTCGCTCACGCCGACGATGTCGTTGAAGGCATCGGCGATCTTTCCGTTGACTCCGATGAGGTCGACCGGGAGCCGTACGGCAAAATCACCATCGCGGAATGCAAGCATCGCCACGAGTAACTGTTTGGAAAACGCATCGCCGTTCGACGGCGTATCAGTCATGTGGTTCGCATCAACGGTCGTGGTCCGACTCCTGGTGGTTTTCATGAGGTGACCTCGAGGGCTGTCGGATGAGCGACACGCACGCCGGAGTGGCCTCGACGGGGACGGCGATCGATTCGGCAAGAAACCGACGCGGCGCGACCACGTCACAAATGTTGAAGACCCACCTCACTAAAACATCAATCATGAAAAAGGCGCACAATCGCTGGCGCCATTTCTATCTTGGCCGAGTGGACGTGGAAAGTAGGAAAATATTCTTCCACTTCACGCGCCGCGATGCGGCATGCGTCCGGGGCCACGTCTCAATCGAATTTCGAGGCCGCTCCGTTGAAGTCGAGTACGGCTCGGTAATACGTAAGCGGGTGCCGCTGAATGTAAAACGTGCGCGGGCGAGGGTCGGTCAGCGCGTGGGAACCGGGACCCAGGGCTCAGGACAGCTCGGCGCGTTCGGGTAGTAAGCGCTCGCGCTCGGGCAGTAGTACCAGTACGGCTGCCCCCCGGGCTGCTGCTGGATGTAGACGGGTGGCTCGGGCTGGATGACGGTCGGAGGGTAGTAGTACGCCGGGTCATCCCACCAGTACGGAAACGCGAGGAAGGGCGTGACGCCGACGAACACGCGGCCTCGGTGATGGAAATGATGAAAGCCCGGGTGAGGACCGTGGTGACCACCCGAGGAGCCGCGACCCCCGCCGTGGCCGCCACCGTGGCCGCCCGTGGCGTAGGCCGGAGCCACCATCACGAGGGCGACGAGGGCCGCGAGAGCGATGCTCACCAAACGCTGCTTCATCTCGACTGTAGGACGCCCGGAGCCGGCGCCGCATTCATAGTACGATATCGCGCACGTCGACCGGTGGCCCCGGCGACGAGAGGAGCCCGCGATGCCGTTTGACCTGGTGATCAAGAACGGGATGGTGGTCGATGGATCCGGTTTGCCGGCGTACCCGGCCGACATCGGCGTGCGCCACGGCCGGATCGATACGATCGGCCGCATCCGCGAGCGGGCGCGCGAGGTCATCGACGCCGACGGGCTCGTCGTCGCGCCAGGCTTCGTCGACGGCCATACCCACATGGACGCCCAGATCTTCTGGGATCCCCTCGGGACCTCGTCGTGCTACCACGGCATCACCACGGTCGTCATGGGCAACTGCGGCTTCACGCTGGCCCCCTGCGCCGCCGCCAACAAGCACCTGGTCATCCAGAACCTGCAGCGCGCCGAGGACATCTCGCCGAAGGCGATGGAAGCCGGGATCGAGTGGCGCTGGACCACGTATCCCGAGTTCCTCGACGTCCTCGATACCCTGCCCAAGGGCATCAACTACGCCGGCTACGTCGGCCACTCCGCCGTGCGCACGTACGTCATGGGCGAGCGCGCGTTCGACCAGGCCGCGACCGAGGACGACCTTCAGGCGATGGAGCGTCAGGTCCGCGACGCCATCCGCGCCGGCGCCGTCGGCTTCACCACGTCGCGCTCGCCGAGCCACGAGACGCCGGATGGCCGGCCCGTGGCCAGTCGCGCGGCGGCCTGGGACGAGGTGCGGCGGCTCGTCGGCGCCATGGGTGAGCTGAACGCCGGCATCTTCGAGCTGGCCGGTGAGAACGTGGACCGGGTCCCCGATCACCCGGAGCTGCGCGACTACCACGTCCGCCTGCGCAACCTCGCCGTCGAGACGGGACGGCCGGTGACGTTCGGCGTCTTCAGCCGGCGCGGCGTCCCTGGCGTGTGGAAGAAGTACATGGACCTGCTCGACGAGACCGCGGCCGCCGGCGGCCGGATGTTCGCCCAGGCCCACAGCCGATCCCTCAGCGCGCTGCTGTCGTTCAAGACGCAGATGCCGTTCGACTGGCTGCCGGTGTGGAAGGAGCTCCGCCAGCTTCCGCTCGCCGAGCAGCGGCACCGCCTGCGCGATCCCGCGACGCGAAAGAAGCTCGTCGAAGTCTCGGGCGAGCGCGATGGCCGGCGTCCGCTGGGCACCGAACCGAAGCCGCCCGACTACGACTGGCTGCTCGTGTTCGACACCGTCGAGGGGCCGCACCGCACGGTGGCCGAGGTCGCGCGCGAGCGCGGCCAGCATCCGGCGGAGACGATGATCGAGCTGGCGCTCGAGAAGGACCTGGACCTCTTCTTCCTCCAGCCCGTGGCCAACGAGGACCAGGACATCGCGCTCCAGATCATGCGCAACCCGCGCGCGGTCACGACGTTCTCCGACTCCGGGGCCCACGTCTCTCAGCTCATGGACTCGTCGCTCCAGACCCACCTGCTCTACCACTGGGTGCGGGCGAAGCAGGCCTTCACGCTCGAGCAAGCGGTCAGGATGCTGACGCTCGTGCCCGCCACGCTGTGGGGCTTCCACGACCGTGGGCTCGTCCGCCAGGGCATGGCCGCCGATCTGGTGGTCTTCGATCCGGACACGATCGCGGCCGAAATGCCGGAGGTGGTGGACGACCTCCCCGCCGGCGCCCGCCGACTCGTGCAGCGCACGCGCGGCATCGCGGCGACGGTCGTGAACGGCGAGGTGCTGCTGCGTGACGGCAAGCACACCGGCGCGCTGCCCGGGCAACTGCTCCGCGGACCGCTGGCCCGACGGTCGTAGCCGATCGAGGACCGCTGAGCCATGCGCGCCGTGATCTGTCGCGCATGGGGCCCGATCGATGATCTGACCGTCGAGGACGTCGCTCCGCCGACGCCGGGCCGGGGCCAGGTCGTGATCGACGTTCACGCAGCGGGCGTGAACTATGCCGACTCGATCATGGTGGCCGGTCGCTATCAGACACGCCCGACGCTCCCCTTCAGCCCCGGCCTCGAAGCCGCCGGCGTCGTGACGCAATGCGGGGACGGTGTCACGCGCTACAAGCCGGGCGATCACGTCATGGCGATCCTGGCCTACGGCGGCTTCGCCGAGCGGGCCGCCGCTGACGAGGTCGAGACGTTCGCCATCCCGAGCACGATGCCGTTCGACGAGGCGGGCGCGTTCCCGATCGCGTACATCTCGAGCCACGTCGCCATCCGCTGGCAGGGCCGGCTCGAGCCGGGCGAGACGCTGCTCGTGCTCGGCGCGGCCGGCGGCGTCGGGCTGACGGCGGTCGAGATCGGCAAGGCGATGGGGGCGCGCGTCATCGCCGCGGCCAGCACGGACGAGAAGCTCGCGGTCGCGCGCGAGCGCGGCGCCGACGAGCTGATCAACTACGCCACCGAGAAGCTCACCGACCGCGTGATGGCGCTCACCGACGGCAAGGGCGCCAACGTGTGCTTCGACCCGATCGGCGGTGACCTCTTCGACGCCGCGCTCTCCTCGCTCGGCTGGGGCGGACGGATCTTATTGATCGGCTTCGTCGCCGGCGTCCCCAATATTCCGGCCAACCGCCTGCTCGTGAAGCACCGGTCCGCGCTCGGTTCGTCACTGCGCTATTTCCGGTGGCACGAACCCGACAAGCTGCGGCGGACCGTCGACGAGCTGTTGCAGTGGTACGCGACGGGCCAGCTCAAGCCGTGCGTCACCCATCGCCTGCCGCTCGAGCGCACGGTCGAGGCGATCCGGCTCCTCACCGACCGCAAGGCGCACGGCAAGATCGTCGTCATGCCAGAGCTGCCGGCGCGGTGACGACGGCGCTCAGGGTCCGCGAGCACGGGCCTCACGTCGTCGTCGTCACGATCGACAATCAGCCGCGCCGGAACGCGATGACACGAGCGATGATGGCCGAGCTCGGACGTCTGTGGGAGAGCCTCGAGCGCGGCCCCTGTCGCTGCGTCGTCCTGACCGGCGCCGGCGATCGCGCCTTCACGTCGGGCGCCGACATGAGCGGCGATCTCTCCGCCGATCCGTCGATCGCGCGGACCGTGAACGACGCGCTCCTGAAGACCCGGCCCTACGCCAAGCCGATCGTGGCGGCGGTCAACGGTGATTGCGTGGCCGGCGGCCTCGAGCTGCTGCTCACCGCGAAGCTGATCGACGCCGCCGAGGCGGCGCGGATCGGCCTCGTCAATCGCGTGCTGCCCGCGGCCGACCTGATGCCGTGGGCGCTCGCCACCGCCGAGACCATCGCGGCCAACAGCCCGAGCGCCGTGCAGGCGGTCAAGGAGCAGATCAGCACGACGATCGCCGTCCACGCGCAGTCGCGCGAAGCGCTCGATCAAGAGCTGGGCGATCGCGTGCGGGCCAGTCCCCACTTCTCCGAAGGCGTGCGGGCCTTCCTCGAAAAGCGCGACCCGAACTACACGTAGCCGAGTACAGTAGACCCCCCCGAAGCTCCGGGCAGGAGGAGATCGATGAAGAACGTCGCAGTCGGACTCGCAGTGGTCATGGCCGTGCTGATCGCGGCGCCGATGCTGCTCACGCCGGCGACGGCGCCGGCGGCCGAAGACTTGAAGATCGCGCTGGTGGTACCGCTGTCCGGCCGCTGGGCCCGCCAGGGCCAGCTCAAGAAGATGGGCGCCGAGATGGCGATCGCCGAGGTCAACGCCCAGGGCGGGATCAAGTCGCTCGGCGGCGCCAAGATCGTGCTGCGCGAGGCCGACGCGGGTGACAGCGTCGAGAAGGCGGTGAGCGCCGCCCAGCGCGCGCTGACCCGCGAGAAGATCAGCGCCGGCATCGGCTCCTGGCTGAGCTCCTTCACGCTCGGCGTCACCGAGGTGGCCGAGCGGCTCGAAGTCCCGTGGTTCACGCTCTCCTACGCCGACTCGATCACCGAGCGCGGCTTCAAGTACACGTTCCAGTCGAGCCCGGTCTCCTCGGCCCAGGCCGAGCAGGCGCTCGAGCAGCTCGTCGAGATCGCCAAGCGCAACAACCAGCCGATCAAGAAGGCCGCGATCATCGGCGACAACACCGCCGCCACCGTCTTCTTCTTCAAGCCGCTGCGCGAGAAGCTGCTCAAGGCCAAGGGCATCGAGGTCGTCGTCGACGAGATCTGGACGCCGCCGCTGGCCGACGCCACCGCGATCGTCCAGAAGATCCGCGCCACCCAGCCCGACATCATCTTCTACGGCGCGACCAACTTCCCCGACTCGATCCAGGTGCTGCAGAAGATCAAGGAGTTCGGCGTGAAGTCGCCGATCCAGGGCGTGGGCGCGTGGCTGGTGACGCCCGAGTACGTGAAGGCCGTCGGCCCCGAGCTGCTCGACAGCATCAAGGCCGTGGTGGCGGCGCATCCGCTCAAGGGCCAGGAGGAGCTGGTCAAGCGCTTCAAGGAGCGGACGGGCGAGCCGTTCATGACCCAGGATCCGCTGATGAGCTACGCCCACGTCTGGATCATCAAGGAAGCCGCCGAGCGGGCGAAGTCGACCGATCCCAAGGCGATCCGCGACGCCGTGGCCAAGCTCGACATCACCAGCGGCCCGGCCGCGACCGCGCTGGCCCCCGGGCGCATCCGCTACGACGAGCACGGGCGGCGCATCGGCGCGATCCCGATCATCGTCCAGTGGCAGGGCGGCGAGCCCTTCACGGTGGCGCCGAACGAGCTGGCCACGCGCAAGCTCGTCTGGCAGGCGGGGAAGTAGCGCACGGCGCGATGAAATAGAGCACCGCGCGAGCCCGACGTGGCGCTGGGCGATTTCCTCCAGTACGTGGTGACCGGTCTGCTCGTGGGCGGCGTCTACGCGCTCATGAGCATCGGGCTCGCGCTGATCTTCGGCGTCATGCGGGTCGTCAACTTCGCCCAGGGCGACTTCATGATGCTCGGCATGTACGTGACGTACTTCCTGACCACGGCGTACGGCATCGATCCCCTGCTCGGCGCCGTCGTCATCGTTCCGCCGTTCTTCCTGGTGGGGGTCGCGGTCCACCGCGTGCTCCTCGCGCGCGTGACGGGAGGCGGCGATCCCCAGCGCCTGATGGACACGCAGCTCATCCTCACCCTCGGTCTGTCGCTCATCATCACCAACGGCACGACCATGCTGCTCACGCCGATGCCCCGCGGCATCAAGACGTCGTACGCCACCCAGGCCTTCGCCGTCGGCCCGATCTTGATGAACGAGGCGCGCTCCTATGCGTTCCTGATGGCGCTGTTCCTCGCCGGCGTCGTGTACCTGTTCCTCACGCGGACCGATCTCGGCAAAGCGTTGCGCGCGGCGGCCGACGAGCCGGAAGCCGCCGGCTATCAGGGCATCGACGTCCGCGCGATGCACGGCCTCGCCTTCGGCGTCGGCATCGCGCTGGTCGCGGCCGCCGGCGGGTTGCTCGCGACCTATCATCCGATCGAGCCTACGGTCGCGGTCAACTTCATCGTGCTGATGTTCGTCGCGGTCGTGCTCGGAGGCCTCGGGTCGATCCCCGGCGCGTTCGCGGGCGGCCTGGTGATCGGCATCGTCCAGTCACTCACGCTGCTCGTGCTTCCCTTCCAGCTCCAGAACGTCGGCGTCTTCATCGCCTTCCTGCTCGTGCTCTATCTGCGCCCCCAGGGCCTGTTCGGCCAGCGCCTGCGCGCGGTTTAATGGATCACACATTGGGGGGCCCCGAAATGGCCCCCCAAACCCCCCCGCGCTCGTCACGTCCCGGCAAAGCCGGGATGCTCCTCGACCTCCTCCCGATCGCACTCGTCGTTCTGGCCGGCCTCGCGCTCACGCTCCTGCTCGGCGAGCGCTACCACCACCGCGTGCTTCAGCTCGTGTTCATCTGGGCGACGATGGGACTGGCCTGGAACATCATCAGCGGCTACGCGGGCCAGACCTCGTTCGGCCATCAGGCCTTCTTCGGCGTGGGCGCCTACGTGACGGTGCTGCTCGTCGTCACCTTCCGCCTCACGCCCTGGATCGGCCTCGTCGTCGGCATGCTGGCCGCGATGATGGCCGCCGTCCTCATCGGGTTCCCGACGTTCCGGCTGGCCGGCATCTACTTCGCGCTCGCCACCCTCGCCTATCCGCTGATCCTGAGGATCCTGATGGACTTCCTGGGCTACCAGGAAGTCGCGATCCCGATGATGCGCACCCGTCCCGTCGCGTTCATGCAGTTCAGCGATCCCCGCGCCTACGACGTGCTCGCCCTGGGCGCGCTCGCCGCCACGCTCGTGCTCTCGCACTGGATCGAGACGTCGCGACTCGGCTACGCGCTCCGGGCCCTGAAGGAGAACGAGCAGGCCGCCGAGGCGATGGGCGTGGACACCTTCCGCGCGAAGATGTTCGCCTACGTCCTGAGCGCCGCCCCGGCGGCGGTCGCCGGCGTCATCTACACCCACGCGATCCTGTTCATCGTCACGCCCGAGGCGGTGTTCGGCGTGCTGGTGATCGTGCAGACGCTCGTGGTCTGCCTGGTCGGCGGCGTCGGCAGCAAGTGGGGGCCGATCATCGGCTCGGCGCTCATGGTGCCGCTGAGCGAGATGCTCGACGCAACGGTCGGCGACCGGCTGCCCGGCATTCAAGGCGTCGTGTACGGCGCCGCGCTGGTGCTGGTGATGATCTTCGCACCCGAGGGCATCTACTGGCGCTGGCAGACGATCGCGCGCCGGCGACGTGCGACTGACACGAGCGTAGAGTCGGCCACGGCGGTCGCGCCGACGCCGCGGATGGTGGCCGATGCTGCCGGCCGGCCGAGCGTGGAGCGCGGCGCGCCGCTCCTCGACGTCCGTGGCGTCTCGAAGGCCTTTCTCGGGCTTCACGCGCTCGACGACGTGAGCTTCACCGTCCGCGGTGGTGAGATCCTCGGCGTGATCGGGCCGAACGGGGCCGGCAAGACGACGCTCTTCAACGTGCTGAACGGCTTCCTCGCGCCCGACCGCGGCGACGTGCGGTATCGCGACGAGTCCGTCGCCGGGCTTCGTCCCAGCGCGATCTGCCGTCGCGGCGTCGGCCGGACCTTCCAGGTCGTGCGCGCGTTTCCCCACCTGACCGTGCTGGAGAACGTCATGGTCGGGGCGTTCGTTCGCGAGCGAGCGCCGGGGCCGGCGCGCGAGCGCGCGCAGGCGGCGCTGGCCGCGGTGGGCCTCGCCGCCCGTGCTGGCGTCGTGCCCGGCGGCCTCACCACGCTCGATCTCCGCTTGATGGAGCTCGCGCGATGCCTGGCCACCGCTCCCGAGCTCATCCTGCTCGACGAGCCGCTGGCGGGACTCTCGCGCGACGGCGTCGACACGATGATGACGCTGGTCCGCCGCGTGCGCGACGCCGGCGTGACGGTGGTGATCATCGAGCACACGATGTACGCGGTCGTCCAGCTCGTGGATCGACTCGTCGTGCTCGATCACGGGCGCCGCGTCGCCGAGGGCCTCCCCGCCGACGTGGTCCGCGATCCCGCCGTCATCGAGGCCTATCTCGGCCAGCGCTGGCTGACTCGTTCCATGGGGGGCCCCGAGATGGCCCCCCATACCCCCCAACCCTCGGGGCGCCCCGGCGGAGCCGTGGCACCCCTCGACGCATGCTGAAGCTTTCCCAGGTCGGAGTCGCGTACGGCGGGCTGCAAGCGGTGGCCGGCGTCTCGCTCGACGTCGCCGAGGGCGAGTTCGTGACGATCGTGGGACCGAACGGCGCCGGCAAGACGACGCTGATGAAGGCGGTCGGCGGCGGCGTGCCGCTCCAGTCCGGCCGCGTCGAGTATCGCGGCCAGGACATCAGCGGACTGCCGGCGCACGCCCGCGCCCGCCTCGGCATCGCGCACGTGCCGGAAGGCCGCAAGGTCTTCCCGTCGCTCACCGTGCTCGAGAACCTCGAGATGGGCTCGTATCGCGCCGAGGCGCGACGTCACCGCGTCGAGGGCCTCGAGACGGTCCTGGGCCTCTTCCCCGTCCTGCGTGAGCGCCGCCAGCAGCTCGCCGGCTCACTGTCCGGTGGCGAGCAGCAGATGCTGGCCATCGGCCGGGGCATCATGGCGCTGCCCGATCTCCTGCTGCTCGACGAGCCCTCGCAAGGCCTCGGGCCGCGAATCGTGGAAGGCATCTTCGAAGCGATCGCCACGATCCGGCGCAGCCGTCCGGTGACGATCCTGCTCGTCGAGCAACGCGTGGTGGAGGCGCTCGAGTTGTGCGACCGCGGCTACGTGCTGGAGACGGGACGCGTCGTCCTCAGCGGCGACCGGCAGATGCTCCTGGCCGACCCCCGCGTGCAGCACGCGTATCTCGGGGCGTGAGGGAGGTTCTGATTGCCGGCGCGGCTGCGGTCACGTGCGACTCGAGCGTCACTGGTCGGATACTCTTGCGTGGTCCGGTGCGGCGGTGGGATGCTGGCAGCACCGTGACGATGACGCCGCGTTACTGGAACATGTGGTGGACTTTGACGATGGCCGCAGCGGGACTGACACTGCTGGTCGTCGTCCTCGAAGCTCTCGGAATTCTCCAGGACGTTGGCCTGGCGCGGGGCGTCGCCGGTGTGCTCCTGACCATCGTCTTCGGGCTCACCGCCTCGACACGCTCGTCACTCACGGGGTTCCGTGGTGACGTCGTGCCCAGGCTGGACCGCATCATCACGCTTCTCGAAGAACGGCTCCCGCCAACGACGACGTAGCGCCGAGCCACGCCGGCAGCGTCAACGCCCGCTGAACCGCGGCGTCCTCCCCTCGCGATGAGCGACCATGCCCTCGTCGATGTCGTGGCTCCACTCGAGCGCGTGGCGGAGCGCGTCGGACAGCGTGCGGGCCGCGGTGAACCCGGACACCATGCGCGCGTTCATGATGCGCTTGGCCCCGCGGGTGGCGATCGGGCCGCTGGCGCCGATGCGGGCGGCGAGCGCACGCGCTTCGGGCAGCAAGCGCTCCTCGGGATGCACGGCGAGCACGAGCCCCAGCCGCTCCATCTCGCCGGCGTCGATCGTGCGGCCCGTGCAGATCAGCTCGAGGGCGCGGGCCCGGCCCACGATCGCCGGCAGGCGAACAGGACCGCCGGCGCCGGGAAAGCCACCCCACAGCGCCTCGGGCAGCGCGAACGTCGCGTGCGCGGCGGCCAGGCGGATGTCGCAGGCCAGCGACAGCTCGGCGGCGCCTGCGCGGGCGGCGCCGTTCAGCGCGGCGATCACGATCTGCGGGAGCGTCTCGATCGCGTCGTACAGGCGGTTGGCGAGGCGCACCATCTCGAGGATCTGCTCCTTGGTGTAGCTCGCCCGCACGGTCGGGTTGAGGATTCCCATCGAGAAGAACTCGCGGCCGCTGCCGGTGATGACGACGGCCTGGGCTTCGTCGTCGCCGCCGAGACGATCGACGACCTGCTGGAGTCCGAGCAGGACGTCACGGGTGAGCCGGTTCTGATCCGCGGGCCGATCGAGCGTGATGGTGATGACGCGGTCAGCGCGCTCAACGCGTAGCTCGTCCGATCCCATGACAGCCTCCTGGAAGCACGGCGGTGAGCGTCTCGCGGCCCGGGCGGGCGGGGCGTCACCTACATATGCTTCGAGGCCGAGGCTGTCAACTCGCGGGGTGCGGCTTGCGGCGTCAGCTCAGACGACGGCTGCGTCCGGCTCCGCCACCCGCTTCAGCTCCTCGAGGGCGATCGTGCCGTCGATCACCTTCTGAAAGCCGTCCTGGAACAGCGAGCGGGCGCCGTCGCGGCGGGCGCAGGCGCGCAGCTCGGGGTCGCTGGCCCGGTCGTTGATCATCGTGCGCAGCTCTTCGGTGATCGGGATCATCTCGAAGATGGCCGTGCGCCCGACGACGCCGGTGCCGTTACAGGCCTTGCACCCGACCGCGCGATAAATCATCAGCGGCTCGGTCATGCCAGCCATCATCTGGGTCTCGGCGTCGGCCGCCGTCGCCTGCTTGCAGGCCGAGCACAGCCGGCGGACGAGCCGCTGGCTCACCACGGCGGACAGCGACGATGCGATGAGGTACCGGGGCACGTCCATGTCGGCCAGCCGCGTGATGGCGCCGACCGCGTCGTTGGTGTGGAGCGTCGCAAAGAGCAGGTGGCCGGTCAGCGACGCCTGCATGGCGATGCGGGCCGTGTCCACGTCGCGCACCTCGCCGACCAGGATGACGTCGGGATCCTGGCGCAGGACGGAGCGCAGGCAGGACGCGAAGGTGAGGCCGATCTTCTCGTGCACGGCGATCTGGGTGATCCCGTTCAGCTCGTACTCGATCGGGTCCTCGATCGTGACGATGTTGGTGGTCTCCGCCTTGATCGCGTTCAGGCAGGCGTAGATGGTCGAGGTCTTCCCACTGCCCGTCGGCCCGGTGACGAAGATCGCGCCCTGCGGCCGGCGCATGGTCGACTGGAGCGTGGCCAGGTGATCGGCGGACAGGCCGCAGCTCGGCAGCGGGATGGACACGCCGTCGAGATCGAGGAGGCGCAGGACGAGCTTCTCGCCGTGCAGCGAGGGCACCGAGGACGCGCGGACGTCGAGCGCACGACTGCCCCGGACGAGGTGGATGCGGCCGTCCTGCGGCAGGCGATGCTCGGCGATGTCGAGGTTCGCCATGATCTTGATGCGCGACAGCACCGCGGCCCGCTCACTGACCGAGATGGTCGTGGCGTGCTGCAGGAGCCCGTCGATACGGAAGCGCACCAGCAGGCCGTCGGTGGACGGCTGGAAGTGGATGTCGCTGGCGCGTCGTGCGATGGCCCGGTCGATCAAGTTGTCCACGAGGTCGGTCGCACTGAGCCGTGGAGCTGAAGGATTCCGGAACTCGGTAGCCGCCCCCCGACGAACGATCTCGAGCATCGTGACGGTACTCCTTTCGCGCAATCGCAGCTTGAGCAAGGTATGTCCTTCTATCTAGATGAGGCAATTTAACCCTGGGTATAGGTTTCTATATCCTCCGATATACGCGACGAACCATTCACCGCGAGTACACAGGTCGAGGCCCGTCAACCCGTCTGCCTCGAAAAAGCACGTCTCCACGCGGCGTTCGACGCCCCCTGAGCGACGTCGCGTCTTCGGGAGCCCAGGCCGTCACAACCGGGCGCGAGGCTCGGACGGTGAATGCGTTTCCGACACTCTTGTAAGTTTCCTCGACGCCCATTCGGCCGGTATCTGGCCGCAAGCGTGAGTTCTCACGGAAGTTTTTCTTACGGAGCGACTCCCCCAGGTGTCAGGAACTTCGACGGTGGTTCATCCGTACCATCACCGCCACGGCCGGCAGCGTGATCAAAACCGCCGTGCTCACGGTCACGCCGCCCGCGCCCCCGCCGCCTCCCCCGCCACCGCCGTCGGCGGACACTGTCGGCATCAAGGTCGCGGAGTACGTCGTCTCCAGCAAGATCCTGAACGTCCAGGCGACCAGCACCAGCACGAGCGCGACGCTAACCGTGTCCGTCACGTCGACGGGCGCCGCGATCGGGACGCTGACCAACAACAGTGGCGGCAAGTACACCGGTGCGTTCTCATGGCCGGTGAACCCGGCGAACGTCACCGTGAAGAGCAGCCTGGGAGGTGCGGCGAGCTCCGCGGTCAAGGCGAAATAGGCGAAATAGGGCTGGTTGACTTTCACCGCGACCCCGACCTAGAGTCCGATCACTCTGTCGAGGTGCGGGCCGTGAAGATCAACCGTCTCGAGGCGATTCTCGTCGAGGTGCCGCTCCACCAGCCGGTCACGGGCGTTCACGGCCGCACCACGCTGCAGCGGAGCGTGCTCGCTCACGTCGTCGCCGACGACGGCCGCGAGGGCTGGGGCAACGTCGATCCGACTCCGGGTTACTCGAAGATCTCCGCCGACGGCGTCCAGGCGACGGTCGGGCGGCTCGCGCCTCGCGTCGTCGGCATGGACGCCTTCAACGTGCAGCGGCTGCTCGCCCGGATGGACGAGGACGCGGCGGCCGAGTCCGAAGCGAAGGCCGCCGTCGAGATGGCGGTGCTCGACCTCCAGGGCCGCGCGCTCGGCGTGCCCGTGCACACGCTGCTCGGCGGTGTCGTGCGCGACGAGGTGGGCCTCAATGCCTGGATCGGCGCCGTGGCGCCCGCCCAGGCGGCGCGCGAGGCCACGGCGTGGCTGGGCCGCGGCTTCCGCACGGCCAAGATCAAGGTCGCCGGCGCCACGGATGAAGGCATCGAGCGCGTCGCGGCGGTGCGCGCGGCGGTCGGTGATCGGCTGGCGCTCCGTGTCGACTTCAACGAGAGCCTGACGCTCGCCGAGTCGGCGCCGTTCATCCGTCGCCTCGAGCCCTATGCGCTCACGCTCGTCGAGCAGCCGATTCCCCGCGACGACATCGCGGGGCTCGCCGCCATTCGCCGCGCCATCTCGGTCCCGCTCATGGCCGACGAGAGCGTGACCGGCCCCGGCTCGCTCGTCGAGATCATCCGCCGCGAGGCGGCCGACATCGTGAAGCTCAAGGTGATGAAGCAGGGCGGGCTGCTGCGGACGCGGGCGATGCTCGAGTGCGCCGCGGCCGCTGGCCTCCGCGTCGTCATCGGTCACGGCTTCGGGCTCACGCTGTCGACGCTGGCCGAGGCGGCTGTGGCAGCGACGAGCACCGCCGTGCTCGACGGCTGCGAAGCGGTGGGGCCACTCAAGATGGCGGGCGACGTGGTGACGGAACCCGTGCGGCTCGACGCGGGCGTGTTACGTCTCCCGAGCTCACCGGGCCTCGGCGCCACCGTCGATCTCGATGCGCTCAAGCGCTACCGAGTGGCCTGAGCCGCCCGCCTCAACGGATCAGAGGAGACATCGCGATGAAGAACGGCTTCAAGGTCATGGACTCGGACCTCCACACGATGGAGCCCGACGGCCTCTGGGAGCGCTACCTCGACGAGCCGTTCAAGAAGTTCGCGCCGAAGTTCCTGCGCGGCACCGCCAACGCGCCGAACCAGCCCGTCATCAAGATCGGCGACCTCGAGCTCGGCGAGATGTCCAAGCGCGATCGCACCGCGGTCGTTGGTAAGGATCTGCAGCGCCGCGCGTTCACGCGGCATCCGCACTACGAGGCGGCGCACGCGCGAGGCTACGATCCAGAGTCTCACGTGCAGGCCATGGACATCGAGGGCATCGACGTCGCCGTGCTCTACGGAACGCGCGGGCGTCAGGTGCAGATGCACGACGACCTCGATCCGCAGGTGGCGACCGCGCTGGCGCGCGCCCACAACGAGTGGACCTACGACTACTGCCAGCACAACCCGGCGCGGCTGAAGTTCGCCGCCCAGGTCGCCTTCCGCGACGTTCCCGGCGCGATCGCCGAGGCCCGGCGCGCGGTTCGCGAGCGCGGCGCCGTGGCCGTGATCGGCAACCCGAACCCGATTCACGGCCGCCACGTTCACGATCCCGAGATGGAGCCGCTGTGGAGTGCCATCGAGGAGCTCGGCGTGCCCGTCGGCTTCCATCCGACCGGGCAGTCCTCACTGCAGGACGACATCGCGCGGCGGTATCTCGACACGCCCAACGGCCGCGTGATCGGCGTGGCCGGCCGGAATCCCATCGAGCTGATGATGGCGTTCGGCAGCATGGCCGCCGGCGGGGTGCTCGAGCGCCATCCGCGGCTGCGCTGCGCGTTTCTCGAAGGGACGTGTGGCTGGCTGCCCTGGTATCTCTGGCGGCTCGACGAGGTGT
>WNGM01002467.1_pt1 | contig 14884 bp, 8 predicted proteins | sample 5400571 | NCBI WGS metagenome assembly WNGM01 (sample SAMN13153378, study PRJNA577476) | soil metagenome | isolation source: 100 cm soil or saprolite under Garry oak tree replicate 2 | place: USA:California | collected 2016-06-15
GGCCAGCAAGCCCTTGAGCGGATTTGTGCCTTCTCCCTTGGCGATGTTTGGCAGAGTGGTCGTTGTCGTCATAATCGTTCTCCTTCGCCTTGAAAAACACCTCAAACTTCATTTTACGCCTTGGCAGGCGGGCGTGTTCCACGCTTCTAGTATCCCTATACTTTCATCTTTGCGCTCGCCCCAAATTTGTCCTCGAGCGCCTTGATTTTTCCAAGGCGCCGCACATGCCTTTCTTCTTGGCTGAATTTCGCTCCCAGGAACGCCTTCACCAAATCCTCGGCAAGCTTCACGCCAACGACGCGAGACCCCAGCACCAGCACGTTGATGTTGTCGTGCTCCACGCCCTGATGCGCCGAATAGGTGTCGTGACACATGCCGGCGCGAATACCCATGACTTTATTCGCCGCAACGCTCGCTCCCACGCCGCTTCCGCAAATCAACACGCCGCGCTCGGCTTTGCCGTCGAGTATGGCCCGGCCCACGGCTTCTGCAAAATCCGGATAGTCGGAGGGATTCTCGTTGAACGCCCCCACGTCCAGCACTTCGTGGCCGAGAGAGCGCAGGAGATCGCCCATCGCGACCTTGAGAGCAAAGCCTGCGTGATCCGACCCAATCACGAGCTTCATCGGGGGCTCACTTCCCTAAGACTTCCCGGGCAGCGGCAACCACATGGTCCGCGGCGAAACCGAATTTCTTCAACACATCCTTTAACGGAGCCGAGGCACCGAAACTGTGCATACCGACCATTTTTCCTTTCGCGCCGACGTACCGCTCCCAGCCAAATGTCGACCCCATCTCAACCGAAACCCGCGCCGTTACATTTTGCGGGAGCACGTTCGCCTTGTAAGCCGCATCTTGCTGTTCGAAAAGCTCCCAGCAAGGCATGCTCACAACCCTGGCCTTGAGGCCTTCGGCTTTGAGCTTTTCGTAAGCATCTACGCAAAGTGACAGCTCGCTCCCGCTGGCCATCAAAATCACGTCGGGTTTCCCGCCCGCGGCGTCCGCCAGAACATAAGCTCCTCTCCCAACGCCGGAAGCCGGCGCATATTTGGTGCGATCGAGCGTGGGCACCGCCTGCCGCGTCAGCACCAGACTCGACGGTCCGTGCTTGTGCTTGAGGATCAGTTTGTACGCTTCCACGACTTCATTGGCGTCGCCCGGACGCAGAGTCATCATGTTCGGCACCGCACGCAAAGACGCCAGTTGCTCGACGGGCTGATGCGTGGGCCCGTCCTCACCGAGCCCAATCGAGTCGTGCGTGAAAATGTAGATCGCGGGAATTTCCATCAGTGCGCCCAGGCGCATGCTCGGGCGCATGTAATCGCTGAAATTGAAAAACGTCGCGCTGAAGCTGCGCAGCTTAGACAACGTCATCCCGTTGACGATCGCGCCCATGGCGTGCTCGCGCACGCCAAAGTGAATGTTGCGCCCGCGATATTCGTTGGGATAGAACTCTCCCGCGCCGTCAAACGTCAGATTGGTTTTGTTCGATTTCGCCAGGTCCGCGGAACCGCCGATAAGCCACGGAATGTTTTTTGCCAGTACGTTCAGCGTCTTCCCCGAGGACTCCCGCGTCGCGATGCCTTTCGGATCCGCGGCAAAACTCGGCAGGTCCCTGTCCCAGCCATCGGGCAATTCCCCACTGAGCATGCGCTCGATTTGATCTGCCGCGTGCGGAAACTGCTTCTTGTACTCTGCAAACCTCGTTCGCCACGCCGCATGCCCCTGCGCGCCGCGCTTGCCCACGCCGTTTCTGAACTGATCGTAGACGCCGTCCGGAACCAGAAACTTCGCGTCTTCCGGCCAGCCGTAATTTCTCTTCACCAGTTTGACTTCCGCTTCGCCCAACGGCTCACCATGCGCTTCGTAAGAGTCTTGCTTGTGCGGCGAGCCGTAGCCGATGTGGCTGTTGACAATGATGAGCGTTGGCCGATCGTTGGTTTGGAGGAAGTTTTCATACGCGCGCCCGAGCATCTCGAGATCGTTCGCATCGGTGACGTGCGCGACGTTCCATCCGTAGCCCGCAAAGCGCGTTGCTACGTCTTCGCTGAACGACCACTCGGCAGGCCCGTCCAGCGTCACGCGGTTGTTGTCGTAAACCCAGCAAAGATTCGAAAGCTTCAGATGGCCCGCCAGTGAAGCCGCTTCGCATGACACGCCTTCCATCAAATCGCCGTCTCCGCAGACCGCGTACACCTTGAAATCGAAAATGGCAAAGCCTGGCTTGTTGTAATTCTCTCCCAGCCACTTGCTGGCGATGGCCATGCCCACGCTGTTTCCTGCGCCTTGACCCAACGGCCCAGTCGTGGTTTCCACGCCGGTCGTAAGATGCGATTCCGGATGCCCCGGCGTTCTGCTGTCGATTTGCCGGAACCGCTTGATCTCTTCCATGGGAACGGAGAGATCATTGGTCACTTCGCCCTTTGCATTCACCTGCCGCACGCCGGCCAAATGCAATGTCGCGTATAAAAGCATGGATGCATGTCCCGCCGAAAGCACAAAGCGGTCGCGGTTTGGCCACGTGGGATCCGCAGGGTCATAACGCAGGTAGTGCTGCCATAGGGAATAAACTACCGGCGCAAGCCCCATTGGCGCGCCGGGATGCCCCGAGTTTGCCTGCTGGACCGCGTCGATCGCCAGAGTGCGAATGGTATTGATGCTCAGCAGATCGACGTCCACTTGACTCTTCGCCTGACTCACTTTCGCTCCTGTCGCGGGCAGAAGGACACCCGCAGTTCACAACCGCTATTTTAGATGCCCCAACAGGTGGGGCAGGTGAGGAATTTTACGACAAAATCGTTGGCCTTGCTCGATTGGAGCGCAAGGTTCTTGGTATCTGACCGGCAAGACGACAACCATATTCCCTGGTTCCAAAGAGAGGAACTTTCCCCTTGCAGGCAACATGCGCTTAACGCCCGTGACTCGCATGGGGCTGCAAGGAATGCAAATCCTGACTGAAACGGACCCCGAGTCCATCATGAGTTTTGGCTTGGGGACGCGAGGAAAAAGGAGAGCCCTGCCACTCGAGCTGGCGGTGCGGCTCGAGAGCGACCAGGAGCGATGACCTGGTGAGCGCCTTAATTTCACCCCAATTTCAATTGACAAGAATGATGGGTGAGCGTATTGCTCTCGTATCCCGCCTACCGGGAGTTGGTATCTGCCGCAGATACCCGTAGTCGGAGGAGGGATCGCGATTGCCCGCGACCCCCTCCGCGGATCCGGACGAGCGGTTTTCACCGGCGTACAGGAGGTAAGCCATGCTTGCTTTGACATCCGACATCGCTTCTGGGACAGCAAAGATGACCTGGAAAGTACTGCGCAAGATTAACAGCTTGTTGCCGGAAGGGGATTTGCCCAGTCCAAGCTGGGCCCCTGGCCGCCTTCTGAAGCAGCGGGAACGCACGCCAATGGCTGTCGGAGTTCCCAGGAGAACCCAGTCGCTGTGTCCCGATTGCAATCGCGAAGCGGTGGAGGGAGTGCTAAAGGGAGAGATGGATCTTTCGGATTTTCGAGACAACCCCGGAGTTGTTGAGGCGGAGATATTGGAAGAAGGCGGGCGCATCCTCATGCGGAAGGCCTGCGAGAGACATGGCCCATTTGAGGATGCCCTCTCGAATCACCCCGATTTCTTTCGAAAGATGGAGCGCCTTGCTTTCGGCAGAGACTTCGGATGCGCTGACGATTGCGGCGTGCACGGTCATGGTCCGAACCGCATCACTTCCGGCAGAGGGACCTTTTTAGTTGTTGATCTGACCAACCGCTGCAACATGATGTGCTCCCCGTGCTTCATGGATGCGAACGCCGCCAGCTATGTTCACGAATTGACCATGGAAGACATAAAGGTCATTTTCAGCAATGCACGCTCGTTCAAGCCTCAGCGGGAAATCAATATTTTGTTCTCGGGAGGGGAGCCCACGATATCGCCGATTTTTCTTGATGCGATTCGGCACGCGAAAAGCGTGGGCTTCGATCGGCTTCACGCTGCAACAAACGGCATCCGGTTCGCTGAGAGTAGGGATCTCGCTTTGCAGGCGAGGGAAGCTGGCCTCCATGGTGTCTACCTGCAAATCGACGGAGTGTCTGAAGAAAAGAACAAACATCGCGGGTTGCGAAACTACATGCCGGTGAGGCGCCAAGCCTTGGAGAACATCGCCGCGGCTGGCATGAGAACAACGCTTCAAGTGACGGTACTGAACGGTGTCAACAACGACGGGCTTGGAGACATTGCCCGTTTCGCGATTCAGAACATAGACAAAATCCATGGCGTCGTTTTTCAACCCATCATGTTCGCCGGTAGAGACGAGTACGTATCGCCCGATGAACGATATGCGCGGCGCTATCCTCTCACGCAGCTCGCTTTCGATCTGCACGAGCAGACTTCGATGGACTGGCAGCCAATGCGGGATTGGTTCCCGCTATCAGACGTTGGGATATTCGCTCATCTGTGCGATGTCCTTAACCCCAACGCCAAACTGGGAAGCCTTTTCCAGGAAGCCCATCCCAACCGTGGGATTTTCAGCGCCTTGCTAGTGGACACCTATCACCGAGAGGCGGTCCCTATCCCCGCCTTTTTTGACTTGGAACAATTCATGCGAGACATCGTAGAAATAACCGATTCTGGAAGGTTAGCGGCAGCAACCAAGGCACTTGTCTCGCTTTCCCTCCTCCGCAATTTCAACCAGCAGAAGGCACCCCGGGGGTTCGGGCCTCGTGATCTTCGGCGCGTGCTTGAGAATTGTTTCTATCGCGTCACCGGCAGCAGCGATCCCCGCTGGTCACAAAAAGCGTCTGAGCCTGAGGGACGCTGGAGGGTCATGATCTTCAACGGTATGTGGTTTCAGGACGCCTTCAATTACGACTTTGCGGGAATCTGCAATTCGACTACTCCAGTGGCAATTCGGCAGGGTGAAATCAGTTTTTGTGCCTACTACGGCGGCGGTTGGCGGAAAGTCGTCGAGCATCAAAGCCAGACTGCAACCTTGGCGGAATGGCACAGAACCCACGGTCGCCACGAAATCTACGCCAACGGCAAAAACGTGGACCTTGGGCAGCCCGTGTCCGGTGCGGAAGCCAAGCTAGTGCAGATTGCAAGGGAACCTCTGGCGGTTCCGACCGGCGACTGACACCGCTGACCCTGCCTGGACCATTCTGAATAGATAGGAGCGAGACTGGCCTCGGAGCAGGAGGAGCAGCTGTCGTGGAATTTGAGCACAGGGGGAATTCAGATAGGGGTGTTCGCGCAAGTGGCCTGGTGCGTCTAAAGCTCACGAGGATACTCTCCAAGCGTTTTTGGCTCTTCTGGGATTTCCCCAGAAGATGATCGGCGCAAAGCTGAAGAACCAGCACCGGTGCATTTGGAGCCGTGTTCGGTTGCGGACGCAAAAGTGAACTAAATTCGGTTTGTGCTATGTTTTAGACACTGCCTGTGCCCGGGTGGCGGAATGGCAGACGCTGAGGACTTAAAATCCTCCGGGGATTTTTCCTCATGTGGGTTCGACTCCCACCCCGGGCACCACTCTTTCTTATTGAAGATGAACGAGTTGTTGACGCGCCGCTTTCCGCATACCTCTGATGTACGTCTCTTTGCAAGAGAACGAGCGGATCGCGGCTCCAGGCGTTAGCCAAATCCGCTTCCAGTTGTTCCTGTCGCGACCGCACCCATGGCGCATAATGCTTCTCCGTGATCCTCACACTTGATGGCCAAGCAGTATCGAGACTCGTTCAATGGGCACACCGGCAAGAAGCAATTCGACAGCGAATGTGTCGCGGAAACGGTGTGCATGTCCGTTCGGAACGCTTGCGAGTTTGCAGAGTCTGCGCAGTCGCGTTTGCCAGCTTCGCACGATGCTTTCCAGCTTCCCTCGTCCGCTCCAAAAGAAAAACCTATCCGTGACTTTTGGCGTTGCTTCCAACGCCGATAAGACAAAATCCGGAAGGATTGTGTTAACGGGAACGCCAGTCTTCTGCGTGTACAGGAAGAGTCGGTTGCCTTCGATCCTATCTGTGCTGAAGTTGACAGCGTCTCCGATGCGCATGCCACTGTAACGAAGTAGCAGGACAAGACCGCGAACGCGTCGCCCGTTCTCGATCCCGTGACTGGGCATCTCTTCTTTGTATTTTTGCCTCTGAGCGACACAAGTCAGGACTAAGTCATGGTTGTGCTCGAAGCAAGAGAACTCACGAAGTGCTACTTGCCATCGGTGCCGGCTGTGCGCGATCTCTCGTTTTGTTTGACTGAAGGCCAGGTACTCGGATTTGTTGGCCCCAACGGATCGGGTAAGAGCACCACGGTGAAGATGTTGACCGGGCTGCTGCAACCCACCCACGGCCAAGTTCTCTGGTGCGGCGCAGCGATTCAGCGTGACTTGCTGCAGTATCGTAAACGGTTAGGTTATGTTCCCGAAGAGATCGATCTGTATCCGTTTCTCTCCGGTTGGGAATATCTCGAGCTTGTTGGCACGCTTCGCGGATTGCCACGCAAGAGTTTAACGGCGAAGATCGACGCGCTGCTGGCGCTTTTTTCGCTGGCTCCGCACCGCCATTCAGCCGTAGGCTCGTATTCAAAAGGAATGCGCCAACGCATCGCGCTCATCGCAGCTCTTCTGCACGATCCATCGCTTTTGATTCTTGATGAACCGCTTTCGGGTCTTGACGTCACGTCTGCAATGATTGTGAAACATTTGATCCAGACGCTTGCCGAACGAGGCAAAGCCATTTTGTATTGCTCACACGTTTTGGAAGTCGTCGAGAAAGTCTGCTCCCACGTCATCGTCCTTCGCAAGGGAAGGACCCTCGCATACGGCCATCCCGCGGAGCTCATGAAATCCGCTGGGCAGTCCTCTCTCGAGCACGCCTTTGCACATCTGGTCGAGGGCGACGATGCGCCGCAGGCTGCGCGCGATATCGCCGCCGTAATGAGTTCGGTGTGATTTCCGCGTTGAAAAAATCCGTTCGCTCCAGGCTGGAAATGCTCTCAGAGAGGCCGTTCTACCGCCTTCTTCGACATTGCGTCGATCGCATGTTTTATGGCGGTGAAGGCTCCGGAACCGGCGAAGTGGATGTCAGCCTTGGGATCATTCTAGCGATTCTTGCCGCGCCGGGCGCGTTTGTTTCCTTGGCGCTGGTCAGCAAGTATGGGGCCTTTTTTCTGTGGTTTCGGGAATTCTATGTCAAGGACCCGATCAGTGCGTTGCGACGGAGCGGCGCGAGTCTTCATTTCGATCCATTCACTGCCTCTTTGCCAGACCAGTATTTCTTCATTGTTCTTTCGATGGTCGTTGCCGCCGCCGTGGCGCTCTGGAAATGGGACAGCCTGCTGCCCGACAGGCACGATTATGCGAATCTCGCGCATCTCCCTCTCCGGAGCAGGGACATCTTCTTTGCAAATCTCACTACGCTGCTTCTCCTCGCCGCGATTCTATGCGTGGACATCAACGCCGTCTCTTCCGTGCTTTTCCCATTGCTCGCATGCGGCTCGCGCGAAGTCTTCAGCTACACGGCGCTCTTCTTCGCCACGCACGTTGTTTCCGTTGTCCTCGCGGCCGCATTCGGATTTCTCGGCGTGCTCTCGGTTTTGGCCATTCTGATGAGTGCTTTGCCGTACCGCGCGTTTCGAAAAGCCTCCATTTACGCCCGGAGCGCGGTTCTGATTTTCCTCGTAGCCTTGCTCACCACGTCTTTCTCCGAACCGGCCAAGATCGAGCGGCTCGAGCGTGGGGCAAGCGCATGGTCGCGATTTCCTCCTCCCGCCTATAGTTTCTGCCGTCTTGTAGAATGAGCAAGTTACGTGGAATCAGTGGGGGTCTGAATTCCGATTCCCCCTCACCAGCTCCGAAAACTCTCAGTGGACTTGCGACACATCCGTGTCCTTCGCAATGAGCGTGGGAGCGGTGAGTTGGTCGCCAGCTATTTTTCGCCGAGTAAATCGAATCGCTCACGCGATAGAGAATTTCGCCGCCCGCGCGATTGGCCACGAGTTCGGTGTCCGCCCTGCGGGTCTTACAAATGCCGTTAGCTCAACACGAGGCGATTCGAAAGAGTCGGCGTTAGCTCACGACCTTAATTAAATCTCAGGGGTTTGCTGGCCTCGCGTGGTCGCCATCGAAAATGATAGCTCCATTGCTATCCAGAGCCAGATTTAGATGCTCTGCTAGGAATTCCAGCCGTCGCTGCCAGAAATCGTTGACGTTCGGCTTACTCTCAAGGACATGGCCTTCATCTTTGTAGATGCGGTATTCCGCGTCCTTGCCCAACCGCTTCAGCGCGGCGAATATCGCGTCGGATGCTATCAGGTTTCCGTCCTTGTTTCCCTGGCCGATCAACAGCGGCGTCTCGATTTGATCGAACTGATAAATCGGAGAGTTGGCTAAATATCGCTCGCGGTATTCCCAGGGCGTGCCCCCCAAGTTTCCTTGTCCATGCTCGTAATATCCGCCAGTTGCATCGGCGGCTTCAGGCCGCTGATTCAAGTAGTCCGCCACCAAATCCGGATGTAGTATCGCAGCGGTAATGACTGCGGCCTTAAAGCGCTTCGTTTGACAAATGAGCGCCAGCGTGCAATAGGAGCCGTAACTCTGCCCCATCACCGCCAAGCGATTGGGGTCGGCATAGCCTTGTTCGATTGCAGCGTCAATGCCCGGGACCACCGTATTCACCAGATCTTTCATCACCATGCCGGTGCGCAGGGGTGCATCCGGGTAGAGCACGGCATAGCCGCGCGTTGCGAGAATATGGAAATTCCATGTCGAATCGCTCCAAAACCCGAAGCTGTTCACATAATTCGAACCGTTAGCCCCGCCATATACCCACACGGCCAGAGGGAGGCGACGGCCTTTCTCATAGCCCGGAGGCAAGAGAAGCGCTCCACGTAACCGTTGCCCATCTGCACCTTTCCAATCGATGATTCTGGCAGAGCCTAACTCATAGTGCTCAATTCCCTCATTAAGATGCGTGACCTGTTGCGTCTCGTTGCTTGCGGTATTGAACACCCAGGCGTCTGCCAGATGCTGCTGGTCCTTCGCAATGTATGTGATTTCTCCAGTGGCGTCGCTGGCATCCAGATTGAAGGTCGTGTAATACGTTCGCTCGTTCTCTAATTCAGCAAAGCTGTGCCCGCTGGCGAGATCGATGCGGAAGATTCCGGCCTTTGTCCCTTGGCGTTCACGAGCGATAACCCAAGCTGTATGCCCCTCGTTCGTGGTCCACAGAATTGGTTGACGGGCACGCGTTACGATTCCGGTGATCCGATGTCCGGGAATGTCGCCAACTGCAGTCCCCCGTCCAGTGGAAACTTCGATTCGCCAGAGCTTGCCGTCATTTCCGAGAGCATAGATGTTCTTTCCCGTGGCGTCCCACACTGGAGGCCGCTCACCTTCGCCGTCGTTGAAACTAGGAAGGCCAGCGGCCGACAGGTTCTTCGCAGCGCCATCCGCGACGGAAACAACCACAATCTCGCCCTTAGCTCGCTGCCCACTTGAAATGTAGGCAATCTGACGACTGTCAGGTGACCAGTTCAGCTCGATTCCATAGCCGAGCTGGATCCTGTCCGCAAGCTTGCGACTGCGACCACTGTCAAATGCATAAAGCTCTAGTTCGTCGATGAACTGCTGGGTGTTCGGTTCGCGGCCCAGCGTTGAAGTATACGCCACGTACTTTTCATCGGGAGAAAACGAAAACCAGGCAGCTTTGACGTGCTTTGCGATACGCGAAACGCTGTGGTTGCGCAAGTCTAGAATCGCCAGGTCTCCCCATTCCCCATCCGTAAAGTCGGCCGCGTCAGGTTTGGTCGCCTGCTCTTTCGCGGCATCGGTCTTCTTGCTTAGAGCCTTGAAGACGATAACTGACGGTTCGTTGAGGGCCGGTTTTGGGAAACGCTCCCTGCCTTCGGTAGCTGGCAGGAGCGCGTTGGCTTGGGCGACGCTCATTCCTTCGGGCAGAATTTTGCATAAGATGCGATGGCTATCGGAAGACCACCGCACAATTTCGAAACCAAAAAATGACCGGACGATCACACCTGGGAAGCGTTCCGATTTACCTGTAGCCTTTTCCCATATCCAGATTCCGGCTTCACCGCCTTCATCGGAGTAATAAGCCAGGCGGCTCCCGTCCGGGGACCACACTGGCGCCCAGTTGAAGTTAGTAGAATTTCCAAGCTTAATGACCTGTCCGGTTTTGATGCTTGTAATGCCAGCCTGCTTGCGATTGTTGCCCTCAGCGAAGGAAACTCCAGTCGCGGTATAGAACCTGCCCGCAGGCACAGCCTCATCGATCGCCCAGGTATGCGCGAGCCACTCCCCATCCGGCGAAAGATCGAAAGCAGAACGAGTGTCAGGCGCGTTGGTTGCGACAGCGATGTCCAGTGGCAAAGGTTCACGGACCCGTTGTTGGCCCTCAACAGCGGATGCAAGCCAAACCGCGCAGCACATTGCTCCAGCCACTACCGCGAAGCGGTTCGGCTTCGATGAGTATCTGAACGTCGGCATCACTGCCCCATGGTTTCGAAACTGTATTCTATGCCCGGATGCCCGGTGTCACCAGAAACGGAAATTGAACAATTGAACCTCATGGTGGGCTTAGGAGGGCAGTGGGTCAACGTCAACGATGCCTACTACCGTTGGGAACTATCTCGTCCGGCCGACGGCCAGCTTACGAGAGGGAAGAATGAAGACGCGCGCTCGTAACCCCTAACTTGGTTAGAAGCCGCGAGTGGAGCTTGCGTTGCCGCCGTGTTCGGCGATTCTTTCTGCGACACCATGGCAATTGCGCTGGTGCGTCATCGCCATGAATCAACGCCGTGTACGTCCGGTGTACCTCAATCCCGGGAATCTGCCATTTTTGCGTTTTTTGGCGTGTACTAGAATCAGTAAGTTGCGTGGGATCAATGGGACTTAGGAGTTCGAATCCCACTCGTCCACCGATTCTTCAACCAAGACGAAGACCGCCAACAGCCAAAGAAAGTGGCCCACGCTCGCACGTGGTCGATACTTCCCAGATCCGGACTTCTAGGGCGTCTCAGCAACTTTAGCCTTTTAGGAACAGACACAGAGTCTTTCTCTCGCCGAAAGTGAGATGCCATTCTCGCTGCCGAAGGCAGCGCGGTCCCTCTCTCCGCCCAGGGCGAATCTAACATGGAAATTCTTTATTCGTCTCGGGAGCAGACCGTCAGAGTAGCACTCGACCCGCGAGGAGTTTTGGCGTCAGTATTTGAGAATCGTGCGCTGACGCTCCGAGGCATAAACACATTACTTGCATTAAGATGACGCCATGGTTTTCAGGACTAGCAATCAGTGTTTCACATGCTGAAGCTATAAGTGCAAGGTCTATTGCTCACTGTGACCAGTTCGCGTACTACATGACAGCGATGAGTCTACTAACGCGCAGAGCATTTTGTGTTTCTGCGGGTTTCGCAGCCGCTACGCTCAAGGTGCCACGCCTCGCATTCGGCGATGGGCCTGAGCGCGATATTCCGGATCTTGCAAAGATTGATCGGCGGCGAGTCCTTAATGCGGCGGACCGTTACCTCCAGCAACCACCGGTAACGATCACGGCGTTCTCAAGTCCGCGGAGTGCAGGCGAGCTGCACGATTATTATTCCGAGGGCGATTATTGGTGGCCCGATCCAAAAAATCCTTCTGGACCGTATATCCGTCGTGATGGCATGTCCAACCCGGACAATTTCCTGGCTCACAGACACGCGCTGATTCGGTTAAGTATTCAGGTCCCTGCGTTGACCGCGGCATGGGTTCTCACGCACGATAGGCGATACGCGCGGCATGCCGTGAACCACTTACGAGCGTGGTTTCTCGATCCTGCGACACTCATGCATGCAAGCCTTCAGTACGCCCAGGCGATTCATGGTGTAATCACAGGACGTGGGACCGGAATTATTGACACCATCCACCTTGTGGAAGTCGTCCGCTCCATCCCGGTACTGGAAAAAGCTCGCGCTCTCTCTACTCCGGAAATGCGCGGCCTGCGCAAGTGGTTCGCCGACTATCTGGATTGGATGATGACTTCCAAGAACGGCCAGGAGGAGTGCGACGCAAAGAATAACCACGGAACGTGCTGGCAGATGCAGGCGTCGGAGTTCGCGGCGTTTACAGGCAATAAGGAGTTAACCGCGTTTTGCCAAAAAAGATTCAAGGAAGTCATCGTGCCAGAGCAAATTGCTGAGAATGGCAGTTTCCCTCGAGAACTCAGTCGCACGAAGCCTTATGGTTACTGCCTTTTCAACCTGGATGTCATGTCCGCCGTTTGCCAAATCCTCTCAACGCCGGAGAACAATCTTTTCACCTATTCCCTTCCGGATGGCCGAGGTTTCGCGAAAGCGATGGCCTTTATGTTTCCCTTCATCGCTGATAAGAAGTCGTGGCCATATGCGCATGATGTCGAATACTTCGAGGATTGGCCGGTGCGACAGCCTAGCCTCCTATTTGCGGGAATCGCACTTTCGAAACCTGAATATCTCGCGGCCTGGAGCAAACTGAATCCTGACCCGACTGTGGAAGAAATCATTCGCAACTATCCCATACGCCAACAACTACTTTGGGTGTCCGAAGGAGTGCAATCCTGAACACACTTGAGACGCCCTCGATTCGAGCGTCGCGGAAAGGCGCCGACGTCATTTCGTTGGCGTGAAACGGGCGAGCAAACCGCCGCCCCCTCGCAAACTGATATCGAGCGAATCGGTACGTCTCCGAATTGCGTTTTCCATTTCTACAGCCGCATCATCCGTGGGATTGTCGCGAACTAGCACCATTTTGTAATCTCCCTCGCCGAGAAATGAAAGAGGCACGTGCAACGTCTTTGGCTGGGGTCCACCCATTATTGCCAGGAACCAGACGTTCCCTTTTCGTCGGGCGTAAGCCGCGAGTTCGCCGATCTCCGAGTCCGGCAAAACGATGGTCTCATCCCAGATCGGAGGAACGCTCTTGATGACATCGACTGCGGAACTCTTCAGAATGGTTTCGGGATTGGCGGCAATCGTGAGCAAAGGGGCTGAAAAAATAGCGATGCTCGCAATCTGGTGCGCCACGGTAGTGTTGCGGCGGCGCTCGTTGAACATCATCGCCGTGTAATCCGCGGGCCCGGCAAGACAGCGTGTAAACGGCAGAGTGGTTTCGTGCCACGCACGGTCTTTCAGGGCGCTAGACTCCATGCCGCGAACCGCCTCGCGGACCATCTCGTTCGGCCAGGTGCGCGCGCGGCCAGTCGGTTTGTTCGCTCCGTGGAACACGACCATCACGTGGTATTCCGCCGCATTTTGAAGAAGCGCTTCGTAAAGGTCGATCACTTCTTTGGACTCATGATCGAAAAAATCAATCTTCGCGCCGGCGACGCCCAAGTTATGGAGCATCTTGAAGAACTCTTCGCGTGCTTCCCGAGTACGAAGCTCTTTGCTATGTTTCCAAAACCAGATGCTTACGCCTAGCTTGTGTGAGTAATCCACAACTTCTTTTTGCTGCTCGGTTGTCCATTTACTCCAAAATCCTTCGAGGATGTTGTGCTCGAATCCCAGTTCGGATGCCATGCGCGAAAATTCCTCCATGCCCTCGACGCCTTGCGGACCATCGTCGAGGTAGCGCCACACGGCGCGGCCGAGCCTGATCCATGCGGTGTGGATACCTTCCGGAAAGAGTTTTGGATCGGGAGGTGGGCAAAGGTTTGGCAAGATCGTGCTGTTCACGAGCGTGTTCAAATCCTTGCCGACCATCACTACACGCCACGGCGTCGTTATCGTCCCCGTGATGGACGCGGGCTTGCCAAGACGTTTCGCCTCTTCTCTGCCGTAACGCAGCTCGAATGGCCAATTCAAGGGTTGACGATGGCCCAAACCAATCACCCAGCCGCCGTGACCATTCGCCTCCAATCCCATTCCGCTGTAATTCACCAAATTTGCCTCCGTAATCGACGCATACCCGCTGGCCGCAGGCAACTTAAACGTGAGCGGCGGCCCGGCCCATTCCCCGGGCTCCACGTTGGCAATATCTTTTTTGACGTATTCGGTTTCGTAATGACCGCCTGCCAACCCTCCATACCAGACGGTCGAACCACTAGGCATTACGAACGTCGAGTATTCGTCCGGGACGCGCGATGCGTTCTCTTCTACCGGGATTACGTGGCGGAACGCGACGCCATCATCAAAGACGCGAATTTCCAAGGTGTAGTCGATGAAGCTCAAGTCATGCGTCAAAGAGATCTTCACGCCGTTGCATCGATTGATGGCCATACTGTGCGCGCCGTACCAAGGATAGGTCTCGTTCACTTCGTAGCGCTCCACCTTGTTGAACACCACGCCGGAGGAAAGATCGTACCCATCAAGTTTCATGACGATGCGCGAAGGCTCAATCACCGTCGTGTTGCCAAATACAACAGTAAACGTGAGGCGCTCCGCATTGGGCAGGACCGTGAACTTGAGCTTCCCGTCAGGGCTCGCGACCTGTACTTCCTCCATGTGGACCCGTTGCGACCTGCGGGTCTTGGCTGGCTGCGATTGCGCCTGCGACATCGTTGACGAAAAGCCTTCTGGAGCAAACCAGAGTGCTGTAACAACCGCCAGTACGCTGCGCAAAAGGATGTTGATACTTAACACGTAGCGGCACTCTCCCTTTAATGGCTTGCGGCTCTTTGTTGCTGCCCTTCAGACACCGTCGCGAGGCTTTTCTTCACGGACAAAAATATTGTCTTGAGTAGGTTCGGCGTCGCATTCCAGAGCAAGGGTCGTCACCGGGTGGTCCGGCGCCTCTTCTGGCAAGCTGGTGAGACGAACGCGGTAGGGATCCTGCTGGAAATCTATCTTCTTGCCCGATGCGAGGAACCGCGCGGACTTCACTCTCGTTTGCAACCCTGCTATCGCGACGTAATTGCCGGGCCAGAAGTGCACGTG
>WNGM01002908.1_pt1 | contig 14876 bp, 11 predicted proteins | sample 5400571 | NCBI WGS metagenome assembly WNGM01 (sample SAMN13153378, study PRJNA577476) | soil metagenome | isolation source: 100 cm soil or saprolite under Garry oak tree replicate 2 | place: USA:California | collected 2016-06-15
ATGGCCAAGGCTAAATTTGAACGGACGAAGCCGCACGTGAACGTGGGGACGATCGGGCATGTGGACCACGGCAAGACGACGTTGACGGCGGCGTTGACGAAGGTGGCGGCGGAGAAGGGGCTCGCGACCTACGTGACCTACGATCAGGTGGCGAAGGCGTCGGAGTCGCAAGGCCGGCGCGACGCGACGAAGATCCTGACGATCGCCACGAGCCACGTGGAGTACGCCACGGCGGCGCGCCACTACGCGCACGTGGACTGCCCCGGACACGCGGACTACGTGAAGAACATGATCACGGGGGCGGCCCAGATGGACGGGGCGATCCTCGTGGTGTCGGCGGTGGACGGGCCGATGCCGCAGACGCGGGAGCACATCCTGTTGGCGCGGCAGGTGAACGTGCCGGCGATCGTCGTGTTTCTCAACAAGTGCGATCTGGTGGACGATGCGGAGCTCCTGGACCTGGTGGAGCTGGAGGTGCGGGAGCTGTTGTCGAAGTACGAGTATCCGGGGGACGACATTCCGGTGATCCGGGGCTCGGCCCTGAAGGCGATCGCGGGGGAGAAGCCGTGGGTGGCGAAAGTGGAGGAGCTGCTGACGGCCCTGGACAAGAGCATTCCGGTGCCGAAGCGGGAGGTGGACAAGCCGTTCCTGATGCCGGTGGAGGACGTGTTCTCGATCACGGGCCGGGGGACGGTGGCGACGGGGCGGATCGAGCGGGGGAAGGTGAAGGTGGGGGAGGAAGTGGAGATGGTGGGGTTCGGGACGGACAAGAAGACGGTGGTGACGGGGGTGGAGATGTTCCGCAAGCTCTTGGACGAGGGGCAGGCGGGGGACAACGTGGGGTTGTTGCTGCGCGGCGTGGAGAAGCACGAGGTGGAGCGGGGGATGGTGTTGGCGAAGGCGAAGTCGATCACGCCGCACACGCAGTTCGAGAGCGAGGTGTACGTGCTGACGAAGGAGGAGGGGGGGCGGCACACGCCGTTTTTCAAGGGGTACCGGCCGCAGTTCTACCTGCGGACGACGGATGTGACGGGGGCGGTGGAGCTGCCGGGGGGGGTGGAGATGGTGATGCCGGGGGACAACACGAAGATGACGATCGAGCTGATCACGCCGATCGCGATGGAGGAGCAGCTGCGCTTCGCGATCCGCGAGGGCGGCCGCACGGTGGGCGCCGGCGTCGTCACCAAGATCCTGAAGTAAGCGGCCGCACGGTGGGCGCCGGCGTCGTCACCAAGATCCTGAAGTAACGCGATGCCCCGGGAAAACATCATCATGGAGTGCACGGTGTGCAAAAGCCGGAACTACTTCACCACCAAGAACCGGCGCAAGCACTCCGAGCGGGTGGAATGGAGGAAGTACTGCCCGCGGTGCAACAAGCACCAGCCGCATAAGGAATCCAAGTAGTGGCGACGGAAGCGCTCGCCAGCACGGGGCGAAGCTGGCTCGGGCGGGTGGTGGACTTCCTGCGGGACGTACAGGGGGAGATCCGCAAGGTCACCTGGCCGACCTGGGACGAGCTCAAGAAGGCGACGACGGTCATCGTGCTGTTCGTCATCCTGCTGGGTCTCGTGATCGGGTTGATGGACTCGATCCTCCAGTTCGTGTTCGTGACCGCGGTGGCGAAGTTCTTTTGATGTCCGAGCACCGCTGGTACGCGATTCAGACGACGGCGGGGCACGAGAACAAAGTGCGGTCGCTGGTCGAGCGGCGGATCAAGGACGATCCCCGTCCGGACGAGGAGAAGCCGATCCGCCAGGCCCTCGTCCCGACGCAGGAAGTCGTCGAGATCAAGAACGGCAAGAAGGTGACGGTGGAGCGCAAGATCTATCCCGGGTACGTGCTCGTGGAGATGATCAAGAACCAGGAGACGCTGCACACGATCAACGGCATCCAGGGCGTGATCAAGTTCGTCGGTACCGGCCGGGAGCCGATGCCGCTGCGCCCCGAGGAGGTCAATCGCCTGCTCGGCATCGAGGAGGCGGTGAAGGAAGAAGAACCCCAGGAGCTGATCCCGTTCCTCCCGGGGCAGGTGGTGGAGATCACCGAGGGGCCGTTCTCGGACTTCTCGGGCACGGTGGAAGAGGTGATCCCGGACAAGGGCAAGGTCCGGGTCGCGGTGTCGCTGTTCGGGCGGCCGACGTCGGTCGAGTTGGACTACTTGCAGTTGAAGGCTCATTAGAGGAACGATGGCGAAGCCCATTGCCGCAGTGGTGAAGCTGCAGGTCCCGGCGGGCCTGGCGACGCCGGCGCCCCCGGTGGGCACGGCGCTCGGCCCCCATGGTGTGAACATCATGGAGTTCGTGAAGCAGTTCAACGCCCGGACCCAGAGCCAGGCCGGGATGATCACGCCGGCCGAAGTCACGATCTACAAGGACCGGAGCTTCACGTTCATCACGAAGACGCCCCCGGCGGCCGTGCTCCTCAAGAAGGAAGCGGGCATCGAGAAGGGCTCGCCCACGTCCAACCGGCAGAAGGTCGGCAAGGTGACGCGCGCCCAGGTGCGGAAGATCGCCGAGCTGAAGCTGCCCGATCTCAACGCCGTCGATCTTGAGGGCGCCATGAAGATGATCGCCGGCACGGCGCGGTCCATGGGGCTCGAGGTGGTCGACTGATGCGCGTCCCCGGCAAGCGCTACCGCGCCGCGGCGGCGACGCTGGAGCCCCGCAAGCTGGTGGCCCCGCGCGAGGCGGTGGACCAGGTGAAGGCGGCCGCGTACGCCAAGTTCGACGAGTCGGTAGACGTCGCGGTGCGGCTCGGCGTCGACCCCAAGCACGCCGATCAGACCGTCCGCGGCACCGTCACGCTGCCGCACGGCACCGGCAAGAGCGTCCGGGTGCTCGCGATCGCGCAGGGCGACAAGGCGAAGGAGGCGGAGGCGGCGGGCGCCGATTTCGTGGGCGTCGAGTACATCCAGAAGATCAAGGACGGCTGGCTCGACTGCGACGTCATCGTGGCCACGCCGGACGTGATGGGCCAGCTGGGGCCGCTCGGGAAGGTGCTCGGGCCCCGGGGCCTGATGCCGAACCCGAAGGCGGGCACGGTCACGATGGACGTGGCCAAGGCGGTGAAGGAGCTCAAGGCCGGCAAGATCGAGTTCCGGGTGGACAAGAGCGGGATCGTGCACGCCCCGGTCGGGAAGAAGTCCTTCGCGGCCGAGGCGCTGACGGAGAACCTGCAGACGTTCCTCGAGGCGATCGTGCGGGCCAAGCCCGCGGCGGCCAAGGGCCAGTACATCCGGTCGATCACGCTGTCGTCGACGATGGGGCCGGGCGTGCGCATCGATCCGGCGGGATACCATCAATGATCCGGACCAAGGCGCAGAAGCAGGAGCAGGTGACGGCCCTGGCGACGCGGCTCGCCCGCTCGCCCACGGTTTACGTCACCGACTTCACGGGCCTCAACGTGGCCCGGATCACGGACCTGCGGCGGCGCCTGCGCAAGGCGGGTGTGGACTACGTGGTGGTGAAGAACACCTTGGCGCGGCGGGCGCTGAAGGACGTGGCGGTGCCCGGGCTCGAGGCGCATCTCGGGGGCCCGACCGCCCTGGTGCTCGCGGGGGCGGACCCCTTGGCCGCGGCCAAGGTGCTGGCCGATTTCGTGAGGGAGTACGACAAGCCGGCGATCAAGGTCGGCCTCGTGGACGGCAAGACGGTGACGCCGGAGCAGGTGAAGCGGCTCGCCGCCCTGCCGGCGCGGGCCGAGCTCCTGGCCCAGCTGGGCGGGGCGTTCCAGGCCCCGCTTGCGGGGTTCGTCGGCGCACTGCAGGGACTGCTGCAGACGATGGTGGGTGCCCTCGAGGCGCTCAGGGCTCAGCGCACCTCGGGCGCTGCTTCTTAACCGGGTAGGAGAGACCGCAATGGCGACGCAGACGAGTTTGAGCAAGGACGAGATCCTCGACGCGATCGGGCACATGTCCGTGTTCGACCTGGCCGAGCTGATCGAGGCCTTCAAGGCGAAGTTCGGAGTGACGATCGTGGCGGCGCCGGCGGCCGCCCCGGGCGGGGCGGCGGGCGGCGCCGCGGGCGCGGCCGGCGCGGCTGCTCCCGTCGAGGAGCAGACGGAGTTCACCGTCATCCTGAAGAGCGGCGGCGAGAAGAAGATTCAGGTGATCAAGGAGATCCGGGCGATCACCAGCCTGGGCTTGAAGGAAGCCAAGGACCTGGTGGAAGGCGCGCCCGGCACGGTGAAGGAAGGCGTGTCCAAGCAGGAAGCGGAAGAGATCAAAAAGAAGCTCGAGGCACAGGGCGCGGTCGTCGAACTGAAGTAGTGACATCACACCTGCTCGTTTACGCGAGCCCCTCCATCCGCTCCCGGCCCCCGTTGGGGCCGGGGGAGGCGGGGCTTTTTGTGCTCGATTGAGGTTCTCGACATGACGAAGACGCTGCCGGTCATTTCGTTCGCGAAGCTCGAGACGGGGATGCCGATGCCCCATCTCCTCGACATCCAGACACTGGCGTTCCAGTCCCTGCTCCAGCCGGACGGCAAGGGCGCCCAGCGCGCCGACCTCGGACTGGAGCGGGTGTTCAAGGACGTGTTCCCGATCCAGGACGTGAACGGGAACTACTCCCTCGAGTTCGTGAAGTACGGCCTGGGGGAGCCGAAGTACACCGTCGAGGAGTGCATCGAGCGCGACATGACGTACTCGGTGCCGCTCAAGGCGACGCTGCAGCTCGTCGTCATGGAAGAGGTGGGCGAGATCACGAAGACCAAGCGGCCCAAGAACATCATCGAGAAGGAAGTCTATCTCGGCGAGCTGCCGATTCTCACGCCGCTGGGCACGTTCGTGATCAACGGCGCCGAGCGGGTGATCGTGTCGCAGCTGCACCGGTCTCCGGGCGTGGTGTTCGAGGAGAGCATCCACCCCAACGGGCAGCGGCTCTTCTCGGCGCGCATCATCCCGTTCCGCGGCTCGTGGGTCGAGTTCACGATCGACATTCACGACGTGATCTACGTCCACATCGACAAGAAGAAGAAGTTCCCGGCGACGGCGCTGTTGCGGGCGTTCGGCTACGGCACGAATGCCGAGATCCTGAAGCTTTTCTACGCCCTGAAGGAGATCGACATCACCGGCAAGCTCGAGGGCCGGGCGCAGCGGCGCGAGGTCCTGGGCACGCTGCTCGCGGCGGACGTGCCCGACCCCGAGAACAAGAAGGGGGAGCCGCTGGCGCACGTCGGGGACGAGCTCACGCAGGAGCTGTTCAACACGTTCCGGCGGGCCGGCATCACCAAGGTGAAGGTGTTCGCGGGCTATACCGGGCTCGACCTGCGCGACGAGGCCCAGCCCACCAGCACGCGCGAGCGCCAGGGGCCCCACGTGCTCGCCTTCGACGTCGCCGACCCGGGAACGGGCGAGGTGCTGGCCGACGGCGGCAAGGAGCTCAGCGAGACGCTGAAGCGGAAGCTGCTCAAGGCCGGGCTCACCAAGGTGGACGTGCTCCTGCCGGCGGGCCGGAGCGAGTCCCCCCTCATCAAGAACACGCTGCTCAAGGACCCGACGCGGTCCGAGGCCGAGGCGCTGGAGCAGATCTACGCCCTGCTGCGGCCGGGCGAGGCACCGAACCTCGAGACCGCGCGCCAGGCGCTGGAGCGCCTGTTCTTCCATCCCAAGCGCTACGACCTGGGGCGGGTGGGCCGCTACAAGATCAATCAGCGACTCAAGCTCGCGGTCCCGAAGGACCACACGGTCCTCACGGAAGAGGACTTCATCGCGATCGTCCGCTACCTGATCGAGCTGCGGGAAGGGCGCGGCTACACCGACGACATCGACCACCTCGGCAACCGGCGGGTGCGCTCGGTGGGCGAGCTGATCGCGAACCAGTTCTCGGTGGGCCTCTCGCGCATGGCCCGACTCATCAAGGAGCGGATGAGCATCAACAACGATCCCGAGCGCATCACCCTGGACGACCTCGTGAACGCGCGCACGGTGAGCGCCGTGATCCAGGCGTTCTTCGGCAGCTCGCAGCTGTCGCAGTTCATGGACCAGACGAACCCGCTCGCCGAGCTGACGCACAAGCGCCGCCTCTCGGCCCTCGGGCCGGGCGGCCTCACGCGCGAGCGTGCGGGTTTCGAGGTGCGCGACGTGCACTACAGCCAGTACGGCCGCATGTGCCCGATCGAGACGCCGGAAGGCCCCAACATCGGGCTCATCACGAGCCTGTCGTGCTACGCGCGCGTCAACGACCTCGGCTTCATCGAGACGCCGTACCGCGTGGTGAAGGACGGCCGCGTGACGGGGGAGATCCGCTGGCTCTCGGCGTCGGAGGAGGAGGAGTACGCGGTGGCGCAGGCGAACGCCCGCCTCACCGAGGACGGCCGCTTCGCCGACGAGCTGGTGCTGTGCCGCAAGCGGGACGACTACCCGTTGCTCGCGCCCGCGAAGATCGACTTCATGGACGTGGCGCCGGAGCAGCTCGTGTCGATCGCGGCGGCGCTGATCCCGTTCCTCGAGCACGACGACGCGAACCGCGCGCTCATGGGCTCCAACATGCAGCGCCAGTCGGTGCCGCTGCTGTTCCCGGTGGCGCCGCTCGTGGGCACCGGGCTCGAGGAGAAGGTGGCGCGCGACTCGGGCGCCGTCGTGATCGCCCGCCGCGCGGGCGTCGTCACGCGCGTCACCGCGGACGAGATCATCATCGACACGGGCGACGACGAGGCGCGGGCGGGGGATCACCCGCTGGCGCGGCTCAAGCAGCACGACCGCTACCGCCTCAAGAAGTTCTGGCGCACCAACCAGGACACCGCCATCAACCAGCGGCCGCTGGTGCACGTGGGCCAGAAGGTGAAGGCCGGCCAGATCGTCGCGGACGGCGCGGGCACGGAGCGGGGCGAGCTGGCCCTGGGCGCGAACGTGGTGGTCGCGTTCATGCCCTGGTACGGGCACAACTTCGAGGACGCCATCGTGCTGTCGGAGCGCCTGGTGAAGGACGACGTCTACTCGTCCATCCACATCCAGGAGCTCGAGCTCCACGTCCGCGACACCAAGCGCGGCCGGGAGGAGATCACGCGCGAGATCCCGAACGTGGCCGAGGAGTCGCTCGTGGACCTGGACGAGCGAGGCATCGTGCGTATCGGCGCCCACGTGAAGGCGGGCGACATCCTGGTCGGCAAGATCACCCCCAAGGGGGAGACGGAGCTCTCGCCCGAGGAGAAGCTGCTCACCGCGATCTTCGGCGAGAAGGCGAAGGACGTGAAGGACTCCTCGCTCAAGGTGCCGCCCGGCATGGAGGGCGTGGTCATCGACGTGAAGATCTTCTCGCGCATCGAGGACCAGGTCGTCGAGAAGGACCGGGGCGAGCGCATCGGCGAGGTGCGGCGGCTCGAGGCGGAGGAGAAGGCGCGCATCTCGGAGGCGATGTTCGGCGAGCTGCGCGAGATGCTGGCGAACCAGGAGGTCGGCCTCGCCCTCAAGGCCGGAACGGTGGAGGAGTTCCTCCCGGCCGGGACGAAGCTCACGCGGCAGCAGCTCGCCGACATCAACTTCGCCGACATGGACCTGAAGACGTTGCGGGTGGCGAACAAGACGGTGAACGAGAAGATCCGCGCCGTGCTCGAGGCCGCCCAGGGAGAGCGCGCCAAGATCGAGGAGAAGTCCGAAGACCAGATCGACAAGATCCTGCAGCCGGACGAGCTGCCGCCGGGCGTGATCCAGCTCGTGAAGGTGTACATCGCGGAGAAGCGCAAGATCTCGGTGGGCGACAAGATGGCGGGCCGCCACGGCAACAAGGGCATCATCGCGCGCATCGTTCCGGAGGAGGACATGCCGTTCCTGCCGGACGGGACGCCGCTCGACATCGTGCTCAACCCGCTGGGGGTGCCGTCCCGCATGAACGTGGGGCAGATCCTCGAGACGCACCTCGGATGGTGCGCGCGCATCCTCGGGTTTGACGCCAAGACCCCGGTGTTTCAGGGGGCCGAGGAGATGGAGATCGGCGTGTTGCTGCGGCTCGCCGGGCTGTCCTGGGCCGCGGAGGCGCTGCGGCTCGCGGTGCGGCCGCCCGAGCTGGACGCGGACGCCGTGCGCGACCTGGCGCGCGACCTGCGGCGCTACCCGGCGACCAACGGCGGCCGCCCCGACCTCAACCGGGCGGGGATCGGCATGCTCTCGAGCCGCGCGCTCTCGCAGGAGACGCGCGACGTGTACCACCGCGTCATGGAGTTCCTCAAGTTCGCGGCGAAGGAGCTGGCCGACCGCGAGCTGGGACAGCGGCGCATCGAAAAGGAATACCACGACGCGCGGCTCGAGGTCGATGCGGAGCTGTCCAAGCCGGAGAAGGGCTCCCTCAAGGGCGGCCTGAAGGAGGTCGAGAAGTTCCTCGAGCGCGACAAGCCGCAGGAGGTGCTCGAGGCGGTCGGCCTGCCGGCGCTGGCGGCGCAGCTCGGCCCCAAGTCGGAGACCGACGTGGACGCGGCGGTGAACGAGCTGCTGCGGGTCGCGGGGCTCTCGCCCGCGGGCAAGGCGCAGCTCCGAGACGGCCGCTCGGGGGAGCTGTTCGCCTCCGACGTGACCGTCGGGTCGATCTACATGATGAAGCTGTCGCATCTCGTGGACGACAAGATCCACGCGCGGTCCATCGGCCCGTACTCGCTGGTGACGCAGCAGCCGCTCGCCGGCAAGGCGCAGTTCGGCGGCCAGCGGTTCGGCGAGATGGAGGTGTGGGCGCTCGAGGCCTACGGCGCGGCCCACACGCTGCAGGAGATCCTGACCGTGAAGTCGGACGACGTGAACGGCCGCAGCCGCGTGTACGAGGCCATCGTGAAGGGGCAGAACCTGCCGAAACCCGGCATCCCCGAGTCCTTCAACGTGCTGGTGAAGGAGCTCCAGGCCCTGGGATTGAAGGTGACCCTGGGCACGACCGAGGACGTTGAAGAGTAGAGGGGAGGGAGACCTGATGATCGATTTCCGGAGCGGGCGCGAGCCCAAGAGCTCGAGCTTCGACTTCATCCAGATCCGCATCGCCTCGCCCGAGGAGATCCGCGGCCCCCGCGACTCCAAGGAGCGCGAGCGCCTGGAGCTGCAGGGCCAGCGCACCTGGTGGTCCTGGGGCGAGGTGACCAAGCCCGAGACCATCAACTACCGCTCCTTCAAGCCGGAGCGGGACGGGCTCTTCTGCGAGCGCATCTTCGGCCCGGTCAAGGACTGGGAGTGCCACTGCGGGAAGTACAAGCGCATCCGCTATCGGGGCGTGATCTGCGACCGCTGCGGCGTCGAGGTGACGCTCTCCAAGGTGCGGCGCGAGCGCATGGGGCACATCGAGCTGGCCGTCCCCGTGGCGCACATCTGGTTCTTCAAGACGCTGCCGTCGCCGATGGGGAACCTGCTCGACATGACCCTGCGGGACCTGGAGCGGGTGATCTACTACACGAATTACGTGGTGATCGAGCCGGGCAAGCAGGAGGTGCAGGACAAGGAGCTGCTGGACGAGGACCGCTACCTCGAGCTCCGCACCAAGGCGAAGACCGAGGGGGACGCCGGCTTCAAGGCCGACATCGGCGCGCCGGCGGTGCGGGCGTTGCTCGAGCGGATCAACGTCGACAAGCTCGCCGACGAGCTGCGCGACGCGGTGGCGACGGAGACGAGCCAGCACCGCAAGAAGCAGATGCTGAAGCGGCTCAAGATCGTGGACGCGTTCCGGAACTCCGGCAACGCGGGCGAGGGGCGGAACGACCCGCGGTGGATGATCCTGGACGTGGTCCCCGTCATTCCGCCCGACCTGCGGCCGCTGGTGCCGCTCGACGGCGGGCGCTTCGCCACGTCCGACCTGAACGATCTGTACCGGCGCGTCATCAACCGCAACAACCGGCTGCAGAAGCTCATCCTGCACCGGGCGCCGGAGGTCATCCTGCGCAACGAGAAGCGGATGTTGCAGGAGGCGGTGGACGCGCTGTTCGACAACGGGCGCCGCTCCAAGGCGATCCGCGGGCGCGGCAAGCGGCCCTTGAAATCGCTCTCCGATATGCTGAAGGGGAAGCAGGGCCGGTTCCGCCAGAACCTGCTCGGCAAGCGCGTGGACTACTCGGGCCGCTCCGTGATCGTCGTGGGCCCGGAGCTGCGGCTGCACCAGTGCGGGCTGCCCAAGGCCATGGCGGTCGAGCTGTTCAAGCCCTTCATCATCCACAAGCTCGTGGAGAAGGGGATCGCCGAGACGGTGAAGCGGGCCAAGAAGATCGTGGAGAAGGAGGGCGAGGAGGTGTTCGGGATCCTGGAGGAGATCATCCAGGACCACCCCGTGCTCCTGAACCGCGCGCCCACGCTGCACCGCCTGGGGATCCAGGCGTTCGAGCCGGTGCTGGTCGAGGGGAAGGCGATCCGCATCCACCCGCTCGTGTGCGCCGCGTTCAACGCCGACTTCGACGGCGACCAGATGGCCGTGCACGTGCCGCTCTCGTTCGAGGCGCAGCTCGAGGCGCGGGTGCTGATGATCTCGTCCAACAACGTGCTCAAGCCCTCCGACGGCCGGCCGGTGGCGGAGCCGTCGCAGGACATGGTGCTGGGCTGCTATTTCCTGACGAAGGAGCCGGCCGACATGGAGCCGCGCCTGCCGGCGGCGCCGCGCGTGGGTTCGCTCGCCGAGATCGAGATGGGGCTCGAGCGCAAGCGTTTCACCTACCACAGCCCCGTGCACTTCTGGCATGTCGCGCCGGGCGCCACGCCGGCGTGGATGCCCACCACCGTGGGGCGCGTGATCTTCAACAGCATCCTCCCCGAGGTGCTGCAGGCGGAGCAGGGGTTCCAGAACAAGGTGATGCGGAAGAAGGATCTCTCCGAGCTGGTGTTCGAGAGCTACCGGCACGCCGGGCTTGCGGCGACGGTGCAGTTCCTGGACCAGCTCAAGGAGTTCGGGTTCCGCTACGCCACGATGGGCGGCGTGTCGATCGGGGTGGAGGACCTCGAGATCCCGGCCGAGAAGGCGGCGCTGTTGCACGACGCCGAGCAACGCGTCGAGCGGTTCCAGCGTGCCTACGCCACCGGACAGATCACGTTCGGCGAGCGCTACAACAAGGTGATCGACGCCTGGACGCACGCCAACAACGACATCGCCGACGCGATGGTCAAGACAATGCAGAAGTCCAAGGGCGGCTTCAACCCGGTGTTCATGATGTTCGACTCCGGGAGCCGGGGCTCGCGCGACCAGATCCGGCAGCTCGCCGGGATGCGGGGCCTGATGGCGAAGCCGCAGAAGAAGCTCACCGGCGGCATCGGCGAGATCATCGAGAGCCCGATCAAGTCCAACTTCCGCGAGGGCCTCTCCGTGCTCGAGTACTTCATCTCGACGCACGGCGCGCGCAAGGGGCTGGCCGACACCGCCCTCAAGACGGCCGACGCCGGCTACCTCACGCGCCGCCTCGTGGACGTGGCGCAGGACGTCACGGTCACGGAGGAGGATTGCGGCACGATCCTCGGCCTCGAGATGGCGGCGCTGAAGGAGGGCGAGGACATCATCGAGCCGCTGCGCGAGCGCCTCGTCGGCAACGTCGCGCTGGAAGAGGTGCTCGACCCGCACGAGCTGGACGAGGACGGCCGGCCCAAGGTGCTGGTGGAGGCCGGGAAGCTCATCGCCGAGGAGACGTCGCAGGCGATCGAGGATGCGGGGATCGAGGCGGTGAAGATCCGCTCGGTGCTGACGTGCGAGGCGAAGCGCGGCGTGTGCCGCATGTGCTACGGCCGCAACCTCGCCACCATGGACATGGTGGACCTGGGCGAGGCGGTGGGCATCCTGGCCGCGCAGTCGATCGGCGAGCCGGGCACGCAGCTGACGCTCCGCACCTTCCACATCGGCGGCACGGCGGCCCGCATCGCCGAGCAGACGGTGCGGAAGACGAAGGTCGAGGGCGTGATCGAGTACGGCGACCGCCTCACCTTCGTCGAGACGCCGGAGAAGCAGAAGGTGGTCACGAGCTACGAGGGCGAGCTGGTCCTCAAGGCGGCGAAGCACGGCGCCGGCGAGGAGGGCAAGCTCTCCGTGCACTCCCGCTTCCACGTGCCGCTCGGCGCCACGCTGATGGCGGGCGATGGCCAGAAGGTGGCGAAGGACGGCGTGCTGTTCACGTGGGATCCCTACACCAACCCCATCCTCACCGACGTGCCCGGGGTGGTGCGGTTCGTGGACATCGTGGAGGACGAAACCGTTCGCGAGGAGCTGGACGAGCTCACCGGCCGGCGCCAGCGGGTGATCATCGAGGACCGGGACAAGAAGCTGCACCCGCACATCGAGGTCGTGCAGAAGAAGGGCGAGAAGGAGAAGCGCGTCCGCGACTTCGTGATCCCGGAGGGGGCGCAGCTCGCAGTCGAGGACGGCCAGGAGGTGTACGCCGGGCAGGTGCTGGCGAAGGTGTCGCGCGAGGCGTACAAGACGCGCGACATCACGGGCGGCCTGCCGCGTGTGGCCGAGCTGTTCGAAGCCCGGCGGCCCAAGGACCCGGCCACGATCTCCGAGATCGACGGCGTGGTGCGCTTCGGCGACATCAAGCGCGGCAAGCGCGAGATCTGGGTGCACGGTGAGGAGGGCGAGCCGCAGCTGTACGAGGTGCCCGCGGGCAAGCACCTGCGCGTGCACGAGGGCGACCGGGTGCGTGCCGGCGACCGCCTCACCGAGGGCCCCGTCAACCCGCACGACATCCTGCGGATCAAGGGGCCGCGGGCGGTGCAGGAGTACCTGCTGAACGAGGTGCAGGAGGTGTACCGACTGCAGGGCGTGAAGATCAACGACAAGCACATCGGCATCATCGTGCGGCAGATGCTGCAGAAGGTGCGGGTCGTCGATCCGGGCGGCACCATGTTCCTCGAGGGGGAGCACGTGGACAAGCTGACCTTCCGCGAGGTCAACGAGCGGGTGGTGAAGAAGAGCGCCAAGCCCGCGACGTCCGAGCCGCTGCTGCTCGGCATCACCAAGGCGAGTCTCACGACGCAGTCGTTCATTTCCGCGGCGTCGTTCCAGGAGACCACGCGGGTGCTGACCGACGCGGCGATTCGCGGGGCCAAGGACGACCTGCTCGGGCTCAAGGAGAACATCATCATCGGGCATCTCATCCCGGCGGGGACCGGCATCTATCGGTATCACGACATCGAGATCGAGCCGCCGGAGGGGTTCCAGCCGCCGCCGCCCCCCGCGGAGCCCACGCCCGGAGTGGTGCCGAGTCCGTTCCCGGAGGAAGTGGAGGCTGATTAGGCGGTTAGGCGGATAGGCGGCTAGTGACGACGGCGCTCGGGAGAGATCCCGGGCGCCGTCGTCTTTTTGGTGGTCTCGCGGGTTTTTGGTCACGCACGGCGCGCGGCGCGTCACGATCTCAGTGGACGATGAAGCTGCTGGGGCAGGTACGGGCGGTGCTGCGGACGAAGCGCTACAGCCCGCGGACCGAGGAGGCGTACGTTCACTGGGTGGAGCGGTACGTACGGTTCCATGGGGTACGGCATCCGGGCGAGCTGGGCGAGCGTGAGGTCGCGCGCTTCCTGTCTGATCTGGCGGTGCGGGGCCGCGTGGCGGCTTCGACGCAGAACCAGGCGTTGAGCGCGCTGCTGTTTCTGTATCGCGACGTGCTGGGGCGGGATGTGGGGGCGTTGGACCAGCTGGTCCGTGCCAAGCGTCCGGCCCGGCTCCCGGTGGTGCTGTCCCGCGCCGAGGTCAAGGCAGTGCTCGGGCGCTTGGGTGGCACGACGTGGCTTGTGGCGTCGCTGTTGTACGGGTCGGGGCTGCGGCTGCTCGAGTGTCTGCGGTTGCGGGTGAAGGACGTGGACGCCGGGCGCAACACGATTCTGGTGCGGTCGGGGAAGGGGGATCGCGATCGGGTGACCGTGTTCCCGGTGGTGGTGAAGCGGGCGTTGGAGGCGCACCTGAAGCAGGTGCGGTGCCTCTGGGAGTCGGACCTTGCGGACCCGGGCTTCGCGGTGGTGTTGCCGGACGCGTTGGCCCGGCGCTATCCCAACGCGGGGCGGGGGTGGGCGTGGCAGTGGGTGTTTCCGGCGACGCGGGCGTACCGGGCGCCGCGGGGCGAGCTGCGGCGGCACCATCTGCACGAGACGGTGGTGCAGCGGGCGTTTGCCGCGGCGGTGCGTGCGGCCGGCCTCCACAAGCGCGCGAGCTGTCACACGTTGCGGCACAGCTTCGCCACGCATCTGCTCGAGGCCGGGCATGACATCCGCACGGTACAGGAGCTGCTCGGTCACCGCGACGTGAGCACGACCATGATCTACACGCACGTGCTGAACCGGCCGGGAGTGGGGGTGCGGAGCCCGGCCGATTTCTTGTGAGTCGGCGGCCGGCGGCGGGGGGTAGTCTCGGGGTCCCGATTCACGGCCGGTGCTAGACTGCGGGTCCTCGCGCAGCCCATTGCGGGATGGCTGGGGAAGCCCAACAGTTATCGAGTTCCGGGGCAGCAACTTGCGCGCGGCGCGGTCGAGCGGCTTGTCGTGCTAGGCTGCGCCCAGACAGATTCTGAGCTAGATAGACTGGTCAGTCGACTTATAGTTAGACCGCACGACATGTTTCGATGATGCCCGTACTCGACGTGATGGATAAAGAGCCTACGCTCCGCGCGATTTGGGGAGCCGCTACCCTCCTCGGATTGGTCGGGTTCGCGGCCGCGCGATTGCGGCGCTGGCTCGTCATTCCTGCACTCGCCCTCATCGCCTGGACACGCCTTGGTGAGCTCGCCGACCCCACTGTAGGCCCCAGCATCATCCAAGAAGCGTGGCGCGGTTATCTCGTCCAGTCATGCGCCGCGGTCGCCCTGGCTGTGATCCTCTCGGTGCTGGGGCTGGTTCCGAAGCGGCGTGCGGTCTAACAAGCGCTTGAAGCTGGCGGCGCGCGTAGATTAGGGAATGAATCTTTCTTCAGCGCGCCGCAGCTTAAGCGCGATCCGTTAGGCGGACGCGACACCTC
>WNGM01002470.1_pt2 | contig 14875 bp, 7 predicted proteins | sample 5400571 | NCBI WGS metagenome assembly WNGM01 (sample SAMN13153378, study PRJNA577476) | soil metagenome | isolation source: 100 cm soil or saprolite under Garry oak tree replicate 2 | place: USA:California | collected 2016-06-15
CGACTGCATCATCGTCGCGACGATGACGCCGGACCGGCTGTGCCCGTCAACCGCCGCGGTGGTGCAGCGGAAGCTCGGAGCCGTCCACGCCTGGGGCTTCGATCTCGCCGGGGCCTGCTCGGGTTTCGTCTACGGCCTCGTCGTGGCCACGAAGCTGGTGGAGTCGGGCGCGGCACGCCGGGTGCTGCTGTCCGGGGCGGATCGGATGAGCAGTGTCGTCGATCCCCAGGATCGCGCAACGGCCGTGCTGTTCGGTGATGGCGCCGGGACAGTCCTGGTCGAACCCGTCGAGGACGAGTCGGTCGGGATTCTCGACCACGTCTGTCGCATGAACGGTGAGGGGGAAGCGGCGCTCTACATCCCGGCCGGAGGAAGCGTCGAGCCCGCGAGCGTCGATTCGGTCGCCAAGCGACGGCATTTCGTGGTGCAGGACGGCCCGGCCGTGTTCAAGGCTGCCGTCACGGGCATGGCCGAGGTGACGGAGGAAGTCCTGAAGCGCAACGACGTGACGGCCGCTGACCTCGCCTGGCTCGTCCCGCATCAGGCCAACCGGCGTATCATCGAGGCGGTCGCCAAGCGCCTCGGTCTTGGTCTCGACCGCGTCATCCTCAACCTCGATCGCTACGGGAACACGGTCGGCGCGACCATCCCGATCGCTCTGTCGGAGTGGAACGAGCAAGGCCGCCTCGCGCCCGGCGACCGTCTCGTTTTGTCGGCCTTCGGGGCCGGGTTCACTGCCGGCAGCGTCTACCTGCGGTGGGCGATCGCCTAGCGAGCTTGCAAGCAGTCAGCTCGGATCGGCGCGTCTTCACCTGTCACTGGTCAGTGCAAGTGCAGCGCGTCGTGCACTCGCTCTGGCGGCGAGAGGCGCTGGGGGAGCGCCGCCTTTGCGCGGTGCCATCCATCGCGGAGGCCGAGCTCGGCCGAAATCAGCGTCATGTCTCTGAGCCTCAGAGGACGACTCACGATCTGCACCTGGCCCTTCCGAATCGCCGACAGAACACAGGCCACCGTCGGCTCGCTCTGAACAAGGGAGTAGGTCGTTCCGAACTGCCGCGCGAGATGGCTGTCGGAGGTTCCCAGGAGCGCCAGGCCCACCTCCCGGGCGAGCGCGGCCGCCCTTCTGTTGAAGTTGACCTTGGGGGTGTAAAAGTGGCTCCACTCGATGGCGTCGAAGACGTCGATCTCGTCGAGTAACCGTTTCCCGAGGGAGATCGGGGCGGGAAAGAACGGGTGCGGAGCAACCACTAGCCAGTCCGGTCCCTTGAATCGTCTGAGACGAGCGAAGGTTTGGATCGCGGAGACGTGAACGTCGAAGTTGTAGAGGAGGACGTGGCGCCCCTCGATCGTCGCCTCGGCGCCGGGGATCAGCACGATCCCACGCTCCCTCGCGTAGTCTGCGAGACCATCGTCGAAGGTGAGGGTGTCGTGGTTCGTGATGCTGAGGACCTGGTAGCCATCATTCGCCGCGCGAGCGATGAGGGCCCGGGCGTCGTGTGCGATCCAGGGCTCCGCCTCGCGGGTGTGAAGGTGGAGGTCGGCTTTCAGCAGACTCACGCTGAGGAACACGACGCAACGCTCGTGCCACAGGGGGCGGCACGGCGGTGGTCAGCGGGAAACGATCGAAGAGCGTTTCCGGAACTCCGGGGAGTGGCACGCAGCGTGCGCACTCTGTGTCGTCTGATACACAGCCGTGTGCAAAGCTGCGGTCAAAGGTCCAGAGGTCTAAATTAGAGGTCTAGAACCGTCGCTGCGACGGCGGCGACAGCTTGCACTCGGAGATCTTGTTGAGCAGCGTCTTGTAGCTGACCTTGAGAATGCGAGAGGCCTCGGCGCGATTCCACTGCACGCGATCGAGCACTTCCACGAGGGCTTTGCGCTCGGCTTCCCGCGCGCCGCGACGCGCGATCTCCTTCAAGCCCTCGCTGACAAGGGGAGCGGTCCTATGGGTTGGAGCGTGCCCGTTCCGACAGCGCGCGAGCAGGGCCTCGAATGCCTGCTCACCGTCGGTGAGCACCACCATGCGTCGAATCACGTTCTCCAGCTCTCGGACGTTTCCCGACCACGAGTGCTCGCTGAGGCGAGCCATCGTCTCGGACGAGAGCTGCTTTGTGCGACCGTACTGCGCGTTGAACCTGGACAGGAACGACGACGCCAGGAGCGGAATCTCCTCTTTGCGCTCCCGGAGGGGGGGAATGCGAATCTCCACCACGTTGAGGCGGTAGTAGAGGTCCTCTCGGAATTCGCTCCGCGCCATCGCATGCTCCAGGTCTCGATTCGTGGCGGCGATCACGCGCGCGTCGACATCGATCAGCCCGTGGCCCCCCACCCGCGAGAAACGGAAGTCCTGGAGCACATGGAGGAGCTTGGCCTGAAGCGCGAGCGGCAGTTCTGCGATCTCGTCCAGGTAGATCGTGCCCTTGTTGGCATACTCGAACTGCCCTGGTTTCCGCCGATGCGCGCCGGTGAAGGCGCCCCTCTCGTGGCCGAAGAGTTCGGACTCGAGGAGGTCATGCGGGATCGCTGCACAGTTCACCTTGACGAAGGGACCGTGGCCGCGACCGGATACGGAATGGATAGCGCGCGCGACCAGATCTTTTCCCACGCCGCTTTCCCCTCGGATCAGGACCGTCGCGTCAGTGTCGGCGATGTTCTCGATGATCGTCCGAACCGCCCGCATCTGCGGGCTTCCATCGAGCAGCACGACGTGGTCGGTGAGAGAACGCTCTCGGGCCTCTGGCTGTGCCAGTAGCCTGTCCACTGAGTCGATTTGTTCAGTCCGCACTGGCGCCTCCCCCGGGGAGATCCCGACGTCTCAGCTCTTTCCGGAAAAGCTTGAAAACGCAGGCACCTTTCGTTCCGGTGAGGCGGGAGTATGCCATTCTCGCGATCTGCTGTCACTATAAAAATTCTAGGCGCCTTCGATGGTAAGATCGTCATTCGGAGGCTCGGGGAGGGGACCAATGAAGCTCCTCTTGATCGAGGACGATGTGCATGTGGCCAAGGTTCTTGCCGAGGCGTTCGGAGCTGACGGCCACGAGACCACCGTCATGCATTCCGGGGAAGAGGGCCTGGCCTATCTCACACGCGAGCGCCCGGACGCGGTCGTGCTCGACGTCCGGTTGCCAGCCTTGAATGGCGTCGCCGTCCTACGAAAGATCAGGTCGACCGATCCGGGGCTACCGGTGATCATCATGACGGGTCTCGCGACGGTAGGCGAAATCGCCGAAGCGCGTCGTCTCGGAGTCACCGAGATCATCGAGAAGCCCGAGGTCCTGAAGCACTTCAGCGAAGCGCTCGCACGCGTCCAGAGTCGCGGTCGACATCAGGACCCGACGTAGAGCCTGTGACCGCCATCCTCGCGGGCTCGGATCATCGTGTCGACAGCTTGACGCAACATGTCATCGGCCCGGGTCGCGGTCTTCGGGTAGCAGGAGCCACCTGCGCTCCAGGGGATCGGCCCAAGGAGCGCCGTCAGCCGCCTGAGGATCGGCGGTAGCTGAGTTGTTTCGGCGTCAACGAGGAGCAGGGCCAGGGAGGCCGGCGCCCACGGTGCGATAACGTCGGTGGTCCGAATGTAGCGAGTAGCAATTTCGGCGAAGGAGGGCTGAGACGGTTCCCGTGTCTCGGTAGAGACGCCGTTGAAGGCCAGACACACGATCGAAAAGCAATAACGTAGTCGTTGCGCCTTCTGAACTTCAAGGTCGACGAGGAATCGAAACAGCTGGTCGTCGACGACCCTCGCTCCGGGTTCGGGGGGTGGCCCCGAGCCACGCCATTCGCTCATGCCGGGGCCTTGCATTCACGCAGCAACACGCCATCATGTGCAGCAACTGTTGCGCCAGCCATGGGCACGCGGAAAAGGATTCCGGAATTTGGGGGCTTACCGTTCGCCAGGGTGTCCCTACGTCCCCCGAATACTGAAAACCTCTGCGCAGGTTGTGCAACGCATCGGAACTTAGGGCAGTTTCTGGTGCGCATCGAGGTGGCAGGAGACGGACCCATCAGAAGCGATCCGCCTAAACGAGCTCCGCACTGCCGTCTGCGCGTTCCAGTAAGGACAGAGGAGTTGGAGAGGATCCAGTGTAGCCTGTGTCAGATTTAACGGGCCCCTGTCAACGCTTCGATCACCCTACCTGATTGCCTAGCACGCGTAAGTATCTAAAGTGAAATGACTTTGCCGGTGGCACATCGGTTGCTGCAATTTTTTTCACATTTGTGCAAACTTCAATCACCGACAGGTGCGCCTCCTGATCGGTCGGCGCCAGTGGCTTGGAAGTCTCGGTCTGGTCTTAGGTATCGTCTTCCTGGGAGCAGGCCCGAGTGGAGCCGGGATACTCGACGCCTTCTGGACTGCGCCTACCACGAATGCCGACGGAAGCCCTCTAACGGATCTGGCGTCCTATCGGGTCTACTACGGAACTTCTAGCGCTCCCTGTCCCGGATCCTCGTTCTTTCAGGTCGCTTCCACGACGCCAAGCCCTCCTGCGGGCCTGGCTGTGACCTTCAGGCTGACGGGGCTTTCCGCTGGCGCTCTCTACTATGTCTCGGTCACCGCGGTGGACACCAGCAACAATGAGAGTGCCTGTCCGACGCCGGTGAGCGCCGCCGCGCGGATCGAGTTTGCCGTGAGTCCGACCGGCACCGTGAACTTCGGGACTGTGAACCTGGGGGGCTTCGCTGAGCAAACCTTCACGGTACAGAACTCGGTAGGTGGGATCGTCTCTGGTGCCGCGTCGAGCTCCCCCCCCTTCAGTATCGTCTCCGGGAGTCCGTTCAGCCTCGTGGGAGTAGGAGCGACCCAGGCGGTGACGGTGCGCTTTAGCCCGACCACGTCTGCAACAGTGAGCTCGAACGTCAACTTCGCTGCGCACGGGGACACCATCTCACGGCTCGTGGCCGGCACTGGGGGCGTGCCGGACACGACGCCACCCATTGTCGTGGTCACGTCGCCTACCCCCACTTCGACCTACACCACGAGCAGCTCCCTCCTGACGCTCGGAGGGACGGCGTCCGACAACGTCGGCGTGACCCAGGTGACGTGGACGAACAGCGCGGGCGGCAACGGCACGGCGACCGGGACGACGAGCTGGATGGCCAGCGGAATCTCGCTCCAGGTCGGGACGAATACGCTGACGGTCACGGCCCGAGACGCCGCAGGGAACGCAGGGATGGCCAGCCTGGCGGCGACGCTGGTCGCGTTCACGTTCACCGATAATCCTCTCACCGTTCGGAGCACAGTCATCAAGGTGGTGCACGTCATGGAACTCCGGGCGGCCATTGATAGCGTCCGCGTGGCCCGCGGCCTGGCGAAGTTCGCCTGGACAGATCAAACGCTCACGTCTGGGAGCACCCCTGTCGAGTCGGTGCACTTGATCGAGCTTCGGACGGCACTGAACGAAGCCTATCAGGCGGCGGGCTGGACTCCTCCCGCATATACTGATCCCGCAGCCGAGGCGGGGCGCACCGTCATCAGGGCGATCCATCTGAACGAGCTCCGCGCCGCAGTCCGAGCCATTCAGTGAGGAAGAAGAACTGAGGGAGCGGTCCGTTGCCACCTCCTGTGCCCACGCTGGAGTCCTACCGTGTCCCACTACGGGACCTCGAGCACGCCTGTCCTAGCCCCTTCTTCAAGGTGATCCGGCGCAGCAACTGAGGATCGCGCACGAGGCTGCGGCGGTTCGGCGGTGGCTCTCAGCGCCGATCATCGTGACAAGCTGACGGGGCGAAGCGGGAGAACCCGCGGCGTTCGCATGCACGGAACCAGACCGATCAAAGGCCTGCACGATCTGTGCACGAGTTTTCAGAGTTCGCCGGACGAATGAACACTTCCCCAATGTAAGCTCACAAATTCTAAAAGCTTTTTCGCCTCCCGATGGACGGCTCGATAGTTGCAGCCGAAGTAAATTTGGCATCCGTGAAGGTATGGATCGGAGGCGACCAGCCCCCCGCGGAGGCGGTTCGTGGCCCTCCGCCCTTTCTCGTCTCGCGGACGGAACGGGCACGACACACGTATCTCACGCACGTATGGCGGCGCGGGGATCGGCACGAACGGGACATCAGTAACCAGGATATTCGGTGGCGCGGGGACACCTCCGAACGGGGACGCTTAGGAGAGATGAGTCAGTGAGGTGGCTCGCCGGCCTTTTCGGTTTCCTGGCTGCGCTCCTCCCGGCGACCGCGATCGCCGGGATCATCGATCCTTCCCGTAGCACCGACTGGACGCAGGCGGGGGTTCTCGGCGGCATTCCGATTCGGACGACGATCTGCGCGACGCTCAATCCCGGTGCGACAGCGACGCAGATTACGGAAGCGATTTCTGCGTGCCCATCTGGACAGGTCGTGTTCCTGAACGCAGGCACGTATAACCTGAGCGCCGGGATCGTCTTCGACAACAAGAGCAATGTGACCCTGCGCGGGGCCGGTCCCGATCAAACGTTCCTCATCTTTACGGGCGGCGACCACTGCGCCGGCTTGGGGGGCGACGTCTGCTTCAAAAGCGGAGACCCCAACGATGGCTTCGATGGCCCAAGCAACATCGGGATGTGGACGGCTGGCTACTCCGTTGGCACGACCTCCATCACGCTCGGCAGTATAACGAGGGGGAGTATCGACCACCTCCAAGTGGGCAGCGTGATCTTCCTCGACCAGTTGGATGATACGAGTGACCCAGGTGACGTGTACGTCTGCCAAACGCCGAATGTGTGCAGCATGCAGGCCGGCTCGAAGAACGGACGGGCGAGTCGAGGTCAACAGGAACCCCAGGTGGTCACCTCGATTTCGGGGTCTGGTCCATGGACGGTCGGCATTTCGCCGGGGATTCGCATGCCCAACATTTCGAGCGGCAAGTCACCTGAGGCCTGGTGGCTCAACGGCCTTCCAGTCCAAAATGACGGCGTCGAGAACCTCTCAATGGATCACACCGGCACCGGCGCCGCGATTGCCGCCGGGACGTTCATGATCAATGGCTACAACAACTGGCTCAAGAACGTCAGAGACTTGAACAGTCACCACAAGCACGTCTGGCTCTATCAAAGCATCCACATCACGATTCGCGACAGCTACTTCTACGGATCCTCGGAGGCGGCATCGGAGAGCTATGGCGTTGACACCTACAACGGCGCGGACAATCTGGTCGAGAACAACATCTTCCAGCACATTGCCGCCCCGATGATGAACGAGGGATGCATCGGCTGTGTCGGTGCCTACAACTTCGCCTTCGATGACTGGTATACGGCCGATGGCGAAAGCCCAGAGTGGCAGCAGGCGAGCTCCTATCATCACTCTGTGGGTGACGCGTTCATCTTGTGGGAGGGAAATGACGGGATTGGCTTGACGGCGGATGACATCCACGGGACCTCGAACTTCATCACGGCGTTCCGCAATTTCTGGAACGGTCGCGATCCCGCCGGGGGGGGAACGAAGACGTCGCAGACGAGTCCGATCATCCTCAACGCGTACAACCGCTACTACAATCTGATTGGGAACGTGCTCGGCACAGTCGGCTATCACACCCAGTACCAAGCGGCACCCTCTTCGGCCACCGACGCGGGGAACGAAATAACGGCCGATCGCTCCATCTATGGAAACCTCGGCTACTCCGGGGACCGGGGCACCTATGCGAGTCCGATCGATAATGACATGTTGGTTCTCTCAACTCTGATGCGCTGGGGCAACTATGACACGGTGTCCGTGTTGGCGCAGTTCAATCCATCGGAAGTTCCGAGCGACCTGCTTCGGTTTTCCAACCGGGTGCCTCCGGATCAGACGCTTCCCCCCTCGTTGTATCTGTCCTCTCAGCCGAGTTGGTGGGGCGCGATGCCGTGGCCGGCGATCGGCCCTGACGTAACCGGGGGCGAAGCTCTGACGGGCCACGTCTATCGGAATCCCGCGCACGTCTGCTACGACATCACCCCGAAGGACAGCAACGGCATCCTGCTCTTCCATGCCGACGCCTGTTACGCCGGTCCGGCGATGGTTACCGTGCTCGAGTCCGGCCTCGGAAGCGGCACAGTCACAATCACCCCGCCGGGTATCGACTGTGTCTCGGCGTGCTCGGTCAACGTGGCGAGCGGCACCACGGTCACGCTCACGGCGACGGCGGCCCCAAGGGCCGTCTTTCGCGGCTGGAGCGGCGGGGCCTGTAGCGGCGTTGGGAGCTGCGTTATCAATGCCACGCGGGATGTCGTCCTGACCGCGGCATTCGAGGCTCTGTTCACCGTGACGGTAGTCAAGGCGGGCGCGGGCAGCGGGACGGTGATGAGCAGCCTGCCTGGGATCACCTGCGGTACAGGCTGCTCGGCGGTCTTCGCGAGCGGGATGCCCGTCACGTTGACTGCGGCTGCGGCACCCGGCTCGGTCTTCGCCGGCTGGAGTGGCGGCGGCTGCAGTGACACGGGCCCTTGCTCGGTCAGCGGGCCGTCGAACGTGACGATCACGTCGACCTTTCTTCAGGTGTTCACACTGGACGTGATGGCGCTCGGCAGCGGCTCGGGCACGGTGACGAGCAGCCCCACGGGGATCACCTGCGGCGCGACCTGCTTGGCGAGCTTTGCCAGCGGCACGACGGTCACGCTCACCGCCAGCCCCGCCGCCGGCTCAGCCTTCACGGGCTGGACTGGCGGCGGGTGCAGCGGCACGGAGCCGTGCACAGTCACGGTCTCCGCGGCGACGACGGTGACCGCGACCTTCACGCCGACCTTCGTGCTCAGCATGACGACGACCGGCACGGGCACGGGGACGGTGACGAGCAGCCCCGCGGGGATTGACTGCGGCGCGAGCTGCACGGCGAGCTTTGCCAGCGGCACAACGGTCACGCTCACCGCCCGCCCCGCCGCCGGCTCAGCCTTCACAGGCTGGAGTGGCGGTGGGTGCACCGGTACTGGAGCGTGCACAGTTACGGTCTCCGCGGCGACGACGGTGACTGCGACCTTCATGCCGACCTTCGTGCTGACCGTCACGCCGGCTGGGACCGGCTCCGGGACCGTGACGAGCAGCCTGACCGGGATCAGCTGCGGTATGAGTTGCTCCGCGGTCTTTGCGAGCGGGGCGCCCATCACGTTGGTGGCGATCGCGGCACCCGGCTCGGTCTTCGCCGGCTGGAGTGGTGGTAGCTGCAGCGGGACCGGCCCGTGCGCGGTCAGCGGGCCGCCGAACGTGACGATTACGGCGACATTTCTTCAGATGTTCACACTGGCGGTCGTGACGTCCGGCAGCGGCTCAGGCACGGTGACAATCACTCCGCCAGGGCTCGACTGCGGCACGACGTGCTCCGTGACCGTTACGAGCGGGACGACCGTTATCCTGGCACCGATGCCCGCGGCGGGCTCGGCGGCGTTCTGGTCGGCGGGCGGTTTGTGCAGCCGCACGGGCGCCTGCAGCGTCACCGTGACCGCGAACGTGACGGTCACGGTGACCTTCGAGCCGATCGGGACCTTCACCGACGCCGTGCTCACACCCCTAGGCACCGCCGTGAAAGCCGTGCATTTCCTCGAGCTACGGGCCGACATTGATGCGCTCCGCCAGAATCATGGACTCAGCCCGTTCGCGTGGACGGACCCGGCGCTGATCCCGGGCGTGGCGATCGCGAGGAGCGTTCACCTGATTGAGCTTCGAAGCGCGGTGAGCCAAGTCTATGTCAGTGCGGGCAGGGTCGCGCCGACGTTCACCGAATCCGGCATCGCTTCGGGCGTGACGGTGATCAAGACCATCCACATCAATGAATTGCGGAGCGCTGTTATCGGTCTGAGATGAGTGGTCCGCACGCGGTCGCCACCCTGGCGCTCGTGGTTCCGCAGTTGAGGGTGGATGGACGACGCAGACTCGACGTGAGCCTTCACCAACGGGCGCGCGGCGGACCGGTGCGGGCTATGCAAAGACGTGCATAGGGTACGGAAGCGGAAGCTCCAGATTAGGCAAAGGCATGTCACCCTGAGTCCCCGCGGGCTGGTCGTCCTGCAAGTGATTTGCGAAGGAAGCTATTGAGTAGTTTGACCTTCCGCTCGCCGGCCAGGCGAGTGGCAGGAGAGTGGCATACCGTCTTGGTCATTTCCGCCGAACATCCCTCACAAGAAACGAGAGCGAAAAGCCATTATGAGACAGGGCAAGAGGGCGCGCTCGCTCATCCTGATGACCGCGCCGGTGCGGCGCTCACGGCCGTCGGATGAAGCGCGGTCGGCGCGGGGCGCGATTGCACGCCTGCGCGTCATGCGAGCGGGAGGCCGAACGCTTGTCCTGCTTGCTGTCCTCTTGGCCGCGCTTGCGGGAAACGCACGCGCGGCGACAGCCCCCTTCATCCCAATCGATCTGGGCACCCTCGGCGGCTCCGATAGCGCGGCCTTGGCGGTGAATGCCGGGGGTCAGGTCGTCGGGTACAGCAGCATGACCCGGTACGGAGCGGAAACCCATGCGTTCTCCTGGACTCAAGCGGGCGGAATGATCGACCTCGGCACCCTCGGTGGTATGAACAGCTTAGCGGAGGCGGTGAACGACCGCGGCCAGGTCGTCGGTTGGAGTGACACACCCGCTGATACCGGTGTCGGGGTTGCGTGTTGCAGCGTGTCCCGTGCGTTCTCGTGGACTCAGGCAGGTGGGATGCTCGACCTCGGCACTCTCGGCGGCAGCTCCAGCACCGCCCTGGCCGTGAACGCCAGCGGCCAGGTTGTCGGCTATGCCGACGCGGTGGGCAATGCTGCGTCCCATGCCTTCTCGTGGACGCTCACGGGCGGGATGATCGACCTCTCCCCCAACCCTCACGACGGCCGCTTCAGCGCAGCCCTTGCGGTGAACACTAACGGTCAGGCCGTCGGCTATACTTACGCCGCTGGCGACGGCTCAGACTATGCGTTCTCGTGGACGCCGACGGGTGGGATGACGAGTCTCTCTTTTGGCGGTACCTCTGGCTTGGCCGAGGCGGTAAGTGATTATGGCCAGGTCGTCGGTTGGATAGAACCTGCTATTGCCGAGTATCACGCGTTCACGTGGACGCCAACGGGTGGGATGATCGACCTCGGCACTCTCGGCGGCAGCGCCTCCCAGGCCGTGGCGGTGAACGCCAGCGGCCAAGTCGTCGGCGCTAGTTACACCGCTGGTGATAGCGCGACCCGTGCCTTTTCGTGGACGGCCGCCGCGGGGATGATCGATCTCGGCACGCTAGGCGGCAGCTCTAGCTCGGCCGAGGCGGTGAACGCGAGCGGCCAGGTCGTCGGCGCCGGGGACATCGTCGGCAACGCTGCATTCCATGCCTTCTCGTGGACGCCGGCGGGCGGGATGATCGACCTCGGCACCCTCGGCGGTACGAACAGCTTGGCGTTCGCAGTGAATGATCGCGGCGAGGTTGTCGGCTATAGTGAGATGGCCAGAAGTAATCCGCGGGATGCGCCAGACTACCATGCAGTGCTGTGGCAGCCTATCGTGAACCTCGGGTGCCAAGCGACCCTCGCCGGCTGCAACCTCGCGTGGGCCAGCCTCGCCGGGGCCTACCTGAAGGGTGGGAATCTGAGCGGCGCTAACCTGAAGCGCGCCAACCTCGTCAGGGCTAACCTGAGTGGGGCTAACCTGAGCGGCGCCAACCTGAAGGGTGCCGACCTCGCCAGCGCCAACCTCGCACGTGCCAACCTCACCGGGGCCAATGTCGCCGGCATTAGATGGTCCAACACCGTCTGCCCCGATGGCACGAATAGCGATGCGGACGGCGGCACCTGCCTGGGGCACTTGTCCGGGGCAAACTACTTAAATTAAGTAAGAATGTTCTGATCTGCACCCGCCAGTAAACCGCCTCGTCGGTCCGGTCCGGGCGAGCTGGACCAAGATGCGTTCAAGCAACTCAGCCTTCGAAAGGTCACGCCGATCCCGCTCCATTCCGATGTGCGTACGTGCCACTCACGGCGCGGCAGACGCCCTAAAGTTCGCCCCGGAAACCGCATGCGTTTGAAAGAAGTACTGATCCGTCCACGTGTGCGTCGTTGTGCCCGTTCCAGGGCCGATGTCTCCACCCGTCACGTTTGAATCGACTCCCCACTTAAGCGTTTGATTCGTTAGCGGGGTCACCCAAGTGTCCTCCGTATAGCCGACGCTCGCCGTCAAATCTCCGGGGTTGCTCGTGATCGTCACAGACGTGGTCGTCGCCGGAGCGGAATTGTTAGCGGCGAACGTGCCGTTCGTGCATGGGGTCGTCTGATCGGCTCCACTGACCGTAATGACGCCGACATCTGCGTTCATGCCGGTTGTCCATGAGACTGTAGCCGTTTGCGCGCCAGACGGTGGATTGATCACCTGGAAGATCAAGGTGCGAATGGTGGCGGTCGTTCCGGAATCTGTGCCAGGGATCAGCGTGCCGCTGACGCCCCCCAAGCTCGCGGTGATCCCCGTCGCGTTATTCTCGCTCATGGCGACCATGATCATCGCAGCGCGTTTGGTGCCATTGCTGATGATGAATGAGGGAGTGGTAACCCCAGCCACGCCCCACTGAAAGCCTGAGCTCACTGCGCTGTCATACGTGACCCTACCGCTAGCCCCCACCGTGAGTGTGACGGTGGTCGTGCGCGTCAGGCTGCCACTGGCCCCGGTGAGCGTCAGCGTATAGGTTCCGGTCGGCGTGCTCGCGCTCGTCGTCACCGAGAGCGTGGAGGACGCGGTCGCCGGGTTTGGAGTGAAGCTGGCGTTGGCGCCGCTTGGCAGTCCGCTCACGCTCAGGGTGACCTGACCCGTGAAACCGCCCGTCGGACTGATCGTGACGCTATAGCTCGTCGATCCCCCTTGCGGCACCGTCTGGCTCGCGGGAGAAGCGCTCAGCGTGAAGTCTGGGGGAGCACTCACGACCAACGAGACCGTGGCCGTATGCGTGAGGCTGCCATTGACACCGGTGATCGTGAGCGTATAGGTCCCGGTCGGCGTGCTCGGGCTCGTCGTCACCGAGAGCGTGGAGGACGCCGTCGCCGGGTTCGGAGTGAAGCCGCCGTTAGCGCCGCCTGGCAGTCCGCTCACGCTCAGGGTGACCTGACCCGTGAAGCCGCCCGTCGGACTGATCGTGACGCTGTAGCTCGTCGATCCCCCTTGCGGCACCGTCTGGCTCGCGGGAGAAGCGCTCAGCGTGAAGTCTGGGCGCGGGCTCACGACCAGCGAGATCGTAGTGGTGTGCGTCAGGCTGCCACTCACACCGGTGATCGTGAGCGTATAGGTCCCGGTCGGCGTGCTCGTGCTCGTCGTCGCCGAGAGCGTAGAGGACGCCATCGCCGGGTTCGGAGTGAAGCCGCCGTTGGCGCCGCTGGGCAGTCCACTCACGCTCAGGGTGACCTGACCCGTGAAGCCGCCCGTCGGACTGATCGTGACGTTGTAGCTCGTCGATCCCCCTTGCGGCACCGTCTGGCTCGCGGGAGAAGCGCTCAGCGTGAAGTCTGGGCGCGGGTTCACGACCAGCGAGATCGTAGTGGTGTGCGTCAGGCCGCCACTGACACCGGTGATCGTCAGCGTATAGGTTCCTGTCGGCGTGGTTGGACTCGTCGTCACCGAGAGCGTGGAGGACGCGGTCGCCGGGTTCGGAGTGAAGCTACCGTTGGCCCCACTGGGCAGTCCGCTCACGCTCAGCGTGACCTGGCCCGTGAAGCCACCCGTCGGACTGATCGTGACGCTGTAGCTCGTCGATCCTCCTTGCGGCACCGCCTGGCTCGAGGGCGAGGCGCTCAGCGTGAAGTCTGGCGGTGGGCTGACGGTGAGCACGACCGTGGCGGCGTGCGTCAGGCTGCCATTGACACCGGTGATGGTCAGCGTGTAGGCCCCGATCGGCGTGCTTGCGCTCGTCGTCACCGAGAGCGTGGAGGACGCGGTCGCCGGGTTCGGAGTGAAAGTACCGTTGGCGCCGATTGGCAGCCCGCTCACGCTCAGCGTGACCTGGCCCGTGAAGCCGCTGACCGGGCTAATCGTGATGCTGTAGCTCGTCGAACCGCCGGGCGTTACCGTCTGGTTCGAGGGCGAAGCGCTCAGCGTGAAATCTGGACCGAGAAACCTGTTGAGGATATTCGCCGTTGTCTGCTGAATGCGCGGGTCGACGAGGTTGTATCCGTTGACGTTGTCTAACGCGTAGCTCCACTGAATCGTTCCGGCAGCGAACACCCAAGCTCCGCTCGACGCCTGGTAGACGGATGAGTTAGCGTGATCCGAGGTGCCAATAGGCGAGTTCGAAAGCAGCGTGTACGTGCCGCTCACCGCGTTCGGCTGGGGGTACTGGCTGAACGAACGATCGGCTTCGTACCCGACGATCCCTGGCACGCTGTCACCGTCCCTGAACCCCGTCCCGGCGTAGACCCAACTCCCGCTGTTCGTAACGACGTACGGAACGTAGGCTCCATTATTCCACGGCACCTCGCCGGTGTACTGGACGCCCATCATCGTCTGCTCTGGACGGTTGAGCGGCGGGTCGCGCCACTGAACGGTCTTCAGGCTCGGATCGGTGATCGGGTCGATGGTGGCGTCCCTGTAACAGACCAGCACACGGTTCGGCACACCGCTGCTCGAAGGTTCGAACCGCACCTGCCAGGCGGCAGCGTCGGCGCCGAAGAAGGCGAGATTGACCCCTGCGTCACGAGCGGCGATCACGGCATCATACATCGCTTTCGACCAATACTCGTCGTGCCCGACCGAGAGGAGGCCTCGGTAGTTCAACAGGCGGCTGCCGTTCGTGTGTGTGTCGACGTCGGTCGAGTACGTCACGTCGTATCCCGACTTCTCCATCCAACGGACGAAGCTCATCTCCCACAAGCGGAAGGACTGGCTAAAATCGACGCCGGTGCCATCGCCCAAGTACGGCCGGTCGAACGAGACCTTCGCCGCGTTCTTGCCTCCCGTCACCGTCGTCGCGCCATAGCTGTTGAAGGCGTAG
>WNGM01007454.1_pt1 | contig 14870 bp, 13 predicted proteins | sample 5400571 | NCBI WGS metagenome assembly WNGM01 (sample SAMN13153378, study PRJNA577476) | soil metagenome | isolation source: 100 cm soil or saprolite under Garry oak tree replicate 2 | place: USA:California | collected 2016-06-15
GCATCGCCCACGCACTGCAGTTCGACGACGCCGAGCGGACGCACCTGCTCGACCTGATCCGGACCGCCGGGAGTACCCGCCGGCCGCGCCGCCGCCCTGCCCCGCAGCAAGTCCGGCCCGCGGTCCAGCGCATCATCGACTCGATGACCGGCACGCCCGCGCTCGTGCTCAACGGCCGGCTGGACATCCTGGCCGCCAACGCCCTGGGGTACGCGCTCTACTCACCGGTCTACGCCGACCCGGTCAGGCCGGCCAACAACGCCCGGTTCCTCTTCCTGGACCCGCACGCCACCGAGTTCTTCCGCGACTGGGACAAGGTCGCCAGCGACACCGTCGCCCTGCTGCGCGCCGAGGCCGGCCGCGATCCCTACGACCGGGGGCTGTCGGACCTGATCGGGGAGCTGTCCACCCGCAGCGACCAGTTCCGGGTCCGGTGGGCCGCCCACAACGTCCGGATCCACACCACCGGCGTCAAGCTCATCCGCCACCCGGTCGTCGGGGACCTTGATCTCCCCTACGAGTCCTTCCCGATCCCCGCCGATCCGAGCCAGAGCCTGCTCACCTACACCACCGAGCCCGATTCCCCCTCGCACGACGCACTGAGCCTGCTCGCCAGCTGGGCCACCAGCCCAGCGCACGACAGCCAGGCCAGCCCGCACGACAACGACCAGCAGTCCCCGCGGCAAGACCGCGGATACGACACGCCCAGCGGATCCGCCTCCCGGCCCCACCAAGCCTGAGGGGTCCCAAGCTTCGGGACAGCCCCGTTCCGCGTGCGCGAGAGAGGACTCGCCCTCCCAGCTGACGGGCCATGGCTATCGCGGCGGCCGGGCCGCGCAGTAAGCGCCCCGCCCGAGAGGCGTGTTAGTCAGTCGGCGTCGGGCCAGGATCAGCATCCCAAACCCCGTGATCTGCGTGCGAGCCCACGTCGCCGGTAGCGACCTCTCTGCGTGGAAAGGGGGGAGCGTCCAGCACAGGCGGCCTGCATCGCCGCTAGGGAGCGGCCGGCATCAGATGCTGTCTGGAAGGAACGGTTCTTCGGGCCTGAACGACGGGCCGGGTGAGGGTTGCTTCTGGCTTCTCAGGACGGCGCGGGTGGTCTCGAGGTAGCCGCGGACCAGCGGTGAGACCGGGCCCTTCTGGTAGGCGACGGCGAGCGGCACGGTGGCCTGGGCTGGTCCGCGGAGCGGCCGGTGGGTGACTCCGCTGATGCGGAGATGCCGGACCGAAGCCGGCGCCAGCGCCACTCCGAGCCCGGCGGCCACCAGGGCGACGAGGCTGGAGGTCTCGGCGACCTCCTGGCGGACGTGCGGGGAGAATCCGGCCTGACGGCAGGCGCTGGTGACGGCCTGGTAGACCGAGGAGGGCGGTGAGCTGGGGTAGCCGATGAACGGCTCCTCGCGCAGGTCGGTCAGCTCGAGGTTGATCTGCGTGGCGAGCGGGTGGGTGACCGGGAGTAGCGCGACGAGCGGCTCGTGCCGGAGGATCTCGACGACGAGGCCGTCGGCGGCCACCGGCGGCCTGAGCAGGCCGACCGTGATGCTGCCCTCGAGCAGGCCGCCGACCTGTGCCGGGGTGAGCATTTCGCTGCGGACCTCCAGCGTCACGTTGGGGAACCGCTGCGTGTAGGCCCTGACGAGGAGCGGCATCAGCTCGTAGGTCGCCGACCCGGTGAACGCCAGCGCCAGCCGGCCCAGGTGCCCTTGTCCCGCCAGCCGGGCGTTGTCGGCGGCACGGTGGCTGGCGGCCAGCAGCGCGATGGCCTCGGCGTACAGGATCCGGCCCGCCTCGGTGAGCTCGACGGACCGGGTGGTCCGGTCGAACAGGGCCGTCCCGAGTTCTCGTTCAAGCTTCCTGATCTGCTGGGAGACAGGCGACTGCGCGATCGTCAGGCGCTCGGCGGCCCGCGTGAAGCTGAGCTCCTCCGCGACGGCCACGAAGTACTCCAGGTGCCGTAGTTCCATGCCGCAGGCCTCACATTGAGCTTAGAAATGTCTTAATCGCTGAACTTTTCGGTGTTGGACTACTCAATACCACGGGATTTAGCGTGATGTCACCACAGGGAAGTGACTGCTGTCACACGCGGCGGCGTCCGGAGGGAGTCACCTGATGCACACGAACCGCCCCGAGCCCGGCCACCTTCGGTTCTGCCTGTCGCGGTTCGTCACCGGCGTCGCCGTGGTCAGTTACGTGACTGACGGCGAGCCGCGCGGCGTGACGGTGAACTCGTTCACCTCCGTGTCGATGGACCCGCCGCTGATCCTGGTGTCGCTGGCCCGGACGGCCAAGGCGGCCTGTCACCTGTCGGAGGTCCCGTTCACCATCAACGTCCTGAAGGCCTCCCAGTTCGATATCGCCATGCAGTTTGCTGGCCGGCCGCGCGACGGACTGAGGGTGGACTGGAAGGCCTCTGCCGACGGCCTGGCCCCGGTACTCAACGGCGCTCTGGCGACATTCCGGTGCCGCCCCTGGCAGGCCTACGACGGAGGTGACCACGTCCTCCAGCTCGGGCAGGTAGCCGAGGCCGATGTGAGCGGCGACGAGGAGCCCCTGCTGTTCGACCGGGGCCGGTTCGCGATGGTCGGCCTGTCGCTGTTCGACAACCCGCGCGTGATCGAGTCCGACCCAGTGATTGGCGGCGGCATCATCCGCTCCCAGCTCGTCCACCACCTGGCCACGGCCAGCTGAACCATCCCGTGACGCACTGGGCACCCCGCCCTTAGGAGGACATCATGAAGATCTCGCTGTTCGCGCAGGCGCCGTACCGCTATCTGCCCGAGGACTTCGAGCAGCACCACGAGTCGGTGTGCAGCGTCCCGTACTCGCTGACAACGCGGGAGGGGGTGTACTCCTCGATCCGCGACTTCATGGACGAGCTGATGTTCGGCGCCCGCTCCGGCTTCGACGCGGTCGCGGTCACCGAGCATGGGCAGAGCAGCTATGACATGGTGCCCAACCCGGACCTGGTGGCCAGCGCGCTGGCCTACATGACCGAGGCCGAGGGAATCGACGTGGGGATCTTTCCGATGGGCCGCTCGCTCGGCAAGTCGCGGGAGCCGCTCCGGGCCGCCGAGGAGTACGCCATGATCGACGTGATGAGCGGCGGGCGCCTGGTCCCCGGCCTCGTCGTCGGACTGTCGTACGATTCCAGCATCAACAACGGCGTCCCGCCGATCGAGGTGCGCAAGCGCTTCGACGAGAACCTCGAGCTGGTGCTGCGCGCCTGGAAAGAGCAGACGCCGTTCGCCTGGAACGGCAAGTTCTCCCAGTACCCCATGGTCAACATGTGGCCCAGGCCGCTGCAGGCCGACCTGCCGACCTGGATCACTGGCATCGGCAACCCCAACACCATGCGGATGTGCCTGGAGCGCGGCTTCGGGTTCACCTACCTCAGCTGGTTCGGTGCCAAGCTCACGGGCAAGCGCATCTTCGACCGCTTCTGGGAGATCGCCGACCAGGTCAGCGTCCCCCGCAACCCCTACCGGCTGGGTTTCCTGCAGACCGTCGCGGTCGCCGAGAGCGACGAGCAAGCCGAGCGGGACTACGCCGAGCACCTGGAGTACGGCTTCCGCAAGGGGCTCGGCTCGATCCCGATGGAAAAGCTGGGCCTGCCCGGCGGCATCGACATCCGCGGCGTCCAGGCCCTGCTCAAAGATCCCGGTGACTTCGGGCTCTACTACCAGATGAAGACCGCCACCTACCGCGACCTGGTCGACGCCGGCGTGGTCATCGCCGGCAGCCCGGCGACCGTACGCGACCAGCTGAGGGAATTCTGCCGGGAGTACGGCATCGGCAACCTGCACGCCATGCTCAGCTTCGGCTCGCTGCCGCGGCACCTGGTGATGAAGAACATCCAGCTGTTCTCCGAGGAGGTCCTGCCGCACCTGCGTGACTTGTGGACCGATACCGGGCACCAGCACCACTGGTGGCCCGAGCGCCTCGGCGGCTCGCCGGGCACCCAGCAAATCCCCGCGAACACCGGATTGGCGGCGGCACGATGACCACCCAACCGACCATCAGCGAAGAGGCCCGGAGTCTGGGACGGCCGCATCACGATGCGCGTGAAGGTGGCCGGGGCCGGCTCCCCGCTGCTCTACCTGCATCCCGCAGCCGGACTGGCGTGGGACCCGTTCCTGAGCCACCTGGCCGAGCGGTACACCGTCTACGCGCCGGAGTTCCCCGGCACCAGCCTGGGCGACCCTTACGCCGTCCACCAGGTCGACGACCTGACCGACGTCGTCCTGCTCTACGAAGAGCTCGTGCGCAAGCTCGGGCTGGTCACGCCGGTGGTCGTCGGCCAGTCGTTCGGCGGCATGCTGGCCTGCGAGCTCGCGGCCCACTTCCCCGACCTGCTCTCGGCGCTCGTCGTGCTCGACCCGATCGGGTTGTGGCTTGACGAGCACCCGACCGCGAACTGGATCGCCACCCCCGCAGACCGCCTGCCCGCGCTGCTGTTCCACGACCCGGACAGCCTCGCCGCCCGGGCCATGCTCGCGCTCCCGGACGACCCCGAACGGCAACGGGCCGCCATCGCCGGCCTGGTCTGGGCGTTCGGCTGCACCGGCAAGTTCACCTGGCCGATCCCAGACCGGGGCCTGCGCGACCGGCTGCACCGGATCAGCACCCGCACCCTGATCATCTGGGGCCGCGAGGACAAGCTCGCCCACGTCGCCTACGCCGGCGAGTTCGCCAACGGCATCGCCGGCAGCAAGGTCGCCATCATCGACGACTGCGGCCACATCCCGCAAGTAGAGAAGTACGACCAGACCGTCCATGCCGTCGATGAGTTCCTCGGCTGACTCGCCCGCACGGGCTGCGGTTCAGCCCCGCGCCGGAGCCCCGGATTACCGGAGCCCGGATAAGGAGCACCGACATGAAGATCACTCGCGTCGAGACGATCCCGTACTCAATTCCGTACCTGAAGCCGCTGCGCTTCGCCACCGGGGAGGTGACGGCCGCCGAGCACGTCCTGGTCCGCGTCTACACCGACGACGGCCTCGTCGGCACCGCGGACGCTCCGCCACGGCCGTTCACCTACGGCGAGACGCAAAGCAGCATCAGGTCCGTGATCGCGGACCTCCTCGGCCCGCAGCTGGACGGCCTATCCCCGCTCGACCGCGAGACCGCGCATGCGCGCATGGCCCGCACGGTCGGGAACCCGGCCGCGAAGGCCGCGATCGACATCGCGCTGTGGGACCTGATCGGCCAGAGCCTCGCCGTCTCGGTCACCGAGCTGCTCGGCGGCTACACCGACCGGATGCGCGCCGCCCACATGGTCGGGTTCGCCTCCGCCGGAGAGATGGTCGACGACGCAATGCGCATGCGCGAGCAGCACGGCATCACCACCTTCAAGGTCAAGGTCGGACGGCGGCCGGTCCAGCGCGACATCACCGCCTGCCGGGCCCTGCGCGAGGCACTTGGCGATGATACCGAGCTCTACATCGACGGGAACCGCGGGTGGACCGCCGCCGAATCCGCCCGCGCGCTGCACCAGCTTGAGGACGTCGGGCTGTTGTTCGCCGAGGAGCCGTGCCCGGCCGACGACATTGCCGGCCGGCGATGGCTGGTGCAGCACAGCAACATCCCCATCTACGCCGACGAGAGCGTGTCCCGGGCCGCCGATGTGACCCGGGAGATCCTCGGCGGCTCGGCGACCGGTGTCTCCATCAAGACCGCGCGCACCGGATTCACCCACTCACAGCGCATCCACCACCTGTGCGAAGGACTCGGCGTCGAGGTGGTCATCGGCAACCAGATCGACAGCCAGATCGGCTCGGTGTGCAACGCGGCATTCGGCGCCGCTTACGAGGCCACCTCTCGCCGCGCCGGTGAGCTGTCCAACTTCCTCGACATGCGCGACGACCTGCTCACCGAGCCCCTGATCATCAAGGACGGCACCCTGCCGGTCCGCCAAGGCGCCGGCCTCGGCATCGACATCGACGAGGACAAGCTCCGCCACTACCGGCACGACGGCTGACGGCCGCCAGGGGCACCCGCAATCTACAAAAACCCAGATCACCGCTGATCCCACCGACGGAAAAGGAGAAGCACCATCATGAGCACCATCCAGGACTCACCCACCGCCGCCGGCTCCGGCGCATCGGCCAGCAAGTCGTTCAAGGCCAGCCTGGCCGAGCGCGGCGCCGCCGCCATATCGGCCGAACGGGTCGCCGCCGTCGTGACCGCGGTCCTGCGCGGCATCCATGAAGCCGTCAGCGAGTACCAGGTCACCTACCCGGAATACCAGGCCGCGAAGGCCTGGATGATCGAGGTCGGCGAGACCGGCGAGTGGCCGCTGTTCCTCGACGTGTTCGTAGAACACGTCGTCGAGGAGGTGGCCTCCCGGACTCAGCACGGCACCAAGGGCACGATTGAGGGACCGTACTACCTGCCCGCCCAGGCCCGGCTCGGCGCCAGGGCATCCCTGCCCCGCCGGCCCAGCGAGAAGGGCACGCCCTTGATCTTCACCGGTCAGGTCCGCGACATCGACGGGACCCCGCTGGCCGGCGCCGAGGTCGACACCTGGCAGGCCGACGCGGACGGCTACTACTCCGGTTTCGCCCCGCATGTGCCGGAAGGAAACCTGCGCGGCGTGGTCGTCACCGGCCAGGACGGCCGTTTCGAGATCGACACCATCCAGCCCGCGCCCTACCAGATCCCCCACGACGGTCCCACCGGCAAGCTGATCGAGGCGGCCGGCTGGCACCCCTGGCGGCCGGCGCACCTGCACCTGATGATCCGCGCCCAAGGGCACCGCACCATCACCACACAGCTGTACTTCACCGACGGTGAGTGGCTTGACTCCGACATCGCGCAGGCAACCAAGCCGGAGCTGATCCTGAACCCGAAAACCGACAGCGACAGCGTCGCCCGCGCCGAATACGACTTCCAGCTCGAACCAGCCTGATCCTCAAGACGGGTGTGCCGGTCCCTAAGCCCGCACCACGGCTCGACACCCCAAGGACGACGCCATGCTTTTCCAGGTCCGGATGGACGTCTCGATCCCGCGGGACCTGCCCGAGCAGGAACGCGCCCGGCTCCTCGCCGAGGAGAAGCAGCGGGCACAGGACCTGCAACGGCAGGGAGTGTGGCGGCACCTGTGGCGGGTGGTGGGCCGCTACAGCAACATCAGCATCTTCGACGTCGATTCCAACGACGCGCTGCACGAGGTGCTGTGGACGCTCCCGCTGTTCCCCTTCATGCAGGTTGAGGTCACCCCGCTGGCCCGGCACCCGTCTGCAATCGAGGCCGGCTGATGTGCACAGCCGCACCACCCCGCACAGATCCGCCATCGGCATCGCCAGACTGACTCCGGGGCTGGGCATAATTGGCTGATCTGCGTTCAACCCTGGAATCGACCCCGATCAAAGCCGCCGACACCGAGTCGGCGGTCTGGAGCGTCTCTCGCGGTGCTGGCTTCGCTCGAGCTTCCAGCCGGTTGTGACGTGGCGTGACCAGCTGGGCCGGTTTACGTTGGGTTTCCGCTTAATCGCTGGGACCCGCAGCTGGCCCAGCCTCCCGGGTCTCAGCCCGTCCCGGAGGTGCCCGATGACCACTGCCGCCCCATCCACTGCCCTCGCCACGATCCAGCCCGCCTTCACCGACCCCGAACGGCTCGCCCTCGCCGGGTTCCTGGCCGGATACCGCGGACTGACAAGAGAGGCCTACACGATGAACCTGCGCCAGTTCACCACCTGGTGCCGCGCCCGCTCCCTGCCGCTGTTCGCGGTCCGCCGCGCCGACATCGAAGGCTTCGCCAGAGAACTCGAGGCCAGGGGTCGCGCCCGCGCGACCGTCACCCGCAGGCTGTGTACCATTGCCGGGTTCTACCGGTACGCGGTCGAGGAAGAGCTCCTGGACCATTCCCCGGCCGCTCACGTGCGACGGCCGCGGCTGGATTACGAGTCCCATGCCACCGCCCTGGACCGCAACGAGCTGGGCGCGCTGCTGGTGGCCGCCGGGCTTGGCCCGCCGACCGAGCATGCGCTGATCTCGCTGCTCGCGCTGAACGGGCTGAGGGTCTCCGAGGCCACCGGCGCTGATATAGAGCACCTGGGCCTGGAGCGTGGCCACCGGACCCTGACCATTACCCGCAAGGGCGGCAAGGTCGTCACCATCCCGCTCGCCCCGCGCACCGCCCGGGCGATCGACCTGGCCACCGGCGAACGCTGCGACGGGCCGGTCTTCCTCACCGAAGGCGAACGCCGCCTGGACCGGCACGGCGCCGGGCGGATCGTCCGCAAGCTCGCGCGCCGCGCCGGGATCACCAAGCCCGTCGGACCGCACACGCTCAGACACGCGTTCATCACCGCCGCCCAAATAGGCGGAGTTGCATCCAATGCAACATTCCCCGAAAGGCGTGAACGGCCCGGGCCTGCGCCGCAGCTGCCGAGACCTGCGCGGCGAGCAGGCCAGGTCCGGCAGCAAAGCGCCGATGACCTGCGATGTCATCACCCTGGTTGGTAAACCGCTCACTACCAGTTTGGACGCCGGCGTGCCGCTGCGCGACGTCCAGGAAGCCGCCTCCCACGCTGACCCGCGCACCACGATCCGGTACGACCGTGCCCGCGGGAGCCTGGACCGGCACGCCACCTATATCGTCGCGGCCTACATCGCGGGCGCCGCCCGGTAACCACACTGCCTGCCAGAGCCCCGCCTGGCGGCTGCCGCCGCCAGGCGAGGCTGCAGCGCCCGATGACCACGGCCGCGAGGCCGTCACAATCCGCGACCTAACCGTGAACAGGAACCGCTCTGTATGTCAGCGACGATGACGGTCTGGCTCGCTGGAATCGTCCAGAACAGGTCGTTCTGTCGCGCTGGTGTGCCAACACTCAACCTCTAGAGGGGTGTTGTCCAAGTCCCACATCGGTCCCGGCGCCATGGCGCATCGGCGCTCAGAGTTAATGGGGTGGCTCGCTCCCGCAGGAAAGGTCTGAGGGGGGATCGGTGTGAACGTACTGCCGCCATTCGGCGGCTGTCAGGTCTCGCCCAACCGACGCGCATGCTGTGCGGATAAGGCCCGAGCCGTCCATGGTCCAGCTGGTCAGCTCTCCTCCGGAGGTAGCGGTCAGCAGATCGTGACCATCCGGGGTGAACATCATGGCAGTCGCGTCCCAAGGATCGGCGGCGGTTGAGTTCGCGGGTGCGGGCAAGCTGAAGGTCGCGAGCACGTCACCTGTCGCGAGATCGGTGACCGACACCGTGCCGTCGCCGTGCAGCCTGGCCACTAGCGCCCCATCGGGCGAGGCTGCGAGCGGAGCGGCCGTGCCGCCGGCGCCAGGCAGGGTGCGAAGTAGCTTTGTGCCGGTCGTGTTCCATATCTGCAGTGCGCCCGTGGCCTGTTGCAGGATCAGCCCGTCCCGGGTAAACAGCACTCCGTTGGCGCCGCCCGTGCCCACCGTGCGGGATTTCCCGGTCTGCAAGTCGACATATACCACCTTGATCGAGCCGAAGGGGCTTGCCGGGCTATCACCCCATTCGGAGATCACGGCGCCGCTGCCATCGGGGCTGATATCGGCTTGCTCGGGACGTACGGTGAATTTCGTGGTGGCGGCGACCTGCCGGACCGCGCCGGAGGCGAGGTCGTACACTCTTACCGCCCCGCTGCTGTCAATGGCGGCAAATCGTTCACCACCGGGCAGCATGCGCACCGACACTGGCGAGAACTGCATGCCAGGCCATGATCTCAGGATCTGCCCTCCGCGGTCCGCGACCTCAAATCGGCCGTCCGGACCGGACCCGGCGAACAGCAACTGATCGCCGCGTGACAGCGGTGCCGCCCAGGCGCCGGACGGACGGCTTGCCAGGGTCAACCGCGAACCGGTTCGGTAGACCTGTGCGCCGGTATAGCTACCGCCGACGATGGCGAGCAAGTGCCCGCCGGCTGGTGACAGCAGGCTGGGCGGCAACCCGACGTTGCCTGCGAATGGAATCTGCACCCCCGTCAGCCGGCTGAGGCGCGAGACTTGCCCGAGATCCCACAGCGCCACGCTGCTGCCAGACGCCGACACCAGCCGGTTGTTGTTTCCCAGGAAGTGCACCAGTGAGGTGTTACCGGCGCCTGCCAATTGCGTGCTGCTGTTCCCCGTTGCTCCTGAGGTGGAGGACAGCTCGGTGACGTAGATGGCTCCGCTTTCCACAGTTGCGGCGTGCGTCCCGTCAGGGCTGATTTCCAGGTCAGAGGAGGGTGCATCCGGAGCAGAGCCCAGGGCGGTGCTCCTGCCGATATTAGAGGCTGCGGCTGACGTAGTTGGCCACGCCACCACACCTCCGAACTTTACATAACCGGCATATCTGCCATTAGGTGAAAGTCCGAATTGGAAGTCTCCTGCGGGCGTTTCCAGTGCGCTGAACTCAGACGTCGTGTGAAGGTCAACAGGGCTGAGCCTTTCCCAGTCGCCCGTTCCGCTTATCAGGGCCAGCGATGATTCGCTGGGGAAAGCGACCTTGATGAACCCATCCGCGCGGGCGCTGGTGTTCTCGCCTGACCTCGTGTCCCGTATCACGACCGAGGCTGCGAACGCGCTGGTGGCGCTGAGGACAGGGTTGAGGGCAGCAACGAACCGTCCTGAGGGCGACACGGCCACGCTGAAGGGCGATGGCATGCCGTTAATGCGTGTGGCACGGCTGGCCCCCGTATGCCAGAGGAAAGCTGCCGAGCCGTTGATGGCCGCTACCGTGTCGCCGTCCGCGCTCACTGCCACATCAGTGATTCCGCCGTGTCCAGTTGCCACGTCCTTTCGGCGGCCTGCAAGAAGCGCGCCAGATGCGGGCTGGCTGCCGTCGCCTGCCATACTGCCGCCTCGGTCTGGGCGTTGCGGTCCATGCGGTATGCAGCAACCGCGAGCAGCTGCGCGATGTCGAGGTGGGTAGTGAGATTCGAGATGGAGACCGCCGCTAGTTCACGTGATATAGCAATTCTTGCCTGGGTGCGCGCGCTATTCCGCTGCGCGACTGCGACGAAGCTGGCCACGATGGCAAGTGCGGTTAGTGTGGCCAGTACCGCGACCGCTCCGCGGGCTAGCCGCATCGTACGCCGGTGTTGCCGCAGGTGCTCACCGATGATCAGGTCCTTTGGCACGCCGCGAATGGCGGCGGCCACTGCGGCGATCCGGTCCGTCGGGATCTGAGGCCCGCGGCCGCCGAGCTGTACGTCGCTGAGGTCAACCCAGAGTGGTTCCTCGGTGAACGCGCCGCGCAGGGCTGGCGGCACCGGAGCGCCTGCAGCCCAGTCCTGTCTGCACTGATCCCATGCCAGGCCGGGACTGGTTCCCACGATAAGCAACCGTTCCGGCGGGCGATTAGCCCGCCACCACTGCACCTCGCGATCCACCCATGCGGACCTTGCCGCGTCCGCCGACGCCAGCAAGATGAACCACTGCGACGATCTCAGCGCGTCCTCGATGGACCCCCACAGCGCCGGATTTGCCGCAAGATTGGCAGTGTCACGGAATACCCGCATCGCCCGCATCCGGTACCAGGGCTTCGCGAAACGTTCCAGGCCTGCTTGGAGCGCCGGGCCGAGCACATTGTCATGCTGATGGCTATACGAAATGAAGGCTCCGTATCCAGATACTGATGCCACCCAACACCCCTATATCGCTTATTTGCGCCACATATGACAACCTTGAGGCACATGCAGGGTACAACCAAAGAGCCTCGGGCGACGAGCTTCCAGGAAGAGTAGGCACCCAGGATCGGGATATCCCCTACTTCATAGTCCGGGAGATCACCGAGATGTTCGCTAGGGCTTCGCCGTCGGTACCGAGGTTGCAGTAGCGCATCCATTGGCGTGAAAGGGCCTATCGTAGGTGCCGCATGTGATGCGTCGAATGCGACGGGACTGTAGTTGCCCTAGACGGGTCGGCGGATTCCAGAAGTAAACTGATCACATGCGTGAGCAGACGCCCTCACTTGACACGTTCCGCGAAGGCTTCACGCTGTACGCCGAACTGGATAATCTGGAAGCGCCTGTACGCCATGGAAAGCTGATCATCTCGCCCTCGTAATCGGCGATCGGCGCGGAACCCACAAGACGGTCGCTCTGCGTTTGATTACGAGATGTGACGGCCAGTTCCGGCGGGCGGAGGACGGCCGGCTGCCTGTCGCATTAGCCGCAAGCGGCACGCGCGGTGACGGCGACCTCAGGCTACCGTGGCGGGCCGCGGGCATTGCTGCCGCCACGTACCCCGTCTGGCCGACTCCGGCCGTCAGGTGCACGTAATTCCTGCCGCCCCGCCTGCCTGGGCGGCCCGGCCCGGCCCGATGGGCCAGGGCCCGGGGACCCGGCATGAAGGCCCGGGCACCGAAGGAGGACGAGCAGCGCGTCAGGCCGGGCAACGAGCCTCAGCCAGGCTTTGCCGCCCGTGATCGGCCCCGGCCGGCGCTCTCCGAAGTTGAACGTGTTCAGGATCATAGGCCGCGAGCCTGGACGCCGGGATGCCTGCGGAGGCAAACTTGAACATGTTCAAGTCCTCGTTGAGGAGGGGCTGCCTTGGCCGTCATCATGACCAATCTCCTTTACTTCACCGTTAGCCTCGCCCTGGTCGGCATGGTCGGCCGGGCCCTGTCCCGCAGTGGCCGCACGTTCCTTGGAGCGATGCCCGGCGGCCAGGACGGCGCAGCCGAGGCCATCAGCCGCCTGCTGGTCGTGGCGTTCTACTTGCTGAGCATGGGCTTCATCGCGCTGACCATGCAGGTCTGGTCGCATGTCGGCAGCCCGGCCCAGGCGCTGCAGCTGGTGTCGGCCAAGCTCGGCGAGCTGCTGCTGGTGCTCAGCGTGCTGCATGTCGTCAGCACGATGGTCTTCAGCCGGCTCCGCCGCCCCCGGTCCTGGCCGACTCGGGCTGGTCCCGGCGGATCCAGCCCAGGGACGGCAGCCTCCGATGATCCCGGCCCGACTGACGCCGGTACCGGCAGTCCTGGCACCGGCAGGCCGGCCGCGCGTGATCCCGCCGGGCCCGCGGATTACCCGCCCGGCTCGGGCGCGCGCGCGGCCTTGCCTGTGCTCTTGCGGCCACGGCCCGGGCGTGCTGTACGTTGACCGATGTGGCAGCAGCCGACCTGACGCCGCGCGCGCAGCAGACCAAGAGCACGATCGTCGAGGCCGCCCTGGCCCTGTTCCGCGAGCGTGGCTACGAGGCCGCCACGATGCGCGAGATCGCCAGCCGGGCCGGGGTCTCCACGGGCAGCGCCTACTACTACTTCGGCTCCAAGGAGGAGCTGATCCAGGAGTTCTACGCCATCGGCCATGCTGAGCACCTGGCCGCCAGCCGCGCCGTGCTCGCCAGCCAGGCCGAGCTGGGCGCCCGGCTCCGCGGCACGGTGCGCGCGCTGATCGACGTCCACGCCCCCTACCACGCGTTCGCTGCCACGTTCTATAAGCACGCGGCCGAGCCGAGCAGCCCGCTGAGCCCGTTCAGCAAAGAGTCAAGTCTGGCCAGGGACGCGTCGATTGCGCTCTACCGCGAGGTGGTGGACGGGTCGTCGGCGCGGATGACCGGCGACGTGCGCGAGCGGCTGCCTGAGCTGCTGTGGCTGTACTCGATGGGCGTCATCCTGTACTGGGTGCATGACAAGTCACCAAGCTGCGCGCGGACCTACCACCTGATCGACGTGACCGCCCCGGTGGCCGCGCGGCTGGTCGCCGCCACCCGGATCCCGATGCTGCGCTCGACGGTCAAGGACATCACCGCGCTCATCGACGACCTGCGCAGCTGACGACCCGGCCCGCCACGGCCAGCCCGGAACCGGGCAGGGCTGTGCGCCACCACCCGCGCGCCCGACATGACAGCCGGACGCACGGCTCCGGCGGTCTGCGCGGAAACCACAAGACAGTTGCGATTAATTACTACGTGTAACGGCCAGTTCCGTCGGCCAGCGCCGGACAGTCTGGCTGGCTCCGGCTGGGCGTGCAGGTGATTCCCGCCGCCCGCCTGCCCGGGCCGCTAGGATCGGCCTCGGTGACTACCTGATTGCCGCGACCGCGCTTACCGAGGGACTGGAGCTCGCCACACTGAATGTCCGCCACTATCCCATGTTCCCGGACTTGCACCGCCCTTCCCGACCTGAAAGCAACTGCGGACCCTGGCCCGCCTACGTCGAAGACCTGGCGGCGCTCCACCCCGGTGACCGGCCGGTCCGCCAGCCTGGCGCGGCACCGGCCGCAGCAGCCCGGCTCGTGCCGGATCTCCTGGTCCGGCCGGGCCGACTGCACCAGCATCGCCCCTTATGCCCGTCCTGCCCGCCCGGTTTGCGGCCGCTGCGCTTCCGCAGCGATCGCGGGCTCGGCGCCGGCTTGGCCAGCCCCTCGCCCGACGGCGGCCTGGAGGAGTTCCGCAGGTTCTGCTTCAGCCGGGGCCTCAAGCTCAGCGATCCGCTCCCGGGCCTGCGCCAGGTCCACCCGCGCCTGCTCCAGCGCAGTCATCGCCTCGGTCAGCTCCCGGTGCAGCGATGCCGCCAGCGCGGCCAGCACCTCATACGGCGGCTCTTCATTACCGGGCACACCGGGACCTTACGCGTTGGGCATGCTCACCGTATGCATCCTCCGCGATCTGGCGTCAGCCCCGCCACGGGCAGCGACGCTCGCCTGGATGAACCCGGCAGCGAACCCGGCTATCGTCAGGCATCATCACCGATGTGAGCGATGACCTGGCGCCGGCCGCGGCCTTCGGCCCGGATCAGCCGCAGCGTTTCCTGACGGCGTGGTTCGGGCCTCCTTCGCGGGACGTGCCGGAATCAGCGGCCGGCGACCTGCCAGCCGCCCTGGCCAGGTGGCACCGGCAGGCGGGCCGGTGGGACCCTCCGGTGATGCGCCAGAACCACGTGCCGGCCGGGCGCGAGATGGACGGTGACATGCTGCTCGTGGGAAT
>WNGM01006152.1_pt1 | contig 14868 bp, 18 predicted proteins | sample 5400571 | NCBI WGS metagenome assembly WNGM01 (sample SAMN13153378, study PRJNA577476) | soil metagenome | isolation source: 100 cm soil or saprolite under Garry oak tree replicate 2 | place: USA:California | collected 2016-06-15
GAGCACGTCGTTCTTGCGCCGACCACCGCGGGAGAGCTCACGCACCCGTGCCGTCGCGGTCGTTCGGACGTCGACCACGGTCTCTCCACGGCCGATGAGCCACTGGGCCAGATGGCAGCCCAGGCCGCGGGCGTTCTCGGGGCGGTGGTGGTCTAGGCGGGAGACGAAGTCGCATCGGGAGCAGGGACAGGCAGCCCCCACCCGAGCCACGAGCCCTGCTGGTTTGGTGGGATAGCAGCAGCCCTTGAACGGCAGCTTTTCCTAAGAGGGAGGCCCCACTGGGCCTAGCCGCCGCAGCCTCGGAGAGCGTCCTCACCTTCTCTGGACGGAGGAACCATGTGGAGGTCCATTGCCTACCGGATTGGAGCGCTGTGGTCCAGAATGCAGGGGAACCGGGAGGCGATGCGCTGTGTGGACGATTGAACAGGCCGTCGAGGCCGCCGTCCGCGCGGCGTACGAGGCGTGGCTCGGCCAGGGTCCTGGGGCCAACGATCTACCCCAGGCGCGCCCGACCCATCCGCGGTCGGAGGCCGCTCGCGTTGGCTCCCCCGTACCGTCGAACGTGGTGGGCTGGGACAGGATCCTCCGGTGCGCGGACGCGGCGGCCGACATCGGCCCCCAGATCCAGGCAGAGCTGGCTCGCGCTGGCATGGACGGTGGGCCGCACCGGCCCCGGGCTCGTGGGCGGCACCGCCGGCGAGGCCGCCATACAGCGGCGGCGTAGCCCACACCCATCGCCATGCCTGTTCACGCGGACCGAACCGTTGCGACTGCCCCTTTGGGCCGATAGCACCAGTCAGTCCACTATCCCGTAGCCTTGCTGCCGGCTTGGAACCGTACGACACAGGCGGAAAGGAAGTTGGGGGCTCTTGGGCGCCCGCATCATCAACGGCGATCCTCGTGCGTGGCGTGGCCGGATCGGTACGCGAGTAACGCCATGGTCGTGGCGAGATGGTCCCGCATCCGCTCCAGCCGTTGACGCCTGAAGTCCCGTGTTTCCTGGGGATCCAACAGAAAGCCTCGGGCGGCGCGGAGCCACCACAGCTCATCGTCCGCGTCGGCGCGCTCGAAGAGGGCATGGAAGGCTGCATATCCAATCACCACGCGGGTGGAGTCCCCAATAATCATCTTCTCCCCGATCGCTCGCTGCTCTTCCCTGAAGATCAGCCGGTCGCTCCACTCCCGCCGGTCTGACGCTTCGTTCAACTGCCCGTCAGCCAAGTCGCCTCGGATCCCTTCCAAGCCCTTCTCCAGGCGCTCGTTGATGGCCCGTCGGCCGGTGTCGAGGAACGTGAGCTCCTGCCGGTAGAGTTCCAGCCATCCGAGAAAGGCGCAGAGTCGAAACACCGTACTGACGAGCCGGTATCTCTGGAAGTAGGGATCACTGGCCAGATTCGCCTCGAGCTGCTTAGGGTGCTGGTCGAGCACCGACGATCGAAGGTACGCGGCGGGGTACTGTTCGCAGATCTCTGCCACGCGCGAGCGTAACTCCTGGGCAGCCAGGAGGAGTGGGTCACGGTACTTGCGGTACACGGACAGAAGGGTTCGGCGTTCTTTCCACCGCTCGAACGAGCGGACGAACAGGAATTCCTTGAGCCAGGTCCCGAGGAGGTTCCCAACAGTCGTTACGAGTGCCGCGATTACCGACAGGCCAAGGATCTGGGGCGCGGTGAGGCCGAATACGGCGACCATGGCCACGTCACAGGTTGCGGAACCACCGGATGATGGCATCGACGAATACCGCGTCCCAGACCGGGTCGGTCAAGGCGTGTGTGGCCCCCGCGATTACTTCGTGCTTCGCTTGTGGGCAGGCGTCGAGGTGGGCAAGGATTTGGGAATGGGGAATGCGCTCATCCAGCTCGGACTCGAGTATGAGGACAGGTCCAGTGAATCGGGAGAGCGCGCTGAGGCTGTCGAATGCGTCTGGACGCCCGGCGAGGTATCCGGGGATGGGTGTTCGCTCGGGGGCGGGGAACTCGACGTCGCCGGCCACTGCTGGCGCCCGCAACAGGAGGCGCTGGACGGAACGATGCTCGGGGAGCAACGCCGCGAGATAGGCTCCGTAGCTAGCCCCGCAGGCCCCGATCCTCCCCGAATGGGGGTTAGCCTTGGCCGCGAGGTAATCGCACGCGGCAATGACGTCCCCGATGTGGTCATACACCGAGAACCGGTCCGCGCTCGCCCGATCGTGCCCGTGTCCACTGAGGTCGAACGTAAGACACCGGATCCCGAGGTTGTCGGATACTTTCCGCGCCCGATCAGCGTACGCAGCCTGGCTGCTTCCCAGACCGTGGACAAAGAGCAACGCTGCATCTCCGGTCTGACCGTTCTCGCGGATAAAGGTAGTGCCCTTCAGAGTTCGATCCCCTGAAGGGATGCCTTCGTCTTTACTCGACGCCATCGGCGCCCTCCCCGCTCCTGGGTTGGACACCCCAAGTCTAGGGCGCGGAAGGGCGATGCGGAAGCCGCAATCGAAGGGGAGCCTCGCGCGTGGCTCCACAAGCGTCGATGCCGACATCGGCAGGCGTGGGAGCCCGGGGCAGACGATGCATGCTGCTTCCGGCCCATATCCGTCCTTCGGGCACAGGACAGGCTGGACTGTCCGTCGGTCGCTTCTACTACGCCGTGATGAAGGGGGCGCCCCAGCCACGACGAAAGCACGTTGCCAGCGGCCGATGTTCCCCACGCAGTGGCCAGGGCAGCCCACGGGGGCCGGGGCGATGTCATCGCACGAAACACCATGGTGGCCCGGTGACGGATCGACGCCGCCGTCGCCCGTGGCGCTGGATGATGCCGAGCCTGGTGGGAGCCCCCACAGATTCAGGCGGTGTCGCCCCCAATACGCTTCCACTCCATCTGAGTGAACGGTTCGCTCCCGCGGTGAAACCGGTAGCCCTCCGCCACGACATGAAGCCGCCACCACGCTCCGCACAGAGGGCATGTCCATTCGAGGAGCTCGTCCTTCTGGAGGGGTTCGTCCGTAGGATGGCCCTCCTTCGGGGGCTCGCAGGAGTGCTGGTCCGCGGCAAAGGCCGGCTGAACCTCGACGGCGGGAGCCACGCGAGAATGAAGGCGGTCGACAGGACGTAGGGGACGGGTCGTGCGCGTACCACCGGAGGATCCCACCTCCTTGGGGCCGGTCCTCGGGGGAATCTACTCCGCTTCTGTGCAGACACGCCCGAGCTCGCCGAGCAGGGATTGATTCGTCACGGCGCCGGAGAACTGTTGCTGTCCCACCTTTGCAGCAGGGTGGCCCGCTAATCTCCCGCTCAGGCGATGGCCCGCCCGGGCCGGGTCGATGCGGAGTAAACCCGGGGGAGGCCTTCCGCGAGGTACCGGTGTGCGGGAGACTCGCTGGCACTCCGGCGAACGGGCGTTCCCCTTGACCGAACAACAGGAGATCCGGGCAGACGCAGTCGACCGGGACTTCGACGGCTTCTACCGGGACGAGTTTCGCGGGGTGGTCGGCCTGGCCTATGCGCTGTCGGGAAGCCGGAGCGGGGCGGAGGACATGGCCCAGGACGCATTCCTGGCGGCTCACCGGAGCTGGGATCGTATCGGCCGCTACGACCAGCCCGAGACGTGGGTGCGGCGGGTGGTGGCGAACCTGGCGGTGTCGGCGTTCCGTCGCCGGATCGCCGAGGCCAAGGCGCTGGCCCGGTTCGCGGCCAGACGCCAGGCGTATGTGGTGGAGCTCCCGGCCGAGGACGCAGCATTTTGGGGGGCGGTCCGCGCGCTTCCCCGCCGGCAGGCTCAGGCCATCGCGCTGCACTACCTGGAGGACCGGTCCGTCGCAGACATCGCCCGGATCCTGGACTGCGCGGAGGGCACCGTGAAGGCGCACCTGTTCAAGGGCCGTCAGGCCCTGTCCCACAAGCTCGGAGCGCGGGAGGAGGAGGTGCCGTGAACCTGGAGGACAGGGGGCGGCGAGCCGCCCAGGCTCTACGGGAGAGCGTGGCCGGGATCGAGCCGGACCTCCGCGGGTTCGAGCGGCGGCGGCGCAACCGGCAAGTGGCCAGAATCGCGGGCGCCGTTATGGTGGCTGCGGCGTTCGTGGCGGTGCTGGCCCTGTGGGCAGCCATCGAGAGGCATCCCCGTCCCCAGCCGGCCAATCATGCCCCCCTCGCGCCCACCGCCGTCGTCCCGGTCGGAATCGGCCCGCTCGACGTCGCCGTAGGAGATGGGGCGGTCTGGGTGGCGGACGGAGGGCTGGGACAGCGTCACCCCGGCGTGATCTCGAGGGTTCCCCTGTCCGGTCGAGGCGCGGCGACGAAGATCCCGCTCAACGGGCTGCCCCCACTCGACGTGGATGTGGGCGCAGGCGGTGTATGGGCCCTGGAACGCACGCTCGACCTCATCGACCCTGGGACCGGCCAGGTGGTGCGCAGGTATCCCTACCCCCATTCGGTTTCCCGGGCGTTCGCCATCGGTTACGGGTCGCTCTGGCTCGTGCACGGGGACCAACCCAACCAGCTCCCGTCCCTGGTGAGCCGGATCGACCCGGCGACCGGACAAGAAGTGGCAACGATCCCCCTGCGCTTCGAAGGCCAGCCCCTGGCCATCGCCACCGGAGCCGGGGGCGTGTGGGTGGGCGACGAGTTCGGGGACATCGTCGCCCGGATCGACCCTCGGACCAACAGCGTCGTCGACCGCATCACGGTGGGCCAGCACCCGGAGGCCATCGTCGTGGGGTTGGGAGGGGTCTGGGTTGCCGACCGCAGCTCCGGGGACGTCACCCGCATCGATCCCTCGACGGACCGGGTCACAGCCACGGTCGCGGTGGGCGGCCTCCCCTCCGGCATCGCCATCTTCGACGGCGCCGTGTGGGTCACCGACTCGGCGCACGGGACCGTGATCCGGATCGACCCGGTCGCGGGCCGGGTCACCGACACGGTTGACGTTGCTACCGGCGTAGTGGGCGTGGCCGCGGGAGGCGGGGCGCTGTGGGTCACGGTCCCGACGCAGAACCTCGTCTTTCGCATGGCGCCGCAAGAGTGAGTGATCTACGTCACCGAACGTCAGGTAAACGCTCCACCCTCCCCGCGCGAGTAAGGGGCCAACGAGAGTCCGGGAGACAGACCTCCCGGACCGGACGCGAAGGAGGGCGAGATGAGTGGACGAGTCGGTCGCTCGATGCGGCGGATCGCAGCGGTGATGGCGCTCCTGATCATGGCCGGTCCTGCCACCGCGGCGTTCGCGGATGGAGGTCCGGACCGGGTGCTGCCGAAGGGCCAGCAGGTCATCCAGACCCCGCGCTCCGGCTTCGCTGATCGCATCCAGCCGCCGAGGGTGGGGTTCGGTGATCGGATCCAGCCGGTGGTCCCGGCGGGCGCGACTGTCGAGGCTCCATCCGCGGAGGCTCAGCCGGTGCCCGCCGCCCACGGCAGCAGCGCGCCGGTGATCGGAGTGGTGGCGGGCCTAACCCTGCTCACCGCTGCGGGGCTGTTGGCCGTCGCCCGACGGAAGCGGATTCGACTGGCCCACACCGGGTGAGCTGACCACGTCGACCAACCACGCGGACACCCGGATCTGGTGTCGCCGGGCCCCGGTCCACGGATTCCCGTGGTTCCTCCGGGGTCCGGTGCGCCTACCGTGGCCATCGACGAAATCGGCGTGGAAGCCGCGACGAAAGGAGGACGCCATGGCCGTCAATGCAGAGGTGCAGACGCTCCCGAGGAGAGGGATCAGCCTCTCTCCGCTGGGGATGGCGGTGCTGTCGGTGCTGCTGGCAGCGGCCGTCGTGACGGGGGTGCTGGTCGGACGGTGGACCGCCCCCTCGACGACGAAGGTGCAGCAGGCGGAGATCGCCGCCCCCGGGTGGCTGGCCGAGGCCAACTCGGCCGGGTTCACCGGCCGGCTGGGTTTCTCCGCCCCAATCGAGGTCACCGGAAGCGACTCGTGGGTGGCCGAGGCTCGGGCGGCCGCTTACACGGGCCGCCTCGGGTTCACCACCCCGATCCAGGGGCCGGCGTCTGGCTGGGAAGGGGCCGCCAAGGACGCCGGATTCTCCGGACGGCTGGGGACCGCAGGAAGCTGAGGACACGCTCCACGCAGACTTGGCCACGGCCCTCGCCGGTGCGCGGCACCTCCTTCCTGCCGGCGAGGACCGTGGCCAGCTTCGCGCTTCGAGGACCGAAGGACTGGAAGGACTGGAAAGGATCGGACCGGGCTACCGAGCTATGGTGGCCCGGTCCTGCCGCGCCCGGACGTGTTCCAGGCCGTACGGCACGCTGGCCACCACGACCACGCCCGGCTCGAACAGCAGCAGCCGCTTTCCACGAGCGCGGAGGTAGCCGAGAGTGTCGGGACATGCCGAGCCGGCAAGGATGCGGCCACCGGATTGGCGGGGTGAGGAGTGTTGGTTCCGGCCCGAAGGAGCAGTGCTCACGGCTCAAGGCTGGCGGTGACACTTCGATCAACATCAGGATCCACCCGTTGAGCGCCCGTGACGCCGCCGACCGGAGACCAGTCGTCAGGTTCTGAACTCGGTGCCGGCGTTGGGGGGCGCCACCCGCCCGGGTCTTGGCTTGCCGGGAAGGCCGGAGAGCGGGAAGATCGCGCCCATGGCTGCCACGGTGTGGGGTCTGTCCAAGAAGGCGGCGAACTACCGACCCGCCCCCAAGGCCGACGTCCGGTGCGACATGTGCAAGTACATGTTTCCGCGCCTGTCCCTGGGCGGGTGCAGGCTCGTCCGAGGGGTCATCCAGGCATCAAGTACCTGCGACAAGTTCGACGCTCGCCGCGGCGCCGAGGGCAGCTGAACATCTGTCGGGCGCGCGGTCGGCTGAGGGCTGCTCCCCAGTCACTGGACATACATGGACCAACACTGGAGCTCGGTGCTACCTCCCCCCGCGGGCGAACATCGAGGAGGGCGTCGGCCCTCAGGAGACGGTCACCGTGAAGTCCGGCTTGCTGGATGCGTTCCCTCCCTTTGTTCGCACGGAGATCCTTCCGGTCGTCGCCCCGCTGGGCACCGTAGCAACGACCTGGTAGTAGGACACCACGGAATAGGCGGCGCTCTCCCCGTTGAACCTCACGGCGGTAACTCCATCGAAAGCGGAGCCGTTGATGGTCACAGAGGTTCCGGGGGGGCCGGAGGTGGGGTCGAAGCTGGTGATCTTCGGCTTCACGTGGAAAAGCCGTTGGGTGCTCGCCGAACCACCAGGGGTCATCACCGAGATCCGACCGGTCGTCGCCCCATCCGGCACGGTGGTCTGGATGCTGGTGTCCGAGGCCACCGTGAACGCCGCCGGTGTGCCGTTGAAGCTAACCGCCGTCGTCCCGGTAAAGCCGCTGCCGGTAAGGGTCACGGACTTGCCGACTACGCCCGCTGAGGGCGAGAAGCTGACGATCAACGGGGTCCCCGGTCCGATGATCGAGATGGCGCCGCTGTTCACATCGGCGACGTAGGCGAGATTCCTGTCCGGGTCAGCGACTACCCCTCGGGAAAGTCACCCACGGGCACCGTCGCGACCACTGCGTTGGTAGCGGTGTCGACGACGGAGACGTCGTCCGTGTCTGTGTTCGCGACGAATGCTTCGTCCGTGACTGGGTTGACGGCCACGTCGGCTTGGCCGTGGTCAACCTGGATGTTGGCCAGGAACTGCTGGGTCGTGCCGTCAACAACCGTGACGTAGCCGACGTCGGAGACATAAGCATGGTGCGTGGTCTCGTCTACCCCAATGCCCTCGTAGCCGCCATCACTTCCAGGAAACAGCGTGGTGATCACGCTGTTCGTGCTGCCGTCGATGAAGGTGATCCCGCCCGCTCCGGCCACAAAAATCTCGTTGTTGCTTGCGTCAAGCCCGAGACCGCGCGGATTGTTCACTCCCAAGTCGATCGTGGTGAGGACCTCGTTGGTATCGGCGCCGATGACGTAGACGATCCGCCTGTTCGAGTCCACAACATAGATACGATCTGTGACAGGGTCAGCCGCGATGCCGTTCGGCCAGGCGTTCGCGAGAAGTGGGATGGTGTCCGCAACGGCGTTCGTCTGTGTCTTGATGACCGACACAGTCGACCCGAAAAAGTTGCTGACTGGGCTAATCCGACCGCTGACCAGGCACAACGGGGTTCGGAGGCGGCCAGGAAGCGGGCAGTTTTGGGCAGCCTCTGGGTGCGGGAACGATGATATAGAGCCCGTTCATGACGTCCAGTCGGCCCCGTGAACGCCGACACCACCCGAGGCCGGACTGATCGGGTTCAGCTACGCGATCGAGTTAGCGATGCGTAGTAGGTCGTCCTTCGAAAGGTCGCCCTGCTCGATGAGGGTCACGTCCACTCCCCCAAGTAGAAACTCGACACTGCCCGGACTACCAGCCCAATTAGCATCCGGAGCCACGACCCACGCCGACGTGCCATGAACTGTTTCAATATCCCCGCTTCCGGTATCGGCCGAAACGCCACTGGCCCATTGCTCAAAGTCCTTTCCTGGCGGCCACGCTTCAAGAAACGCTCTCAGCCCTGATGAGTATTCAAAGCCAACGGTATTGGCATCGCTGAGAGTGGACACCCACACCTGAGTGAGGGTGCTATCAGACGCTGCAGGATCCTGGGGGCGATACAAGGGGAATGGAGCCGCGAGTTGCGCCGTGGTGAGCGGTACTTGAATCCCTCCGGGAATGAGCCCGTCCGTCTCGGCTCGAATGTCTGGGATCAGAGGCGCATTCTCATTCGCCTTCGACGCGTGATTGACTGCTGCCCATATCACCCCGGCACCGGTACCTAGAGAGCAGAATAGCAGCACAGTTACAATCCTCTTCAGTGGAATGCCGCCAAGACGATCTTGCCGGATCATCATCTTTTCTTCTCTCCCTCCGTGGCCCATGCCACTCAGCATGTTGTCTTGACTGCTGTGTGGGTATCAGAATACCCGGTGACCCCCGGTCCGCAGAATTGGAATCCCGAATCTGTGTCCTCGGCCAACGTTGTACCGCTCCAATTGATCCAGGCCTGCGAGCTATTCATGAGTTGCAGGCCCTTGAATTCCGCCTTCGCCGAGTTGTCGGTGTTATGCCTCTCGCCATTATTGCGCGGATCGCCCGACAGAAGATCGCCCATGTCAAATGATCCGAGGGAAACTCCTCCGTTGTACGAATAGTCCCAAACGCCGTCTTGATTGTTGTCATGTACTTTGAAAGTAATGTAGAGACCGATATCGCTCGCAAGGCTCGGCGGGGACTTCTTGCACTTGATGGTGTTCGCGTTATAGAAGCCATAGACCAACACCCACGGCGTTCCATCGCTTGGCGTCTTGTCGCAGAGCGTTTCGGCTCCCCCTGGCGGATCTGAGTACCAGCCAATTTCCACGAACTTGGTAGCGTGCAACACAAGCATGCCGGTACTTACATGAACACCTCTGCCATTCGCGTTGGGATGGCCAAGCACGTGGCAGATCCCATTGGCAGGGCATTCTGTGGTGTCCGGACACGAGGACGCCAGAGCAGCCTGCATGCCAGCATAGCCAACCAAGGCCGAGATGCTGCACGTTAGCCCGATGAGGATAAGGAAACGCAGTCTGCCTCTCACCTGCTCTCACCCTCCCTCTGATACGTCGCAGGCCTCGCCGGCGCGTTCCGGGGAGCCTTATGTCCGCTCCATCAGTAACTGGCCCTGTAATCGGGCGATATGCCCCTATATCACGTCTGGCCGAAAGAGGCAAATCCAGCCCCGCAAATCCCGCCCAGCGCTACCCCTTACGACGGCCCGCCCGATGTGGCTACGGTCTGGGCCTGACCCGATTTGACGGATATCCACCAACAGGGGTTCCACCCCGGGGAGGATGTCCAGCATGGAGCAGAGAGAGAAACGACCGAGGCGGTCCTTCACGCCGGAGTTCAAGGCAGAGGTCGTCGAGCTGTGCCGGGCGGGGGGACCGCTCGACCGGCCAGGTCGCGCGCGATCTGGACCTGACCGAGACGGCCGTCCGGGAGTGGGTCCGCCGGGCCGACATCGACGCCGGCCGCCGCGACGGCCTTTCCACCGAGGAGCGCCAGGAGCTCGTCCGGCTGCGCAAGGAGAACCGCGTCCTGCGCGAAGAGCGGGACATCCTGAAGCGGGCAACCTTGAGCTCTACCGGTCGATGCACCACCGAGGATGGTGCGGGTTCGACCGGGAGGTGGGCGGATGGCGCAGCTGGGACGACCGGGGTTGTCGGCGGAGCAGAAACGGGAGCTGTGGAACAGGTGGAAGGCCGGGGAGTCCCTCAGCGAGATCGGGCGGGCATTGGACAAGCAGCCGGGCTCGATCCACGGCGTCGTCGCCTCCAACGGTGGGTACGTGCCGGCCACCAGATGCCGATCGACGCGAGTGCTGTCTTTCGTGGAGCGGGAGGAGATCTCCCGAGGGCTGGCTGAAGGGGCCTCTCTTCGCACGATCGCCGGCCGGCTCAAACGGGCGCCCTCCACGGTGAGCCGGGAGGTCGTCCGCCACGGAGGTCGCCATCACTACCGGGCAGCTCGAGCGGACGAGCGGGCCTGGAGCCGGGCCCGGCGCCCGAAGCCCTGCAAGCTCGCCGCGGTCCCCCGGCTCCGCGAGCTGGTCGCCGCCAAGCTCGCAGAGGACTGGTCGCCGGAGCAGATCTCGGGATGGCTTGCCCGGACCTACCCCGGCGAGCACGCTCTTCGGGTGTCGACCGAGACGATCTACCGCAGCCTGTTCGTCCAGGCCCGGGGGGTGTTGCGCAAGGAGCTCACCGCCCACCTGCGCACGAGGCGGACCATGCAGCGATCACGCCCCGCTTTCAGACAGAGGATGGAAGCCCGGTCCCCCGGATTCGGGGGGAGGCGGGACTAGTCGCACGGGGGCTGGCTGCAAGAGACTACTTATCGAGGAGATACAGAGAGTCAAGTTTGCGCAGGCGGGCCTTCAGGTCCATCCCGAGATCGCGGGTCACCACCACGGGCCGCTGGGCGTTCGCCATACTTGAGAGATACTCCGCCCGATCCAGCAGTTCGTCGTCCTCGTTTTCCCTCCGATTGTGACTCGGGGGGTCCATCAGCAGCTGCAGAGTGACGCGAGACCTGACCTCCGCGGGAGCCTCGGGTGTCGGCAAGCCCTCCTGCAGATCGTGAAGAGCATGCAAGACCGCTCTTGCACGTGCCTTGAACGGCCTGGATTCGTAGGACTGTCGGTCCAGCTGTTCGACCACCAGGAGAGGGACAACCAGTCGGACCTCCTTCGCCTGTACCACCTTCGGCCAGTTCACGTCCCTGAAGAACTGATAGTGGAGGAACACGCTCGTATCGGGGACCGCTGCGGCGCACTCCGGAGGAAGTTCGAACTGCATCTGCGACCCTTTCAGGCGCTCCACTATCGAGGCCAGTCGTTCCGTTTGCACGCGGGCCTCGTCACTGATGAGCGGGTAGGGCCGGGGTGCGGCGGCCGTGAGGGCACGGATCTGCTCCCAAGGGCGACTGTAGAGCTCCTCCCAGACCCAGGAGGATTCGAAGTACGAATGGAGCACTCGGTCGACCGACTCCAACCATTGGAGATAGCCATTCTGCAGGATCGCGATCTCCGCCCCACCGCCGCTGGCGGCGAGATTGCTGCCCTGCAAGATGAGCGGCTCCAGGGAAAGCACCGCAACCGAGGCTAGGACCCCGGGTCGAAGGCGGAGTTGGCTGTTCACGGCCTCAATGGTGCCATCGTCATCCGGCAGCCGTCGATTCCGCGAGCCAAGAGCCGCAGAGGCTCGGGGATCTCCTCGGCGTTGCCCCAAGGGGCACGCCTGCAGATCAGCGCTCTGGTGGCAGGTCACGGCCCTCGGGTCTCACCAAGAGCGTGCGGGAAACGCGCGTCCCTTCGCCATTGCCCGCGACCGGGCCGCCGGTGAGAATGGTGCTGTGGCTATGGCGTGGCGAGTCGAGGAGGACGAGCTCGTTCTGACGATCGGTGACGACGAGTGGCGTGTTACCTTCGAACCCGGGTCGCTGCGATTCGAGGACGACACCCCCGTGGTCGGCGATGACGCGGAGCCGTTCTTCGCTCTGGACAGCAACGCGCAGACGACAATCTGGAACGTAACCGCGTTACGGTCGCTCGACTTCGTGCGGAGACGCTTGGTGGAGCACCTGGGGCACGAGGGCGCCGAGATCGTGCTCCAGCGGTTCGAGGCCAGAGAAGTGCAGACCGGGCGGGGCACGATCGTCGTCGCCAACCGCTTTCCTCGCGAGGACGTTCCCGAGGCGCGATGGTGGTTCGAGGCGTGGCTGGACGTGGAGGATCCGCCCGAAGGGCCGAGCGATGCCGGGTTGGTGAGTGGAACCGGTGTCCTGGACTCGATTCTCCGCGCACATCGAGGGAAGGCCGCCGCGAGCGTCGTCGGCCGCGTCATCGCCGTGGCGCTGCCGAGCGACGCCGAAGCGGAAGCGGAGGCACGTCGCTGGGGTGTCGAACTTGTCGAACGAGCCCTTGAGGAGCTTGGCTTGTCTTGGGGCTGCAGGCGCTGGTCGCGGATCTCGATTACCCCGCTCTAAGCGTCCGATCGCCAGTCGTGTGGTGTCACTGGCCGCATGACCAGATCAGTTCCATGTCGGACTCCGGCGCGATTCTCGGCGCGATGAAGGTCTCCAGAATGTCCACCCGCTTAGTGCTCCTTCGGCCCGTCAGTGACACTGGAGGAAGCAGCGAAGCGGCCGGGACGGCTGGGCTCGATCCCCGGACCCGATTGTGACGCACCGAGGCATGGGAAGTAGCCTGCCTCAGCGGCCCAGGGCAAGATACTCAAGGTAGGGATTGAGGGAGATGAATCTCGTCGCGGCTTCCTTCAGTTCGCGGGAAGCGTGTTCCCAGAACACAACGTGAAAGGTAAAACCACGAGTGGACAGTTTCTCAACGGTGGGCACATAGTCGGAGTCGCCTGCTACCAGCGTGATCTCATCGTGTTCCGGGCTCATGTGTTCGTACGAGTCGGTCACGATTTCAGTTGAGATGCTGGTATCAACCTTCTTCTCTCGATTGCGAATGCTTCGGTCGTAGATGATGGGTTCGAACCCCTTGCGCCGGGCCACTTCCCAAAGGGAGTCGTTGGGCGGGGGACGCGATCCGAAAAGCACCGCACGTCCCACTTCCGATGCCTGACCCCCAGCAAACTCATAGAGCTTTCCAAAATCCATCTTCCACCCGTAGTCGCAGATCTTCTCCTTCTGGGCCGTCCAGATGTCGGGCGCCAGACCCTTCTGAACGGCGCTGACGTGCATGCCCTCAATCCAAACGTTTGAGTTATCGACGTACAGGAAGTTCATCCATCCCCCGGCCCAATCGAAGCTCGTACACCCTGACGCGGCAAGTATAGGTGCGACCGCGGCCACCCTCCGTTTCGGGGAGCCGCCTCATAGACCTTGCCCTCTGGCCGTCTGCGTGTCTGGGCTGAGCGAGCGAACCGCGACTGGCGCGGCGCCCCGGAGGACGGCTTGGCCGTGCCCTCGACGGTGGGCTGGTACCGGTTCCCCGCGTGGTCGCCTGACGGCACCAGGATCCTGTTCGAGGCCGACGCGTTCGCCGGCGCCCCCTCGTACGTCATGGTGGCGAACGTCGACGGCACCGGTCTCTCCCGGCTCGCCACGGGCGGCGAGTCGGGTCCTCCGGGAGCCCATCCCGTGTGGTCGCCGGATGGAACGGAGATCGCGTTCGCGCGAAATGACGGCCTGTACGTCATGAGGGCAGACGGCACAGGTGTACATCAGGTCGGCCCGGCCGGCGCGGTGGAGCCATCCTGGCAATCCCTCCCCGGCGGAGCGCCCCAGCCGGCGACGCCCGGTCCGAGCGCCACCACCTCGGCCGGTCCCGCGGGCGGAGAGATTTCCTACACGGTCGAGGGGCCATCGGACGCAGACATCTACGTGATCCGACCGGACGGGACTGGGCGGACCAGGCTGACGGATGAGAGGGGTTGGGACCAGGCCTCCGCTTGGTCCCCGGACGGGACCAGGATCGCCTTCACGAGCTTCCGTCCCAACATGGAAGGGAATCCCCCAGCTATCTACCTCATGAATGCGGACGGGACCGGCCTTCAGCTCGTGGTCGCGAACGCGTTCGGCTCTTCATGGTCGCCGGACGGCGGGCGGATCGCCTACTCCAGTCAGGCCGACCGCAACGTGGACATCTACGTGGTGGGCGCCGACGGCACCGGCCTGTCCCGGCTCACCGACGACCCCGCTCGCGACGTGAGCCCCACGTGGTCCCCCGACGGGATGCACATCGCGTTCGTCGAGGACTCGAACGGGGCCGGCTTCGGCCGGCTCTATGTAATGGATGCGGATGGCACACACGCGCAGGAGGTCCCGACCGACAACCTGGTAGCCGATCCCAGGTGGTCGCCGGACGGGACGAGGATCCTGTTCGCGGCACCTCGAGGCAGGGATCCCGATGGGCCCACCGATATCTTCGTGGTCAACCCCGACGGGACGGGCCTCACCGCTCTCACCGATGACCCCGCACGAGACCTTTCGCCCACGTGGTCCCCTGATGGCTCCTACATCGCCTTCTCCAGCGACCGGGGCGGGGTTCGGCAGATATACGTCATGAATGCCGACGGTTCCACGGTCACCAGCGTCACGGGTGGCGCCGAACCTGCGACCTTTCCGGCATGGGGTGAGGGGTACGCAGCCAGTGGACCATGAAGGGCTGACGTCGGAACTCAGCGAGAGGCACGCGGTGCCCCGCATAGGAGCGTCCTGACCTTCGCGCAGGGTCGCAGCACCCGAGTGAGGCCGGAGCCATGTCGGTTTGGGCCGGGAGGAGCAGACGTCGCGGACGTCCGACGAGGAATGGTTCGTGATCGCGGCATAAGCTCCCTGTTCGTGACGCGATGCGTCAGCTGACCCGCTGAACCTCATGCGGAGTTCGCCGCCCCAGGAGAGCCGGCCA
>WNGM01002906.1_pt1 | contig 14846 bp, 16 predicted proteins | sample 5400571 | NCBI WGS metagenome assembly WNGM01 (sample SAMN13153378, study PRJNA577476) | soil metagenome | isolation source: 100 cm soil or saprolite under Garry oak tree replicate 2 | place: USA:California | collected 2016-06-15
CTCGCGCACCATGGTGCGCACGAGCTGGATCATGCGCGCGGCGCTACCGGCGAGAGCTGAACGATCAGCTAACAGACAGACGCCGTTTTCAACTATGCAATCCCTGCCAAAGAGCGAGAACTCCGAACCGTCGGCCAATCCCGCGCCTGCGGTTGCATCAGTCACGAGACAGATTCCGTCTCTGCGTTTCGCGCGATATAACATGTTCATCAAGGTGGAGGAAACATGGTGACCGTCCGCAATCAGTTCACAACTGATCTCTGGCGTGCTCAGCGCAAACTCGAGCAAACCCGCGACGCGATATTCGCCCCGACGGCGCGCGCTCGACATGCAATTAAATGTGTGCGTCACACTGCGCATACCGCAATCGAATGCTGCCCGGGCGTCCTCGTCCCATGCATCGCTATGTCCGCCGCTCACATTGATGCCGCACCGGTGGAAAGTTTCAATTGCCTCCAGCGCTCCCGGCAGTTCGGGTGCAATCGTCACGCGTTTTATTACTTCTGCATATTGGACCAGTCGCCGCACCGCGACCGGCGACGGGTCCTGAATGAACTCTTCGCATTGCGCGCCCTTTTTTGCTCTTGAAATGAACGGCCCTTCCACATGAACGCCGCCAATCAGCGCGATTGCTGGTCGACAATCGCAAACCGCTTGCAAGACCTTCAGGATTTCATCGAGCGGCGCTGTCGTCGTCGTAAGGAGAAGCGAGGTGGTGCCGCCGCTCGAGTGAAAATCGCAAACGGTGCGAAATGCTTCTGCTGATGCTTCCATCGTGTCGCGTCCACGTGCCCCGTGCACATGAAGATCGATAAAGCCAGGCGCAAGATAATTTCCGTTGAGATCGATGACTTCTTTTCCGTGCACCTCTTCGCCTGTCTGCCCTAGCCTCGGTGCAGGCGGACGGAGTGCCGCGATTTTTCCTTCTTCCACGACAATTTCAACGCCGTCGCGAATCCCATCCGGAAAAATTAAACGCACGTTCGTAAAGGTCATTTCGTGATGGAGGCAATCCTGCCTGCACGGTGGTAATGGCTCAATCGAAATAGTGGCTGCGGCATGGCAAGCGCTCGCACACAGGTTGCCTGCGCCCCCCAACGCTCTTGCTCTGTCACACCATAAAGGCCATCCTCTTCTAGCGATGAGTTTCGATTACGACGTCGTGATTATCGGAGGCGCATTTTCGGGCGCGGCAACGGCGCTCATGCTAAAGCGCAAAAGTCCCCAAGCACATGTGCTGATCATCGAAAAGAAAGCTGCCTTCGACCGCAAGGTTGGCGAATCGACAACCGAGGTGAGCAGTTGCTACATGACCAGAATTCTGGGGCTCACCCATTATCTCGGCCATCATCAGTTGCCGAAACAGGGATTGCGCCTCTGGTTTTCAAACCGGCCCGATCAAGCCTTTGATGATTGCGTCGAGGTCGGCACGCGCTACCAAAGCCGACTGCCCGGTTTTCAAGTGGACCGTGCGAAACTTGATTCGCATCTCCTCGATCGCGCAGCGCAGGCAGGTTGCAAGTTATGGCGTCCGGGAAACGTCACGCGCTTTGACTTAAACGACGGCCATCGACAAAAGGTAAACGTTGTCGTTAATGACGGGGAACGCACGGCTACCTGCCGATGGATCATTGATGCTACAGGCCGCGCAGCCATGTTCGCGCGAAAGCTCGGATATTTTCGCCCGAATACAGAGCACCCCATCAACGCAGTCTGGGCACGGTTCAGCGGCGTTAAAGAATGGGACAGCTACGAATGGCGCCAGCGTTTTCCTGATTACGCGAACCATTGTCGTACCGCACGCGAATGGGCCACCAATCATCTTTTCGGTCGCGGCTGGTGGGTCTGGATCATTCCGTTGCAAGGCGGCGATGTCAGCGCCGGCATCGTTTACGATAGCCGCATTTTCAAATTTCCTGACGGACCAAATCTGGGACAACGATTGCAAGCGCATATTTTGAACAATCCCGTAGGTCGCGAAATCTTCGAGACAGCCAAGGTGATCGGAGGCGACGTGCACGCGTTCTCGATGCTGGCATATCACAGCGAAAAAGTTTGTGGCGACGGCTGGGCCATCGTGGGCGATGCCGCCGGGTTCATCGATCCGCTTTACAGTCCGGGTCTCGATTTTTGTTCCTATACGTCTTATTACGTGGCGGATTTAGTGGCGCGCAGTTTGCGAGGCGACGACGTTGCCGAGCGGCTTTCTCATTACAACCATCAATACCCAATCACCTACCGCTATTGGTTTGAGAGCTTGTTCAGGAACAAATACTACTACATGGAGGACGCGGACCTGATGTCGGCAGCACTGCTTCTTGATGTGAGCAGTTACTACATCGGCCTGGTGCAAGCCGTTTATCGCGATCCCGAACGCGAGTTCCTCAATCTTCCTTTCATGGGAGTAGGCGGCAAAGTGGTGCGAGCCATCATGAGCTTTTATAATCGCAGGTTCGCGGCGATGGCGAACCGCAGGTCGACGACTGGCTACGTGAAAAGAAACGCCGGATGGCGTGAGCTTTATGACGGATTCGTTCCCGACAGGCGGCTTGGCAGGCACATTTCACGGGGACTCAGTCGCTGGTTTAAGTGCGAGCTCATCAATCTCATGTTGATGCTGCGTAAGCCGAGAGTCGCAGCCGGCATCGTTGACCCCGGCAGCGTTCCCGATGTAACTGCTTCTACTGGCGCCGGCTCTTCCGCCCTTTCATGATCCTGTTTGCCTTATTCGTCTCCCGCGGCCGGATGTGAAGGCCGCCTGACTCGTTTGGCAATTCCCACAACCCCCAGATGCCTTTGCCCTCGCTAAACCCGCCATAAAAAACATCGTGCCCGCCGATGTAGGCTTTGGTCCAAGAACATTCGCCGTTTGTCTCGTCGAAATGGCCGGTAACAAAAAATCGGCCGATATCGTTGCTCCCATCGCCTGAGATCGTGCTATCGGTGAAAACCAGCCCGAGATCCATCCGATGCTTCTGCGCGATCCTGCCGTAATTGTAAAAGCCAGTCCGCGGCACGGAGGGGAAATCCATTTCTGAGAGTACTTGACCGAGAATTGATGTCGTCAAATTCTAACGCGCAAGCCCATTAGAAGTAGGCCCGGCGCACGCGATCGCATCACGGGCCAAGCAGCGTTCCGTACCAGTGCAAAAGAACCTCGCCAAAAAACATCCAGGTCACTGCACCGAATGCGAGATAAGGTCCAAACGGTAGTTTGGCCGACCAAACAGGTTTTCCCGCGACAAGCGTGACCAAGCCGATGATTGAACCGACGAGCGATCCCGCGAAAAGGCTAAACAACACCGCACGCCAGCCAAGAAATGCACCAATCGCCGCGAGAAATTTGAGGTCACCACGGCCCATTGCCTCGCGCGGAATGACCAGTTTGCGCGTAACACCGGAAATGTGCGTTATATCATCTAGCATTAGCACGTGACCTTCGGCGTTGACCCGATCATACCGAAAACTCAGCGTTACGCCGCCATATTCGCGATCGTCGATCCGAACTTCATCGCACTGAAGTAGAAGGTGATCTTTTTCACGCGCGAAATATTCGCTCCAGAGACTTTCTTCACTGCCCACGATGAAATCGGCATCGTCGTCTCGTTTTCTCCAAGTGAACGGCGTCGGCGCATCGAACTCGATGCGTTTTCTGCCAAAAGCGATCTTTCCCGCTTCCAAGACTATCCAAAGAATCACGTAGCCGAGCGCAGCGGCCAGCGCGGCGCGAACACCGGCTGCCACGCGTGAGTCTGTCTGCATCAAGGCTGGAACAACAACGCTGCAGACCACGCCCGCGATTGTTCCGCCGATTGTCACCCGGTCCGGAATAATGAAATGCTCAAAATCGATAAAGGTTCCGACGATCAGGAACGAAATGAAAATCCAATATGCGATCGCCATCTGCCACGGGAACCTTTGCCAAATCGCCAGGAAAAAGAGGGCTGTAACGAGTTCCACAACGAAGTAGCGAAACGAAATCTTTGCGCCGCAATTTGCGCACCGGCCGCCAAGCGCGAGCCAACTGATTAATGGCAGATTCTGATGCCATGGAATCGGTTGTTTGCATTGCGGGCAAAACGACCGCCGCGGCCGGTTGATGGAAAGATCCACCGGCCAGCGGTAGATACAAACGTTCAAAAACGAGCCGACCGCCGCGCCCAGCAGAAGCGCAAACCCGCTGAAGAGAAAATTCTGAGTCGAATGCTGCACGCGCTTAACCGGCGATCCGTTTCGATGCGCGCCGCTCCATCAGCCACGCAATCCAGATGCAGCTTTCGTACAGCAGACACATCGGCAACGCCATGGCGATCAATGTCAGAATATCAGGGGTCGGCGTAATGATTGTTGCCAGAACAAAGATCAGCACGACGGCGTAGGGACGCGTCCGCGCCATGAACCGGTAGGTGATTAAGCCAAATCGGACCAGCGCCAGCACCACCACCGGCAATTCGAACGCCAGACCGAAGCCGATCGTGAACCGCGTCACGAACGAGTAATACTGCTGCACCGTCCACGTGGGCGCCCAGCCCAGGTGCTCGGTATCGCGAAAGAAAAAGAGAATCGTTTTCGGCAGCAGCCAAAAATAGGAAATCAGTACGCCGACAAGAAACAGCGCGAAACTGACGCCGATCGCTGGAAACAAAAAACGTTTCTCCACAGCGGTGAGAGCCGGCAAAATAAATTCCGCGAGAAAGTACAGCAGCAGCGGGAAGGAGAGAACGATTCCGGCATAAAACGCCAGATGAAATGAAATCACGATCGAATCGGTGATGCCGAGCGCCTTGAGCGTTCCAATTTGTGAACCGAGATTGCTAAGCGGCGCCTGCATGACGTGCACGAGCGTCGAGCGAAATGCGAAGCAACCAATCATCGCAATGCCGAGCGTGAGAGCCATCTTCACGATGCTCCAGCGCAGGTCTTCCAGATGCTCGAGAAACGGCTTGGAAGTTTCGCTCTCTGGCGGGTCACGAAATTTGAAAATGTCTCGCAGCGCCATCGGACCGAAAAGTCAGTGTGGCGCGAGCGACAAAAGACCGCGAGCGACAAGCATCGCACAAATGCCGAGCGTGTTAGCGTCACGAATTTCGTTGTCTGCGATCATGCGCCGAATTTCCTCTACATTAAATTGACGGCAATCCAGAATCGATTCGCCTTCATCACAGTTTGGGCCCTCTTCGCATGGTCGAACTGGACGTGCCAGAAAGAAATAGCCGCGCTCGTCCGTAAAGCCGGGCGAAGAGAAATAGCACCCTAACGAAAAAACCTGGCCGTCCGGGGCGAGCTCATAGCCGGTTTCTTCGCGGAGTTCGCGCAACGCCGTTGCCTTAATTTTATCCTGGTCAGCATCGTGATCATCGACCTGACCCGATGGCATCTCCCAAATCGCCTGCCTGATCGGGATCCGTTCCTGATGGATGAGCAAGAGTTTGCTGTCGCGGGTCATCGCTGCGATCACAACCGCCGGTTTGCGATGCACAATCGTCCAAGCCCGCGGGTCTGGGCGAGCGGGCGTTTGCACACGATCCGTCACGACTTCGAGATTCCGATCGGCGAAGTGACGCTCGCTCGAGATTGTTTTCCACTTGCCGCCTTTCATCTGGCAATTGTAGTGGCCGCTGTGTTCAGCGGCAAACGTTGTAGAGTCGTTTACGACGGATACGGTTGCGGCAAATTCAGCGCCACCGGTTCCGAACCTTGCCATTCTGTCCAAAGCACCCGGTTTAATTGCGACGCGTTATATTTGAGTAGCGCCGCCAATTCCCAACGCCGCTGCCTCTTGCATGCGCAAATGTGTGAGGCCGATGGCCAGCGCATCCGCGGCGTCGGCGGCCGGCGTTTCCGTCAGGCCCAGAAGAGCGCGCACCATGAAAGCTACCTGATCCTTCCCTGCTGCGCCGCGTCCGACGGTGGATTGCTTGATTCGTCTCGGCGGATATTCGAAAATCGGCAATCCGTTCTCGGCTGCAGCCAGAATCGCTGCGCCGCGAGCAGCGCCGAGGATGATCGCAGTCTTATAGCTTTGCACATAAATCACCGATTCGAGCGCGCAACAGTCCGGTTCGTGCTGGCGAATTAATTCAACAAGGCGATCGCGGATGCAGACCAGACAGGATGAGGGACGCATCGCGCTTTTGTTGTGAATCGTTCCGAAATAAAGCGGACGCGGTTTGCCGTTGTTTGCATCGACGATTGCCACACCGGTGTTGCGCAGAGAGGCGTCGATGGCAAGAACGCGCATTTGCCTTCAATGTTAAAATCGACTGCCGCGCGTTCAACAGGAATCGACAAATTCGAACGCGGCGGCTTTACTTGCGCAGATAAACGATGAAAGCGGCGATACGCAAAACAATCATACTGGCTGTCGTCATCGTGGTGATGATGTTCGCGATCTTGGTGAACATGCCGTCCTCCTTCGCAACAACAAAAGGTCTAAGCCAGATCGTGACTCCGGATCTGGAACCGGAAGGAGACTTCTCGTTGAGTTTTCAGCTCCAGGACAAACGGATTGCGAATCCATATCAACTGCAAGGCGAACTGGGCCTGACCCAATGGACTGAGGTGGCTGTGTTTCGTGGGTTCCAGCCGGATGAATGGATTTTCGGAACCGAGATCGGTTTGTTAAGGAAAGAACCTTATCTCCTTTCGATTGGGTTCATCAATTGGTCGCCCCACCTCGATGAAGATCCTCAGCCGTTTATCGAAGCTGGTTATTGGGGAGAACATCACAAAGTATGCCTTGGGGCAATTCATGCCGGCTACAAGAACGAAGCGATCCTCGGCTATGCCTACGACTTCAACGAAAGGTGGCGAGTACAGGTGGATTGGCAAAGCGGCTCTGAGAACTCATCGACCATTGGCTTCACCTGCAATGTTACACCTGATTTCCAGTTCAATCCCGCTCTATACGTCAGCAATAGTTCCGATCATGACCTCATGGGCTACATAGTTTTCACTTATACGTTTCATGTTTGGGGCGGGAAAAAGGACGTGACGCCTATCGCGACACGGCCACGCGGTGTAAAATAAATTGTGTCCGCAAGCTCGACACCATCGCGAAGCCGAATCAGTGCCGGTCTACTCATGTTCCGACGCAGGAACGACGAACTGGAATTTCTGCTGGCGCATCCGGGCGGACCATTTTTCGTCCGCAAAGACGGCGGCGCATGGACAATTCCAAAAGGCGAAGCAGCTCCCGGAGAAGATTTACTGACGCGCGCTCAAATTGAGTTTGAAGAGGAAGTCGGACTCCGTCCCAAAAACAACGGCGAATGGATTCAGCTAGGCTGGATCAAACAAAAAGGCGGTAAGATTGTGCACGCATGGGCGTTCGAAGGAGATTTGCCGGGAGGGTTTCAGTGCAAATCAAATCTGTTCGAACTGGAATGGCCTCCGCGGTCGGGGAAGTATGAGAAATTTCCAGAGGTCGATCAGGCATGCTTTTTCTCGGACGACGTGGCCAGACGCAAATTGAAGCCCACACAGGTGCCGTTTCTCGATCGTTTGCGATCTGTGCTTAACGAACGAAGTACGGATCCAACCTGGGCGCAACGGACGATTTGATTAGAAGTCGCGCGCGCGACCGTCCCTACCTTGCGATAGCGGCGAGCACGAGAAATGCGCAGCCAAACGCGCCGAACACCAGGCTCACAACCCAGAATGAGCGCTTCCTTGTGAGCGCGGAGATCGCAGCGATGGCAATTGCGATTTGGAACATGGTCACGCCGCGCGCAAACACTTCGTGCTTGTGAAAATATGACTTCGCGGCGGCTTGCTTCTGCTCGGCCTCCGATTTTATCTCTTCCTGCTCTTTCTCGTACCGGGCATGTTTCAATTGGTCCTCCCCGTCAGGTGCGCCGGTAAACACTGTTTTCGCATCGAGTACCGCGGCCTTGATGCTTTTCGACTGGTAATAACTCCACTGGTCAGCAGCTTCGATCTGGCTCATCATCGCTTCGTTCGCGTGTTCCCCCGAGAGCAGGCTGGCGATGGCAGCCAGAACAGCCAGGATCGCGGTGCTCAATGCCACCCACGAAATCCAGGCTTCGCCACTGTGTTTGGCCGTTTCGTGTGTTTGTTCGTGCAGATGATCGAGAGGGACTTCCGCTTCTTCCATGCGATAAAGTGTGAGTTTGTGATCGCGTATTCAAGCTGATTGAGGAGGGAATCGACAACCGCAGCAGGAACAGGTTAAATCTGCGGCAGGATCTCCAATGAGCGTCGCACCAGTCATTTGCCAGATTTGTAAAAAGCCGAAGTCGCCGAACAACGGAATGATCGCCGAATTGATTCGGCCGTCGCTTCTCGAGTTCATCAAAAAGAAAGTGCCCGACCTCGACAACAAAGCGTTCATCTGCTTCGAAGATCTGGGCAATTTCCGAAAGGATTACGTCAAGGAAGTCCTCGAAGATGAGATCGGCGAACTTTCCGCGCTCGACAATGAGGTCATTCAAAGCTTGGAACAGCACGAGATTCTCTCAGCGGACATCAGCAAGCAGTTCGAAAAGAAGCTTACTTTCGGCGAACGACTTTCCGACCACATCGCCGAGTTTGGCGGCAGTTGGAAATTTCTCATTACATTTGGCGCCGTTATCTTTGTCTGGATCGGTGCGAACGCCGTGTTGCTCGCTACCAGAGCATTCGATCCGTATCCATTTATTCTGCTGAATCTGATTCTGTCGTGTCTCGCCGCGGTGCAGGCGCCCATCATCATGATGAGTCAAAACCGAGCAGAGGTGCGCGACCGTTTGCGAGCGGAGAACGATTACAAGGTGAATTTGAAGGCGGAGCTCGAGATCCGGCATTTACACGAGAAAATCGATCACCTGCTGCGCCGGCAATACAACCGGCTATTCGAGATTCAGCAGATCCAGATCGAACTGTTACAAGAAATCAGCCGCCACAAACACTAGCCGGTGCGTTCCTTGGACTGCGCTAAAATGGGGAGCTAAATCTGAGACAATGGGCCACAGAATGAAAATGGCTTTCTTGATACTCGTTGCCACCGTGGCTCTGGTGATGTCGCTTGGCTGGATGTTTTCGTGGAATGCAGGAAGACGTAAGGATGAGGCATTGATAAAATACCAACTCGAAGCCAAACAAGCGATTGCGGAGGCAAACAAAGCCACATCGATTGCCAACGAGCAAGCAGCTGCAGCAAACCTCGAGCTGACTCGCTTACAGGCCAAAATGCTGCCGCGAAGACTAACCAAAGCGCAACAGGAGACACTGGCTTCGGACGTAGGTTCTTTAGCCCCGCAGTCAGCCAGCGTATGGTATGGCGCAGGGGATAAGGAGAGCGAGAATTTTTCGTGGGACATCGCGTCGGCCTTGAATGCTGCCGGCTGGAAGGTGTTTTCTCCCGCCAGCACGGCGACGTTAGCTCAAAGCGGAAAGCCCTTCGGTTCGATACCTCGTCTTCAGACTGGCGTGGTCGTAAGTAGTAACAAAGACGGACCCAGCATGAAAGCCGCAGACGCTCTTGCCACAGAGCTATCAGCGCTTGGTTTCGACGCGAGGAAGGCGGCAGAGATTGGGAATGGGCGTGAGTCCTTGGTTGTCGTAACGGTGCAAGCGCGGCCAGACGGCGCCCAGGGAGAGATGAAGCTCAATGCTGTTGGAAGATAAACGTGGCAATACAGAAGCAAGCCGGCGACGAAAAGGCGCAAGCTCATTGCGTAAACGTATGCAGTAATCGTTCAAGAAATAGGCCACGGATCATTTGCCATCCGCGAATCACGCGAGTTCTAGCGCGATTCTGAACGTAAGTTGGTTCGTTGCGGGCGTCTCACGGCACTAAGAATCCGATCTTGTATTCTGAGAAATTGGAAGCGCATCTCCGTGCCTGATTTCTCATAGCTGATCGCGTTCGCCCCGTGATCGGACGCTAATTTACCTCAACTTGATCATAATATTTCGGAGCTCTGCGCTGCTGGTGATATTGCCCTTCGAGCACGAGCTGAGTACAACAAATCCTACTGTGCGGGGATCTACTTGGCCCGGTCGGCCAACGGGACTCATTCCGGGCTACAGCCACGCGATATCCGAAGGAGCAACTTTCGTCGTGGAATATCCGGTGTCGTAATCGTGTGTCCTTTCCTTCTGCAAGGCTTCATTCCAATACCGGATCGTGCAATCAAATTGAGCCGGAGGTTCGGCTAGCACCGAAAACGTGAACGCGACGAGCAACGGTAAAAATGGCAGGAATTGCACCAAGCGCGATAATGGTGCGCTAAAGGTTACGCCATTATCTGTGGAACGGATATGAAAGACGTCACCAGCGTCATTGCCGGCACCGTGCTGCGCATATACCAAGTGAACAACACCGTTCAAGGCAGCAGGTTCGCCCCAACCTTCATGCCGCCAAAAACCAATCTGGTCAGGAAACATGCAGGTGAAGTACGTGTTGTCGCTGCAAGCTTGTACGCCAGGCCCGGCAAACGGGCTGCCAGTGTACGTATTGGCCCAGGTAGCGCCGCCGTCCGTGGACCTGAAAATTTTATTGGTGTCGTTGTGCGGGAATCCGCCGCCCCCTCATCCATTCCCGCGATGTAGATGGTCCCGTTGCCCGACGCCCATGAAACGTACATCCGTCCGAAAAAGGAGACGACGGATTGTTGTCGGCCCAGCCAGATTCCCGGTCGTCGCTGCCATTGGAATGTACGCAGAAATGGGTCCAGCTAGTTGGATCCTCAGGAATCGTTGATTTGTACCCGCCCAACGTGCAGCTCCCGTTCCCATCCAACTAGACGGTAAACCATGTTTGGGTTGGCTTATTATACAGAACAACAGGGTCACCAAAGGTATTGGCGAAAAGACCTTGACCGCTGCCGTTGATCACGCGAGTGAAGGTCGCGCCGCCGTCCGTGGAACACGACAGGCCAGAGAACTGATTGACTGTGGCGCCTCGCGAGTCATTAAATGCGACACAAATCTCGTTGGGATCATCCGGGTTAGCCGTGCTGTATGTCTCAGACTGAATAATGTGTGGAGGAGTCTCAGTGCCAGTGACTAAATCAACGTCCGTTCCGCCATATACCAGAGGCGCTTCGACATTATTGAGAAGCTGAGAGAAGGCAGGATAAACTGAAGCTGAACCGCCTGTTGCCTCACCGCAGGCAATCATGATAAGGCCGGCCAGAAAACCTTCCATCATATCGCACGGCAGCGGTCGTTGCTTATTTTCGCTGCATGCATAGTGCGGCAGCACGAATTTACCGCCCCCGAGATTCCTGAGACGTTTCGTTATTACGATTTCAATATTCTGCCAAAACTGGCGAGCGAAATGTCCACGGTTTGAGAGGCCGGCATCAATCATCCCAGCCAGCGAGTCCGCAACGCACTCAAAACGCTCGGTCTTATGGGCGAGGCGGTGGTGAGGGGCGAGGCCGAGCTGTTGGCGTAGACCGTGCTCTGTGGGCTGGTGTACCGGTCGCCGTTGCAGTGGCAGTTGGAATAGCTGTTGGTGTCCCAGTTGGAATTGCGGTCGCTGTTGCCGTCGCCGTAGCTGTGGGTGCCGCAGTTGGCGTCGCGGTTGCCGCTGCCGTCGCCGTTGGCGTTGCGGTTCCTGTTGGCGTCGGGGAAGCGGCTGAAACATTGACCGCGCCAATCATACCGATGAGGCAATGGGCACAGCAGAAATAAGAAAAATTGCCGGCCTGTGTAAAAGTGAATTCGTAAAAAAAGCCTACGTTGGAAAGCACGCACGTGGAGCAGTTCGTGTTATTTGGAGAACAGAACTGCCCATCGGATGTGCAGGACGTGGAATCGCCACTGGTGACACTGTGGCCGCTGTTGGCCCAAGTCCACCGCACCGTGTCGCCAACCGAGATGTTCACCGTGTCCGGCACAAACTGGAAACCATTTCCACCTCCCACCATCACATCGACAGTCGTGCTGGTAGCCGATGGCATCCCGCTCACCGCTGGCTGGCCATTTTGATCGAGAATGCGAATGGGCGCTCCGAAATGCTGTTTCTGTAGCGACATGCTCGCGCGTCTGTCGCCAGATTCAGCCTGCGCCAAAAATCCTGTCGCAACGAAAACTGCGACCCAAAAAATTAATCTTGCTGCATTTGATATTTTCATACGTGTGCTCGTTTCTCTACGCGCCAGCAAACCGAATTTGCTCCACTGAAGCGCAGCTGACACTCTGCGGTTCAGCGACGGGATATTGCGCAGGTGCGTCCAAAAAACGCAAGCAGAATGTTTAAATGAAAGTTTCAACGGTCGCGATAAAAAGGTAACAGAATCGTTACATTGCGGTACGCGGGGATTCCTTTCCCGAGTTCGATTGGTTCGCGCCAGGATTGCGTGTTGCCCGTCGCTATGCGACTGCCGTACTTGGGTTATAATTGCCATGAACGCCATTCCGCACGATCATGTAGCTGCTAGCTGAACCTTGCCATGGCAGCACAACGGAAATCCATCGATTGCAGAGATTATCCAAGCGCGAAAAATTGCTCGCTGAAAATTTCCGGAACCGAAGAAGAAGTTCTCGATGCAGCGGTGCAGCATGCCGTCTCGGCGCACGGCCACCAAAACCCGTCGGCGTTGCGCGACCAGATCAAGTCGATGCTCAAGGACGAGGCTGACTGATGTAATTTGCCAGAGTTCTACTGGGTTTTTGCAAGTTGCCGCGTTGCCTGTCCGCCTCTGTGTCCAGTTCCGCAAGTAGCTGCTGTGCGACGTTGGAAACTCTATGGGACCATGCAACCCCGACGACCACCGGCGGAAAATGCGCGAGCGGAAGAGCACGTAATTGTGGGTGCGGCTTAAAGCCAGGCACAGCGACCGCCAGACTGATTCCGTAACCGCAGACAACGTAATGTTCGATCAATCGCTCCGATGTGACCTCGATACCGCAAAACCATTCGACGCCGAGCCGTTCGAGGCCCCGCTGAAAATGAGCATGAACGGGATCGGTCCGCGGAAAACTAATGAGTGTTTCCTCGACGTTGTCCCGTTCCCACAACTCTTTAGCGTGCGTCAGCTTGGATTTCTTCTGGACCAATAAAATCAACGAGAGCTCGAGCAGCGGCCGCACCTTAATTCCAGCGCGCGATTTTTTGTCGATTAACATAATCCCAAGATCGACTTCGCGAGCCAAAAGCAATCGTTCGGTCTCAGTCCGAGCGGCCTCGTGCAGGTACAGTCGGAACACCTGGAATTTTGTCCGAAGGCGTTGCAAGATTTGCGGCAGGTAATCGTGAAGCACGATTGCCGGAGCCGCGATACGCAATTGCGGTGAACTGTTCTGGCGCAGCCTTTCGCCAACGACATCGATATTATCGAAGAACGGTCTGATAAACTCAAAAAGCTCTGTCCCTGCGGGCGAGAGCGCGAATGGCCGGCGCTGAAACAGCTTGGTGCCGAGTGATTCTTCCAGTTTCGCGATTTGACCGCTCACCGCCGGTTGCTAAGTGCCGTACGGAATGTTGCGTACGGCGCTGGCGATGCCTCCGTATTTAGCCACGAAGTAGAACAACTCCACGTGATGAATGTTCATGATCGAAGCCGTCGATGAAATCCGTCATTTTTATCAATTCACAGTCGCCCCGCAATGAAGCTATCCTTTGTCATAACCGCCCGAATATCCTTGCCAAATAAATGGAGTTTTTGATCCTTATACTGATCGGGTTTTTGATCGCAATTGTTGTTCTGCCGTCTATAGCGCTTGCGAAGGCAAACAGCGCAAAACGCGGCCTTGACGATCTGGTCAAGCGATTGTCATCTCTCGAAAAGGAGCTGCGCAACCTGCAGGCGCAAAGCGTATCGGTGGGCTCGCGCTGTTCCTGGGCGTGGCGTTTTTCGTGAAGTATTCGTTCGAGCACAATTTGATTCCGGCGGAGCTTCGGGTCGCGATCGGGTTCGTCGTCGGTGCAAGCCTTGTGGTTGGGGGTTTGCTTCTAAAACGGCAAGAAAACGCCGTCACTACACAGACGCTCTGCGCAACCGGCGTTCTGGTGCTGTATGCGGTGACGTTTGCTTGCCGAGCTTACTATCACTTCGCGTTGTTTGGTTTCGTCCCAACGTTTTTGTTGATGACGCTGATCACGGCGGTTGCTTTTGTGCTTGCCGTCCGATTGAACGCGATCGTCGTGGCGGTGCTTGGGATTGCGGGTGGTTTTCTCACGCCCGTCTTGCTTTCAAGGGGCGAAGATAATTCGCTCGGACTGTTCGGTTACATCGCTCTGCTGGATATCGGCCTGCTGGCTGTCGCGCAACGACAACGGTGGAATGTGCTGCCGATCCTGGGCGCGATCGGAACGGCGCTGGTGCAATTCGCCTGGGTCGCGGCGTTCTTTGTACCCGAGAAATATTTTGCCGGTAACAAAGTCCTTATTTTCATGGCCGTGTTTGCCGGATTTCAGGCGCTTTTTCTCGCCGCGGCTGCCTTGGCGCAGCGCACTGGAAAAGCGAACGCCGAACTGTTCGCCTGTGCCATCGGTCTCGGCGCGGTGGCGATGTTCTCAGCATTTTATTTGCTCTCTTTCCAGATGATTGGGCATCGGCCGGCGCTGCTGTTCACTTACCTATTCGTCATCGACCTCGGATTGCTGACGCTAATGCTAACCGAAAGCAGGCTCGTAACTGTTCAAGCATTCGCCGGACTCGCCGCATTCATTTTTCTGGGCGCGTGGACGGGCAATTACCTGACGACCGGCCGACTTTATACTGCGCTCGGATTCTATTTTGTGTTCGCGCTGTTTCATGCAGCCGGACCGATCGCATTACAACGTTTGCGCAAGGTCAACATTCCTTCATGGAGCCATGCGTTTCCCGCTTTCGCGCTGCTGCTGGTGTTGCTACCGATTTTGCAGTTGAGCGAGCTTTCCATCCTGCTTT
>WNGM01002481.1_pt1 | contig 14845 bp, 14 predicted proteins | sample 5400571 | NCBI WGS metagenome assembly WNGM01 (sample SAMN13153378, study PRJNA577476) | soil metagenome | isolation source: 100 cm soil or saprolite under Garry oak tree replicate 2 | place: USA:California | collected 2016-06-15
CGTTCTTGTCCCCGGGATACCAGTTCTGGATCGTAGAGTACTTGATCTCCGCGTTGTCGAGGGCGATCAGCTCGACGACGGCGGCGTGGAGCTGGTTGGTGTCCCGGATCGGGGCGGTGCAGCCTTCGAGGTAGCTGACGTACGCGCCCTCGTCCGCGATGATGAGGGTGCGCTCGAACTGGCCGGTGTCCTGCGCGTTGATCCGGAAGTACGTCGACAGTTCCATCTGGCAGCGCACACCGGGCGGCACGTAGGCGAACGAACCGTCGCTGAAGACGGCGCTGTTCAGGCCCGCGAAGAAGTTGTCGTTGAAGGGCACCACGGTGCCCAGGTATTTCCGCACGAGGTCCGGGTGTTCCTGGACCGCCTCGGAGAACGAGCAGAAGATGATCCCGAGCTCCGCAAGCCGATCCTTGAAGGTCGTCGCGACCGAGACGCTGTCGAGGACCGCGTCGACCGCGACGCCGGCGAGGCGTTCCTGCTCTTGCAGCGGGATCCCGAGTTTCGCGTACAGATTCCGGATCTCCGGATCGACGTCGTCGAGGCTGTTCACCGGCTTCTTCGGCTTCGGCGCCGCGTAGTAGATGATGTCCTGGTAGTTGATCGGCGGATAGGTGACGTTCGACCACTTCGGCTCCTTCATCGTGAGCCAGTGGCGGTACGCCCGGAGACGCCATTCGAGGAACCATTCGGGCTCGTTCTTCTTGCGCGAAATGAGCCGGACGATGTCCTCGTTGAGGCCCTTCGGCGCCTTGTCCTCATCGAGATCGGAGACGAAGCCGTACTTGTACTCCTGCTTCGCCATTTGCTCTTGGAGTACGCTCTTGGAAACCATAGGCGGGCCTCCCGTTTTCGAGAAGCGGAATGTAGACTATAACGTTGTTATATATATCTTTGGTCGTACGTGCGGCGAATAACGCGCACCCGGTGCCGAGGGCGCGATTCGCTGCGGAAGACTTAAGACGACGGCCCGCGTTCGAACGGGTCGAGACGCGATTCGTTTGATGGCCCCCCAGCAACTGCCGCTCACCGTCACGGACAGCGCAGTCCGGCGCATCCGCGTGTTGCGGCAGAAAGAGAAACAGCCGGCCGCCTCGCTCCGTCTGCGGATCATCGCAGGCGGGTGCAGCGGGATGCAGTACCGGATGGACCTCGCGGACGCCGCACGGCCGACGGACATTGTCGTCGCCGAGCAAGACGTGAAGGTGTTCGTCGACCCGAAGAGCCTCACGTACCTCCAGGGGTCGAAGCTCGAATGGGAGGAAGACCTGTTCGGCGGCCAATTCAAGATCACGAATCCCAACGCGAAGCACTCCTGTTCGTGCGGCCTGAGCTTCACGATCTGAGGGTCCGTCACAGGGCGTTCGCGAGCATCTCGGCGAGGTCGATGATGCTCAACGTCATGTTCCGCTGACGGGCCACGCCTTCGAAGTGCATCTCGGCGTGGGGGCACGTCGTCACGAGGGCCGTCGCGCCGGTGTCCTCCGCGGCATCGAGCCGGCGCTGCGCAACGCCCGCAGCTTGTTCCGGAAAGACTGCGGGGAAGCCCCCGCCGGCGCCGGAGCACAACGCGTCCTCGTGGTGCGGGAGGATCTCGAGGACCTTCAGGTCTCGAATGAATTTGAGGGCCTGCCTCGGAGGCTCGTAGACCTTTGACACGCGGGACATATGGCACGCGTCATGGAACGCGATCTTCTGCGGCAGCGGCTTCGTGAACGCGATCCGCTTCTCCCGGATGAGCTTCTCGACGTAGTGGGAAATATGGAAGACGCTGTACGGCGGGTTGCCACCCCACTGCTTGTAATCCCGGGCGAAGGCCCGGTAGCATTCCGCGCACGCGGTGACGAGGACCTTCGCGCCGGTCTCTTCCACCGCGTTCACGTTGTGGGGCATGAGCTCCTTCTTCGTCGTTTCCTGGTAGCCCATCCGGGCGAGGGGCGCACCCGAGCACCATTCGTCCGAGCCGAGGATCTTGTACGGCACCCTCGCGGCGTTGAGGATCTTCACGACGGCGCGGGCGATCTGCTGCCGTTTGTAACTCGCCACACAGCCGACCCAGTACAGCACCTCGGGGTTGGCCGACTGCACGGCCTCCGGCGGGATCCAAGCCGCCCGGGCCTCCGTCGGTTCGCCGAACAGGTTGTGGGTTTCGCGGACATTTGTCAGATACGGCTCGAGCTCCTTCCGCTCGAAGCCCGACTTCACCATCCATTCCTTGACGTCGTCCCAGAGCTTGTCGAACGGAATGTCCACCGGGCAGACTTCTTCGCAGGCGCCGCAGCCGGTGCACTCCCAGGTGTTCCGCGCGAAATCTTCTCCGGGTTTCACCTGACGGCGCAGCAGCAGGTCCAACGGTCCGCGCATCTCGTACTGGCGGAGGGCGAAGACGCGACCGCGAGGCGAAGCGCCTTCCCAGCCTGCCTCTTGATACGCCGGGCAGACCGGGACACAATAGCCGCACATCGTGCACGCATGGATATCTTCCTGAATGGGAGGCATCTTCGTGAGGCGCGGCATTCGATCCCACCGATCAGGTCCGAAGTTCCGAGAGCTGTCGGTCCGCCTGGACCGCCTGTCCCTGTTCGTCCCGCGCGAGTTCCTCGAGGACGGCCTTCGCGCGCCCTCCCGTGTGTGCCGCCGACTCGCCAAACAGGATCGCCGACTTGCGTCCCGCCTCCGCGGCGATCTCCCACGCCTTCGAGAGCGTGATCTCCTTCTCAAACGCGTAACGAGCGGCGCCGCAGTTCGGACAATTGTTCGGCATCGCCTTCGTCTCGGCGACGAAGCCGCACACGTAGCACTCGACCTTCGCGACGACGTTGATCGGATAGATGCCCGGCATCACGGCGGCGTCCTTCGCGCTGGACCCGGCGACGCTCTCCAGCCGCGCGAGCTGGTCCTTCTTGTGGCGGCCGAGTTCTTCGAAGGTCACCTTGACCCGCATCTCAGCGACCGCCACATTGGCGAGGTCGTAGAAGGTCAGTCCTTCCAAGAGGGCGCCGAAAGCCCGTGCGAGGGCGTCCGATTCCTTCCCACCTTTGGAGGTCAAGTACCCGGCCACCCCCAGAAACCCTGCAGACCGCAGGATACGGGGGAGAGAATATCAAGATTTGGTACTGGTGCAGCCGGCACCGCGCTCGAGCTCAGATGCCCCAGCCGAACTGCTTCTTCGCGGTCTCGGACATCATCTCTGGCGTCCACGGCGGATCCCAGACGATGTTCACCGTCGCCTCTTTGACGCCCTGAAGCTGCTCGATCTTGCGCTTCACGTCTTGGTGGATGTACGCGGACGCGGGACATCCGGGAGCCGTGAGGGTCATTTTGACGTCGACCTTGCCTTCGTCCGGCTTGAGCTCGATGTTGTACACGAGGCCGAGGTCGTAGATGTTGATCGGGATCTCGGGATCGTAGCACTTGCGGAGGACGCTGATCACGTCATCTTTGGTCGCCATGGTCCGATTCCTCGGATTCTTAGGAGGGCCGTCCGATATTAACGTTCCGCTTCCGGCGCGAGCGCCTTCCGGCCCGCGAATCCGGTGTCGAGCGTGTGCCACCATCCGATCGCGCGTTCGCCGCGTTGCCAGCACAGGTATCCGACCTCATTCCCGATCCGCGCCGGAAAATCCACGAGCCCGCGATGGATGTCTTTCAGCTCACAGCCGAGGGCGTGGACCTCGTCGACGTCCGCTTGGACCGAGCGTTCGAGGTCCGCTTGTTCTTGGAGAGATTCCGCGTACGCCTCGCGCTCCTTGGCGGGCGCGGCCCCGAGTCCTTCGCCGTAGTACGCTTCCGCGTCCTCGATGAGTTCGCGGAGTTCCCGTAGTCGGGCGAGCTTCGGATCGAGTCGTAGGAAGCTCTCTTCGAGACGCGGAACCAGGGCGTTCGCCTCCGTTACGGTGAACATGCGCAACAGCGCGTCCGAGTGCAGGCGGAGATTGGTCGGGCTTCCCATCGGACTCCTCGCGGTATCTATCGTTTACGAGGGACTTTACCCTTTGCCTACGTAAGGTGGTGGGCTTCCCGCACGGCGCGCGCCGCGGCGACCATGTTCCGCAGCTTCGCCTGGGCCTCCTCGACGCTCCGAGTCTTGAGGCCACAATCCGGATCGATGTAGAGCTTCTCCGGCTCGAAGATGGTTAGGGCCTTCTCGATGCGCTCGCGAATCAGGGATTCCGGCTCAATCACATGACTGTGGACGTCGACCACGCCGAACGCGATCTCCTTTTTCAGAGGCTCTCGCTTGAAGCGGTCCAGCAGGTCCAGCCCGGAGTTGGACATCTCGAGGTCGAGCTGGTCCACCGGCAGCTTGTTGAAGAACTCAAAGATCTCGTTGTAGTTCCCGTAGCATGTGTGGAGGATCGTCTTCGCCCGCAGGCCCTTCGTCACGGTGCCGACCGCCTTGACGAGCAGCGGCAGCTCGTCGAACCGCGTCGAGAGCGCCGGTTCGTCGACTTGGACGACGTTGGCACCGGCGGCTTCGAGGCTGAGCGCCTCCTGATGCAACAGTTTCGCGAATGCGAGGCACGCCTCTTCCCGCGATCCGTAGAACTCGTCGAACGACCAGTCCATCATCGTGTACGGTCCCGTGATCATGCCCTTCACAGGGCGCTTCGTGCGGGCCTGGGCGAACTTGAACCAGTCCACGCTGATCGGACCCTTCCGGCGGAGCTCGTCGACGATGATCGGCTTCTTGTAGTACCGGTTGCCGTAGGAGCGGACGAGGCCGGAGATCTCCGTTCCATCGATGTTCTCGGCGAAGTACGTGGCCATGTCGCCCCGGTACTGTTCGCCGTCCACGGGGATGTCGATTCCGATCTCCTCCTGGAAGTGGATCCACTCCGCGGTCGCCTTCTCCTCGAGGGCCCGAAGGCCTTCTTCCGACAACTCGCCCTTGGAGGCCTTCGTCCGCGCACGCAGAAGGTACTCGGGCTTCGGGAACGAACCGACGCTCGTCGTCAGGAGACCGGTCATGCGGCGACGCCCACCTTCCTCGCGGCCGCCGACAGGATGCGGAGCTTTTCCCGCGCCCGCTCGCGGGGAAGGAACTCGAGGCCGTTCGATGGGGACAGGAACGACGCCTTCAGATCGATCCGGTCCTTTATGCCCAGGACCTTCTTGGCGACCTCAGCCGGATCCTCTTTCTTCGTGTTGCGGGCATCCACGAGCCCGAGGACGAGCGGTTTCTTTGAGCCGTGTTTTGCAATCGCCGACCACGTGGCGGCTCCCTGGACGAGGTCGAGACCGATCGCGTCCGCGGGGGTTTCGACGAGTTCCTCGAAGATTTTCGAGACCTCTCCGAAATACGTGAAGAGGGTGAGGGCAGCGGCACCCTTCCGGGCGCGAATGCGCTCGAGACCCTCGACCGCGAGCGGGAGGTCCTCCGGATGCCGGGTGAGAATCGGCTCGTCAATCTGGATGTGGGCTGCGCCTGCGCGGACCAGGCCGGAAACCTCCTCTCCGAGGGCGTCCGCGAGGTCGAGGGCAAGGGGCTTCTTCCCGCGGTAGTGCTTGTCAAGGGCGAGCGATGCAAGGGTGACCGGTCCCGTGAGCACCGCTTTCACCGCCGCTTTCGAATTCGTCTGCGCAAACTTCCATTCGTCCAGGAGGATCGGCTCCTTCCACGCAACCGCACCTTGGACGACCGGCTGGCGGTAGTATGTGTTCGTGTCGAAATAGCGCGCGAGCCCGTTGATCTCGACGGAGGCGAGTCGGCGGGCGATGTGGCTCTGGCTGTCGTACCAAGAGATCTGGCCATCCGTCACGAGGTCAATTCCGCCCTCGTTCTGTTCCCGCAGGACGGCCTTGACGACCTGTCGCTCTGCATCTCCTAGCTCTGCAGCGCTGATCTCTCCCTTGTCGAATCGGGCAATCGACCGGCGCAAGGATTGCTCCTCGGACGTGTCGCCGATGCGCGGGTAATTCCCGACAACCGTGGTTTGGACCAAGCGGAGCCCTCCGGGCAACGAGGACGGATATGGATAATGGGAATAGTATAAAAGGTCTACAATTCCGATGCGAATAATCGCGATTGATGCTCGCGCGTTACTTTTCGATTTGCTCTTCGAGCAATTTGACTTCGCCCTGGAGGTTGATGTGATAGAATCCTTCGAGATCTTTGTAGCCGATCTCCTCCATGTGCAGACAGTCGACCGGACATACGTCGACGCATTGCTGGCAGCCGATGCACTTCGTATAGTCGAACTCCGGGATCACGATCGGCTTGCCCTTCCGATCGTTCGGACCGTCGAGCATGTCGATACATCGGGTCGGACACTCCCGCTCGCATTTGCGGCAGCCGATGCAGACGTCTACCTCGAGGATCGGATGCTCGCCGATGCGGTTGATCAACACGATCTCCTTGTCCGAGTTCTCTTTCGGCATCCGGAGCTCGTCCGCGCGGTAGTATAGGTCCTCTCGCGCATAGTCCGCGAGCTCGAATTCCTGCGTGAAGTTCCACGCGTCGGTCGGGCAGTATTCCATGCAGTTCCCGCAGAACAGGCAATGCCCGACATCGACCGCGGGCCTCCGGATGATCTTCTTCATCTCGTCGAGTTGCGCGCGGCTGGGGTGGAGATACTCCGAAGTCGGCTCGACCTCGTAGAACTCGAAGTAGATGCATTCGTTCGGACAGACCTTCGCGCAGAGCTCGCAGCCGATGCACTTGAACCAGTCGATGCTGTGCTGCCCGCGAAACGCCAAGGGCAGCTCGACCTTCTGATACGGATAGAGATGGGTGACGGGCTTCCGGCCTCCGGGGATGAGGCGGTTGATGCCCGGCATCGTGACCAATGCCTGCTTGATCGTCGCGAGGAGCGGGCGGACCGTGCCCCCGACCGTGCCGACTTTTGGGCCGGCCTTAGCTTCGGACTTGGGGGACTTCATACGTGTACTCGCCCTTCTGCATGTCCATCAGCTGGCCCTCGCGCGCGCTGACGAGGCGCCCCTTCTTCGTCCGCACCCAGCCGGTCCGTTCCGCCTTGATCTTCGCGCTGAGCTTCAGGAAGCCGTCGATCAGCGCTTCCGGCCGAACGGGGCAGCCGGGGATGAAGATGTCCGTCGGCACGAACGTGTAGGATCCTTTGACCACCGAGTAGGAGTCGTAGTATGGACCGCCGCAGATCGTACACTCACCCATCGCGATGACCCACTTGGGTTCCGCCATCTGCTCGTAGAGTCGCCGCACGGCGGGGCGAAGCTTGAGCGAAATCGGACCGTTCAGGAGGAGGACGTCGCATTGCCGCGGCGACGAGCGGTAGATGACCCCGAATCGCTCGATATCGTACCGCGGATCCGAGGTCGCCGCCATCTCGATCGCGCAGCACATGATGCCGAAGTGCAACGGCCACGTGGAGTTCCGCTTCGCCCAGTTGAAGAACTCCCCGACGAGCCCCGCCTTGAGCCGCTCGAGAATGGCCCCGCCGGGTCCGCGTTTGATCGGGGCGTCGATGTTCTCCTCGACCCATTGGACGAAATCTTTCGAGCGGAGACCGACGATATTCGCCTGCTCCGCACGCTGGATCATTCGATCTGGGCCCCCGAGGTGCGGCCCGCGATCCGCTCCCGGAGCGCTCGAATATCGGGGTCGCTCTTAACCCTTCCTTCGCGGCTTCGCATCCCCGACACTCTCCGGGCAGCGACCTATGGTCGCGCCTCGATGAAACGAACTCCCCGGTCGGCTTAAAGGTTCGGCACGCATCACATCGGGACGCGCGATTCGAGTCCGGCCCAGGTGGCCCACCACGGGTCCGACGAGAACAGGACGCCGGGATTCAGGAGCGCGCGGGGATCGAGCGCTTCCTTGATCCGTCGCATGACGCCGTACGCCTCGCTTCCCCAGACGCGCGGCAGCGTTTCCGCACGAATCCGTCCGATTCCGTGCTCGCCCGATGGCGCGCCGCGAAAACGGTCGAGCAGTGTGCGGTCGAACTCCTCTCGCAACGCCCGCATGCGCACGAAATCCTGTGGGTCGGTCGGGTCGAAGAACGGACGATAGTGCGTATTCCCGTCTCCGATGTGGCCGTAGATCCCCGCGAGGGTCCCGTGACGCCGCGTGAGGTCCACGAGGAAGGCCATGAACTCCGGCACCCGGTCGCGCGGGACGATCGGGTCCTCCACGAAGCCCCACGCTTTGCGTGGCCCGGGCCGCTGGATGATGGTCGGGAACAAGGATCGCCGGACTTTCCAGAGAGTCGATTGACGCACCGGATCGGACGCGACCTCGGCGTCCCGACTCAGCCGATAGCGACTCGCGATGCGCCTGACCACGGCGTCCGCGGTCGCATCGAGGTCCCCCTCGTCGAACTCAACGAGCAACATCGCCCTCGCCGTCTGCGGAATGCCGAGGGCCTCCCGGTCCAAGAGCGCGAGCGAGTCCCCGTCGACGGCCTCGATCGCGCTCGGACCCCACGTCAGGATGTCGGTGACGGCCGGGCCGAGGTCTTCGAATCGTTCGAGGTAGAGGAGCAGCGTGACCCGACGAGCGGGGAGAGGGAGGACGCGCAGGGTGACTTCCGTCACGATGCCCAGGGTGCCCTCGCTCCCGACGAAGAGCGACGCGAGGGGAAAGACGCCGCGGGCGAGCGACTCCGCGAGGCCTACGAGGTCGTATCCGCAGGAATGCTTTCGGATCGGGCGGCGACTCGAGAGAATCGCGTCGCGGTGCGCCTCAATCTCCTCCTGCACGAGGCCCAGCCCTTTCGCGCGGCTGGCAATTTCCCGCCATTCGGCCCCGTCCACCGCGACGTCGTGCGCCTCGAGCAGCGTGTCGTCGGCCAAGAGGACCTTCAGGCCGAGGACGTGATCCCTCGTCTGCCCATACTTCACGCTGCGATATCCCGAGGCGTTGTGCCCGACCATGCCGCCGATCCGGCACAGGTCTTGACTTCCGGGATCGGGAGCGAATCGCATTCCGCGCTCCGCGAGATACGCGTTCAACTCGGCGAGGAGGATGCCTGGCTCCACGCGGATGCGCCGGCGCTCCGGATCGAACTCCAAAATGCGGTGGAAGCGGGTCGTGTCCAGGACCACGCCGGGACCGATCGCGGCGCCGGAGAGAGACGTGCCGGATGCGCGCGGGGTGATCGGGACCTCGAGCTCGCGACACACCCGCAGGACCGCGCGGACGTCGTCCTCGGTTTCGGCAAAGGCGACGGCCCGCGGCTCGACGGCACACGGGCTCGCGTCGGTGGAGTAGGTCCGACGGATCGAATCGTCGGTGCGGACCTTCTCCGCTCCGATCGCGCGTTCCAAGGCTCGTCCAAGGGTCGCATCGTCCGCAGAGCCTGTCATCCGAACGGCGTACCAACGCCGGCGACTCACTTGCCCTTTTCGCACGGGCGTGTCACCGACGGCAGGAACAACGTTTATGTCGCGCACCGCCTTCGACGATTCGCGTGCCCATCAACCAGGATCGCCTGCGGAAGATGACGGACCATGGGCTGACGGAGTACCAGGCCCGCGTGTACCTCACCTTATTAGACCTGGGGTCGGCGACCGCCAGCCAAATCTCACCGCTGTCCAAGGTCCCTCGGACGCGGATCTACGCGACGATGCAGCAGCTCCATGAGAAGGGCCTCGTGCAGATCCTACCCGAGACACCGCTCCGGTACAAGGCCGTGCCGTTCGCGACCTACCTGCACGCCCTGGCGGACGACATGCGCTCCCGGGCGAAGCAGATTGATACGGGATTGGACACCCTCGCGCGCGAGTTCGCGATCAGCGCCCAGCGGGAGCCGGAGTCGCGCGGACGCTTCGAGGCGATTTATGGCCGCAAGAACGTCCGAGAGCGACTCCTGAAGATGTACGACGGCGCGACGCGAGAGGTGATCGGCATCGGGACGACGAAGAGCCCCGGACGAATCCTCGGCGCGTTCATGCCGGACCTCGTCGACAAAGCGAAGCAGGGGGTCCGCCTGAAGTACGCCTTCTGCTTCACGCCGGAGAACCGCGACGATGTGCGCGCGCTCCTGAAACACGCCGAGGTGCGCCACATCGATTTCATGATGCCCGTCTACATGCACGTCTTCGACGGCAAGGAGTTCCTGATGAGCCACCCGATCCCGGACGACGATTCGTCATACCGGGGCGATGACATCGCGATCTGGACCGACGATCTGGCAATCGCGGATGCGATGTCCGAGATGGCGGAGCGCATCTGGGAGATGGGGACGCCCGCGGCGGATCTTCTCGAGGAAGACCGCGGGGCGAAGCGCGTCGAGGTCACTCGGCCTTGAACGTGAGGGGCTGCAGGAGCCGCGTCAGGTCCGTACGCGGTTCGCCGTTCGGGCCTGCGATCGGCTGGAGGGCGGGCGGGTGGTCCATGTACGTCGGCACGCGCTGTGCGATGCGCTCCTCGAACGTCGGCACGTGCTCGTTCTTGTAGAACACGCCGATCGGGATGCGGTCTCCCCATTCGAGCGCCTTCTCCAGGGCCTGCGTGGTCTTCTTCTCGACTTCGGATGGCTCGTGGACCACCGGGTCGTAGCCCTCGTCCTCGAGCTTGTAGACACGGGGCAGCGCTCGACCGCTCGCGGGATCCTTCCGATCCTCGCCCCCGTACCACTCCTTCGTGTTCAGGTCGTTGTACGTCGGGCACGGCTGCAGGACATCGAGGAAGGCGTATCCTTTGTGCTCGATCCCCGCCTTGATCGTCGCGACGAGATGCTTGATGTCGTACGAGTAGCCGCGACCGACCCATGTCGCGCCCGCCGCGAGGGCCAGCCAGATCGGGTTGACGGCCTCGTTGATGTTCGGATGGGCGAGGGACTTCGTCTGGACGCCGAGCTTCAGGGTTGGCGCGGCCTGACCCTTCGTCAGCCCGTAGACGCCGTTGTCGTGGATGATGTAGAGCATGTCCAGGTTCCGGCGACCGGCGTTCACGAAATGTCCGCCGCCGATTCCAAGCCCGTCGCCGTCGCCGCTGAGGCAGAGCACCTTGAGCTGGGGATTCGCGAGCTTCACCCCGGTCGCGTACGGGAGCGCCCGGCCGTGCAACGTGTGGATCCCGTACGTCTTCACGTAGTGGACCGTCTTCGCGGAACACCCGATCCCCGAGACGATCGTCACCCGGTGGGGCTCCATCTTCAGCTCGGCGAGCGCCATCTGGATCGTCCGGAGGATGCCGAAATCCCCGCACCCGGGACACCAATCGTTGTGGACGTCGGTCGCAAAGTCGGAGGGCTTCAGGATCTGTTCAAGAGCCACGGGTCAACACCGTCCTCTTCGCGGCCTTCCCGCGGACGACATCCTGGATCGCGTCGTACAGTTCCGTGTTGGACATCGGGCGGCCGTTGTACTTCAGGATGAAGTGGGTCATCTCGACGCCGCTGTGCTCTCGGACGATGCCCGCGAGCTGCGCCCCGAAGTTCATCTCGATCCCGATCCGGCGTTTCGCTTTCGCGACGTACGGGAGGATCTCCGCTGTCGGGAACGGGTTGATCAGGCGAACGTGGAGGTAACCGACCTTCGCGCCTTCGGCCCAGAGCCGGTCCAGGGCGTCCAGGAGGGCGCCCTTCGTCGACCCCCAGCTCACGATGACCGTGGGCGCGTCCTTCGGGCCGAAGTACCGCAACTTGACGTCGCGCGGGATTTCCTTCGCCGCGAGGTCGAGCTTGGCGAACCGCTTCTCCATCATCGCATCTCGGACCATCGGGTCCTCCGTGATGTGGCCCCGCTCCTCGTGCTCGTCGCCGGTGTTCCAGAAGATCGTCCCCTCCTGACCCAAGAACGCGCGGGGCGAGACGGGACCGTTGCTCAGGTCGAACCGCTTGTACGGATTGTCTTTGGAGTATCCGTTGTTCTCGAGGACCAGGGCGCCCCGGTCGATCCGGAGATCGGAGAGGTCCGGAACCGGCGTCGTGGCGTAGCTGTTCGCGAGCGCCTTGTCGACGAGATGGATGACAGGCATCTGGTATCGATCCGCGTAGTTGAAGGCCAAGAGCCCGTCGCGGATGCACTCCTCGAAGTCCCCCGACGCGAGGAGAATCCTCGGGCTCTCGCCGTGGCCCGCGTGGAGGGCAAACCGGAGGTCGCCTTGCTCGTGGCGGGTCGGCATCCCGGTGCTCGGGCCGGCGCGCTGGTACAGCGTGATCACGACCGGCACTTCGTTGATCGATGCCCAGCCGATCCCCTCCATCATGAGGGAAAACCCGGGGCCCGACGTGGCCGTCGCGGAGCGAGCACCGGTCAGGGCGGCGCCCGTCGCCATCGTGATGGCCGCGATCTCGTCCTCGGTCTGGACGACGAGGATGGAGGCGACTCCCTCCTTCGGCGTCGCGGCACTTGAAGCCTCCGGGCCGAGCCCGTGGCCATTCAGGTCGAGCACCTCGTTCTCCTCGAGGAACTCACTCTCGTCCGACGCCGGGGTGATCGGATAGTACGTCTGGAATCGCATCCCACCGTACAGCTTCCCGAGGGCGGTCGCCTGGCTGCCGGTGAGGAAGAGCCGCGACTCCGCCCGCGGGAGCTTCTCGAGTCGGTACGGGAACTCCGGCACGAGGGCCTTCGCGATGTCGTACGCCTTCCGCGCGCCCGCCGCGTTCATGTTCACGACCTTCGCCTTCGCACGGAATACGTCCTCGAGGGCGCGTCGCATCATCTCGAAGTCGAACCCGAGGATGCCGAAGGAGGCGCCGACCGCGAGCATGTTCACGACGCGGGAGATCTTGCTTAGCTGGTCGATCTGGAACTCGTCCGCGATTTGCTCGAGGAGATCCTTGAATGGAATCGGTACTAGGCTCACGCCGCGTTGCTTCGCCGCGGCGAGCATATCGTCGAGCGTCTCCCCGACCCCGTGGGAGATCATGTACGTCTTCAGGTCGGCCTCGAGCCGCTTCTCGATCGTCGGGACGTCCGAGAGGCGCGTCTTTCCGAGCGAGGGATCGTAGACGATCGCGCCATCGTCGGTGACCTCGCGGGCGTGCCGGAACAGGGTCTCCGCCTCGAACGTCGCGAGCACGTTGACGTCGTCGATGTGCGACCGGACCAGATTGGAGTGCGCGCGGAGGGCGAAGTAGGAGTGCTCGCCCATGATGTTCGAATAGAATTCGCGCTTCCCGAAGATGTGCAAGCCGCCCGCGGCGCACGCGCGCGCGAAGACGTTCGCGGACGAGTCGACGCCGCTCCCTTGCGGACCTCCGATCATCCAGGAGAGGTCGTTTACCTTCGCCGCAGAGGAACTCATCGGATCATGCCGCCCTCACGCCCAAAGGCGGGAGCCTTCTTGGGAGTTTTCCAATTCCCCATTCGTCGGGAGGGACACGCCTGACGTCCGGCCCTCCTCGTCGATGGCTCCGCATAGTCCGAACACGAAGTGAGGGACGCAAGAGCACCTTATCAAACCTTTCCTCCAGATTCCGCGGGACAGAACTCGTTCGCGGCATTTCCTACGGAGGACCTTGAGACGACGAGCCGATTTTCGGCGCGCGACCCCGCGGCAAAACGAGTTGCTGCATGAACCCCTCCATGAACTGGAAGCGGTTGCGGAGCGTCACCTCGCTGACGCCCGCGACCTTCGCGATCGCCTTCTGCGGGCGACGCTCCCCGCACGACAGGGATGCGAGGTAAATCGCGGCCGCCGCAGTCCCCGAGGGGGATAAGGACATCGAACTGTCGATCTTCTCGAGTTCTTTGAGGATCTTTTGGGCCTCGGCCTCCACCGTGTTCGACAAGCCGAGCCTCGAGCAGAACCGGCTCACGTAGTTCGTCGGCCGGGATGGCGGGACGCGCAATGTCAGGGTTCGCAGGAGGGCGCCATACGCTTTGCCGATCGTCTTCTTACGGACGCCCGTTACCTGTTGCAGCTCATCCAGGGTCCTTGGGACGCCGTCGATTCGACAAGCGGCGTACACGGCGGCGGCGACGATCGCCTCGATGGACCGACCCCGGACAAGGCCCTTCTCCAAGGCCTTTTTGCAGATGAACCCCGCTTCGTCCTTCACCGGACGGGGCAGGCCCATCAGGGATGCAACTCGGTCGAGCGAGCGGATCGTCTCGGGCAAGCTACGCTCGCCCGGACGCGAATGGCCGGAATGACGCTGGAGTTTGCGCATCCGGTAGAACTTCTCGCGCTCGCGAAGCGGGATCGTGTTGCCCCGCGCGTCCTTGTTCGCGAGAGGAATCACGGTCGTGAGTCCGGATGCGCCCGCGACATAGCTGCGCGGAGCCCCCGTGCGCGCGAGGCGGTCATTTTCTTCGACCGAATAGGCCGACCATTCCGGTCCCTCATCGATCGCTCCCTCGCTGATCACGAGGCCGCACGAATCGCAGACAAGCTCGCCGCGCGCGTAGTCGCGCACGAGGTGCTCGCTCCCGCATTCAGGGCAGACCCGGTCCTCTTCCACGACCGGCTCCGCCGGCGTACTGCTCGGCATGACCAACCTTCCGGTGGGCTTCTGCTATCGGGTCTCAATTCCGTTAATATAACGCGTTTATATTATACCTTGTCATCGCTCGCAGTAACAACTCCGAGAGGCCCTCCAGGTGAGGGAGTGGTGGGGCCTTCTCAGGACGACAGACGTCCTAATGTCCGGTGACGCCCCGCCATCGACGCTTCCGGACTCCGATTGCACCCTAGAAAACGAGCCGGCGGCGGGGCCACCGCCGGGCGAATCGCGAGTCGTCTCGGGACGGCCCGGTCCGTTCGTACGTACGAATCCATTGACAATATTAATGCCCCCCGGGCTCTGTCGGCACCGCGGCGCATTCGAGTGACGGAGTTCCGCGTCGAGAGAGACTTCCTGGGGGAGGTCAAAGTCCCAAAAGACGCGTATTGGGGAGTCCAAACGCAACGAGCGATCGAAAACTTCCCGATCAGCGGAATCCGCTTCGGCCGGCGGTTCATCTACGC
>WNGM01004179.1_pt1 | contig 14832 bp, 13 predicted proteins | sample 5400571 | NCBI WGS metagenome assembly WNGM01 (sample SAMN13153378, study PRJNA577476) | soil metagenome | isolation source: 100 cm soil or saprolite under Garry oak tree replicate 2 | place: USA:California | collected 2016-06-15
CGTCTTTTCATTGACGAGGACGCTCATCGGGGACCTCCGGCCAGATTTACGACTTTTTGCGCCCCGTCCTTCATGTCGCTGGCGATGGTAAAGTTCAAGCCGCTATCGCGGAGGATTTGCTGGCCCACCTCCACGTTGGTGCCTTCCATTCGCACCACCACGGGAACTTTCAAATGTAAGTCTTTGGCTGCCGCCACAACGCCGGTGGCGAGGACATCGCAGCGGAGGATTCCGCCAAAAATATTGATGAACACGGCCTTCACGGCGGGGTCATTCATCAGAATCCGGAAGGCGTTCTTGACCTGGTCGGAAGAGGCGCCGCCGCCGACGTCAAGAAAGTTGGCCGGCGAGCCGCCGGCGTATTTGATGATGTCCATAGTGGCCATAGCGAGGCCCGCGCCGTTTACCATGCAGGCTACGCTGCCGTCGAGCTTGATGTAGTTGAGGCCGTACTTGGAGGCCTCGACTTCGAGGGGGTCTTCTTCATCGAAATCTCGCAACTCGCGGAGCTCTTTGTGGCGGAACAACGCGTTGTCGTCAAAAGTCATCTTGGCGTCGAGGGCCACCAACTTGCCGTCCCCGGTCAAAACGCAGGGATTGATTTCGAGCAGCGAAGCGTCGGTGTCCGTGAAGGCGCGATAGAGGGCCTGCAGAAAGGGCGTAGCGTAGTTGACGACTTCGAGGGGCAAGCCGAGTCGGAAAGCAATCTTGCGGGTCTGATAAGGTTCGAAGCCGACCGCCGGATGGATGGTCTCGCGCAAAATCGCGGAGGGATCTTTCTTGGCGAGTTCCTCGATTTCCATGCCGCCCGCCGCACTGGCCATGAAAACGACGCGGCCTGATGCGCGGTCTACGAGAAGCCCCAGATAGAGTTCGCGCTTGATGTCCAACCCTTCTTCGATCAGCACCCGCTTGACAATGCGGCCGGCAGGCCCGGTTTGCGGAGTAACCAGCTTCATGCCAAGAATGTGGCCGGCAATATCGGCGGCTTCCTCTGCGGAACGCGCCAGCTTTACGCCGCCGCCTTTGCCGCGGCCGCCCGCGTGGATCTGCGCCTTGACCACGCAAATGTTGGATTTCAAACGTTGCGCGGCTTGCAGTGCTTCTTCCTTGGTGAAAGCGACCTCGCCGCGGGGAGTGGTGACGCCATAACGCGCGAGTATTGCTTTGGCCTGGTACTCGTGGATTTTCATGAAGGTTTCTGTGCTTCCGTTCAGGCTTGAACCAGTCAGCCAGTGTTAGAATTTGGCTAGTCGAAACATCAAAGTGTACTCGGAACCGAAAAAGGGAGCAAGGACACGCGGACGACACTAGTGAGGCGGTGCCTCATTTCGCAAACAGCTCGCGATGCGAAATATCATGAAATGAAGCGCAAATCGAAATTGCTCAGGACGCTTAACGGCGGCTGCGGGAGCGTCGCGCGATGAGCCTGCTTCTGATCGAGCGGTTAGAGGCGGGCTCCACTCTGACGCGCCCCGGCGCCGAAGCCTTGATGGAGGAAGTGCTCGCCGGGCGCATCGCGACCCCGGAGATGGTGCGGTTATTGACAGCGCTCAACCGAAGGCCGGTACAAGTGCAGGAACTCGCAGGCTTTGCGCGGGTGATGCGGCGCCACGCCACGCGCGTGTTCGTGGATGGGGAGGTAGGTCCCGCAAACATGGTGGATACTTGCGGCACCGGCGGCGACGCTTCCGGAACCTTTAACATATCGACGGCTGCGGCGATTGTGGCGGCGGCTGCGGGAGCACGCGTCGCCAAGCACGGGAACCGCGCGGCAAGCTCGCAGAGCGGATCGGCGGACGTGCTGGAAGCGCTGGGCGTGCGCATCGATTTGCCATTCGAACGATACGGTCGCGCCATCCGGGAGATCCGCATCGGTTTCTTATTTGCACAGGCGGCGCACACAGCGACGCGGCATGCCACTCCCGCACGGAAACAGATCGGAGTTCGCACGGTGTTTAATCTGCTTGGGCCGCTGACGAATCCCGCGGGCGCACAGGCGCAAGTGCTGGGAGTTTTTTCGCTGGACGTCATGGACCTCGTCGCCGCAACGCTGGCGGAACTCGGCACCGAGCACGCGTTCGTGGTGCATGGCGCAGGGGGATTGGATGAAATCTCGCTGGCCGGGGAAACGATTGTCGCGGAAGTTCGCGACGGCACAGTGCGAAAATTCAGCGTGACCCCGGAGGAGTTTGGCGTGAAGCGCGCGCCGATCGAAGCGATTCGCGGCGGAACAGCGAAAGAAAATGCGGCCATGATCAGCAGCATCCTCGAAGGGGAGGCGGGAGCTCCGCGCGACATTGTCGTGATCAACGCCGCCGCGGCCCTGGTAGCAACGGGTGCGTCCGGGAGTTTTCGCGATGCCGCCGAGACCGCTGGCTTTGCGATTGATTCCGGAAAGGCTTGCGAGACGCTCGAAAACCTCAAAGCGTTCACCAGCCGGCCGTAATCATGGAAACCGTGAGGGAAATAGCTTGAAGAAGATCGTGGGCGCAGTGGCGGTTCTTCTTTCGCCGTGCCTGGCGTGCGGCCAGAAAGCGGGATCTCCGACACCGGCACAGGCAGTGCAGGCGGTGCGCGAATACCGAATGGAGAACGAGAACCGCATCGTGCGTGAGCTCAGCGAATTTCTGGCGATTCCGAATATCGCGAGCGACACTTCAAACATCCAGAAAAATGCCGCGCATCTTGTGGAGATGCTGGAAGCGCGAGGAATCGAAACGCACTTGCTGCCGATTACCGGACGCGGGCCAGTGGTGTTCGGAAAACTGATTTCGCCCGAGGCGAAGCGCACGGTCATTTTCTACGCGCATTACGACGGGCAGCCCGTCGATCCCGCGGCATGGACCGATGGCGCACCGTTCGAGCCGGTGCTGCGCAGCGCCGCAATCGAGGCGGGAGGAAAACGCATCCCTTTCACGGGCAACGGCGCCGGTGCTCGGGCCGCTTATAACGACGATTGGCGGATTTACGCGCGGTCTGCTTCCGACGACAAGTCGCCGATCGTAGCGCTGCTGGCGGCCTTGGACGCGCTGCGGGCGAAAGCCATTCCCCTGGCGGTGAATCTCAAAGTGATTCTCGAGGGCGAAGAAGAAGCGGGCTCGCCAAACCTGCAAAGGACACTGGAACTGCACAAGAATCTGCTGGGCGCGGACCTGCTCATTACCGCCGACGGGCCGGTCCACCAGAGCGGGCGTCCGTTGGTTTTCTTCGGCAACCGCGGCGACATCGGACTGGACATCACCGTGTACGGGCCGGTGCGCGCGCTGCACAGCGGGCACTATGGCAACTGGGCGCCGAATCCGGCGATGGCCCTGTCGCGGCTGCTGGCTGCGATGAAGGACGAGGATGGGCGGGTGCTGATTGCAGGGTTCTACGACGATGTAACGCCGCTCGGCGAAGCGGAAAAGAAGGCGCTGGCGGCGATGCCGGAAAATGATCCTGACTTGGAACGCGAATTGGGCATAGCGAAGCCGGAGGGCGCGGGAAAAAAGCTCGTCGAGTTGATCATGGAACCGTCGCTGAATGTCTTCTACGCGATCGATCACGAACCGACGATGGAGGAGCGCCGCGCGCATGCGCGCATCGCGAAAGTGATCTATGAAGGCGGATACCGCGCTTCGCGCACGGCCATGGACTTGCCGGTTTCGCAAGCGCTGGTGAAGGTGGTCGAGGACGCAACGGAGGGTTCGACGGTCATCGCGCCGGCGCTCGGCGGGAGTGTCCCGATGTACATCTTTGAGGACTTGGGACTGCCATGGATTGGCGTACCGATCGTGAATTACGACAATCACCAGCACAGCTCCGATGAAAATCTGCGGCTCGGGCATTTCTGGCGTGGGATGGAGATTTACGGGGCGATTTTGGCGGATTTGAATTGGTGAGGATTTAGCGGGACCGTCTCTTCGCTTGCTCGTCGGCTACCCTTCTTTCAATCGTGAACGTCCCCGGTTCCACGTGCCAGAGCTTTGCCGGCATGGCGGTATAGTCCTTGTTCCGCAGGCCGATTTTCGATGACGCTCGTCTATGGCCGAGCTGGACTTGAGCCAACGGAACGGATGGCTCCTAGGACGCCGCGCGGCTGGTCGCTCCAGCATGGTGCGCAACTGGTGCGCAACTACAAAGACAGGAAATTAGAGAGGAGCTGCTTGCCGGAGTCGGTGAGGACCGATTCCGGGTGGAACTGAACGCCTTCGATTTGGTAGCGGCGGTGGCGCAGGCCCATGACAATGCCGTCATCGGTTTCCGCGGTGATCGTGAGCTCGCGCGGCAACGACTTCCTTTCCACAATGAGCGAGTGATAGCGGGTGGCCGTGAGCGGGTCGGGCAGCTTGCGGAAGATATTTTTCCCGTCGTGATGAATCTGGCTGGTTTTACCATGGAAAAGTTTCGGAGCGCGGACGATTTTTCCGCCAAAAGCTGCACCAATGGCCTGGTGGCCGAGGCAAACACCGAGGATGGGAAATTTTCCGGCAAGACGGGTGACGAGCTCGACGGAAATGCCCGCTTCCCGCGGCGTGCACGGTCCGGGAGAAATGACAATGCGCTCCGGGCTGCGGCGGGCGATTTCTTCGACGCTGATTTTGTCGTTGCGATGGACTTCGACGTGCGAGCCGAGCTCGCCCAGATACTGCGCGAGGTTGTAAGTAAACGAATCGTAGTTGTCGAGCAGCAGAATCATGTCCCGGTCCTCGTCAGAGAGATGGTCCGGCAAATCTTACGCTTCGGCCAATCCCGCGTCATGGAGCACAACATCAGCCCAGAACCCTGCTAAGAAGGTGGGTACGTTCTATCTCCCTCGTTGCGCTGCCTCCAGCGCGGTCAGCAAAGCCTTGGCTTTGTTTACGCTCTCCTGATATTCGCCCTCCGGAGTGGAATCCGCAACTATTCCGCCGCCCGCTTGCACGTAAGCCACGCCGTTTTTGACGACCATGGTCCGCAGCGCGATGCAGGAATCGAGATTGCCCGCGAAATCGAGAGAGAGAATGCCACCGGCGTAAATACCGCGGCGGGTACGTTCGAGTTCTTCAATGAGCTCCATGGCGCGCACTTTGGGGGCTCCGGAGACGGTGCCCGCCGGGAAACAGGCCATCAGTGCGTCGAAGCAGTCCACGTCTTCGCGCAGGCGGCCGCGCAGGCTCGAAACGATGTGCATGACGTGCGAGTAGCGTTCGACGGTGAGGAGTTTTTCCACTTTAACGGTACCGTATTCGCAGACGCGGCCGAGATCGTTCCGGCCGAGATCGACGAGCATGATGTGCTCGGCACGCTCCTTTTCGCTCGCGAGCATTTCGCGTTCGAGGCGCTGGTCTTCGGCTTCATCTTTGCCGCGGCGCCGCGTGCCGGCGATGGGGCGATAGAACACGTCGCGCCCCTGTACCTTCACCAGCATCTCCGGGGAGCTGCCCACGATAGCGACGTCGTTGAGCTGAAGACAGAACAGATACGGCGAGGGATTCAGGGCGCGCAACTGGCGGTAGACTTCGAAGGGCTCGGCTTGCGCTTTTGCCGAGAACCGCTGGCTGAGCACGACCTGGAAAATGTCGCCCGCGCGGATGTACTTTTTGGCTTTTCGAACGATGTCCAAATACTCCGACCGGCGGAAGTTCGAATTCACCTTCAGCGTGGCAGGCTTGGAAGCTTTCGACGGTATCCTCGGGCGCTCGCCGGCGACCGGCCCTTCGAGAAGCTGGCGCGTTTTCTTGATTTCGCGGACCGCCGCGTCATATTTTGCGCGCAAGCTACCCTGGCCCTCGGTGAACACGTTTCGGACGATCCATAAACGGTGCTGAACATGATCGAAGGCGATGAGGCCGTGGTAAAACATGAGCACCGCATCATAGAGGCCGACCTCGTCGCGCAGGCGCTTGGGAAGACGCTCGATCAAGCGAACCATGTCGTAACTGAAATATCCGATGGCTCCGGCAACCAGCGGTGGCAAGCTGGGGAGCCTCACGGGACGAAAGCGCTCGACCCGCTCGCGGAGGAACGAGATGGGATCGCGCTCTTCCCAGACCAGGCGTTCCCTGTTTTCGAGGACGCACGCGCCATTCCCGTACCGGAAGATTTCTTCCGGATGCGCGCCGGCAAACGTATACCGCGCGATTTTTTCGCCTCCTTCAACGCTTTCGAGGAGAAACGAGTAGCGCGCGCCTTGCGCGATGCGCAGGTAGGCACTCACGGGCGTCAGCAGATCCGCGGGAAATATGTCGTAGACCGGGATGAGGTTTCCCTTCTTCGCGAGACGCTGGAACTCTTGGAAGTCGGGCTGCATCATGGATGAACGCGTTTACCGTCCGACATAGAAAGTCCAAGACAGCTTTGCTTAAACGAGCGTGATTGGCGGTTTTTTACCGCATCAAAGGAGGAAAAGTTAGGAACGCCATCGCAGAGCGGCAAGGACAGCACGGCGCATGGCAGCTTCCGGAGCGCGCTTCCCGGTCCAGATTTCCCATTGCGCGAAACCTTGTGCCAGAAACATGTTCACTCCGGACACCGTGGCAATCCCCTTTTGCGCCGCAATCTCCAAGAGCTTCGTGGTCTCGGGGCGGTAGATGAGGTCCATCACGATGCCACATTGTAACTCATGAACCGACAGAGGGGAAATGCCTTCGTGCGGATGCATACCGATGGGGGTGGCGTTCAGGATGGCGTCGAAGGATTGCGTGCCGAGCGCGCGGCGAGGAACGGCTTCCCCGCCGACAGCGCGCGCCAATTGCTTGGCGGCATTTTCGCGCCGGGCGCAGATCGAAACTTGCGCGCCGGCACGCGCCAGGGCAAAGGCAGCAGCACGCGCTGAGCCGCCCGCCCCGAAGATCAGCACGCGACGGTCTTCGATGCGCATCTTGCGTTGGAGCGCACGAAGCACGCCGACGTAATCTGTATTGCAGCCGTACAGCGAGCCATCGCTCTGGACCACCACGGTGTTTACCGCGCCGATCTCCGCCGCGAGTGGTTCGCATTCTTTCAGATGCTTGAGGATGGCCTGTTTGTGCGGAATGGTGACGCTGAATCCTTTGACTCCGAAGTCCGAGACGGCTTTTAGGAAATCGCCGAGTTGCTGCACCAGAAACGGAAGATAAACGGCGTCCATGCCACGCGTTGCGAAGCCGGTGTTGTGAAGCAAAGGCGAGAGCGAATGGCCGATAGGATCGCCGATGACGCCATAAACCCGCGTCAGGCGAGTGAGCAGGTGCGAGCGATAGAGTTGCAGCATTTCTTTCAGAGAAATCTGGCCTGGCGCGGTGGCCTGCTCGACCGGCGCATAGCTGAGTTCGCTGCCCTCGCGCAAAGCGAGAAGGCGCGCGGGCAAGCCCACCTCCCCCATGGGCACGGCTACCAGGTTTCGCGAGCGCCCAGCCACCTTTAAGAGGCGAACGCTGTCGGCGATGGTCCTGGCGCGGGCGGCGATTTTCACGGCATCCACCTGGCCGTGCTGCGAGACGACGATCCTTTTCGGAAGTTTGGGCATGCGCGCGAAATCGTGAATGGAGAGCAGGATCCGGGGAGGCACGGGATATGCCCGCAGAAACCCGTCCGGGAACTCGCGAAAAGTTTCCATTTCGATATCGCACCACCGGCAGCCCGCTTGCCGGGCTTGGTTGAGCCAGTGAAGCTGGCGGGCGATGTCCCCGGTGAACTTCCCGCCACCCTCTTTACGGCGGCAAGTAGCAAGAAATGTGGCAGTTCGAGACACATGCCTCCGCAGCCCGTTTAGGAACCGCCGGCGCTCGGCGTCGGTTTTCAGCCAATCGAGGCGCAATTCGACGGTCCGAGTACTTCCGAGGGCCACCCGTAGCTGGCGCAACATCCCTCGCGCTGTCGAGGCGGCCACAACCGCACAGACACGCCTGACGCCTTTGCCAAACAAAGCCATCTGCTCCGGAGCCTCATGCCTCCAAGTTGCTGAAAAGACGGGTTCTAGTATGCCGTATCAAAAGTGTAAAGCAACCCCGGGCTATCGGTTGACGCCAGAGACACGGCTTGCTAATTTCGCCTAGAAAGTCCCCGCACGGCCGATTAGGCGTGTCTTCGAAGGAGTCGTGGAAATGCACAGGAAAATAGCTGCTTTTTCCCTGATGGCGGTGTTAGGTGCAGCGGCCGGTTCCGCCCAGGAGATCCGTACTGCTCCGAAAGAGATAACCGCGCCCGACTACAACACGGTGAATTGCTCGGGCTTTGTGACCGACCAGAAGTTCCCGCAGGAATTTCGCGTCATTTCCGGCGAGCAATCCAATTACAAGCTGACTTTCACCAGCGGGGATCACGTGTACATCAATCACGGACAAGACAACGGGGTGCGCGTCGGTGATCGCTTTTTCGTGGTACGGCCCGACGACTACGCCGGTGACGTTCCCTGGTTCAAGTGGCAAGACAAGTTGATGAAGGCCATGGGCACGCAGTATATCGACGCGGGACAAGTGCGCGTAGTCAGCGTGCAGTCCAAGGTATCCATTGCCCAGGTCATCTTCTCCTGCGACTACATGCAACGGGGGGACGTTGTGCTGCCTTACCAAGAGCGCCCCGTGCCTCCTCTCAAGGAAGCCGCCGCGTTTGATCATTTTGCCCCCGTCAGCGGCAAACCCGTGGCCATGGTAGTGACCGGTAAGGACCACCAGGATACCTTTGGGAAGAACAGTGCCGTGTACGTGAACCTGGGGACCAATCAAGGAGTTAAAGTTGGCGATTATTTCCGTATCTTCCGGTATCAAGGCTCAACGGCAGAGACGGTGCCACAAACCAAAGATTATCAGTTCACGATGTACGGATTCGGGAGCGCGCCGCAGCGCTACATCTGGAATGACTTGCCGCGCGAAGTTCTTGGCGAGGGCATCGTCTTCCATGTGAGCCACAATTCTTCGACGATGATGATCACGGTCAGCTCGTCCGAGATTTACGCCGGCGACTACATCGAAATCGAATAACCTTCGTCTCGCGTTTCCGGCCCGCTGCGGTTTCCCGCGCGGGCCTTTTTCGTTCGAACCGCTCCGCTGTCTCTCGCCTTTGTTTCCTGAGCGGAGATCAGACCTTTGGCGTCGGCGAGTCGTCTGCAAAAACCTCGCAGGTAAATCCAAAAATGCGTGTCTCCGCGTCTTTCCAGGCACACCGGGGTAGCCCGGCTTTCCGGGAGGTTTCTTCGAGAAACTGCTCGCGTGTTAGCCGGTGTTCCGTGGCGACCTTGGGCAGGAGGAGCCCGCGTTGCGCGTGATTCACGAGCAACAGCCCGTGGCGGCCGATTTCAATGGCCTCGGGAAGGATCGGCGTCAGGGCGGAAAGCAAAGAAATCTCGACGTTCAATTCCTCAAGTTGAGACTCTTTTAAAGGCGTAAAGCGAGCATCCTCGAGCGCCGCGCTAACGGCGCAGCGGACGATCGCCGGTCCCAAAGGTTCGCTCGGTTCGGTCACCCCAATGCACCCTTGCAGCCGTCCCTGCACATGCAGGGTGACAAAAACACCGCACCGCTCGGAGAAGACTCCTTCGGAGGGGATGACCTCGGGAAGCCCACGATGCAAAACGGCTTCGCGAATAGCCTTGCGGGCTAATTCCAGCGCGGCGCGCCGGTCTGCTTCAGAGAGGCACAGCATCCTGAGACTTCTTGCGGGCTTCGAGCATGCGCAACTTGCGGCGCTGCTTGATGCTGTCGTCCACGTGGCTCCAGAAGCGCAGGAAGTACTGCGCGGCCGATACCACGGCGCTAATCACCACGAGCCAGAGGAGAATGAGCCCCAGGGGCCGCAGCGAAGGATGCCGTGCGCCTACGATCACGATGGCCACGGCACAGACCTGCAGGACCATCTTGGTCTTACCCAGGGTGGAGGCCGCGATTGTGAAGCCCTCGGCGGAAGCGATGTTTCTGAGGCCAAGCACGGTGAACTCGCGTCCAATGATGATGACGACCATCCATGCGGGAACCAGCGCTTTACCGTCGACGCCGTGCATGTCCACCAGTGCAATGAACGCAGCGGAAATCAGCAATTTATCGGCGATGGGGTCGAGGAGAATCCCGAGAGTGGTTACTTGCAACCGCCGCCGCGCTAAGTACCCGTCCGCCCAGTCCGTTGCCGCTGCCAGCAATAGGATCAGCACTCCCCAAACTTCGAAATGCATGGTAAGTCCGAACATTTTGACGGTCGGACTGCGCGTGAGGAGGATGACGATGAGCAACGGAACAAAGAAAATCCGCAACAGCGTCAGTGAGTTCGGAAGATTCATGCCCAATTGACGGCTAGGCGCCGCCCCGTGGCTTGCGCCACAGGAGTTTCACTATAGACTCGAGCCGCAGAGGCGTCAACACGGCACGAGCTCGTGCGGGCTAGTCGAGACCTGCGAAAGGCTGTCCATCAGGCTCACAAATCCTGGCCAGGGAAGCGCTTGTAGATACCCGATGGTTAACAGCTCTCGTCCCGAGACGGGAGCAGAACGGGGTTGCTCGTAGGAAACGAATTGCTGCAAGACTGTGCAAATGTGCGGGAACGTCCGCACGAGGCCGAGAGGGTGAATCAGCATGGTTAACCTTTGATGAACAGGAATAAGCGATTCCGAGTCAATAAGATACGCGATGAGGTCAAAGAAGACTTTGGCTAAACGCGCGGGCGGATGGACATTTGTCGTCGAACGCCAATCGGAGTTTCCACAGCGTTTTCCACAGGCTGGGAAGAGGCGAGACGGCCCGCTCGGCATCCCGCCAAGTCAGCCAAAATCAAGAACTAACGGAATTCCGCCCTGTTTACTATGCAGTTAACTGATCACAAACCGGTGAGGCCTCAGATGGCGCGTGGGCCGCGAAGCAATCGCACCGGCAACAGCAAGAGCGCGCTCAAAAAGCCCAGCACTCCGGTAACCGCGATGCCGAAAATGCGGAACGGCAGGGTCACAAGCCACACGAAGGGGTAAATCACGAGAGCCAACAACGCAATGGGCCAGCACAAAACGAACAAAATGCACCACAGGAAGAAAGCAGCCATGGCTACCTCGCTCCGGAACTTCTCTCCGTCATAGCGCACACCTGCGCGAAGTTCCCGCCTTTCACAAACGACTACGACGGGGAAGGCTGAAAAGTTCCATCCACGCGGTATTCGCGCAATCCCAGACGCTTTGCCACCGACGACGGAATCTCCGCATCAAGCCGGATGTGCGAGTCGTCGATCTCCGAATGCACGACGCGTCCCAGAGCATGAATCAATGCCAAGATACGCCCTTCAGCCAGTGGCAGCCGTATGGAAAGCATGAGGAGAGGATCGCCGGGCATGGCAGTGTCCATGCGGCACAACAATTCGGCGATGCCCTCGCCGGTCAACGCGGACACCAGCACCGGTGCGTTATCGCCGGCTTTTGCCGCGCTCGACTCCAAGGATTTCCGCTCTTCACGGCTAAGACGGTCCGCCTTGTTCAGCACGCGCAGCCGTGGACGGTCGGCAACATCGAGTTCGCGCAGAATTTTCTCGACGTCCTCATCGAGCTCCTCGTAATGCGGATTCGACACGTCGCTGACGTGCAGAATCAGCGCCGCCTCCTGTACTTCCTCGAGCGTCGCGCGGAACGCTGTAAGCAATCCTTTCGGCAAGTCACGAATAAATCCGACGGTATCGGCGAGCAGCACGCGGCGATTCGAGAGCAGGCGGATCGCACGGATGGTCGGGTCAAGAGTAGCAAACATTTTCGGGGACACCAGGACCTCGGCGCGGCTCAGTGCATTGAACAAGGTCGATTTGCCGGCGTTGGTGTAGCCCACCAGCGCAATGGTTCCCAGGGGCACGGCATTGCGCGCTTCACGGCGCAGCGCCCGCTGCCTGCGAACCTCGTCAATAGTCGCCTGAATCTTGCGGACGCGCTCGCGAATCCGGCGTCGGTCGGTTTCGAGTTTTTTCTCGCCAGGGCCGCGAACGCCGATTCGCCCTGCGCCGCCCCCGGCTCCACCTGCGCCACCCCCACCGCTCTTACCGCCAAGACGGGACATTGCCGTGCCCTTCCCCGTCAGGCGCGGCAGCAAGTAATTCAATTGTGCCAGCTCCACTTGCAACTGGCCTTCGCGGCTTCGCGCATGACGGGCGAAAATATCGAGAATAAGCTGCGTGCGGTCAATTACGCGGCGATCGGTGACCTCTTCGATGTTTCGCTGTTGTACGGGAGAAAGGTTGCTGTCGAAAATGATGAGCGGCGCTTTGTGCGCCGTAGCTTCCGCGCGGATTTCGTCCAGTTTCCCGCGGCCGACAAGCGTGGCGGGATCGGCGGCCTCTCGCAATTGAAAAACGGTTCCCGCAACTTCCGCGCCGGCACTACGCGCCAATTCAACCAATTCGGAAAGGGACTCGCGGCCCGGCTCGCCCGCGGGCATGCCGGGAAAGCGAGGCGCACGCTTCCACCCCACGCCCACAAGCAAGGCGCGCTCCGCAGTCGAGATGGGATGCGGTGTTTTCGTCACGGGAGCCGGCTGGGAGTCACGATACGATTGTGCGCTTTCTTGGGGGAATGCATCCGAAACAGAATTATACACTCCTCTTGCGGGCCCCGCGACTGCGTTCCACCCCTTGAGACCCTTGAGATTCGAGGAACCGGAAAATGGCGTCTTGCAAGTCCCCTTCATCACCGAAACCGGCAAACCATTCGACACCGGCCTCTTTGCGAAACCAGGTGAGTTGACGCTTGGCATAGCGTCGCGTAGCTCGCTCGATGACCTCGCGGGCTTGCTCGAGCGACAACTCGTTTCGCAAAACGGCGCGTAATTCGCGGTAGCCGATGAAATCAAACGGTTTTGCGTTTTCGTCAAGACTCCTTCCGAGCAGACCCTCGACTTCCCGCAGCCATCCTTGATCGAGCATGGAGGCCGTTCGCGCATGGATTCGCTCATAAAGGTTTTCGCGTGGGGGTATTAAGCCAATCTTCACCGCTCGCCAACCCTCGAGCGGCTTGTGCCCGCTGCGCTGCAGTTCGGAGAGCGGCTTCTGCGTCAGCAGGCAAACCTCAATCGCTCGAATCAGCTTTTGTTCGTCGGCCGGGGCAATCTTTTGCGCCGCGTGAGGATCGAGCCTCCGCAACATGCGATGAAGATGGCCGGAGGCATGCGCGTCGGTGCTGGCACGCAGTCGCTCGCGCAATTCTTGGGAGCGCTGTGGGACTTCGGCAAGGCCATCAAGCAGCGCGCGCAGATACAATCCTGTCCCCACGGTGAAGATCGGCAAACGTTTCCGCCGCCGCAAATCCTCGAGGACCGCCAATGCCCTTTCCCGGTAACCGCCGGATGTGGCCGCCTCGCCGGGATCGAGGAGATCCATCAAATGATGCGCCACACCGCGCCGCTCCGCAGCGCGTGGTTTGGCCGTGCCAATATCAAACCCGCGGTATAGCTGCGTGGAATCGCACGCCACCACCTCACCGCCGAGCCGTTCGGCCAGCCAGATTCCAAGGGCGGATTTGCCTGATGCCGTCGGACCAACGATGGCAACCAGAAGCGGCTGCGAGTTTTCCGGTTTCATCGAAACAGGAGATGCCGCGCGCGCACCAAGATGAAGATGAGCACGAAGAGCACGAGAAGAAGACGGCCAACCATCTGCAGGCGCTGAAGCTTCATTGGTAAGCGGCTTCGATGGGCAAATTGTACAGGAAAATAAATCGCAGCTCGATGTAAGGCCCGCTGAAGGCGGACGGCAGCGGTTCAAAAGGATTCGACGAGCGAATGGCGGACACCGCCGCCCGGTCCAAAGGCTCCTTGCCTGAACCCATAATCCGCACCGGTTCCCCGTCGGGCACCGAACCATTTTTCATAATGCGAAATTGCAGGGCCACCCGGCCGCGGTCCCCGAGCATTGCCGATTCCGGCATAACCGCATACCAATTGCGCCGCACCGCCGCCACGACACGATTCATGTAGTCACTGAAATCCACGCCTTCGGTCGGCGTCAGGATTTCATAGCCGTTTCCGAACGTACCACCCGAACCCTGCGAGCCATCGGAACCACCGTTCAGTCCTCCGCCGCCATGGGGCATGGGACCGCTGTACACGCCAGCCCGCCCGCCCGAGTTGGGGTTCTTGGCGGTTTCGCGGATGGTGTCCTGGAGGGAGCGGTTCAGCGAATTCTTCGGCAAAATCAGACTGTGCTGCGGCTGGGGAGCATCCGGCGCTTCGAGCTTCAAAGGAGTCTTTGGCGCCTCTACCTTGGGTGCAGGCGCGTTGGGTTGCGCTTCGGGCGGAGCCGTGTTGACCTTCGGCAGCGGCGCGCTCGGCAATTCCTTCAGCGGCTTCTCCGGCTGCGGTGGCGGCGCAGGTTGTGGTTCGGGGGGCGCGACTTCCCGCAGCAGGCGCGGGTCCAGATGCACCTTTGGCGAAGGAGGCGTGGGGTGCAACGCAGGCCTGGACGGTTCAAACGCCCCGGGGGGAAGCAGCACCCTCAATTGATTTCGCGCCATCTCGATCTCTTCCTGTGTCGGCGGGTGCGCGGGAAACCATTTCGCTTGCAGCAAAAGCAAGGAGATCAGAAGGACGTGAAATGCAACCGAGGAGGCCCGCGTCGCGATTTGCCACTTGGCGCTCTCCTCTTTTTGCTCGGGAGCGGCCAGATGCACTTCGCCGGTCGTGAAAATGTCCGGCCCGACCAGATCCACGGGGGGTGGAAGGGTCAGCGGCTCAATGACAGCCGGAGGTGCCGCTCCGGCGGGCACGGTGATTCTCAGATCGAGATCAGTCGGCTGCAGCGGCGCCGTGAGGTCTTCCTGAACGCCGTAGGCTTCGCGGTTCACGTCGCGAGGCACCACGACACGCCTGGCAATGGACTCGAGGGGCAGGTTCGGCGGTATCTTGGATTGTCCGTTCAACGGCACGATGGGCAGCATAGCCG
>WNGM01008129.1_pt1 | contig 14829 bp, 16 predicted proteins | sample 5400571 | NCBI WGS metagenome assembly WNGM01 (sample SAMN13153378, study PRJNA577476) | soil metagenome | isolation source: 100 cm soil or saprolite under Garry oak tree replicate 2 | place: USA:California | collected 2016-06-15
GGTCGCCACCATCACAAGGCGTCAAGCCCAGCGTGCAGCCGAGCCGGTCGTGCAGCCAGAGACCGTCCCGAGCGCGGCCCCGGCCGGGCTGGTGCCGGCCACGCTGGCCGCGTTAGTAGTCCTTTCCCCATTCCTGCTGATCACCCTGATGTTCGCCGCCAGGGACACGACCAGCTTGATGATGGGTCCCGCCGACCTCGCCCCGTCCGCCGCCGAGATGGCCGGCACCTGGCATGCCAGCGACGGCGGAATCCTGGTATTCACGCGTGACGGGCGGTTTACCGCGACCGGCCTTTCCGTCGACCTCGCGGCAGATGGTGCGCCGACGGCAACGCGCTGGTCGGGCAACGGCACATGGCGGACGGGTGGGGCGTGTGACGGCGGCGCCCCGGGGATTTGCCTCACCATCGGCCAGTCCGCCATCGAGGACGGATGGACAGAGGGGGCGGGATCGTCGCCCATCCTGCTTCTCCCGGCCGTCCCGGCCGGCGAAGACTACGACGCCTCCGGCTACGTCTACCAGTTCCGCAAGTGACAGCCCCGGCGGCTGCGACGGATCCGCCTCTGGCTGGGCTTGTTTGTTTGCGGGCTGGTAGCGGCGGGATTGACAGCCTTTCCTCTGGAGTACGAGACCCGGCTGGTTGCCGACTTGACGCAACCACCTGGTTGCCATAGAGTTAGGCAACCAGATGGTTGCCATAAATGGAGGTGTGTCATGGGCTTTCCCGATCGGATCGAGCGCAGCATCAGCGTCGCCCACCCGCCGACGAAGGTGTGGGAAGCGATCACGACGGCTGAGGGATTGGGCACGTGGTTCGGCCACAAGGCGACCGTCGACCTGCGCGTCGGCGGCCTCGCCCAGCTGTCCTGGGAAGGCGGCCACAGCGCCGACCTGCGCATCGAGCGCCTCGAGCCGCCGAACGTGTTCGGCTACACCTGGGGCATCAGTGGCCTGCCAGCCGACGATCCGCGCCGTACCTATGTCGAGTTCACCCTTGAGCCGGTGGCCGAAGGGACCCGGCTCACCGTGGTCGAATCCGGCTTCGCGCAACTGCCCGACGACCTTTACTCCGGCGCGTACGGCGGCAACGTCGAGGGGTGGCAGAGCGAGCTGGGTGAGCTCGTCGAATACCTCGATGCCCGCGCGTGACCCGGAGGCCGTCGCCGAAGAGGTCTTCGCCGCACTGGCCGATCCCAGCCGGCGGAGCATCCTGGCCGCGCTCGCGTCCCGCGGGCCGGCCACGGCGACGGATCTGTCGGCCAGCCTGCCGATCACCCGGCAGGCGATCGCCAAACACCTCGGCTTGCTCACCGAGGCGGGGCTGGTAATCGCCGAGCCTGGCGAGCGGCGTCGCGTCCGCTACCGGCTCCAGTCGGCCCCTATTCAAGTCGCGCAGCAGTTTCTCGCCGCGTTGGCCCGTGACTGGGACTCGAGCCTCGACGCCCTCAGACGGCATCTGGGTTCGTGAGGGGCGCCGAGCCCACACCCCTGACCTAGCGCATGAGCGCGGACCTGAACCGAAAGGTGGACATCTCGCAATGAAAACACCCCCGATCGTGTCACCGCAGGAGTGGGAGGCTGCGCGCCAGCAACTGCTCGTGAAGGAGAAGTACTTGACCCGCGCCCGTGACGCGCTGGCCGCCGAGCGTCGGCGGATGCCGTGGCTGGCCGTGGAGAAGGAGTACGAGTTCGACGGGCCCAGGGGCAAAGCGAGCCTGCTCGACCTGTTCGAGGGCCGCGGTCAGCTGATCGTCTACCGCGCCTTCTTCGAACCCGGCGTGTTCGGCTGGCCCGACCATGCCTGCCCCGGCTGCTCCCTGGTAGCCGACCAGGTCGCCCACGTCGCCCACCTGAACGCCCGCGACACCACTCTCGCCTTCGCCTCGCGCGCGCCGCAGCCAGACATCGAGCGCGTGAAGGCGCGGATGGGCTGGAAGATGCCCTGGTACACCATGACCGACGGCTTCGACACCGACTTCGGCGTGGACGAATGGCACGGCACGAACGCGTTCATCCGCGACGGCGACAGCGTGTTCCGCACCTACTTCATCAACAACCGCGGCGACGAAGCAATGGGGAGCACCTGGAGCTACCTCGACCTGACCGCGCTCGGACGCCGGGAGGACTGGGAGGACTCGCCCGAGGGCTACCCCCAAACCCCGCCGTACGCGTGGTGGAAATGGCATGACGACTACGGGGACGCCAGGCCGGGTCAATCGGGATTCGTCCGGTGTGGTTCGTCGTGCCAGATCCACCACTCGTACGGCGGGGTCTGGGGGTAGCCCTCCGGCGAGTCCTCCCACGCCTCTTGGCGCCCGAGCGCAGTCAGGTCGAGGTAGCTCCAGGTGCTCCCCATCCCCTCGTCGCCGCGGTTGTTGATGAAGTACGTGCGGAACACGCTGTCGCCGTCGCGGATGAACGCGTTCGTGCCGTGCCACTCGTCCACGCCGAAGTCGGTGTCGAAGTCGTCCGTCATGGTGTACCAGGGCATCTCCCAGCCCATCCGCGCCTTCACGCGCTCGATGTCCGTCTGCGGCGCGCGCGAGACGAACGCGAGAGTGGTGTCGCGGGCGTTCAGATGGGCGAGGTGGGCGACCTGGTCGGCCAGCATGGAGCAGCCGATACAGGCATGCTCGGGCCAGCCGGAGACGCCGGGCTCGAAGAAGGCGCGGTAGACGATCAGCTGACGGCGGCCGTCGAACAGGTCGAGCAGGCTCGCCTTGCCCTTGGGCCCGTCGAACTCGTACTCCTTCTCCACGGCCAGCCACGGCATCCGCCGACGCTGGGCGGCCAGCGCGTCACGGGCGCGGGTCAACTCCTTCTCCTTCACGAGCAGTTGCAGGCGCGCAGCCTCCCACTCCTCCGGCGACACGATCGGGGGTGTGTTCATGGCGGACTCCTCTCGCGTGTTCTTGTCCAACACTGTCACGCTACAGCCCTTGTCTCGGAGTGGGTGGTGCGGCCGAGGCTGCTCACGCGGCGCCCGCCTACGTCCCCAGTGAACACACGCAGGCCTCCGAAGACACACAAAGGAGAACTGACGAAGTGGCAGGCTCGTGCTCGGCCTCCGGCCCCCCGCCGTGTCGACGTCGCAACGAACTGAAGGCTCGCCACCGCGCCAGGGAGTCAAGGCAGCGATCGTCGTGGAGGCTGGCGCGGGATGTCACGGTGCGGATGGGCTCGGCTGCGCGCTCGCCGTGCGCGCTATCGATCAACTCGACGACCATTTCGCTGGCGGTCGAGCTCTGCGACGAACCGAACATGGCGCGCATGCCAACTAGCGCGGCACCCGCGGAGATGATGAACGGCATCAACCATTCCTCGACTGCTATCCCCGCGATATGTGCGAGTATCACGACGGTCCGCCCGCGGTCGCGGGGTACTGGTCGTGCCGATGGAACCATGACAGGTCGCCTTCGTCGCGGCCCAGCGCCGCACGGTCCAGCCACTGCCACATCGTCCACAGCCCGTCGAAGCCGCGGGCATAGGCGGAGTACGTGTGGAACACGTCGTCGCCGTCACGCGCGAAGGCGCTCATGCCGGGTTGCTCGCCCGACCAGTCGCGCCAGGCGACGTTCTCCGCCTCGAGCCGCGCCTGGTCCTTGTAGTTGTACTCAACCGGTGCCACTGCGGGATCGATCGTCACGTGGAAGTCGTAGTTGAAGCTGCTGCCGAACGACGAGTCCCAGCGGAAGTCCCATCCCATGCGCCGTTTGTACGCGACGAGCTTGTCGAGCGGCGCCCGCGGCACTACGACGAACGCGACATCATGGTGCTCGAAGTGCGGGATGCTGCCGGCGAAGCCGTCGGCGACCGCCGAGCAGCTCGGACAGCCTTCGTCCCAGTCCGGCCCGAACATGAAGTGATAGACGAGCATCTGCGAACGCCCGCCGAACAGATCGCGCAGCGACGCATCGCCGTCTTCGGTCGCGAACCGGTAGTCCTTCTCAACCGGCACCCAGGGCAGGTCACGCTGCCGTCGCGCAAGCTCGTCGCTGCGGCGCGTCAATTCCTTTTCAGCTTCGAGCAGCTCGAGGCGCGCTGCGAGCCATTCGTCGCGAGTGCCGAGTGTGTGGGATGTCATCGTCGCTTCGTCTCCTTCCCGTCCCGGGCCGCGCGAGCTACGCGGCACGACGGCAACTTTCTCGTCCAACATCGTCACGATTCAGCCCTCAGCTTGGAGTGGGTGGTGCGGCCGAACTCACGCAGGACGTCCGACCATCCCGCGTGATGCGAGGCCCGCGCTTCCTCGTCCGGAAGCCCGACCTGATGGATCTCGACCGCTGTTCGACGACGGTTGGAAGGTCACGGTCACGATCGAGTCCCGGAACCGGGTCGCGGGCGAAGACCAGGTGAAGACCAGATGACGGGGTCGGTCGATCTCCCGATAGGTGCCGGTGTGCACGATCGAGGATTCGTCGTCGACCATGACGATGCGGAACGTCCCGCCGACACGCGGATCCGTTTCGGCACGAGTCTCCCGAATGCCGGACGGCCTGAGCCACGATCCGAGGCTTTGCGCGTCCAACCATGCGTCGAAGAGATCTTCGGCCGGGGCGGCGATCTCCCGCCGGACGGTAACCGAGTATTCGTCCGTCACGACGATCTCTCAGCGTTGTCGCGGCCGGTGACAAAGGCGTCGAGCGAGGCGAGCTGATCGCTCCAGAACCTGCGGTAGTGCTCGATCCATCCGGCCGCTTCGGCAAGTGGTGCCGCATCCAGGCTCAAGATGTGTTCGCGCCCCCGCACCCTCCGTCGCACCAGGCCTGCGCCCTCGAGCACCCGAATGTGTTTCGACGTCGAGTTGAGCGAGATCGGAAACGCGCTGGCGACATCCGTTACCCGAGCGTCCGACTCGGCAAGACGGGCCAGGATGGCGCGGCGCGTGGCGTCCGAGACTGCCGAGAAGACCCGATCGAGCATGCCAGCAGAATATTCACCCATAGAGATGAATATAGCGCTGGTCGCTCGGGACCGCAACCCGCACCCTCGCGAAGAACGTCGCCTCGATTCATGGATGCGCGCGCACAGTGCTTGGCACCGACGATGGGCCGGCCATGCCCGGCAGCCACCGCGGCGCAAATCAATACACCGCACTGCACGGCGGGTTCGACCGGCGGATCAGTCGGTCTTGTCTGGTCCGGAGGGGGAGCGCAAACCCCGAGTACACGGCACCCGTACCCCCGAAGCAGGGGGGAGAGTTCGTCGGCGATGGCTCCTTGGTCGTTGAGCGGCAATGCAACGGCACCCATCCCGCCCCAAATCCTGCTCAGCGAGCTGATCGCTTGCCGGGCCGAGTAGATCCAGTCCACCCGCCGCTGATAGGCGACCGCGACGCGCGGAGGGCGAAGGCATGCGTGAATGGGGTGATAGTCGATCTGCTCCAAGTGAGTCATCCTCGGCTTGCGGTCGAAGAGCGACGGCCGGTCAAGACGGTGACAGTGTGCTTCAGCGTTCCGGTTTCGGTGTTGGGCAGTCGGAGGTACCAGTGGAAGGAACCGAGCAGCCCCCTCACGACGACTACGCCTATGCCCTCAGGGACGAAGACGCGTACCTGCAGGCCGACGACGAGAAGCCCCAGATTGTGGAGCCCTTTGACCACGCCCCGATCGTCTGCCAGTTCTGCGGCAAGTCCTATGAGCAGGTCAGGTCCCAACACTCTTCGAGGCAAAGCGCAAGGTCAGGGATCCCAACACTGAAGCCATCGTGGCAGTGTGGATCTGCAACGAGTGCGTTGCCCGCATGGCGCAGACACTCGCCGAGCAGCCCCCAGGAACTCAAGCGCACTGGGTGTGGCAGGTTTGGTCACGTCGTGACCCTATGCGACCGTGAGGATCAATAAGTCGGTTCCTCTGTGTGTCAAGTCTGGGTAGTGGCGGTGAGAATCTGCTCCGCCAGGTCAAGGCCGGCCTTGCGGCTGCCCGCCTGATGGGCGGGTCTTCGCCGGCCCGGGCGGCGGCCGGCACGCTCGGCGCGGCGAACCGACCGTGCTCTCCCTTCACGTTGGCGGCATGAAACCACCAAGCCGGACAAGGGCTGCTCTCATCGGCCGCGTGGTGACACCCTTGGGCTTGGCTAAGTACCGTTGCCGCATGCCAAGCTCTTCGACGGGAGACACGCCCCGGTCACGCCGGCTGGCGGTGATGGCCGCCAACCCCCGCGGCGCGATCTACGGCACGATCGTCGCCACCGCGGTGGTCGCGGCCAGCGCTCATGACCAGCGCCCGGGGCTCATCTTGGCCGCCACCGTCGCCACTCTCCTGGTCTTCTGGATCGCGCACGTGTACTCCGAGGTCCTCGCCCACGGGCTGCGCCAAGCCAGGCTCGACCTGAGCGTCGTTCCCGCCATCCTGGCCCGGGAGCTGTCGATGCTTGCGGCCCCGGCCCTGTCCGTTCTCTTCTTGCTGCTGGGTGCGCTTGGCCTGCTCGGCGAGGGGCTGGCGGTACGCCTTGCGTTGTGGAACGGCGTGGCCCAGCTCGTTGGGTGGGGCATCGAAGTGGGACGCCGGCTGGGGCGATCATGGCTGGCGGCGCTGCTCGGGGGTGTGGTCAACGGCGCCCTCGGCGTGGTCATCATCCTGCTCGAGGTACTGCTGCACTGACCGCACGCCGATTCCGTTCCGCATGCCATTCCCTGCCAGCAGGGCCGGACGGCTGAAGGAGCAGCGGCGTGCCGGCGACCAGCGCCGCCGTTTCCGGTATTGACTTGCCCGTTCCGCACGCTGCGGACCGATCGGCTCCAGACGGCGGGATCAAGTCCTCGGCTTGGCTGGCCGCCACCGCTGAGCGAGTGATGCCGCCTACGACGGTCCGGACGCCGTGGGTGTGCGCCCGCCCGCGAGTGAATCACCCGTACCGGGTGAGGCCCGCTTCCCTGTGGCCGCGGATGATGGCCAAGTGCCGATGGCATCGTCCCAACTCAGGGGAGCTCTGCGATGGTCGTCCCAAGCCAGAGAAGTCATCCGATGGCAGAGCACGGGCCGACGATCAGGCGCGAGACGACCAGCAACGGCTGGGGCCTGGTGGTCTTCGCCGGCGTGATGATGATCCTGCTCGGCGTCTTCCACGCGCTGGAGGGGCTGACCGCGATCTTGAAGGACCAGTTCTTCGTGTCCACCCCCAACTACGTGATCTCGGTCGACGTGACCAGCTGGGGGTGGATCCACCTGATCGGCGGGGTGGTCGTGGCGTTGGCCGGCTTCTTTGTGTTCTCCGGCGCCGTGTGGGCCCGCGCGGTCGGCATCCTTCTGGCCGTGCTGAGCGCGATCGCCAACTTCCTGTTCATTCCGCACTACCCGTTCTGGTCGCTGCTGATGGTCGCGCTTGACATCTTCGTGATCTGGGCCCTGGCCGTGCACGGGCGGGAGGTTGCGGCGTGACGACGGGCCGACTGCCACGGGCCTTATGACAACGCCATCCGGTTCACAGCTTGTTCCGCGAAGGAGACGTGACCAGGTCGCCAAACGGTCCCGGACCCTCGGGAGCCTGACAGACGAGTACCTCCCTCCAGCCCGAACGCCACCTGGGGGCCGAGCCCGGCTGCTGTGTCGGGATGCGCCGCGCGGAGAAGAGCGCGAGCAACGCGATCCCGGCGAGCACGACCAGCGCAGCGCGAAGACCATCGAGCCGTGCCTGCTGGTTGACGTCGAGGATCGCCTTGGAGGCTTCCTCGCCCACGCCTGCCTTGTCGAGCGCTGCTTGGAGATCGGCGTCCGAGATGAAGGGCACGCCGCCGGCGAGCTTGACGTTGGCCTGGGTCTTTACCGATGCCGGGACGGCGGGGTTCTGCTCGATCCCCTGTAGGAACGACGCGGTCAGCGCGGCGATCAGGATCGAGCCGGCCAGCGCCGTGCCGATCGAGGCGCCCAGGTTCGTGCCGGTGTTCTGCAGCCCACCGACCTCTGGGCTTTGCTCGTCGGGCACCGCCGACACGGTCACGGCGCCGAGCTGGGAGGCCAGAGCCCCGATCCCAAGGCCGGCCAGCAGCAGCGGGACGGTCACCATCTCGGCGCCGGCGGAGGGGTCGATGCTGGTGAACAGGGCGACGATGCCGGCGAGCAAGGATCCTGATTCCAGTCTCGATTGCCGATAGGCCCAGCGCGACCGACAGGTACAGCGGGATGGCGAAGAACAATCCCACCTGGATCAGGAACTGGTAGAAGAACAGCAGGATCGCGTGCGCGTTGGGGGGAAGCTTCGTCAGCAGCCGCGTGAGCTGGGCGAGGGCCTCTGGCGAGTGCAGCTCGTGCAGATCATCGATCACCAAGGTGATGCCGTGGCGAGCATCGGTGAGCTCCGACAGTACCCGGTCGACCATCGCCCGCCCGTTGAAGCCGGGTGTCGCTGTCGGCGGTTCGGCGCGGCTGGTTGGGTCGGAGGCCCGGCGGAGGGCGTCGAGCAGGGCGAGCCAGAACTGCTGGGCGTCCTGCTGGTCGCGCTGCACCTGCATGACCGCGAGCCGGTGGGGCTGGCCCGGACGGTCGGCCCAGGCGCGCAGCAGCGACGTCTTCCCACTACCGGCGGGAGCCGAGACGATCGTCACCTTCGTCGACGCGGCGCGATCCAGAGCGTCGAGGAGATCGCCCCGGTCGATCAGCCGGGGAGTTGCTGTAGCCACCGTCAGATGCCTGCCTTGGTGATGGGCCTGACGCCTACCGCCGGCGACGGATTCCGTCTCGGTATCAGCCCAGCGCACGCACTGTCAACGGCGCGCGAATCACCCGGATCTGGTGATGCCCTCTCACCTGCCCGGCGGCCAGGGTGGATCCATCGCATGGCCAGGTAAGAAGGAGGAGTCATGTGCGCGCAGGTGGCGATCGTGGCCGGCGGGGGCGGTGAGCTTGGCCGGGCGACGGCGATGGCCCTGGCCGCCGACGGCCGCTCGGTGGTGGCGGTCGACCGCAGCGAGCGGGGGCTGCGTGACCTCCCCGGTGGTGTCCGCCGCGAGGTGGCCGACCCCACCGACCCGGCCGTGGCGGCGAAGCTCATCGACCGGATCGCCGCCGACGTCGGGCCGCCTGCGGTGCTGGTGAACACCATCGGCACGTTCAGTTCCGGGGACGCGCTCAGTACGACCTCCGAGACGCTGCGGCTGATGATCGACGTCAACCTGGCACCGGCGCTGTGGCTTAGCCAGGCGGTAGCGCCGCACATGCAGCAGCAGGGCTCCGGTGTGATCGTGCACGTGGCCGCCCGCCCAGGAATTGAGCCAGCCGGCGGCATGGCGGCCTACAGCGTGAGCAAGGCCGCCCTGGTCCACCTGACCCGCATCCTCGACATCGAGCTCCGCCCGCACGGCATCCGGGTGAACGCGGTCGCGCCGCAACTGCTCGACACCGCGACGAACAGAGCCATCTTCCCCGCCGAGCTGATGGCCAGGGCGGTCGCACCCGAGGCGATCGCCGGCGTGATCGCGTTCCTGGTCAGCGACGCCGCCGCGCCGGTCAGCGGGGCGATCCTGCCAGCCTACGGCGGCTGAAGGGCCACTGGGGCGCGAATCGCCACGATCCGGTGATGACCACTCACCCGCCCGATGGCCAGCCTGGATCCGTCGAAACGATCGCACGGCCACCAGGGGACGTGCCCGAGATGCAAGGGAGATACCGTGACCTCACCAGCCTCCGGCGCCAATAGCGCCGCAGCCCTGCCCGACTACGCACCGATTCCCCGCTCCGCGCTCGGCCCCGCCCTCAACCAGCAGGGCTACCACGTCGGGCGCGTCGAGCGGAACCTGTACTGGGTCACCGACGGTGTCTACCAGGCGGCGTTCCTGACCACCCCAGACGGCGTCGTGCTGTTTGACGCACCCCCCACCATCGGGGGCAACCTGCAGCGCGCCGTGGACGAGATCGCAACCGCCAACGGCGTGACCAACCAGGTGACGCACCTGGTCTACTCGCACCACCACGACGACCACACCGCCGCGGCCTCGCTGTTCGACAGAGACGTGGTCCGCATCGGGCACGAGGAGACCCGGCGGCTGCTGCTGCGCGACAACAACCCGGCAAGGCCAGCGCCGGAGGTGACCTTCCAGGATCGCTACACCCTCGAGGTCGGGGGTGAGCGGGTCGAGCTGGCCTGGCACGGCCCCAACCACTCGCCAGACAACATCTACATCCACTTCCCCGGCCACGACACGCTGATGATGATCGACGTCGTCAACGCCGGGTGGGTGCCCATCTACAACCTCAACCTCAGCGAAGACGTGCCCGGCTACATCGCGGCCCCGGCCACCGCCCTGGACTACCCGTGGACACACTTCATCTGCGGGCACCTGGGCCGGCTCGCCACCCGCGAGGACGTCGCCGTGCACCAGGCCTACATCGCCGACATCCAAGCCAGCGCGAAAGAGGCGCTGACCACGGTCAACCCGACCCCGTACTACATGCACTACGGGGAGAACTTCTGGGCCGGGGTCAAAGCCCACCTCGACACCGTCACCGAACGCGCCGCGGCGCCCGTCATCGCCAAGTACACCGGCGTGCTGGCCGCCGCCGACATCGAGATCTTCACCCGGACCACCACGTTCCAGATCATGCAGTCGCTGCGCCTTGACTCGGGGCCCAGCGGACCCGTCCACCCCTGACCCGATTGCCCCAGGGCCGACGGCGGCCCTGGGGCGCTGCCCGGGGCCGGAGGTGCCTGGCATGACAGCTGGCGGTACTTCAGTGCGCAACCCTGCCCGCGGTCACTGCCGTGCGCGGGGCACGGCACAATAATCTGCGGAACATCGCACGATCTGCGGGCAGCATCACTGGGCAGCGGCTAGCCGATCACCTGAGCGTGCTGAGCGCCCGCCAGCCTGGTGCCGAGCCTCCTGCCCCGGGCAGATGAGCGTCGGCCGCCGGAGCCGGCGCGCCATGAGTGCAGCGGAGGCTCCCGCGCGACCGTCGTCAGCATCGCCCTGCCGACCATCGGGCGTGATTTCCAAACCAGCCTGGCCGCCAGGCAGTGGCTGATGAACGGCAACACGTCGCGTGAATCACCAGGATCCGGTGACGCCTCCTCACCTGCCTGGCGGCAAGCCTGGTGGTGGCCCGGCCCCGACGCAGAGCAATCTCGGCAGCGGATCGACAGGGGCGAGCCCGCCTGGGGCGCTGCCGGGCGAATTCCAACCGAAGGGAGATCCTCCGTGAGCGCCGAACAGCGAGAGAACCTCGATGCAATCCTGCGGCAGTCAGCCTTCCCCGCCGACAGCGACCTCATCGAGCAGCGGCGACAGCTCCGGGAGTTGCTGTCGGCGCAGCCGCTGCCCGCCGACGTGACCGTGACCCCAGCCGCGCTGGGCGGCGTCCCAACCGCCGAGGTCACCGTCGACGGCGTCGAACCTCGCCACATCGTTCTGTACTTCCACGCCGGCGTGTACGTGATGGGCGACGCCTTCCTCGCCGCCGGCCTGGCCTCGCAGGTCGGCCGGCGGACCCGCGCCAAGGCCATCTCCGTCGACTACCGGCTCGCCCCCGAGCACCCGTATCCGGCAGCGGTCGAGGACGCCCTGGCCGCCTACCAAGCCCTCCTGGACAACGGCACCGCCCCAGCGGACATCGCCTTCGCGGGGGAGTCCGCCGGCGGGGGGCTTGCCATCGCCACCCTGGTCAACGCCCGCGACCACGGGCTGCCCCTGCCCGCCGCGGCCCTGGTCATGTCGCCGTGGGCCGACCTCACCCTGGCCGGAGCGACCATGCAAATCAAGCAGGCGGTCGACCCGCTGCTCAGCCCACAAGCACTCCACGCCCCAGCCACCGCCTATGCGTCGGGGGAGGATGCCGCCCTTGGCCTCATCAGCCCGATCTTCGCCGACCTGTCCGGCCTGCCGCCCCTGATCATCCAGGCCGGAACCCACGAGGTACTCCTCGACGACGCCGTCCGCCTCGCCCGGCAAGCCGCCACCGCCGACGTCGAGGTCACCCTCGACGTCACCGCTGGGGTGCCGCACGTCTTCCAGGCCTATGCCCCGATCCTCGACGAAGCGGCCGCTGCGCTGGACAGGGCCGGACAGTTCCTGTCGGCGCGCCTCGCCAGCGCAGAACGCGTCACCACCTAGATCGTTGATGTGATTTTTGGTGCTGGTCGGAGGGGTGCTAGTGGTCGTAGGCGATCAGGGAACGCTTGACCGGCGCGCCGATCTGCCAGTTGAACCAGATCGCGGCGTTGAGGGCGAGCAGGCGCTGCACCACCCGCGCCCACAGCCCGGTCGGGATCCGCCCGCCGGGGCGGTCCAGGCCAAGCTGGTGCTTGAGCGTCCAGATGATCGCCTCGATCCGCTGCCGCAGCCAGTTGGGGAAGACCCCAGGGTCGGGCTCGTCTTTGCGGGCCGGACGCACCAAGCCCAGCTCCATGTTGGTCAGGGCGCTCTGGAAGTGGTGGCCGGCAAAGCCCTTGTCGCCCACCAGCAGCGTTCCCGGCGCCGGCCGATTGCCCGGGGTCTGCTCGAGCATGCCCACCACCGCCTCGCGTTCGCCCAGCAGCTTGGGGTTGGCCAGCCCGAACCCGGTCACCGTGCCCTCTGGGGTGGTGACCAGCAGCAGCCGGCTGCCCCAGTAGAAGCAGTGGTGGGAGGTGTCGTGGCCGTAGCCAGCCCAGCCGGCAAGCTCCGAGCGCATGGCGGTGGTTCGCGAGCGGCCACAGACCACCGCAGTGCCATCCAGCAGCCGCAGCAGCTCCGCGGTGGCGGGGGTGTGGTCGGCCAGCCACCTGAGTGCGGCCTCCAGCAGCCAGGCGGCAGCGCGCAGGCGGCGGTTGTAGGCGGGCTGGGACAGCAGCCGGGGGAACAGGTGCCCGACCCGGGTGGGCGCCGCCCGCAGCCAGTGGTGCTCGTCGTTGTAGCGCAACAGCACCTGCGCCACGGCCAGGCAGACCAGCTCGGCGTCGGTGACCACACAGGGTCGGCCGGGCCCATGGCGCTGGCCACGCTGGCCACCCGGTCGTGCGGGGATGATCCGGTCGGTCAGTTCCACGTACAGTGCGGTCAGAAGAGTGTCCAGGTCGGCGATCACGGACGGCCCCTCGGGTCGAAGGTGTGTAGACACGCCGATCTTGGGCACTCTTCGTCATTCCCGCACCCCCTCCACCCACCAGCCCACCAATACGCATCAACGATCTAGCGAAAGGGCAGAACGCACGCTGGCTCACAGCCCGCAGGCCGCGGGTTCAAATCCCGCCCCGCGACCAGGAGGTACCAGGTCAAAGGCCTGATCGCCGGGCCTTCCATCACCCGGTCCCAGGGCCCACCCCGGGGATCGGCTACGACAGGAGTTCGACATGAGCGAGCGGCTCGACTGGAACGCGAAGACCATCGCGGAGTTCCGAGCCAACGAGGGCAGGGTTGGCGGGACCTTCGAGGGCGCTCCGATGGTCCTGTTGCATCACCGCGGCCGCAAAAGCGGGCGGGAGTACGTCAACCCGGTGATGTACCTCCCGCACGACACCGAGCCGGACATCATCTACGTCTTCGCAACCAGGGCTGGAGCACCCACCAACCCGGACTGGTACCACAACTTGACCGCCGCCGGTGACGGCAGTGTCGAACGCGGAACCGAGACCTACAAGGTGACCGTCCGCGAATTGACCGGCGCTGAACGTGACCGCATCTACGCTGAGCAAGCGCGGCGCTACCCAGGCTTTGCCGAGTACGCACGCCAAACTGCTGGAGTCCGCACCATTCCTGTGCTCGAACTCAGGCGGGCATAGCCCACACCCCTAACTAGCGAGGAGGGTGTCTGAAAAGACCCGACGCAACGGGGAGCCCGGATGTCCCGCGTGCTGATCACCGGCTCCGCCCAAGGGCTCGGCCTGCTCGCCGGCCGCCAGCTCATCGCGGCCGGCCACGAGGTTGTGCTGCACGCCCGCAACCCCACCCGTGTACGCGCCGCCAGCGCCGCCGCGCCCGGCGCCATCGGGGTGGTGGTCGGCGACCTTGCCAGCATCGAGCAGACCCGCCAGGTCGCCGAGCAGGCCAACGCCTCCGGCCGGTTCGACGCGGTGATCCACAACGCCGGCGTCTTCCTTGAGCCCCAGCGTGTCGAGACGGTCGACGGGCTCGCTCACGTGTTCGCCGTCAACGTGCTCGCCCCCTACCTGCTGACCGCACTGATCGACCGGCCAGGGCGGCTGGTGTTCCTGAGCTCGGGCATGCACCTTGGAGGCGACCCCGACCTCGACGACCTCCAGTGGACCCGCCGGCGCTGGAACCCCTCACGGGCCTACGCCGAATCCAAGCTGCTGGACGTGACGCTGGCCTTCGCCCTCGCCAGGCGCTGGCCCGAGGTCCCCTCCAATGCGGTCGACCCCGGCTGGGTGCCCACCCGGATGGGCGGCCCCGACGCTTCCGGCGACCTCGACCTGGGCGTCCAAACCCAGGTTTGGCTGGCTACCGGCGACGACCCCGGAGCCACTCGGACCGGCCGCTATCTCTACCACCGCCGCCCGCACGCTGCACATCCCGCCGCCTCGGATCCCTCGGTCCAGGACCGCCTGCTGGTCGTCTGCGCCGACCTCACCGGGAGACCGATGCCATGACCTGGTCCGCCAAGCTCGCTCCGTGGCTGTCACTGGCCGATGCCGGCAGGGCGGTGGATTTCTACCAGTCCGCCTTCGGCGCCGTCGAGCCGAAGCGCCTCGAGGGCGACGTCGGGGTTCTCCAGGTCGCGCGGCTGCGGATCGGCGAGTCGGACTTCAGGGTCCAGTTCGACCCCGGCGGCAACCCGCACGCCCTCGGCGGCAGCCCGCCCGTCCGCATGATCCTGACCGTGGACGACCCGACACCCGTAGGGTTCAGAAATCCGGACGTCACGCTGCGGCCTGGTAGTACTCATAAACGAGACCGCCGA
>WNGM01002489.1_pt1 | contig 14810 bp, 18 predicted proteins | sample 5400571 | NCBI WGS metagenome assembly WNGM01 (sample SAMN13153378, study PRJNA577476) | soil metagenome | isolation source: 100 cm soil or saprolite under Garry oak tree replicate 2 | place: USA:California | collected 2016-06-15
CTACGATGTCGAACTGGCCTGGGGTTGTCCATGCCTCGATGAGGCCTGGGAAGCTCTTGAGCTGGTTGACGAATGTCTCGATTGGGCTGGTGACGTTGAAGAGGCTGATGCCGAGTGGCATCTGGTTCTGGAAGTGGGCCCCGTTGATGCCGTTGAAACCGAAGAGTGTCTGAGTTGTCTCGATGCCTTTTACTTGGCGGATCTTGCTGACGAGTTGTACGATTTGTTCTGGTGTGTTCTGCTTTAGTCGTAGTGCTAGGTCGAATCGTCCGGTGACTGGTGCGATGAGGTCAATGTTCGGGTTGTTCTTTAGCTCGTCGACCACGTTCTTCGTCATGCCGTGATTGACGGTTGCGAAGACGTAGGCGGGATAGTTTGTGTTTTGCATAGATATCATCTTATTGCAGTTGTGTAATGGATATTACTTTGTATATAAACCTTTTAACTCGGAACCGCAGGTATTACAGTAGGAAGGCGCCATTGAGAATGCCAGCTCTCACCCAGAAGATGACGGTACCAGAAGCCGTACGCCAGATCCTCACGAAGAACTACCCCATCTACCAATGCCTCAAGATGAAACTCACAAACTTCCACTCAGTCGCCGAGCTAATCCAACCACATGTCGAGCAGCTGACAGGCCGAAAACCCACCATCAACACCCTAGTCGTAGCGATCAAGAGATTCTCAGACACGCTAGACGAACTGAAGTCCCTTGACCCAGTCAGGGCCCTCGAGAACACGAGAATCTCTCTTTCAAACGGAATAGCAGATGTAACTGTAAGGGCTCCCCGTGCAGAGTTTCCCAAGATACTCAACGAACTCTCAGAAATGTCCGCAGGGCTGACGGAATTCCCCCACATCTTCCCACTCGCAAACTCGATCAAGATCATACTACCATCAGAGGATTACGAGCTGCTCCGGAAGAAACTCCGCCATCTCAACATTGTCACTGTTCAACCGAACGTGGCAAAGCTCTCATTGTACTTGCCCACAAACGCCTGGGACACACCCGGAATAGCGTCTTACATCACAGAACTGCTGTATCGGAACGGCGTCAACATAATCGACGCCTTCCTTGGTCACGGAGACATCATCATAGTTGTAAACGAGCCGGATGGGCACACAGCATATGACGCATTGCGACGAGTAGCCCAGACGCAATAGACCCCAGAGATCTGACCGGACGGAGACACGGTGGTCACGTCCTAACGTGGACTGTACGAAAGTTTACCACATACAACTTCCAGAACCATTTGGTCCATGAGCGAGTCAACAAACTCACCTTTGCTTCTGGACAAGATGGCAGAACGGTTCCGCTACTTTGCAGGCAAGATCTATGCGGATCGATCACCGCTCTACACGAATCTCGCTCTCAGAGTTGCAGAGGACACCGAACTCCTCAGAATAGCAGCCAGTGCTCAAGAGAAAGCCGCCCTCCCCAACCTATTCTTTGCCGCCGTACATTTCTTGCTGCTCAATGGCGAACACCACCAGCTCGCGGCCTTCTACCCCAGCCTCAACAATTCATCTCGGCAATATGATTACGTGTACCCGTACTTCCGCAGCTTCGTCCTCGAGCAACCGGAAGAGATCCGCGAGATCATGATGACTCATTCTGTCCAGACGAACGAGGTTGGACGCTGCGCTGTGCTCGTTCCAGCCTTTGAACTCGTAGCGGCCCAAACTAAACGTCAACCGCTGACCATGATTGAGATTGGTTCCAGCGCTGGATTGACCTTGCTCTGGGATCGATACCACTACCGGTACAGAGAAGGCTTAGAGTGTGGAGACCCGAACTCACCGTTAAAGATCGAGTGCTCACTGCGCGGAGAAACGCGTCCTCCGATTCCTAGAGAATTGCCGAAGGTCGCCTCTCGCACAGGCATCGACCTTTCACCCATCGACACCAACAACGCCGAAAACGTTCAATGGCTACGCGCTCTCGTTTGGCCTGACAACCAGAAACGAGCTAAACAACTGGAAGCTGCAATCCGCCTCGTCAAACAAGCTCCCCAAAGAATCATCACCGGAAACGCCCTGGACCTCATACCAAACCTCATCGACAAAGTCCCTGACATAGCACCATTATGCGTCTACCATTCATTCACTCTTACCCTTGTCAGCGGGGAACCACGGGAGAAACTGCACGCACTCCTAACAAAAGCATCCAAGAAGAGAGATCTGTTCCTTGTCTGGATAGAGTGGGCCAAGGACTCAGAAACCCCCCTCCTAGGTCTTGTGAAATTCGGCAAAAGTACCAAGACCGAGAAAATCTTGGCCCGGTGCCACTCACACGGAGAATGGTTAGAGTGGCTGGCTGACCAATCACTGTAACGCTAGGCGTGGCTCATTAGTCGGGGAATAAGATTGAGAAGTAGGGACCGGCCTCGGCCTCCCTTGTCTAGTGTTGGATTGTAAGCTGTTAGGTCGACGACTCTGAGCTTGCCAGTCGACTGTAACGCTTGGAAGATTTCGAGAACGTCATGGTCGGTCAATCCTCCCGGCTCTGGAAAATCGACACCCGGCATGATAGAGGGATCGAAAACGTCCACGTCCAAGTGGGCGACGATCCAATCTGATGAATCGCTCAAAAACCTAGCCATTTGCACTGCGATTTCTCCCAAGCCTCGTTTCTTTATCTCTTTGGCTGGGAAGAGCTTCACAGAGCTTTGGAGCATTTCGTCCTCGCCGAGGTCGAGGGACCGCGAGCCAACATGGACGACCCGCTTCTCCTCCAACAGGGGTCTCTGAGATTCGATATCCTTGGGTAGTCTTGGGCCTCGGCCGCAGGCGATGGCCAGAGGCATGCCGCCGATAAAACCCGAGGGGCTAGTTTCAGGGACGTTGAAGTCACCGTGAGCATCAAGCCAAATCATCCCTATCTTTCCCTTGTAAACTGTCTTGAGACCGGCAAGACTTCCAGGCACGAAGGCACAGTCCCCGCCGAGGCAGAAGGTAATCCTGGAAGAGTCGACTAGGCCCGTCAGCTTGTCTTTGACTCTGCGAGTTCCTTCCGAGAACTCTTCAAAGTTTCTGAGGTTCTTATGGCCATGGTCCCTCACGATGGAAGGGCAATCAACGTCTCCAAGATCGACGAGGTCGTTGTCCGCCAACTTTATTCTTTGGACGACGCCTGCTTTCCTGAGACTGGGGACAGCGTCACCCATCGCCCGATATTTTGCCAGAGTGTAGAACGGGATTCCGACGAATGTTACACCCAAGATGATTCCCCACAACTGCTCTCTTCCCGTGTTTTCACGTTTTCCCCTCTCTCAGTACTGAATTATGCACCCCCGGGTGACATGTCTCTTAATGACTAGACGCATCGTGAGGAACCTTGACCTTCAATGCGCGAGACGATATTTGACGAGTCTTACAACGTTCGAGAAGTACTGGATGACGTTATCGAGAGGGTAGCCCTCCGCGAAAAATTGTTAGGTACTGCGAAACAGTTTGCAGAGAAAAAGAGGGAAGACAAGTTCACCTTAGCCATCAAACAGTTTGAGAATCTCATGGTCGACTTTCTACGTCTCTACCAGCCTATCCTCGATAGGTTGCGTAGCTATCGGGAGGGAATACAGAAAGAGATTACGAGTCTGAGATCGTCACTCGCAACGGTCAACGGAATGCTCGAAGTCTCAAAAGGAATCGAGGGGCTAGCCCCTAGAATCCAGCAACTGGAAACAAACGGGCAAGAACTTGATGCTAACATAAATGAGAAAATGAAGATGGCGAACAAAATAGATGATCTGTTCAACAGAGTGCGGCCTTTCCAGACGGGAGGTGCGGGACCGATGGTTCGGGATTCGTTGTCTGATGTCCTGGCAGGTATGCCTAAGGATCTCTTCCCGGAGACACCTGAGCCAGCTAACGAAAAGACTCGAAAGACAGGCACCCGAAACTAAGGCCCAATTGCCTTCCCTTTCTTCGGCAATACCGGTTACAGCACTCCATTATCCGGCCGACTTTCCATACGACAATCGACCGTACCCTTGGCGACGAGAAGACCACTGCATTCAGCGAGAGCAGTGCACTCCATAGTTGACGAGGATCTACGCGTCTCTACACACAAGAGCATCATAAAGACTCTCGGACGACAATATTCAGATGCGACACAATTCTTCGTTGAGCTCGTTGTCAACTCGTGGATGTGGGGTGAGGCGACAAGGGTTGAGATCAAGATCTCTGATTCGGGCTCTCAGATAGAATACGAGGAGTGGGGTCACGGGATGGACCTCGACGGTCTGCGTGAATTTCTTACGAAGGGAAAGACAACCGGCGAGGGATTCTCCCCGAAATACAAGCGCCCGATACGAGAGTCGTACGGGATGGGCAGTCTCGCCTGGCTGACTCTAGGTCGTGAGCTGGAACTCCAAGTTCACAAGGGGCGTTTTGATCGGACTATCATGCTGACAGAGAGCCTTATCGATCGACGCTGGGCCCCCACCGATCAGTCCACCTGGAAACCTTTGCGACTGATACAGGCTCCGTTGGATCATGATGGCTTAAGGATCAGAATTCGTTCCTTGACGAAAAAGACAGACCCGGGAGAGGTTCGCAGAGCCCTACTTGCAAGAGCAAACGTCCTCGCTCTGCGAGGATACGGGCCCTTCGAAGTCTTTGTAAATGGTGAAGCGGTGAAGCCGGAAGAACTCCGCGGCGCAACCCTCCTCCCTGTTAACATTGCGACAGAATATGGGAAAGTTACAGGCGAAGTATTGATCCTCCCAATCTCTAAGACACGAGCTGGAATATCCGAAGCAGGAATGAGCGTCCAGCAGAAGCACATCACCTGTCTACAACACCAGTTCTTCGGCCTTGATCAGTATCGTATTCATGGACTGAGCCGGATACAGGGCTGGGTCAACGCTGACTTCCTCCGTCGATTGCCCGGCGGTAATGAGTTCGAGCGAGACAGCGCGCAGTGGAGAGTGTTCGAGAAAGCTATGCGCGGCTTTGTCCGAAACAAGGTCTTGAAATTTCTCAGACAGACCGCAAGCCGCAGAGAACTTCGCAGCATACAATACCTCAACCGGGAGATTGCGGAGAGATTGCGACGTAGCATCCGCCGAAACATCGAGATACTCTCCAGAGCAATAGTCAAGGCGAAGACATCGTCAAAGCCAAGTCAGACTGCGCATCACGTAGCAAAGAAAGAGAACGGATCGGCGAACCGGAGGGATCGGAAGTCGAAATCTCATCCTCGAGACGCAACCCGTAGCGTCATCCATCTGAAAGATCAGGTCCTAGCCTTCGACATCGCGCACGGAGGGGATAGGGGCCAGGCGTATGTTGAGACTGACAAGAATGGTGCCCGAACTGTATTCGTCAACATGGACCATCCGATGTGGAATGTCGAGGCGAGCATGACTCCGACGAAGCTCCGCTACTGTATCCGACAGATCCTAGAAAGGTCGATCGCGGAGGACATTCTGCCAGCGAACCCTTCGACGCCAGAGGAAGCCTATTCAGTACTGGACGCACTGTACAACGACGCCTTGGCCTAAATGACTCAAAGCCGATCTAACAGGATACCCCTCCATAGAACTTTATACTTGAGGGATGCGTAGCGAACCTCGGTAATCATGCCTCAGAAGAATGAATCATCTCCGTCCTCTCTTGCAGAGGTCTTTGAGAAGATGGCTGAGAAGGACTACGCCTTCAATTTCGATGTGACCATGGAACTAGCAACATCATCGTTGCGAGTCGGAACTGTGAGGGTCCATGGTAAGGTCGAGTCCGCGGCTCTAAAGAAGAAATAGGCTCGGTAACGAAGCCCGAATCTATCCCCGTATCAGGGTGCGCCTTGTCCGAGCAAGGCTTCCTTCTCGCAGTCATAGCACCTATAGGTTCGCTCTCTCATCCATTTGCCAGACGAGTCAAGGATCTGTTTGTCCTGGGTGTTGAGTTCGCTCGATTCGAACTGACCGCCGCACCTGTCACAAACATGTTCCACTAAGATTACCAACTGACGGGCTAGCTATCGCTACTCATAAACAGTCGCCGCTAGACCCCGCAACACATTTACCGGGCGCGGTCTCTTTCAACGTCACCATTGTCAGCTAGTTCGGACGCGGAGAAGAGTAAGCGAATAGAGCAGACGTTTGACGAGTTCAACGAGTCCTGGCTTGTCTACTGGAACGCATACATTGACCTGCAGAACCAGTTGTATGAGAGTTTGAAGAGTGCGCGAGAGGTGACCTGGCTCGGAGCCACCGACTACGCGAAGATGAGTGAGATAAACGCGGCCCAACGACAATTGTTCGCCACTATGCCTCGCCGACTGGACTATGCCCCACTGGGACAGATCAACCGGAGCATGGATTACGCCCTCAGCAAGATCAACGAGCTGTTGACAGCTCTCTTCTCAGAGAAGGAGAAATGCAAGAGGCTAGAGGACGCTATAGACATTCTAACGGACAAGGCTAACAAGACTAAGCAAGAGCTCCAGTCCGAATCTTAGCTCCCTTTCCAGAGATAATATTGAACTCTCCATAATCCGACTGGCAGACCAATCAATGACTGTGGGTTAGGAACCAACTAGGGGTGCATGGAGGATACACAGATTCCTATTCGCTCTCGCCCTGCCAGTTGTCTCTCTCAAGCATTTCCCTCTTGAGAGATACGACCATCTCCTTGAAATCGGAAACCATAGTTGCTTGAATCTCCTGTTCTTTGCAGAGTTTGGATAGCTTCGAGTTCTTTATCGCGAACCTCAAGTCTGCACTTCTCAGCGCCTGTAGATCCCATCGTCCATCGCCGATGTAGGCGACCGTATCAGCCTTCGTCTTGTAGTATCTGACCGCGTCGTCTTTGAAATTCATTGATCGGTTGTCCTTCGGTTTGAGAAAGTCGAATTTGATGCCCGTCGGGGTGCATTTCGCCGCTGCCGCGTACAGTTCCACCTTGTTCCTCCACTTCTTACGTTCTAGAAAGTGTTTGATGACGAAATCCAGGCCTGCACTAACCAGGACGAGCGGGTAGCGGTTTGTCTTGCAGTAGTCGATTAGACTGTCGAAGCCGGGCCTGAATTTGGTGACCTCGTTCAGTTCGTCTAAGATTTTGGATCTAGACGCCCTTACCATCGCGCCCTGTCTTCTGAGACATTCCTCCAGTGTGATCTCTCCCTTAGCGTACTGGTCATCAACGGCCCTCCAGTCGCCTTGAGCAAATTTTTCGAGAACGTTCTCGAACGTGTCGTTGAGAGTGACCGTGCCATCAAAGTCGCTTAGTATTGCAAGCTTCATTTCAAACAGGGCTTCTTCGATTTCTACGTCTTGTGGACGTTGAAAAACAATGGTCTCTCCAAAGATGAGAGTAAACTTGTTGATATAACGCGCTACTGCGATGTTTCTCGGGATATCATAGCCATATTTTGAGTTGAAAAAAGGCCCTCGCAAAGCCTATCATGGACAACAAGTAATCAATCCCATGAGCGAGCGTTTCACAGCCGAGATGGCCGTAGCATTCCAAGCATCTCGAAATAGTGTCTCTGTCGAACAAATCGGTATCGCTCCGTTAGTGGTTGGCTCTTGGGACCTCGAGACCGTCAAGTCACTAGCTACTGCTGTGGGCGCTGAGCCGTCGCCGTCTTGGTGGTGGGGGCCGCGGTTTCCATTGTACAATGGGCAGGTTGGCGGCAGAAGGGTTTCCTTCGTTAGTCTCCCCCTCGGCGCGCCTGCTACTATCCTGGTTATGGAGGAGCTGATCGCTTGTGGCATGCGGGCTTTCTTGGGGCTAGGTTTTGCGGGGAGTATTCAGCCCGAGGCACCGGTGGGGACATGTTTCATTCCGACATCTTGCATTAGGGATGAGGGGACGTCTCCGCATTATCTGGCGAGTGATGATGGACTTCGTCCGGCACAGCGACTCGTCCGGGCGCTAGAGAAGGCTCGTGTAAAGAAAGGTGTAGTTGCGTATACTGGTCCTATCTGGACGACGGACGCGCCCTACAGGGAGATGGTGACGACGATCGAGAACTATCGATTGCGCGATGTGCTGGGAGTCGACATGGAGACCTCGGCAATGTATGCACTGGGCACGTATCGGAATGTGGAGGTCTGCAACTTCCTCGTCGTGAGCGATGAGCTGTGGAGAGACTGGAGACCAGCGTTTGGCCGGCCCGAGCTGAGAGAAGCTTTGAAACGGGCCGAAGAAGTGATCCTGGAAGCAATCACAACACTACGAAAATAAGTTGCTCTCTCGTTAGTCTTCTCGAGTTGGAAATCTTTCCTGACCCCTTGGTATCTCGGTGGGTAGGCCGCAGCTAGGGCAAGTCAAAATCCCGACGCCTAATTCGGTGCCACAGCTCTGACAGAATCTTAGGCCGAGAATCTGGCCATTGGTAGACCGTTTCCGTTCTTGTCGGATGAGCAATACAAGAGCAAACAATCCCAGCCCCACGTATCCCGCGACGACCGGTATAATGATGGAGCGGAATATCGTGAGTAACGAGATGGGCGATCGTGTCGTCGTGTTGGTCGATGTCGAAGAACCTTGACCAGAGCTTGGAGGGCTAGGACCTGGATTATTGGGAGGATTGGGCGGCGGGGCTGGATTGTTGGTTACGACAAGGGTCTCGTTCAGTCTTGTTTGTTGGAGTCCAATCCATTCTTGAACTTGAGTGTCCAGATACTGCCACGATCCGATTTCAATTGTTAGATTGTAGTTTCCGAGCGTAAGATCCATTGGAAGGTTTATGGTTGCATTGTACTGGGCTGTTGCTGCGTCGAATGAAAATGGCGTCTTGACCGAGATGTTGTAGTTTCCAAAACTTGTCGAAATGGTTAGGTTCTCGAATCTCACGGTCGCCCCTTGGAGGTCTCCAATGACCATTGTGATAGCAGCTTGATGACCGGAGCGTCCTGTTGCCTGGGGACCCGCGTCTAATGTGGGAAAGGTCACGGGCGTTAGGCCCGTCACCAACCCATGTGCGTTTGCAATTTCAGCAGTTCCGTTGGAAGAGAGTATTGGCTGACGGAATTGTCGAGCTGGACTCGTCTGGTCGTGTTGTCTCTGAAGACAGACTGCCCTGTGTCTGTATTCCACTCGTCCATCCACATCCATGCTGATGAGAGAGTTACGCCAGTCTCATTGTATGTGACTGGGAGGCCGGTGCCATAGTATGGGCTACTATGGTACTGTTCGGTCATCAGTCCTGTGAAGAATCCAAGCGGGGAGCTTAGGCTGGACTGGAGACCGACAAAGGTGCTGCCATTCGCGCGGTATGAGTGTGATGAGACTGCCCCCGTCTGCCAATCCATAGCCCGCATTACCACAGACCCCGATGCGAAGCTGAGACTGAGTAGCAGTGTCCCCTGGGTTTACGGGTCCGTTGAAGGGCTTCAGTCCTCCTCCGCCGCTGGATGGGTCGAAGGAAACGCCTGTGTTGTCGAAGACTTCAAAGTTCATACGAAAACCCGGATTAAAGCCGCCAAGGGTATATGGCCAGTTGTAGGACAATCCAACCTGATACCAGTAGCCATAATCTGTTAACCCATTGACCAGATACCCTGGTCCCACACCGTCAGGATCACTGAACGCGACTGCAGTCACGTTGAATGCTAGCTTGGAAAAATCTTGGGTGAAAGTAACACCGACCTGCTCATCGTATGGAGCTGCGGAAGCGAGCGAAGCCAAGGGACGGGACTGGCCGGACCTGGGAAAACCCAGGGGAAAACCAACGGCGGGGTGTTGCGGGTAATGGTTCAACGATGCGATCGGAAAAGCGAGACTGAGGATTAGAGCCAGTAGTAGGAGACCTTTTGACTCTCCGGGCATCGCCGCCTGGATGTTATGCATCATGGCTGTTGTCCCGAAACGAACCGGCCAAGACCCGTGATGATCATCTTTCGGAGCAATAGACTTTGGGGCACTCGAGTTTCCTAACCTCATCATCGAAATGACCGCTCTACTACGAATCTGCTTATCTTCTGGCCTGTTCAGAGTTTGATAATGTTCTACAGATTCTACAAGAGGGTTTCGAGACCCTTGGATGTCAGCTTGTTTTTTTCCGAGAGAGGATCCGAGTGGTGAATAGGACCCGGACAGAAAAAGAAGGGGAAGCGCTGCACCTACAAGAGAGATAATTACCCGGAAAAACGATCTTACAACCATGAATATCCCACGAGCTAGTCGCCTATTCTCTCGCAGGGCTTAAAGTCTATCTGATTTTGGCGGATGGAAACTCTTGGTCAAGATGAAGTCGTGGCCGATTATCACTCTGGTCCTGATTGTGGTAGCATCCGTCGGGGCGGCCGTCTACTATGCGCGTGAAGCGTCAATCATTAGTACGCCCTCTCTCTGCAGAGACCCGAACAACATCAGCAGCCATGTCTACAATCCTGCAAGGCTTCAAACCATCAGGGACTGCATCACTATTTCAGGAATTGTGAACAACGTGATCGCTGAGGACGACGGAGACTATCACGTCTGGTTCCACGTTGATCCGCAATACGCGAGTTTACCCAACAGCGCGAACAATGACTATCGACAAGGTGATTTGTTGGCGGAGATAATCTGCGCAACCACAATCACCCAGCAAGACGCGGTTCTAGCGTGTGAGAACTATACTAACCAGATTCTTCCAATACCCAACTCAAACCAGAACATCACGGTGACAGGGCCCTACGTTCTCGATAACGTCCACGGGTGGATGGAAGTACATCCCGTCTACTCCCTGAGCAGTTCCTAGAACCAGATGCGTTTTCTAGGAACTCTTGATGGGCGTTCCATGGCGTTCGTCAGGGCAAATCCACTCGCCAACGTCCACCCGAGAGATTCTTCGATAACACATTCGGCCGTGAACCACGCACAACATTCTGCCGTGAACGACCTCCGGCAACTTATGCACCTCTCTCGCTATCCCTCCACTCGATGGGCCCAACCTTTCAGGCCCTCCCAAGGGAGTCGAATTCGAAGAGTCTTCTTCGCCCATAATACAAACGCACAATTCTAGAATGCTTGACCGTCCGTTAAGCATTGCTCCTTACAGGAAATCTTTCTACATCAAAAGATACCCGTTGGGATCATGCTCCAAGGTTTTTCTGGGAGGATGTTCATCGGAGAAGAGGAGAAGGCCCGACGTCTTTCGGTGCTTGGGAACTATCTGACGAACCGGCGTTCCCCATTTTGCCCACCAGCGGGCGCTATCGCCCTAACCGGGTCCGGGCCCGCGCGAAAATCGAACCTTTTGGTTCGGATCCGTTACATTTCGTCAGCACGAGTTATGCGGTTGAACTCGTTTTCCTTGGAAAGGATGTTCGACGAGTGGCTTACTTGGAGCCAGCGCTTTTAGGAGCAGCTTGGTTCATGTGCATCTTGCCATGCTCCATCATCTCAGCTTCGGTCTTGAATTTGGCGCCGCAAGTGCTACACTTGTATTTTTTCCCGAATAACCCCATTTCTTGTTATCACCTATCCCACGAGCCCGAGTGACATGGATAATAGACTTCCTCAACCCTTCGAGCATCGGACTTAGATAACGCCGCGGCGAAGGCTGAACGAACGAGTGTAGCGGCTTCCTAGAGCCGAGGGGCCATTCGCTCCCTCCAGCCCCTTACATTTGGATCCAAGTCTCCTAGAGAATCCAACTTTCTCCAAAAATCCCTAGCAAGGTTTTAGTCTACGTCTCCACTAGCCCCCGACCATGCCAAAGTCCAAATCTAAAAAGGCAAAGGCAAAGAAACCGGCAAAATCCAAGAAGGCACCCATACCACCAGGATTCCGATCTGTAACACCATACCTCGCTATCAACGGCGCAGCCGCTGCCATTGATTGGTACAAGAAAGCCTTCGGCGCAAAAGAACTCTCACGACAAGCCGTTCCAGACGGAAAACTCATGCACGCTCGCATCCGAATCGGGGACTCGATAGTAATGCTATCCGATACCTTCCCGGGCGGTACGCAATCCCCAGATGCTCTAGGCAACAGCCCTGTCACACTCCACATCTACATCAACAACGTAGACAAGCTATGGAATCAAGCTGTCGACGCAGGCGCCAAGGTGACCATGCCATTAGACAATACGTTCTGGGGCGAACGTTACGGCCAACTAACCGACCCCTACGGCCACCACTGGTCAGTATCACAGCAAGTCAACATGACAAAGAAGGAGAAAGACGAGAAGCAGAAACAAGCCATGGCAATGTTCGCTCGGGGCCCGCATTCCGGTCAGACAGAAGAACCGCAAATCGCACAACAGTAACCTCAGCACGAGCCTCATCGAGCGAAGCCGCTGCTTCGCTCAAACCCCCTTTTTCTTTGCAACCAATTCGTGTAAAACGACTGGTAAATGTCATGAAATTAGACCGGCTCGACCATCTCGTCCTAACCGTAAGAAACATCGAGACAACATGCACGTTCTATTCAAACGTCCTAGGCATGGATGTAGTCACATTCGATAACGGCCGCAAAGGCCTGACCTTCGGTTCCCAAAAAATCAACATCCACGAGGCTGGCAAAGAGTTCGAACCGAAAGCGTACAGACCTACGCCAGGCTCGGCCGACTTATGTTTCACGACAACCACCTCTATCGATGAGGTAGTCAAACGACTCCAATTATCAAAAATCAGGATACTCGAAGGCCCTGTTAAAAGAACCGGCGCGCTTGGCCAGATGACATCTGTATATTTCCGCGACCCAGATCTCAATCTCATAGAAGTCTCGAATTATGGTGATCCGATGAAGAACCGAGCCGTGAACAGGGAAGACATGTAGTCTGATCTCGATATCGGGCTAGAGCTTCTTCTTCAAGAAGTAGCCTCTCGTTTCAAAACCCAACTTATCATACAACTCTTTAGCCCCGATCTCGTCAGCTGGGGTTGTTAGTGTCACGGTATCAATTCCTCTCCCCTTGAAAACTACGAACAGACGGTCCAGGAGCAAAGTGGCGATTCCCCTTCGGCGATACCGTTCCTCGCCCGCGAGTAGCTCCACGGAACCTACCTTTGTTGCCTTCCATCTCCGCAGAACTTCATCGGGAACGTTCTTGGATTCGCGGCCGTAGACGAAACCAACTATTCGTTTGTTGAGCTCTGCTACTAGGAAGAAGTCAGGCTCGGACGAGTAGAATCCCTGTATGTCTGCTTCTGTCGGTGTGGAGTCCCATGAGGCATATTTTTCAGAGAGCTGAAGAACGGCGACTCTATCATCCTGCTCGTATCGTCTAATGGTCGGTTGCATGAACGACTTCGAGCATCATACTGCGGTTGTGTTGAGACTCACTTGGTCGAGGTGGAATTTTTCGAAGTGTTGCTCGCCTTTATTGCTTCCGCGATCCCCCAGATGATCAAGCCTATTGCAACTAGGTAGTTCAATAACTGAGGAATCATCAGGAGCAATGCACCTAGGAGGATGGCCAGCAGGGAGGTCCCTAGTCGCGGAATCTGCAATGCTTTCTCTATGTCAGAGACTATTCCCATTTGCTCGTCCTTGTTGGACTATGGACAAGGCTCCATAAGAGTTGCGGAGTTTGCTGCCGGAACAACCCTGGCCTCCTCGAGTGGGGCGAAGGCGGACTGGAGGCTTGAATGCTTAAGGGCGGGTAGTGCAAACAAAAAGTCTCGTAAAAGCTGAGCATGGTTGATGCTAGCGACTTGTGCGTTTCGAAGAGAAAGGATACCTGAGGAGAGCTTGGTTCGGATCCAAGCCGCTGGGTATTCCACAACGATTTGTGAGAACTGCCTTGCCATCTTGATCGTTCACCGCCGATATCATCATTTGAATTTGGAAAAGCTGATTTTTCAGATATCAACAAAATAGAGAAATGTTCGGTCGGGAGACTGGCTGACAATGCGAAGGGTAATTGTCTCTAACGCCATGTCTCTCGACGGTTTCGTGTCTGGGCCGAATGGGGAGCTGGACTGGTTCGTGCATGAAGGGTTCCTGAGGGAACAGAGTTTGGGGAATACGCACGCACTCTCCTAAGCAGCGTCGACGCCATTCTGCTGGGACGGCAGACCTACCTAGAGTTCTCCAGCTATTGGCCTACGGCAACGGATGACGACCCTGTCATCACTGAAAGAATGAATGACCTGCCCAAGTTCGTGTTCTCGCGGTCTCTGAAACAGGTCGCCTGGGGCGACTGGGGAACGGCGAAATTGGTCAGGGAAGACACTGCCGCGGCGGTCAGCAAGATGAAGCAGGAACCGGGGAGAGACATGGCGGTCTACGGGAGCGCTACACTCGTTTCCGATTTGATGAAAGCGGGACTCATAGACGAGTATCAGCTACTTGTTTATCCGGTCGTCTTGGGGAAGGGGAGGCCCGAGTTCAAGGACCTGAATGAAAGGTACTCACTGAGTCTGATAGACGTGAAGCAGTTCAAATCAGGAGCAGTGAAACTCGTCTACCAACCTCTCAGACATGAGAAGCCGCAAGAACTCTCGGCGCCTAAGCCTTAGTGGATATTAGAAAAATAGTTCTAGGAACAGGAAGAGGGAGAAGGCGTGATCGTGTGTGTTATCGAATCCTGCTCATTGCAGGCTGGAACATTTGTTCTTGATCACGCACGGGAGTCGACGATCTGTACGCCCGAATTCCGTTCCCGTTATCGAAAGGCGGTTTGGTCGCACTGTTCACTTTGACCCAGTCAGGAATGATCACGGCTCTGATCAATTCCTGTATCGATATGCCTCGGTCTTCTGCTTCTGTTTGTAGGAGTTCGAAACTTTCATCGCGGAGGGACAGCATGAATTTTGCCAATTTGACACCTAAAGAGTGGGGATGTTTGGCTTCGGGCTTCTCGAATATAAACATTCTACGGAGAGAAAGTAGGGAGTCTTTTCACTCAAATCAGTAAAGACGCTAGC
>WNGM01002611.1_pt1 | contig 14804 bp, 16 predicted proteins | sample 5400571 | NCBI WGS metagenome assembly WNGM01 (sample SAMN13153378, study PRJNA577476) | soil metagenome | isolation source: 100 cm soil or saprolite under Garry oak tree replicate 2 | place: USA:California | collected 2016-06-15
TCGGGGTTCAGTTGCGGTTGGCTGCGCTCGCGGCCGACGAACTTGGTGGGGCCGGCCGTGTCGGCCCGGATCCGTAACGTGTCGGTCCCGGCGGCGGCCGCGGCGGCGGCCCGCAGCGCCGCGAGCGACGTGTCCTCCGCCGCCCCCCCCGGGGGCGCGACCGCGGCCGGCCTCCGCCCGAGCGCCGCGCGCAAGCTGTCGAGTTGCGCCTTGAGCGCGCGCACCTGGGCCGCGAGAGAATCGATCTGGCGCTGGGTGGGCTGCTGCGCGGAACCTGCGCCCGGCAGAGCGACGAGCCCCGCGAGCGCGGCTATCACGGCGTATCGATGTCGACTCATCGTCGAGCGTCTCCTGTTCCAACGTTCCACGGCTGGCGACCCGCCCCTCCGGAGCGGGAGCGCGCGGTCGGCGGTTCCCGCGCGGGGCGGGAGGACCGCCGGTCTGCTACAGCCGGGAGCGGGGAGGCGCTCGGGGTGGGGAGCTGAGGCGGGTAAAGCGCGGCGCCGGCGCGACCGCCGGCGGGGTCACCGTGCGTTCGGGGTGCGCCGCCGTCGGGGCGAACGTCCGTCCCTGCTGCGGCTGCACGCGCGAATTCGCGTAGTGGCACAGCGCGCAGCGCAGCTCGTCGTGCAGCGCGAGGCAGCCGGCGTCGTGCCGCGCCTCGATGTGGGCCGGCGCGCTGAGCCGTTCCGACGCGTGCACCAGCGGCACCAGTCCCCCGGCGAGCCCCTGGATGACCAGGAGCGCCGCCGCGAGCGGCACGGTGCCGCGCCTGCGCTGCGTCGTCGGTGCGATCACGCCCTGCCTACGGTTGTGGTCATCCGGATGTTATCGCGCGGTCCGCGCGCGTAGGCGCGCAGCCGTCGCAGCATCCGCCGGTCGTGGCGGACCGGGTCGTCGCCCTTCGGCGTTTCGATAATCTTAATCACTCCCGCGAAGCGCGGCTCGCGCATGATGCGCCGGAACGGCTCGGGGCCGATCGCCCCTTCGCCGATCCACTGGTGGCGGTCGAGGTGCGACCCGGGCGCGCCCTTGGAGTCGTTCAGGTGCAAGCACTTGAGAAGCGCGAGCCCAATCTCCCGGTCGAACCGCTCCCACACCCCCTCGAGCCCGCCCCCCCCGCCGGCCACGTCATACCCCGCGGCGTGCAGATGCGCCGTGTCGAGACAGAAGGCCACGCGGGCCCGGGGGGCGGCGGGCAGCGCGTCGCGCAGCGCCCGTAGCTCCTCGAACGTCGACCCGAGCGCCGTGCCCGCGCCCGCCGTCCCCTCGATGAGGACGCCGACCTCGCCCGGCACCAGGGCGAGGCAATCGGCGTAGCCGCGCGCGTTGCGCTCCAACCCTGCGGCGCGCTCGTCGATGTAGTTCCCGGGGTGTGACACGACCCAGGGGATGCCGAGAGCCCGGCAGCGCTGCAACTCGCCCGCGAAGGCTCTCACGCTTTTGTTGCGCAACCTCTCATCCGGTGACGCCAGATTGATCAGGTAGCTGTCGTGTGCGACCACGGTCCGGATCCCGCTTCCCGCGAGCGCGGCGCGAAACCGGCCGATCTCGGCGTCATCGAGCGCCGGCTCCCGCCACTGGTTCGGCGTCTTGGTGAACAGCTGGATCGCGGTGGCGCGGATCGCCGTGCCGCGCGCCGGCGCCTCCGCGACGCCGCCCTGCGTCGACACGTGCGCGCCGAGCAGGTCGCCGGGAAGGCGCCCCGGCTTCAGCCCCACGGCTCTTCGGTGAACGCGAGGCGCGAGATCAGCGGCACGAACCGCACGCCGCCGGCGCGTCGCGCGACCAGGCCGGCGGGCCCGCGCTCGAGCACGACCAGCTCTTGGGAGGCGAGGTCACCGACCGGGATCACGAGCCGGCCACCCGGCGCGAGCTGCTCCGGGAGCGGCGGCGGCACGGCCGGCGCCGCCGCCGTGACGATGATGCCCTGGAACGGCGCGCGCTCCGGCCACCCGGCCGCGCCGTCGCCCAGCCGCGTCTCGATGCCGCGGAGGCCCAGCCGGCGGAACCGCTCCTCCGCCTCCACCAACAGGTCGGGCAGCCGTTCGACGGTGTACACCCGCGCGCCGAGGTGCGCGAGCACCGCCGTCTGATAGCCCGAGCCGGTGCCGATCTCGAGCACGCGGTCGCCGCGCCGTGGCGCGAGCGCTTCGGTCATCAGCGCCACGATGAACGGCTGCGAGATGGTCTGGCCGTTGCCGATGGGGAGCGGCGCGTCGTCGTACGCCTCGTCGGCGAGGTGGGGCGGCAGGAACCACTCGCGCGGCAGCCACGCCATCGTGGCGAGTACCCGGCCGTCGCGGATGCCCCGAGCCGCGAGCTGGCTCGCCACCATGCGACGCCGCTTGCGCCGGGTCTCAGGCGCCGGTTGCCGACCCATGGGGTGAACTATACCTTGACACGCTCCAAGGTGCGGCCAGGAGCCTTGCCCGACCAGACCCAGCCCAAAATCCTGCTCGTCGGTGAGGCCGGCTCGCGGCCCGACGGCCTGGAGCGGTTCCTCGTGCGCGGGGGCTTCCAGGTCACCGAGGCGCCCTTTCCCCCGCCCGCGCTGGACCGGGTGGAGACCCATCCGCCCGATCTCGTGATCTTCGCGGTCGGCACCGAGCAGGCCCGGCTCGCCGACGCGGTGCGCGATCTCGCGAGCGCGCCGCGGTTCGGCGGCGCGCCCGTGATCGTGCTGGTGGCGGACGGCGGCGCGGACGCGGTGGCGGAAGCGCTCCAGGCGGGAGCGCTGGACGCCATGATGAGCCCCGTCCACTTCGGCGAGCTGCGCGCCCGCATCGACGCCGATCTGCGGATGCGGCGCGAGCTGGCGGAGGCGCGCGACGCCCTGCGCTCGCGCGACCTGCTGTTCGACATCTTCCAGGAAGTGTCGGCGGCGCTCCGCGCCGACGAGATCTTCCAGACGCTGGTGCGCCGGGTCGGGCAGGCGTTCGGGCTCACCCACTGCTCGTTCGTGCTCACCGCCCCGGGCGAGGACAAGGGTCGCGTGGTGGCCGTGTACGAGAACCCCGCCATCCGCGACCTCCGCGTCGAGCTCGCGCGCTATCCGGAGATTCAGGAGGCGATCCGCACCGAGCGACCGGTGATCATCCACGACGTGCACGAGCACCCGCTGTTCGAGTCGATCCGCCAGCGCTGGATCCAGCAGCAGCTCGAGGTGAACGTGCAGTCGGCCGTCGCGCTCCCAGTGTTCGTGCAGGGACGCGCGGCCGGGGTGTTCTTCCTGCGGACGGTGCAGGGCGACCCCCAGCTGCGGTCGCAGGACGTGGGGTTCGCGAACACGATGGCGCAAGCCGCGGCGCGGGTGCTCGAAAACGAAGAGCGACGCGCCGCGATCTACCGCCGCCAGATCAGCGCGGGCGTGACCGACGTGCTGACGGGCTGCGCCAGCTTGGACGCGCTGGACCGCCGGGTGCGCGACGAGTTCGAGCGGGCGCGGCGCTACTCGCTGCGGTTCGCGCTCGTCGTGATCGACGTGGACCGGCTGCGCGAGGTCAACGAGCGGCTGGGTCAGCCGGCCGGCGACCGGGTGCTCGCCGAGATCGGCGCCATGATGCAGCGCGAGATCCGCGCCCCCGACTTCGTGGCGCGCTACGGCGGCGACGAGTTCGCGCTGATCCTCCCCGAGACCGATACCCACGGGGGCCGGCAGTTCGTCGAGCGGCTGCGTCAGGTCGTGGCGCGCCATACCTTCCCCGACTTGGGGGCGGGCCAGGGGCCGACCCTGTCGGCGGGCGTGGTCGCGTTTCCCCACTCCGAGGTGCTGCGCCCCGAGGATCTGTTCACCCAGGTGGAAGCGGCGCTGGAGCGCGGCAAGCAGCACGAGCCCGACCGGATCGGCGTCGCGGGGGAGAAGACGTAGCGGCTCAGCTCAGTAGGGGCACGGCAATGCCGTGCCCGTACAGGGGCACGGCAATGCCGTGCCCGTACGCTAGTCCAGCGTCTTGCGGAAGCGCCGCACCGACGCCGCGATCAGCACGACCGCGAACCCCGCGAGGATGAGCACTTCCCGCCACAGCGCCTCCAGCCCGACCCCCTTGAGCAGGATCCCCCGCACCACTTTCAGGAAGTACGTCAGCGGGACCAGGAGCCCGAGCCACTGGGCGATCTCCGGCATGGCTTGGCGGGGGAACATGAAGCCCGACAGCAGGATGTTGGGGAGCATGAAGCCGAAGCTCGCCTGCATCGCTTGTTGCTGGGTCCGCACCAGTGTGGAGACGAACAGGCCGAGCGCCAGGCTCGCGATGATGAAGATGAGGCTCACGCCGTAGAGCAGCAGGATATTCCCCGTGAGCGGGACGTCGAACACGAACCGGCCGAGGATCAGCACGGCGGTCATCTGCAGGAGGCCGACGCCCACGTACGGAGTGATCTTCCCCAGCATCAATTCGGTCTTCGTGATAGGGGTGACGATGAGCTGCTCGAGCGTGCCGCGCTCGCGCTCCCGCACGATGGCCATGGCAGTGATGAGCACCATGGTCATGGTGAGAATGACGCCGACGAGGCCGGGCACGATGTAGTTGGGGCTGCGCAGCCCGGGGTTGTAGCGGGGACGGACCCGCGCCTCGACCGGGAGGCTGCGGCCCGCCGCCCGGGACAGGATGGCGAGGTTGCGCACCTGGGCGACGCCGACCGCGGCGTTAAGGGCGGCCTGGGACGAGAGGGGGTCGGCGGCGTCCACGATCACCTGCACGGTGGCCGTCGTGCCGCGGGCCAGGTCGCGCGGGTAGTCGTAGGGCACCACGATGCCGGCCTGAGCGTCGCCGCGCGCGATGGCGGCGTCCAGCGCCGGCCGCCCGTCGACGTGCGTGACCACGCGAAAATTGCCCGTGTTCTCGAACGCGGCGATCAGGTCCCGGCTCTCGGGCGTGCGGGATTGGTCCAGCACCACGGTTGGCAGGTTGCGGACGTCGGTCTGAATGGCGTACCCGAAGACGAGCAGCTGGATCACCGGGATGCCGATCAACATCGCGAACGTCAGGCGGTCCCGCCGCATCTGGATGAACTCCTTGCGGAACATCGGCCAGAAGCGGGGCATCATCGCTCGTCACGCTCCTGCAGGATCACGAACGCGTCCTCGAGCGTCCCCCCCCGGCCGCCCACCTGGGCCGCGACTTCGGCGGGAGTCCCCAGCGCGATGAGATGCCCCCGGCTCATCATCGCCAACCGCGCGCACTGTTCCGCCTCGTCCATGTAGTGCGTCGTCACGAGGACCGTCGTCCCCGCCCTGGCGAGGTCGTGGATCGTGCGCCAGAACCGGCGTCGGGCGGCGGGATCCACGCCGGCGGTGGGCTCATCGAGAAACAGCAGCGCCGGCTGGTGGATCAGCGCGCACGCCAGCGCCAGTCGCTGCCTCCAGCCGCCCGAGAGTTGCCCCGCGAGCTGACCGAGCCGATCGCCCAACGCGAGGAAGGCAACGACGTCGGCCAGGCGCGCCCGCGTCGCGCCCCGCCGCAGGCCGTAAATCCCCGCGTAGAAATCGAGATTCTCGGCGACCGTCAGGTCCTCGTATACGCCGACCTTTTGAGCCATGTAGCCGATCCGCTGCTTGACCTGCTCGGGCGCGACGGTGACGTCGAGTCCCGTGACCAGCGCCGACCCGGCGGACGGCTCGAGCAGCCCGCACAGCATGCGGATCGTCGTCGTCTTGCCGGAGCCGTTGGGCCCGAGCAGGCCGAAGACTTCGCCCGTCTCGATGCGGAGGGTGAGGGCATCGACCGCGGTGAGCGGGCCGAAGCGCCGCGTGAGGTCGCGGGTCTCGACGGCGGCCTGAATCACGGCAGCAGCGGGATCTCGACGGTCACGGGCATGCCCGCCTTCACCCGGCCGCCGGCGTCCGCGCTATCGAGCTCCACCTTGAGGCCGAACACGAGATCGGCGCGCTCCCGCTCCGTCAGCGCGGCCCGGGGAGTGAACTCGGCGCGCGGCGAGATCTCCACGACGCGCCCCGAGAACGCGCGGTCGTACCCGTCGGGCCGCACGGTGACGGCCGCGCCGACCTTGACCCGGCCGACGTAGCGGTCGCCCACGTACGCCCGGATCCACGGGCGGTGCACGAGGCCGAGGGAGATCACGGGCGTGCCGGTCGCGAGGGCCTCGCCCGGATCGGCGAACCGGCTGAGCACGATCCCGTCGTCGGGCGCGATCACCGTGAGCTGGTCGCGGATGGCCTCGGTCGCGAGCACGCCGGCCCGCGCCGCCGCGGAGTCCCGCGTAGCGGCCCGCACCGCCTGCAGCCGCGCTGCCGCGGCCGTCGCCGCCGACGTCAGGGTCTCGAACTGCTGCGCCGAGATCACCCCGCTCTCGTGCAGCGGCACGGCGCGCCGCAGGTCGTTCGCCGCGCGCTGGCTGTCCGCGACGGCGGCGGTGATTTCCGCGGTGCGCTCGGCCGCCGCCTGTGCCTGCGCGCGTCGCTGGCTGATCAACGCCTCGAGCCCCGGTTGCTCGAGCACCGCGATCGTGTCGCCGCGGCGCACTGTGTCCCCTTCGTCCTTGAGGAGCCGCGTCAACCGGCCGGAGGCGAGCGGGGCGAGCTGCAGCTCGCGGATCTCGACGGTGCCGGACACCCGCAACACGCTTCCGTCCCCGTGACAGGCTGCCGTCGCAACGAGAACCGTCCCGAAGACGGCGTCACGGAACGACGTCACGACCCGGCGTCGCGGGGAACCGTGGATCGCCTGACGCCTCTTCGTGACGGTTCTTCGCGACGCCTTTGCGTGACGCCTCACGTCTACTTGCGGCTTTTGAGCCAGTTGACCGGATCGAGCGCGATCCCACCCTGGCCCCGGATCTCGAAGTGCAGATGCGGTCCCTGGTCGCTCGCCTGTCCCCCGATGTGGCCGATCACCTGGCCCTTGAGGACCCGCTCACCCTGCGTGACGCTGGCGTCGTTCAAGTAGCCGTAGAAGGTGTAGTAGCCGCCGCCGTGGTCGAGCAGGACCGATGTGAGGTAGGTGCCGAGCGGTCCGGCGAGGCTCACGGTGCCGGCCGCGATCGCCCGGACCGGCGTGCCCACCGGCGCCGCGATGCCGATGCCGTGCCACGGGATGCGGGTGTTGTTCGGGCCCGTGGCGGTCCCGAACTGGTAGAGGATGCGCCCGTCCACCGGCCAGTCGAGCTGTCCGAGATCGGCCGTGGTGATGGCGGCCGCACCGGGGGCGACGCCGCGGGCCTCCGCTTCGCGCCGGGCGCGCTCGAGCGCCGCGATGCGGTCGTTCAGGGTCTTCTCGTCTCGCTCGAGCTCCGACAGCCGCTGCTGCGCCTCGCGCGTGTTGCGCCGGGTCTCGCGCAGCGACGCCTGCCGTTCGTGTTCCAGCTGGAGATAGCGGTCGAGCTCCTCGGTGCGCTCGCTCTTGCGCCGTCCCAGCGCGTCCCGACCGTCCACCAGCGTCTGCCGCTCACGCGCGATGCGCCGCTGCAGCTTCGACATGTCGTTCGCCAGCAGGCGGTCCTGGCGGGTCACCAGGTAGAGATACTTGTACCGCGACAGCAGGTCCCCGAAGCTCTCGGCGGCGAGCAGTACCTGGTAGGCGTACAGCGGCCCGCGCTTGTAGATGTCCACGAGCCGCCGCTCGAGCACGGCGCGCTTCTCGCTGAGCGCGTCCTGCGCCAGCAACAGGTCCACGGTGGTATGGTCGATTTGATCGGAGAGGGAGTTGATCTGCCGGTCCAGCTCGTTGACGATGCGGTTGGTGGTCTCCTTCTGCCGCTCGATGTTCGCCAGCTCGTCCGAGAGCGAGTGGGCCTGGGTGCGGAGCCGCTCGAGTTCCTGCTCCACGTCCGAGCGCTCGCGCCGGATGCCTTCGAGGCGTTGCTGGTTGTCGCGCAGCTGTTGATCGAACGGCTGAGGGCGCTGGGCGGCGAGGACGGCGGGGATCGCCAGAGCCAAGACGGCGTCGAGGAAAAACGTCGAGGAGAGGCGTCGAGGAGAGACGTGCCCCATCCCACGCTTCTCCTCGACGATGCTCCTCGACGTCGTTCCTCGACGCCGTTTCATACTCGCCGCAGATGCCGGCCAACCGACGCGGCGCTTCCGAAGAGCCCGATCAACATCCCGAACCCGACGATGGCCAGCGCCTGCTCGCGCGAGAAGAACGCCACCTGGAGCAGCCAGCGGTTGATCAGGACGTAGGCGCCGTACGACAGGCCGATCGCCGCCACGCCGCCGAGCATCCCCTTGATCGCGCCCTGGAGCAGGAACGGGCGGCGGATGAATCCGTCGGTGGCGCCGACCAGGCGCATGATGGCGATCTCGCGGCTGCGTTGCAGCACGGCCATCCGGATCGTGGTGCCGATGATGATGATGGCGACCACCGCGAACGCCGCGCCCACGACGAGTCCCACGGCCGCGGCGATCTGGCGCAGCCGATCGAGCTTCTCGACCCAGTCGCGCCCGAACCGCACGTCGTCCACGAATCCGAAGCCGCGCAGCCGCTCGGCCACCTCGTTCACGTGCTCGGCGTCGCGGAACCGGGGCGTGAGCTTCACTTCGATCGAGGCCGGCAGGGGATTGCGCTCCAGCTCCTGGAGCACGTCGCGGAACTCCACCAGCTCCCCGCGGGCGCGCCCCAGGGCCGAATCCTCGCTCACGTACGTCGCGGACTGGACCTCGGGGAACGTCTCGATGTCCTTCTCGGCGAGCGTGATCGTCTCGATCGGCGTGCCCGGGAGCAGGTACGCCACGATCTCCACGCGCTCGGCGACGCCCCGCAGGGCGTCCTGGAGGTTGACCGCGACGAGCCCGAACAGCCCGACCACGAACAGCGAGAAGGCGATTGTCGTCACCGAGAGGGTGGACAAGAGCGGCGCGCGCCGGAACGTGAGCAGCGCCTCGCGGATCACGAGGTTCACGGCGTCACCGCCTGGTCGCGCGGCTCGTCCACCGCGGAGTCGTACACCAGCGCGCCCTCCTGCAGCTCGATCACGCGATACGGCGCCTGGCGCACCAGGTCGAGGTCGTGAGTGGCCATCACGACCGCGGTCCCGCTGGCGTTGATGTCCCGCAGCAGCTGAAACACGCCGCGGGTGGCCCGCTCGTCGAGGTTCCCCGTGGGCTCGTCCGCGAGCAGCACCGTGGGCTCGTTCACGAGCGCGCGGGCGATGGCGACGCGCTGCTGCTCGCCACCGGACAGCTCGCGCGGGGAGGCCTGCGCCTTGGCGGCGAGCCCCACCTGCGTGAGCACGCGCATCACGCGCGCGGGAATCGACGCGCGCCGCGCGCCTGTCACCTCCAACGCGAACGCCACGTTCTCCTCGGCCGTCCGCTCTTCGAGCAGCCGGAAGTCCTGGAACACGATGCCGAGGCGCCGCCGCAGCCTCGGCACGTCGCGCCGGCGCAGCTCCGCCAGGTTGAACCCGGAGACCCGCACCTCGCCGCTCGTCACGGGCTCTTCCGCGTAGATCAGCTTCAGGACGGTGGACTTGCCGGCGCCGGAGTGGCCGGTGAGGAAGACGAACTCGCCCTTCGCGATGTGAAAGGAAACGTCCTTCAGGGCGAGCCCCCCCTTGGGGAAGGCCTTGAAGACATTGGTGAGCTTGATCACTTACAGCTGCGCCAGGGCCTGCGCCAGGTCCGCAACGATGTCGTCGGCGTCCTCCAGTCCGATGGAAAATCTCAGGAACCCATCGGGAATGCCAGCCCGGGCGCGCGCCTCGGGCGCCAGCATGGCGTGCGAGGTCAGGCGCGGCTCGGACACCAGCGTCTCGACGCCGCCCAGGCTGGGCGCGTGCGCTGCGATCGTGATCCCCCGCAGGAACCGCTCCGCGGCCCGCGCGCCGCCCTTCAACTCCACTCCGAGCATACCCCCGAATCCATTCAGGGTCCGCTGCGCGACTTCGTGATCGACATGCGACGGGAGCCCGGGGTAGTGCACGGCCGCAAACTGCGGCTGCCGGCTGCACCACTCGGCCACGGCGAGCGCGGTGGCGTTCTGGCGCTCCACCCGCACCGCGAGCGTCTTCATCCCGCGGTCGATGAGCCAGGCCGCCATCGGGTCGAGCGCCTGCCCCCACACCTGCATCAGCTTCCGCACCTCCTCGATCACCGACTCGGTCCCCGCCACGGCGCCGGCGATCACGTCGGAGTGCCCGTTCAGGTACTTGGTCGCGCTGTGGATCACCACGTCGGCGCCGTGCTCGAGCGGGCGCAGATTCAGGGGCGTGGCGAAGGTGGAGTCCACCAGCAGCGCCAGGCCTTCGGCCTTGCACAGCGCCGCGACCGGCTCGAGGTCGATCACGCGCAGCAGCGGGTTGGTCGGCGTCTCGACGAAGATGGCGCGCGTGTTCTTCTTGAGGGCGCGCTTCCAGGTGCGGGACTCGAGCGGATCCACGAAGGCGACCTCGATCCCCAGCCGCCCGAACTCCTGGCTGAACAGGCGGTGCACGCCTCCGTAAATCCACTCGCTCGACAGCAGGTGGTCCCCGGGCCGCAGCACCGCGAGGTGCGCCAGGGCCACGGCGCCCATGCCGCTCCCCACGAAGATCGCGGCCTCCGCGCCCTCGAGCAGCGCCAGACGCTTCGCGATCGCCACCTGGTTGGGATTGTTGCCGTAGCGGGTGTAGAGGACTTCCTGGTTGGAGCCGATCGGGTTGGTGAAGGTCGCGCTCTGATACAGCGGCTCGACCACCGGCGCCCAGTCGGGGCGGGCTTCAGGGTCGCCGTGTACGGCGCGGGTCGAGAAGCCGAGGCGGCGCTTCAGAGGGCCCCTCCGGTCACGCCAGCGTCAGCGCGAAGGTCCCTCCGGGGGTGCGGGCGGCGAGCCGCCGCGCGACGAGCTCCTCGAGCAGAACGGCGGCGGCCTCGGGAGCGCCCAGGGTCTCGAGCGCGCCGCCCGGTCCCTCGATGAGCGCGGCGAGCCCGTGCCCCGCGAGCACCGGCTCGATGGCCTCGCGGTGGGCGTCCGAGATCCCCGAGAGCACCAGCACCGCGGGCCGTTCGCGCAGCAGCTTGGCCACGATCTCGTCCGCGCAGGAGTAATCGATGCAGCCGACACCCGTGAAATCCACGCGGGCGACCGCGGCCGTCGCGATCGCCCGCTCGATCTGCTCCCGCACCACCCGACCCGTCGGCCGGGTGACCAGGTCTCCGTAGACGCCCCCCCCGGGGACCGATTCCTGAAGCACCGCGTGCACGTCGATGTGCTGTATCACTTCCTGGTGGACTCCGGCTCGGGAATGATGATGAGCACCTGCGCGCCGGGGAACGGTGGCAGGCCATCCTTCAGAGGCACATCGTCGTCCCACTTGGGCACGATCGCGATGCGCGCCGTGCCGCTGCGAATGGCGATCTTGCCGTCCCAGCGGGCCAGATAGCGCCGGATCCCCGCGAGGCCCTGGCCGCGCCCTGGATCCCGGAAGCGGCTCACGCCCTGGATCAGCGCCGCTTCGAGCGCCGCCGCGTCACCCCACCGGGCGCCGAACCGCTTGCTCTGGGTCGGCTCGAGCGAATGGCGGAAGCCCACGCCGGCGTCCGCCACGGCGATCACGACCACCCGCCGGCCGAGCTTCTGTCGCCAATGATATCGTTGCACCGCGACCCAGCCGCCGGTGCCGGCGTGTTCTACAATATTCTGACACGCTTCCGAAAGCGCCATAGCGAATCCCATGGTCGCCTTCGGGTCGAGTCCCAGCTCAGACGCCAGGATGGCAGACGCGCGCTGCTGAATCTTGCTGACCACGGCGTGCACGTCCTCCGCGGCGCGCACCGGCGTCACCGGCAGCAACACGTCGCTCTCGTCCTGCGCCTTCAACTTCGGCACCCGACCGTGCACCTCGAACAGGTCCGCGGCTTCGCGGAAGAAGCCGGCGCGCGCCCAGTAGGTGAGCACCTCCGCCTGGGTGGGCGCGGTGAGGAGCGGCTTCTCGGTGCCCGTGCTCCCCCCCCCACCCCCACCCCCCCCGCCACCGCGTCCCGCTTGGCCCGCCACGAGCAGCCCCACCAGTCCGTAGGGCGATGCCCATTCGGCAGCGTGGGCGTCGAACAGCAGCCGCCCGCCGTCCTTGGCCGCCTCGGCGAACGCGCCCGCGAACTGATCGAAGGAGCGGTCGTCGAACTGCGCCGGCACGTCGACCAGGCGGGTCATACGGTGGAGAGCCTGCCGAGCAGGTGGTCCCTGAGCCCCGTCGCGCCGCGGTGCGTCACGTTGCGGGCGCCCATCCGGGTGCCGAGCCGCAGCGCGTCGTCCAGGTTCGCCCCGGCGAGGAGCGACGCCACCACCGCGGCGCCGAACACGTCGCCGCAGCCCGTCGGGTCCCCCTCGAGGACCGGCGTTCCCTCGGCCGGGAGCAGCGCGGTGCGCACCGGCCGCCCGGTGAAGTAGGTCGCGCCTCGCGCGCCCAATGTGACGACGAGCGTGCGGCATCCCTGGCCGAGGGCGCCCGCCGCGGCGGCTAGCGGATCGTCGCCGAGCTGCCGCATCTCTTCCTCGTTGAGCTGCACGATGTCGAAGCAGCCGAACCACGCCGGCGCATTGGGGAGCGGCTGCGGCACGCGCGTGCCGTCGGGCTCCTTGCCGAGAAACAGGCTGTGCAGGTCGGCGTAGAGGAAGCGGGGGAAGCCCTGGCGCAGCAGCTGCGCGGTCGCGAGGTCCATCTCGTAGCCCGAGATGAAGTTGACGTACAGCGCCTCCATGTCCGCCACGAGGGGCCCGAGCTCCGGCCAGGTCCAGGGAGGCACGCCGCCCACCATCTGCTCGCAGCGGCGCTCGAGCTGGTAGTAGCGGAGCGTGACGCGGTTGTTGGGCTCGGGGACTTCGATGAAGCGGGCGCCGGGCGTGAGGTGGCGCAGCGTGCGCAGGAACTGGTTGGCGCGCGGCGCCAGGTCCCGGCCGACTTTCACCATGGGAACAATCACCCAATCGTCCGCGAGGGTGGCGTCGAGCGCGGCGAGCGAATAGGAGATCCCGCCCCACTCCTCGACCGCCGGCTGGGCGGGATCCCGGCCGTAGATGGTGTCCCACACCATCGAGCCCATGACGCCGAGCCGCTTCACACCGTCCCCCAGGTGCGCTGCATGAAGACGGCGGCGGCTCCGTACACGCCCGCCGTTCCGGTGAGTTCGCCCGGCACGATGCGGCAGGCCTCGACGGCGGGCTTGAAGGCGCGGCGCTTCACCTCGCTCCGGAGCGGCAGGAACAGCTTGTCGCCGGCGAGCGTCACCCCGCCGCAGATGACCACGACCTCCGGGTTGAAGATGTTGACGACGTTCGCCACGCCGGCCCCGAGGAACTTCGCCGTGTCGTGCACCACCTCGAGCGCGTACCCGTCGCCGTCGTGCGCCGCCTCGTACACGATCTGCGCGGTGATCCTCGCGAGGTCGCCGTTCACGTAGCGGGGCAGGGACGAGTCCGCGCCGGCCTCGATCCCTTCGATGGCGCGCGCCGCGATCGCGGGCCCCGACGCGTATGCTTCGAGGCAGCCATAGTTGCCGCACTTGCAGCGCCGCCCGTTCAGATCGATGGTCATGTGCCCGATCTCGCCGGCGATGTCCGATTTGCCGCGGTACACCCGGCCGGCGAGCACGATCCCGCCGCCGATCCCCGTGCCGATCGTGAGCCCGACGACGTGGCTCGCGCCCCGGGCCGCGCCGCGCCACCATTCGCCGAAGATCGCGCAATTGGCGTCGTTGTCGAGCGTGGCGGACATCCCCAGCGCGCCGGCCACCCGGTCGCGCAGCGGAAAGTTGACCCAGCCGAGGTTGGGGGTGAGCAGCACGACGCCTGTCGTCGTGTCGAGCGGCCCGGGCGATCCGATCCCCAACCCCGCGATCTCCTTGCCGCGCGCCGCGGCCATCGAAGCGCGCGCCAGCTTCATGATGCGGCTCAGCACGCCCTCGGCTCCCTGCTCCGCGAGCGTGGGCTCGGAGACGAGGCCGAGCACCTCGGAGCCGTCCTCGGCTACGGTGCCGGCGACGATGTTCGTCCCGCCGATGTCAATCCCGACGACGTAGCGCACCCGTCTCCTCGATGGCGTGGAGCACGTCCTCGACCGTGAGCGACTTCATGCAGCGGTGGTGCCCCAGCGGGCAGCTCGGCGGGCCGTGCGCCGAGCACGGGCGACACGGCAACCCGGAGAGTTGAACGACCTGGTCCCGCGCGCCGCGGGGCCCGAAGCCGAACGCCGGCACCGTGGACCCGAAGATCGCCACCGTCGCCGTCTCGGCCGCCTGTGCGAAGTGCAGCGGCGCGCTGTCGTTGGTCACCAGCACGGCCGCTCGCCGAATGACTTCGGCCGATTGCCGGAGCGTAAGCTTGCCGCACGCATTCACCGCCGTGCACCGCCTTCCGCCGCCCTCCACCGGCCGCACCACCTCGCCCGCAAGCGCCGCGTCTTCCGGTCCCCCGACCACGACGATCGCCATGCGCTCGGCCAACCGCTGCGCCAGTTCCTTATAGTAGGGCCACCGCTTCGTGCCCCAGATCGATCCCGGCGCGAGCGCCACGAACGGCTCCTCCCCCCGTCACGGCGGGGCCAGCGAGCGCGAGCAGCCGATCGATCTCATGGCCCGTCTGCGGCCGCGCTCGAGCCTCGGTGTAGAGCAGCGGCCACCCGTCCCGGAAGCCGACCCGCTGGGGAATCCGCGCGAGCCACGCCAGCGCCGCCGTGCGGAGCGACCGGTGCGGAAGATACGCCGCGTCGTAGCGCTCCGCCCGGAGCCGCCGGGCTAGCGCGAGCAGCCCGGCGAACCCCCGATCCGCGCCGCGCTTGTCGTAGGGGATCACCCGTCGCACCGCCGGGTGCGTCTCGAGGAGGGGAGCGGCTGCGAGCGTCGTGACGACGTCCACCGGGCCGGGACGCCG
>WNGM01004819.1_pt1 | contig 14795 bp, 14 predicted proteins | sample 5400571 | NCBI WGS metagenome assembly WNGM01 (sample SAMN13153378, study PRJNA577476) | soil metagenome | isolation source: 100 cm soil or saprolite under Garry oak tree replicate 2 | place: USA:California | collected 2016-06-15
TTCAAAACGCCGGTTCCCTATCCGTTCGGCAGTGAGCGAACCGGCTATCTGGTGACCGATTTGGATGCCGCGGTCCGCGCGGCCCGGGCGAGCGGCGCCGACGTGATCGTCGCGCCGTTCGACGATCCGATCGGGCGGGATGCGATCGTGCAGTGGCCCGGCGGCGTCAACATGCAACTCTATTGGCACACCACGGCGCCAAACTACGCCACGCTCCAAACCATTCCCGAAAACCGCGTGTACGTTTCGCCCGACCGCGCCGACGCGTTCGTCCGTAGCTTCGTCGCGTTCTCCGGCGGCACAGTGGCCGGCGACGATGCGAAGGCGCCTGGGGTTGCGATTGGCCGGCCCAGCGATACCTACCGGCGCGTCCGCATCGCGTCAACGTTCGGCAACGTCGCCGTCCTCGTGACGGATGGCCATCTCCCCTACCCGTACGGGCGAGAGCTGACAGGTTACGAGGTGCTCGACGTCGATACGACCGTGACAAAGGCGAAGCTTGCCGGCGCGCGCGTGTTGGTCGAACCTTATTCGGGCGGCGACCGGCGGTCGGCCTTCGTGCAATTCCCCGGTGGCTATATCGCCGAAATTCATGCGACAGTTCGTAAGTGATGAGGCGTCCCCGCGCAAGTCGCCTGGCCGCCGTCGGCCTACTCGTCGTAGCGGCGAGCACGAGCACGGCGGCGGCTGAGGACGACGAGGCAGCTCGCCCCAAGATCAATTTGTTCTACCGTTGGTTGGAAGACTGGTCGGCACTGGCCGACCCGCGCGCCCGAACCGAGCCGCTCGACAGCTTGAAATACATCCCTCTGCCGTTCGACGACCCGAAGAGTTACGTATCGCTCGGTCTCACCGTGCGCGAGCGCTTCGAGCTGAACGACGCGCCGTTGTTCGGGATCGCAGGCAACAAAAGCGACAGTTACCTCCTGGACCGTCTCCAGTGGCACGTCGACGTTCGGCCGAATGCGCACTGGCAGATCTTCGTCGAGTTCGAGGACGTCCGCGCGCCGGCGAAAGACGTCATCACGCCTGTCGACGAGAACCCGCTGGATCTCCGCCTGGCCTTCATCGCCTACGTCGATTCATTCTGGGGCGGCACGTTGAAGGCCCGCCTGGGGCGGCAGGAGATGGCGTTCGATCTGCAACGGTTCGTCTCGGTGCGCGATGGTCCGAACGTCCGGCAGGCCTACGACGCCGCGTGGCTGGACTGGGAGCAACGCGAGTGGCGCTTCATCGGGTTCTGGAGCATGCCGGTTCAATATCGCCAGGAGCATTTCTTCGACGACTTCTCCAGCGAGCATTTCCAGTATGGAGGCGTGAGGGTCGAGCGTAAGGACGTCGGCCCTGGTGACCTGGCGGCGTACTATTCGCGCTTCATTCTCGACAAGACTCGCTTTCTCGACGCGCGCGGCGACGAGCGCCGCAACAACTTCGATATCCGATACGCCGGCGCGCGCAGCGGCTTCGACTGGGACCTCGAAGCGATGGCCCAGTTCGGCGACGTCGGGGATAAGAGTGTCCGCGCCTGGGCCGTCGGGAGCCGCAGCGGCTACACCATCGCCAACCAAGCGTGGGCGCCACGTCTCGGGCTGCAGATCGATGCGGCCTCGGGCGATCACAAGGCCGGAGACAACACGCTCGGTACGTTCAATCCGCTGTTTCCCAACGGCTACTACTTCACCCTCGCGGGCTACACGGGGTACGTGAACTTGATTCATCTCAAGCCTTCACTCACCGTCAAGCCGATCAAGAACCTGACGTTGATGGTTGCCGCCGCCATGCAGTGGCGCGAGACGACGGCGGACGCGGTCTACGTCCAGCCGAACATCCCCGTTCCGGGAACGGCCGGGAAGGCGGGCCGGTGGTCCGGGGTGTACGCGCAGGTACGAGCCGACTGGGCGATCACGCCGAACCTCGCGGCCGCCGTCGAAGCCGTCCGCTTCCAGATCGGTGATGTGATCCGCCGCGCCGGAGGCCATGACTCCACGTACGTCAACGTCGAGTTGAAATTTGCGTGGTGATGGCCGCACCGCCGAGTCGGCCTGGACTCCGCTGTCGCATCGGGTATTCCGCGCGCTGTGGATCGCTTCGCTCGTGTCCAACATCGGGACGTGGATGCAGAACGTCAGCGCGGCATGGGCCATGACATCGCTCTCGCCATCTCCGTTGATGGTCGCCCTCGTGCAGAGCGCGACGAGCCTTCCGGTCTTTCTCGTTGGGCTACCCGCTGGCGCGGTCGCCGATATCGTCGACCGGCGGCGACTGCTGCTCGTCACGCAGTGCTGGATGCTCGTGGCAGCCGGACTCCTCGCTGTGCTCACATTCGTGGGCCTGATGACGGCGACCACGCTCCTCGGACTGACATTCGCACTCGGGGTCGGCGTGGCGATGAACACGCCGACCTGGCAGGCAATAACGTCAGAGCTCGTGCCTGCGGCAGAGCTCACCCGCGCGGTGACGCTCAACGCGTTGCCGGTGAACATCGGCCGCGCAGTCGGGCCTGCCCTCGGCGGTGTGCTGGTCGCGGCGTCCGGCCCGGCGCTGGTGTTCGCGCTCAACGCTGTGTCATTCGTCGCAGTGCTTGTCGTCGTGTATCGCTGGCGCCGTGAGGCGCCGCGTGCCCTGCTTCCCGCCGAGCGAGTGATCGGCGCGACGCTGGCCGGCATCCGCTACGCGCGCCACGCTCCGCCGCTCGTCGCCGTGCTCGTTCGACTCGGGCTTTTCATCGTCTGTGCGAGCGCATTCTGGGCTTTGTTGCCCGTCATCGCGCGTCGAGACCTGGGCCTCGGTGCCTTCGGCTATGGTCTTCTCCTCGGTTGCCTCGGTGTCGGCGCCATCGCCGGCGCCGCACTCTTACCGCGCGTGAAGCGCCGGCTGCCGCTCGATGCGGTCATCGGCCTCGCCACCGTTGTGTTCGCGGTCGTGAGCGCGCTGACCGCCTTCTGGCGATTCATCCCAGGGCTCGGCATCGCGCTGATCCTCGGCGGCGTCGCGTGGATCGCGATGATGGCCGGTCTCAATGGATCCGCTCAGACCGCTGTCCCCGCGTGGGTGCGGGCCCGCGCGCTCGGCATCTATCTCTTGGTGTTCCAGGGTGGGCTTGGCCTCGGCAGCGCATTGTGGGGTTTCGTCGCCGAGCACGTCGGCGCGTCGCTCGCGCTCGCGTCGTCCGCCGGTGGCGCGCTCCTGGGGCTTGCCGCCATCCGCCGATGGCCGTTACGGGCGGTGACCACGCTCGATCTCACGCCGTCGGCGCACTGGCCCGAGCCTCACCTCGATGTCGTCCCGGCCCCTGACGAAGGCCCTGTCCGTGTCGAGGTCGAATACCGTATCGATCCTTCGCAGGCAGACGGGTTCACGCAAGCCATCCGCGACCTCGAGCCGATTCGCCGCCGCGACGGCGCCGTCAACTGGGCCGTCTATCAAGACCCAGGACAGAAGGGCCGTTACGTCGAAAGCTTCATCGTAGAGTCCTGGGTGGAGCATCTACGGCAGCATGAGCGCGTCACCTTGAGTGATCGCGCCGTCGAGGAGCGCATTCGACGGTTTCACGTCGCCGCGACGCCACCCGCCGTCACTCATCTGATCGCCACACATTAAGGAGACCGTGACATGCAGTACGGACAATGGATCGCCCGTGCCGCTCTTGCTCTCATCTTCCTCTTCAACGCTTTCGGCGTTGTGGACCAGACGCGAGCCGCCCACGAGCTTGCTGCCCACGGCGCTCCAGCAGCGCTCGTGCCGGCGCTCATCGTTGCCGGGCGCGCGCTGCAGCTTGTCGCCGGCATTGCGCTCGTCGTCGGGTGGCACGAACGGATCGCCGCGCTACTGCTTGCACTGTTCCTCATTCCTGCGACTCTCACTGCACACGATTTTTGGGCGTCCCACGGCCCCGAGTTCCAGGGCCAGCTCGTAAACTTCCTGAAAAATCTCGCCATGTTCGGTGGCCTATGCTTCGTCGCCTTCCGTTTACCCACGGCCGCGGCGGGTGCGCGCCGCGATAACGCATCCGAAGAGGGTTCAGTGATGCGCGCGACGAGCGACCATTCGACGCCGGGCGCCCCGGGACGCTCGCTGCCGGTGTGAACGAACGGTGCTATCACCCAGGTTCCTCGAGCGCTGGCTGCACCGAGTACGACAAACCGACTTCAATTGCATCTCTCGTAACTGCCGCGGTTGTGCCGCCCTCGGGTTGCGGAAACGCGATGCGAGGACGTGAGCTCGTTAACGGTCAGTTTCCTCGAGAGCCGCCCGGGAAAGATGTGAGTATCTCGCCTCATCCGCTGCGCAGGCTCCGGGAGCGCGAGCGGCGCCGGCAGGAGGTTCCCCTCCGGTCCGTTACCGACATCGGCACAGACAGGACCGCAACGTCATGCCGACGGATGAATGGAGAGCGGTTCGCGGCTCTTCGCGAGAACTTCCCGAACTCGGTCGCCGGGTTGAACAGAAACAAGTGCTTAGCCTTGGCCCGCCCCTTGCTCTACGCCGTCCTCAGAGATGTGGCATTGAGAGAGCTCCCTGAGATGCATGGAAAAGGCCCACGCATGACGACGCGGATCGACCGGGATGGCTCGCTCGTGACGGCCCTTCGCCGCGGTGATCCGACGGCCGCCGAGGATCTCGTGGCCACCTACGGTGACCGCGCCTGCCCCTCGCCACGCGGATCACGTGCAACCTGCAGGATGCCGAGGAAGCCGTGCAGGATGCCTTCCTGTTCGCGATACGGAAGATCGATTCGTTTCGCGGAGAGTCCGCGTTCGGCTCATGGCTCTATCGGATCGTGGCGAACGCGGCCTATCAGCATTGCAGGAGACGTGGTGGCCGCGTCGCCGATGTCTCACTGGACAAGCTACTTCCCATGTTCGATGAGCACGGCCGCCACGTCGCGCCAGTCGCCGACTGGTCGATGACCGTGGACGACCCCGCTCGCCAGATGGAACTTCGCATGGTGCTCAGCTCCGCGATCGCAGAACTGCCCGCCGACTACCGCGTCGTCGAGCTCCTGCGCGACGTAGACGGGCTTTCGCACCAGGAAATCGCTGAGACCCTTGGTCTCAGCGTCGTCAACGTCAGAACGCGGGTGCATCGCGCGCGGCTCTTCCTGAGAAAGCGTCTGGAAGCGCATTTTCAAGTGCCGACATCGAGAGTACGCCGAGCGTCGCGTGACCGGCCGCCGTCCGATCTGGTGCCACTGATTCCTGTCGTGATCTCGACCGCCGCCGCCATGCTCGGCGGGCGCCGGCTGGCCCCGCGCGTCGTCCGACGGGCCGATCGTTCTACGACCTCGCCCGCCGGCTAGCACACCCGACGGTCTGAAGTGCGCTCGCGAGAGCTGCTGATTGTCGTCACCTTTCGCCAGACCTACAGGTCCGCTCGCTCGGCGTTTTTCGCGACTTCTCGCTAGAAATTCGCGAGCGAACTCTCAGCTCCCAACAAAACCAACCCCTTAGCGTTGGCCTGCACCTTGCTCCTTCGGATCAACGTGCAGCACGTAATCGAGACGCCGAACATCTTCGCGCCGGTCTCCACTCCGGCATTCGCGATCCGCGATCTGTCGTTCTTCGTCCTCGCCATCACGGGCGCGATCTTCGTCATCGTCGCTGGCTTCGCCGTGTACACGCTCATCCGCTTCGGGAGGCGGCCGGCGCGTCCCGAGGTGGAGCCGGCGCAGGTCTACGGCAGCACCCAGATCGAGCTGGCGTGGACGATCGTCCCGCTTCTCATCGTCGTGGTCCTGTTCCTCGTCACCGCACGGTACGTCTGGGGCCTCGAGCGCCGCGCGCAGCCGCCGGACGCGCTCGAGATCACCGTCGTCGGCAATCAGTGGTGGTGGGAGATCCGCTATCCAAAGCTCGGTATCGTCACCGCCAATGAGATCCATGTCCCCGTCAGCGACGCCACCCGACCGACGCCGATGTTCATCACCATTCAGTCGGTCGACGTGGCGCACAGCTTCTGGGTTCCTCAGCTGGCCGGAAAGATGGACGCGATCCCTAACAAGACGAATCGGATCTGGATCGAGCCGCGGCGAGTCGGAACGTACGTCGGCCAGTGCGCCGAGTATTGCGGACTCCAGCACGCGTTGATGCTGCTGGTCGTGGTCGTGCATCGGCAAGATGAGTTTCGGGCGTGGGTTGCCTCGCAGCAGACCGCGCCGGCGGAGCACGAAGCGACCAGGTCGGGCCGCGAGCTATTCTCCTCGCTCGCCTGCATCAACTGCCATTCCGTGCGCGGCACGTCGGGCAACGGCGTGTTCGGACCGGACCTGACGCATCTGATGAGCCGCTCGACGCTGGGCGCCGGCGCGGCGCGGAACACGCCCGAAAACCTCCGCGCCTGGGTGAAAGACCCGAGCGCGTTCAAGACCGGTGCCCTCATGCCCGCGATGAAGCTCGACGATGCGCAGCTCGACCAGCTCGTCGGGTACCTGGCGACCTTGCGGTGACGCGATGACGACAATGTTCGTGTCGACCGAACCTTCCGCGGTGCGTGACGTGGCGCCGACATCGGAGCCGTCCGGTCTGCTCGCGATTTTGCACGACTGGGTCGTGACCGTCGATCACAAGAGGCTCGGGATCATGTACGTCGTCACGGGCCTGGTCTTTCTCGTGATCGGAGGCGTCGAGGCGCTCTTGATGCGGCTTCAGCTCGCCAGCCCCGGGCTCACGCTCGTGCCGCCCGACACCTTCAATCGACTCTTCACGGTTCACGGAACGACGATGGTCTTCCTCGTGGGGATTCCGATCGTCTTCGGCTTCGCGAACTATCTCGTTCCGTTGATGATCGGCGCACGCGACCTGGCGTTCCCCCGCTTGAACGCGTTCGGCTTCTGGATTCTTTTGTTTGGCGCAGCGCTGCTTTACTTCAGCTTCGTCGGGGGGGACGGTCTCTACGGCGCGGGCTCCGCCCCCGCCGTGGGCTGGTTCGCATATGCGCCGCTCTCCGAACGCGCCTTCACCCCGGGCAACGCCACCGATTACTGGAATCTCTCCGTGCTCGTCACCGGCTTCGGGACGATCGCGACGGCGATCAACCTGATCGCGACGATCGCCACGATGCGTGCGCCCGGCATGACGCTCGGCCGGATGCCGGTCTACGTGTGGACCATGCTGACCGTCTCCGCCATGACACTCCTCATCCTTCCGCCGCTGTCCGCCGCGCAGATCATGCTGCTCCTGGACCGGTTCCTCGGCGCCCATTACTTCGACACACAGGCGGGCGGCTCCGCGATCATCTGGCAGCACTTCTTCTGGTTCTTCGGTCACCCCGAGGTCTACGTCCTGATGGTCCCGGGATTTGGATTCGTCTCCGAGATCATTCCGGTGTTCTCCCGCAAGGTCATCTTCGGCTACGCGACCCTGGTCGCGGCCACCGTGTCGATCGGCGCTGTCGCGATGAGCACATGGGCCCATCACATGTTCACGGTCGGCATGGGAGGCACGCTCAATTCGTTTTTCGCCGCCTCCACTATGCTGGTCGCCGTCCCGACCGGAGTGAAGATCTTCAACTGGCTCGGCACGCTGTACGGCGGCAAGCTGCGGTTCCGGACACCAATGCTCTTCTGCTGCGCCTTCCTGTTCCAGTTCCTCTGCGCCGGGCTGACAGGTGTCATGCTCGCGGTCGCGCCGTTCGACTGGCAGCTCTCGGACTCCTATTTCGTCGTCGCACACTTCCACTTCGTGCTGTTCGGCGGGCTGCTCTTCACGATCTTCGCGGCCCTCTACTACTGGTTCCCCAAGGCGACCGGCCGGCTGCTGAGCGAGCGTCTCGGGCGCTGGCACTTCTGGCTGCTCGTCGTCGGATTCAACCTGACCTTCGTCACGATGCACTTCCCGGGATTGCTCGGCATGCCACGGCGGATCTACACGTACCAGGCCGATCGCGGCTGGGATTTGCTGAACCTCGTCACGACGCTCGGCGTCCCAATCCAGGCACTGGCGGTGCTCATCTTCGTGATCAACGTCGTGTACTCGCTGCGCCGCGGCGCACAGGCGGGAGACAACCCGTGGGAGGCCTGGACGCTCGAATGGGCCACGACCTCTCCGCCGCCCGCGTACAACTTTGCGACCTTGCCTCCGATCACCAGCCGGCGGCCACTGTGGGACGTGCAGCATCCGGACGACCCGGACGGACCCCATGAATAGCACCGCCGCTCGCGGGCGCGCGGGCGTCATCGGATTCATCGTGGCCGAAACGTCGCTCTTCGCCGTGTTCGTGGTCGCCTACCTGTTCTACATCGGCAAGAGTCCGACTGGCCCGTTCCCCAAAGACGTTCTGGAGCTCCCGATCCTCGGGACGATCTGCCTTCTGTCCAGCAGCGTGACGGTCGCGCTGGCGACCCGCGCGGTCGCCGCGGGCCGGGTCGCACGAGCCGGCGCGTGGCTGTCCGTCACCATTGCGCTCGGCCTCGTGTTCCTGGCCGGGACGGCCCAGGAGTGGCGCCGGCTGATCGTCGAGCGCGGGTTCACGATCGGGACGAATCTGTTCGGCACGACGTTCTACCCGCTCGTGGGCCTGCACGCCTCGCACGTGATCCTCGGGCTCGTCATGCTGAGCCTCTGCGTCGTCTTCGCGTGCTCGGGCGCGCTCAGGGCCGTTCACGCGGAACGCGTCGAGCTCGTCTCCTGGTACTGGCACTTCGTGGACGGCGTGTGGGTCGTGGTCTTCACCGTCGTGTACGTGGTCGGACGATGATCACGCCGGCTGTCGACGTCATTATTGCGGCGGTCCCGCGCGATCGGTCTCAGGTGGCCCGCGATCTCGTCGCGCTCAGCAAGCCGCGCGTCCTTCTCATGGTCCTGGCCAGCACGCTCGCCGGATACTTCGCGGCGCTCGACGGACCTGCGGATTTCGCCCGGGTCGTTCATGTGCTCATCGGAACCTTCATGGCGGCGGGCGGAACACTGGCGCTGAACCAGTACGTCGAGCGTGATGTCGACGCGCTCATGGAGCGCACGCGACGGCGCCCGCTGCCGGACCACCGGCTTCAGCCCCTCGAGGCGCTCGTGTTCGCCGGCGTGCTCACGTCGGCAGGTGTGATGTATCTCGCTGTCAGCGTCGGCATTGCGGTGGCCGGACTCACCCTCGCCACCACCATCCTCTATCTCGGCGCGTACACGCCGCTCAAGACGCGCAGCGCGCTCTGCATTCTGGTCGGCGCCATCCCCGGCGCGCTGCCGCCGGTGACCGGGTGGCTCGCAGCGCGCGGTGAGCTCGGCCTCGGCGCCGCAATGCTCTTTGCCATCGTCTTCCTCTGGCAGCTGCCGCACACGCTGGCCATCGCCCTCCTCTATCGCGACGATTATGCGCGAGCCGGCGTGCGCGTGCTTCCCGTCGTGGACGCGTACGGCACGGTATCCGACCGCCAGATCGTGACGTCGACCCTCGCGCTCCTCGGCGTGAGCGTGCTTCCGACGGCGATCGGGCTCAGCGGAACCGCGTATTTCGCGACGGCGTGCACGCTCGGGCTGGGACTGCTCGGCATCGGCCTGGCGCACGCGAGCACGCCGTCACTAGCGTCAGCGCGACGGGTCCTGCTGGCCACGCTGTTGTATCTCCCGCTACTCCTCGCAGTGCTGGCGTTCGACAGGCCATGACCCAACCGGAACGCCTCGACAGCTTCGAGCTTCCCGCTCCCACCGTATGGCCGATGGTCGTCGCGCTCGGCGTGACGCTGGGATTCACCGGGCTGGTGACCCACTTCGCCGTGAGCGTGGTAGGCGTCGTCCTCGCCCTCGTCGGTGGTGTCGGATGGTGGCGCAACGTGCTGCCCGCCGAACGCGTGGAACACGTACCGGTATCGCCGGCGCAGAGTATTCCGTCGTGGATAACCTCGACGCCCAGAAGCGTCGAACGCCTCGCGTTCGGTGACGACTGGCATCGCGTACGAGTTCCAGTCGAGGTTCAGCCTCTGTCCGCCGGCGTCAGAGGCGGGCTCGTGGGCGCGTGCGCGATGGCTGTGTGCGCCGCGATCTACGGCGTCGTCGGCCAGGGCAGCGTTTGGTATCCGCTCAATCTCCTCGCGGCCATCGCGATGCCGCGAATGGCGGAGGCCGACGTCGCGACGCTGCGGGCTTTCAACGGCATCGCGCTGGTTGTCGGACTGGTCGCCCACGGCCTGACCTCGATACTCGTCGGCGTACTGTACGCGGCCATCCTGCCCCTACTGCCGCGGCGCCATCTCCTGTGGGGCGGCCTGCTTGCGCCGCTGCTGTGGACCGGACTGCTCTGGGCCACTCTGGGCGTCATCGATCCGGCGCTGAACGCGCGAATCTCCTGGTCCTGGTTCGTCGCCTCCCAGATCGCGTTCGGCATCACCGCCGGCTGGGTGGTCGCGAGCGCGACACCGGTCGCCACGGCGCAGACGCGTCCATTGATCGAACGCGCGGGCGTCGAAGCGACCGGTCGAGACGCGCGCGGAGGTTCTCCACGATGACACGATTCATCACCGTGACCCTCGCGGCAATGCTGGCTCTCGCAGGCTGTGACACGGTGCCGGGCCGGCCCAAGCCGGACGCTCGCGAGCTCGCGCCGAACGAGATCATCGTATTCGACACGCTCTACGCGCGGAACTGCGCCGGGTGCCACGGTCGGGACGGGCGCCTGGGGGCGCCGAACGCGTGCGCCAGGTGATCGCCATCGGCGTGTCCGGAACGGCGCAACCCGCATTTGCGCTCGACGCCGGTGGCTCGCTCACGGATCAACAGATCGATGTCCTCGTTCGCGGCATCGAAGACCGCTGGCGGCGACCCGACGCGATCGTCCTACAGGAGATTCCGCCTTACGACGCAGCACGAGCAACAAGCCGAGGCGCCGCCAACGCGGAGCGCGGTCGGGAGGTCTTTGCCGTCGCCTGCACCCGCTGTCACGGCGACAACGGTCGAGGCGGTCCGCGAGGCGGAAGCGTCACCGATCCGTCCTACCTCGCGCTCGTGAGCGATCAGCACGTGAGGACGACAGTCATCGCAGGGCGATCGGATCTGGGAATGCCGGATTGGCGAGGTGACGGCGGCACCACGCCGTTGACGCCGCAACAGGTCTCGGACGTGGTCGCGTGGCTCGTCGCGCAGCGACGGCCGGTTCCCGGGAGGCTCCAATGACACCAACATCTCAGTCGCGCAGAGGTTTCCTGTTCCGCCTCGGCATCTTCCTGAACGTGCTGGGTGCCGCCCTCGTCGGCATCCCGGTCGTCGGCTACGTCTTCGGCGCGGCCCGCCGGCGCACTGACGGGCAATCGTGGATCGAGCTCGGTACGGTCGGTCGATTCCCCGCGGGGCAGACGCGCCTGGCGACGTACGAGAATCCCGTCCGCGTCGCGTGGGACGGTGCGACGGCCAAGGTCGCGTGCTGGGTGCGTCACATCGAGGGCGACCGGTTTCAGGTGTTCGCCGTGAATTGCGCACATCTGGGGTGCCCCGTGCGCTGGTTCGCTCAGTCACGTCTGTTCATGTGTCCGTGCCACGGCGGCGCGTACTACGAAGATGGCTCGCGCGCCTCCGGGCCACCGCCTCGCGGCTTGTTCGAGTACGAGTATCAGGTGCGCGACGGCGTGCTGTGGGTGCGCGGCGGACAGCTGCCGACGCTCTCGAGGCCAGTGTGAGCTCGCGCGGACCCGGCCTCATCCGTTCGACGCTCGACTGGCTCGAGGAGCGCGCGGGGCTGGGCGGGGCCATCGCGCCCGTGATGGAGCACCCCGTTCCACGCAGCACGGCGAGCTGGTGGTACGTCTTCGGCAGCGCGACGCTCGCGTTGTTCGTGCTGCAGATCGCGACCGGCATCTGCCTGGCGCTCGTCTACGTGCCGTCAGCGGACGGCGCGTATCAGAGCCTGCTCTATCTGAACTTCCAGGCTCCGTTCGGCTGGTTCCTGCGCGCCGTCCACTTCTGGGGCTCCAACGCGATGGTCGCGATCATGACGTTGCACATGATCCAGGTCTTTCTGTTTGGCGCCCACAAATACCCGCGTGAGCTCACGTGGATCGTCGGCGTGTTCCTGTTCCTGTGCACGCTCGGCATGGCCTTCACGGGCCAAATACTCAGGTGGGATCAGGACGCGTATTGGGGGCTCGGGATCGGGGCGTCGATCGCATCGCGTGCCCCTGGTGTCGGCGACACGCTCGTTCAGGTGCTGCTCGGCGGTCCGATCATCGCGGGGCGCACGCTGTCCAGATTCTTCGCGGTGCACGTCTTCCTCGTTCCCGGAATCTTGATCGGCATGATCGGGCTCCATCTGTGGCTCGTGCTCCGGATCGGCATCAACGAGTGGCCGGTGCCGGGGCGCGTGGTCAACCGCGAGACATATCGACGCCGGTACGAGGACGAAGTGCATCGGGACGGCGTGTCGTTCTTCCCCCACGCGGTGCGAAAGGACATGGTCGCCTGCGGCGTGGTCGTCCTCGCCGTGGTGCTCTGCGCGCTCTTGTTCGGACCGTTCGGACCGCATGGTGTTCCGGACCCGACGCTCATCGATACGGCGCCGAAGCCCGATTTCTACTTTCTCGCGCTCTATGCGTTGTTCGCGCTGCTTCCTCCGTGGACCGAGACCGTTGTGATTCTGGTCGGGCCCGTTATCGCAATAGCGGTGCTCTTCCTCGTGCCATTCGTTGCTGGCACGGGAGAGAAGAGCTGGAAGCGTCGTCCGGTTGCCGTCCTCTCGGTGCTGGTGATCGTGCTCGCCGTCGGCACGCTGGCCGCACTCGGCATGGTGGTCCCGTGGTCTCCGAGGATGGAGGCGTGGACTGCCGCCCCGACGCCGGTTCGGTACGTCCAAGGCCGGACTCCGCTCGAGCTTCAGGGTGCGCTGGCTCTACAGAACAAGCAGTGCCGCACCTGCCACAGCCTCGGCGGTGAAGGAGGACAGCGCGGCCCGGCGCTCGACGGTATCGCGACGCGCCAGACGCGCGATCAGCTCATCCGCCAGGTCTTGCAGGGTGGCGGCAACATGCCCGCCTACGGCAAGAATCTGAGCCCCGCTGAAGTCAACGCGCTCGTCGCGTTCATGGAAACGCTGCGGCCGTGAGCGCGTGGCCCATCGAGCCGAGTGTCGGGATCCCGGTCGTGATCGCGGCGACCCTGTATATACGCGGCTGGGGTCGGCTGCGACGGCGCTTGCCGCGGCGCTTCGAAGTCCGTCACGCTGCGGTGTTTCTGGCCGGGCTGGTGACGATGCTGCTCGCGCTCGCGTCGCCGGTCGACGCGCTGACCCATCGCTGGCTATCCGCCCACATGGTGCAGCACCTGCTGCTCATGGTGGTCGTCCCGCCCATGCTGTGGATGGGGGTTCCGGTGGTTCCGCTGGTCGTGGGCTTGCCCCGCTCGATCCGCTGGATGGTTCTCGCAGTGACGAGGGCTCCGATCGGCCGGCGCCTGACGCGGTGGCTGCTCCATCCGAGCGTGGGCTGGATCGCGTTCGCCCTCGCCTTCTGGGTCTGGCACGCGCCGGCGCTCTACGATCTCGCTCTCGACTCCGACCTCTGGCATCACGTCGAGCACGCCTGCTTCCTCGTGAGCGCGCTGCTCTTCTGGCGACCCGTGATCCTCGCGTGGCCGGCGCAGATGATCTGGCCGCGCTGGACGATGGTTCCATATCTGGGCCTCGCGATGTTCCAGAGCCTGCCGCTGGCCGCGATCCTGACGTTTTCCGACCGCGTGATCTACACCAGGTATTCGTCCGTCGAAGACCAGGCACTCGCCGGCGTCATCATGTGGGTGCCCGGATCGATCCCGCTCCTGCTGCCGATCCTCCGGGTGATCGTCGAGCTGTCATCCGCACGGGTCGCGATCGAGGGCCGTCATGCTTGATTCGGCGCCGCGCGTCGTAATCGTGGGGGGTGGCTTCGGCGGCCTGGCCGCCGCGAAGGCGCTCGGGAAGACCGATGTCCGGGTGGTCCTGGTCGATCGGCAGAACCACCACCTGTTCCAGCCGCTCCTGTATCAGGTCGCGACGTCGGTCTTGAGCCCGGGGCAGATCGCCTCGCCGATTCGCAGCATCCTGAGAAAGCAGCGGAACACCACGGTGATCCTGGGCGAGGTGACGGGGGTCGACAGCGATCGGCGATGCGTGTTCGTCGATTCGGTCGATCGAGAAGGCGTCGCTCTCGAGTACGACTCTCTGATCCTCGCGACCGGGGCGAGCCACAGCTATTTCGGCCACGACGAATTCGCGCGCTTCGCGCCCGGGCTCAAGAGCCTGGCCGACGCGGTGTCGATTCGAAATCACATTTTGAGAGCCTTCGAGCAGGCGGAGGCCGAAGAGGATCCGAAACGCCACCGCGATCTGTTGACCTTCGTGCTGGTGGGCGCCGGGCCGACGGGCGTCGAGATGGCCGGGGCGCTGGCGATTCTCGTGCGCGGCACGCTCCGATCGGAGTTTCGACGCGTCGATCCCACCTCGGCACGAATCGTCCTGATCGACATGGCCCCTCGCGTCCTCGGCCCGTTTGCGGAGAGCTTGTCAGCGACGGCTCGGACCCGGCTGGACGAGCTTGGCGTAGAGGTTCGGCTGGGTCACGGCGTAGATCTGATCGACGCCGACGGCGTCATCGTGGGCGGCGAGCGCATCGCCAGCAAGACCGTGATCTGGACCGCAGGTGTGGCGCCATCACCCGCCGGCAAGTGGCTGAAGGCGCCGACGGATCGCGCCGGGCGCGTCCGCGTCCAGCCAGATCTCAGCGTGCCCGGCCATCCCGAGATCTTCGTCGTCGGCGATACGGCGTCGCTCGATCAGGACGGGCGACCACTGCCCGGCGTCGCCCAGGTGGCGATGCAGCAGGGCCGCTATGCAGGCACGCTGATTCA
>WNGM01011042.1_pt1 | contig 14778 bp, 13 predicted proteins | sample 5400571 | NCBI WGS metagenome assembly WNGM01 (sample SAMN13153378, study PRJNA577476) | soil metagenome | isolation source: 100 cm soil or saprolite under Garry oak tree replicate 2 | place: USA:California | collected 2016-06-15
CGGGACGGCCATCGAAGCGACTCTGCAGATAGTCGGTAAATCCCAGAAGTTCTGCTGGAGGAACAGTAACGCGCACCTCATGCTCGCCGGATCGAACATCCAGTTCCACTCCAGCCCAACAAAACTCGTTTATGGCTGCAACCACCGTGTTTCGATCTTTTGTGCTCACACCGACACTCCAACAACTTTTAATACGTGACCGAAGAACTCCCGGACTCCATCAGGCAACAACAGACCGGACCCAACCAAAAGGATGAGGTTCAACGCTAGCGGCATCATTGGCCAGCGAATCGGGTCACCGGACACCAGTTCCTCCGATGCTTGCCCATACAACATGCGATTCACGCTTCCGAGCATTCCCGCGAAAACCAAGGCGAGCAGAGCGATACCTGTCACCGCATAGGCAACGGAATGCGCCGCAAAACCGGCGCGGAAAATGATGAACTCGCTGATGAACGGACCGAATGGCGGCAAACCCAGCAGAGCGAGAATTCCGCAAAGAAAGGCGAATCCTGTCCATGGCGCCGCTTTCATCAAACCACGCACGCCGCGAATCTCCGTGGTGCGGTACTTGAGCAGGATGCTGCCTGAAAGCAAAAAGAGCATGGATTTGCCCAGCGCGTGATTCACCATATGGAACAGCGCGCCAAGCATACCCCAGTACCCACCGAAGCCCAATCCAAGCGCTATGATCCCTGTGTGCTCGACACTCGAATAGGCCAGCATGCGTTTGTAATTACGCTGCGAAAGAAGGAATGCGGCTGCGAGTCCAAGCGACAGAAGCCCAAAGCGCATCAGCCAATTCGATGAGAATGCGGGACCCGCCGTAATGTCCGTGACCGCCTTGAAGCGCATTAGCGCGTATAAGCCGACATTCAACAGAACGCCGGACATCAACGCGCTGATCGGCGCCGGCGCTTCGCTGTGTGCATCCGGAAGCCACGTGTGCATTGGTGCCAGGCCCGCCTTCGTACCGTATCCGATCAGGATGAACACGAACGCCAGCTTCACGATTTTAGGATCCAGTCGGGAGGCGATGCCGATGAGCGATGTCCAGCTCAGAGCGATTTCGCCAACTTGAGCCGTCGCCGTATAGTACATCAGCACGGTTCCCATGAAGGCGAGCGCAATTCCGACCGACGAGATGATCAAGTACTTGTAGGCAGCTTCCAAACCTGTGTGGTTGTCATGAATATTGACCAGGAACACCGTCGCCAGTGTCGTGCCTTCGATGGCCACCCACATGACACCAAGGTTGTCCGTCGTCACAGCGAGCAGCATGGTGAACACGAATAGCTGGAACAAGGCGTAAAACAATCGCACGCGCGCGATGTGACCGTCATCGAATTCCAGCCGCGTATACCCAATGGCGTAGATGCCGGCAACCGCCCCTACGAACGCCACAATCATGATCATGAAGGCGGAGAGCGCGTCCGCACGCAGAATATCCCACGAGCTTACCGCTGCGCCGTCCCGGATGCCTATGGCAAGAACTCCACCAACGGTGAGTGCACCAAGGCTGGCCGACGCGTGTATCCATTCCATTACCCTGCGTTTTCGCGACAAGCTGATGAGGCCGGAAGCCATCGCAGGAATCGAGAGAAGCAGTAGCAGCATCATCCTCGCAGCGCTCCCATTTGGTTGACTTCAATCGAATCGAAATTATGTTTTATCCGGTACACGAAGACTTCCAGGATCAGCACGGCGACCAGCACATCGAGAAAAACGCCCATCTCGACAATCAGCGGAACGCCGTAGGTTGCCAGCAGCGCGACCATGAAAATGCCGTTCTCCAACATCAGGAATCCCAGGATCTGTGTCAGCGCGCGCCGCCGATTGACAGTAGTGAAAAACCCGATCAGAACCCCGGCAAACGCTAGTGGAATGCCATCAGCAGTAGGCAAGCGGTTCGACTCCATTACGGGAGCCATGACGTAAAACGCCACCACCACAAGGCCGGCGCAAATACCAAGTGTTACCGACGTTCCCAGATACGGCGCTGCTGCTCGCTGGATGCCGATCTTGGAAACGGCCCGAGTCAGCACCCTGGGAATCACGATAACCTTGATAAAGGCGAATAAAACCGCCACACCGAACAGTTCCCGGCTTCCGCCAAAATGAGCGACGACGGCGGCCAAGGCGGATAGCACGCCCGATTGCACGGCGAACATTCGGACCTGAGCCGAAAGACTGTTGCGGATGATCAGGAGAAAAGACATCAACAGGAACAGGAACGACAACAGGTTGGCGACTCTGGCAAAGGGCAACTCTGGAAACAACACCACTCCGGTCTACCTCAAAAAGAAAAATGAAATCACGGCCAGCAGCGCAAGCATGAAGGAACCGCTCAACAGCTCCGGCACTCGAAAAAGCCGCAGTTTCGCAAGTGCTGTTTCAAGGACAGCGAGACCCAAGGCCAAGACGCCAAGCTTGATCACCAGCGCAAAGACTCCGATGGCGACTGCTCCTGGCTTGAGCGTTACGGCGACGCCCCAGGGAAAAAAAATGTTTCCTAGCAACGTGAGAAACAGGAACAACTTTATAAACGACGCCCACTCGATCAACGCGAGATATCGTCCTGAATATTCCAAGATCATCGCCTCGTGGATCATGGTCAGTTCCAGGTGCGTGGAAGGGTTGTCCACGGGCAATCGGCCGGTCTCTGCCAGGGCGACTATGAAGAACGAGAGGAATGCCAGGAGGTGCCCCGGATTGAGCAGCAATAGCGGATCGGAAGCAGCACGATTGATCATCTCGTTCAGCCCGGTGCTCCCGGCGCGGAGAGCGATCGCAAAGATGGCAATCATTACTGTGGGCTCCGCCAACGCTGCAATGGCCATTTCCCTGCTGGAACCCATTCCACCAAATGAACTGCCTGCATCCAGCCCCGCAAGCGCGAGAAAGAACGTGCTCAGCAAAAACACGTACATGAGCAAGATGATGTTTCCCAAGAATTGCAGCTCGGCCGCTGTGGTCAACACGGGAACGATGAATGCGGACAGAAGCATTGTACCGATCGCCACGTAAGGGGTCAGCCGAAAGACCCAGGAGGTGTTCTCCGCAATAACGACTTCCTTGACCAAAAGCTTGCGCAGATCCCAATAGGGCTGGAAGACCCCCGCCCCCCGCCGGCCCTGCAACCGGGCTTTCGTCTTGCGGATCACACCGGCGAGAAGCGGCGCGCCCAGCACGACAACAAGCCATTGAGCAATCGTGATCCCAATTTGCGCCAACATCGATCTTCCCGCTTTTCCCTATTTCGCAAATAACAGCAACGTCAGAAGCGCCGCCAGAATGTATAAGAGGTAGCCGTGCACATTGCCGGATTGAACCGTGCGCGCCTTCGCTGCGAGCCGCCGCACCGTAGCGACAATCGGCGCGTAGATGGAGTCCTCGATTATGGAACGCGACTCGTGCCGGTACGTAATCGTTTTCACGAAGAAGCGCGACTCCGAATGCGCTTCGATTTCCGTTTCCTCGACCGGCCGGTACAGGAAAGCAAAGACTCTCTTGAAAGGATTTGCGAATGCCGCCGCGGTGTATTCAAAGTCTGCCGTCTGAACCGCGCGGCCGCAGCCCCATGTCTCGTAGTAACGCCGGCTGAAATTGGCGCCGTACACCCGTAACCCCACCCATGCCGCCAGCATCAGGAGGGCAAGAATCACCGCGACCCACAATGGCGCAATCGTCCCAAACGCACTGGCGGCGGCGATGTTGCTCCAGTCGAATGAAAGATCGGGAGCGGCTCCGAGGAATTCATTCACGGCGCCGCTCAACACGCGAAGTACCAGCACAGGCGCAACGCCCAGCGTGAGGCACGCGAGGGCAAGCAGTCCCATCGATGTTCTCATCGTCCAGTCCGCCTCATGCGCTTGTTCAACGGCCTGACCACGTGGCAGCGCCAGAAATGTGATTCCGAATGCTCGAACGAAGCATGCCGCAGCCAGGCCGGCCGTGAGGGCAAGCGAGGCAATACAAAGCGCAAATACCAGATTGATGAATTGTTCAGGAACTCGGAAGCTCAGCAACAGGGATTGAAACGTCAGCCACTCGCTGATGAAACCGTTGAATGGAGGCATCGCGGATATCGCCAGTGAACCAATGAGGAAGAAGGCTCCGGTGTGCGGCATGCGCTTCAAAAGTCCGCCCATCTCTTCCATGTTGCGCGTACCGGTCGCATGCACGACCGATCCGGCGCTCAGAAACAGCAGCCCTTTGAAGACAGTATGGTTCAAGCTGTGATAGAGCGCCGCCATCAACGCCAATGCCGCAAGCGAACCGAGATTGTAACTGCGGAATACCAGGCCCGCGCCAACCCCAAGCAGAATCACGCCGATGTTCTCCACACTCGAGTACGCGAGTAGGCATTTCAGATCGGAATCGATCAGGGCGTAAAGCACGCCGAGAAGTGCCGAAACCGCCCCAACGATCATAATGAGCACGCCCCACCACCCAGGTCCCGGACCGAGCCACTCGAAACCAATCCGTATGAGGCCGTACACACCAAGCTTGATCATCACTCCCGACATCATGGCCGAAACGTGACTCGGCGCGGCAGGATGCGCGCGCGGCAGCCAGACGTGAAATGGGATGGCTCCTGCCTTGGAAAGAAAACCGGCTGCCACAACGAGAAAAACCAAACTCCGTACACCGCTATCCACTCCCTCGGCCGCGCGCGCCCACTCCGGCATGCTGAAGCTGCCTGTTGCCTGCAACATGGCAAGGAATCCAATCAACAGACAGGCCAGCCCCGCATGCGTCATGACCATGTACAGCCAACCGGCGCTGCGTGTCTCGTCGCGATCTTTTTCGGTCATCACCAGGAAGTAGGAAGCCAGAGACATGGCTTCCCAAAAGACCAGAAACGTCAGGGCATTGCGGGAGAGCACAACAAGCACCATCGCAGGGACGAAGACGTTCAACGCAAATCCCAGCGATGCCTGCTCCTGCCTGTAATGCCGTGTGTAACCGGCTGCGAACAGCGTTGAAGGAATCACGCCAACGGCAATGGTGAGGAGGAAAAATGCAGACAGACGATCCAGGCCGAGCGCCAGCCCCCCGGCGAGCGGCAGGATCTGCGGCAAAAGAAGCTCGAATGAATTTCCACTGAGACCGGCGATGCCCACGACCAGAATCAGAACGGTCCCGCAAAGCGCGAGGCCATGCGTCATCCGCCGGCAAAGATCGGACTTCCGGGCAAACACGAGCGCGGCCGCCGCGCCGGCGGCAAAGAGCATCAATGAAGCAGAAAGCAGCAGCTTGAGCATGGCGTCTACCCCCGCGGGGAATTTCGGGGACGGACCCCAATTTCTTCGGTTGCAGAAATTGGGGTCCGTCCCCGAAATTCCCTCCCCCGGAGAGCCGTCAGAATGCCAGCCAGAATCGCGCGCGGATTGGGTGGGCAGCCTGAAACGACGACATCGACAGGAATGACAGACGATACGGGTCCGACCACGCCATAACCTCCGGCAAAAATCCCGCAATCCTTCGCGCAGTCTCCCACAGCCACAACAATCTTCGGGTCTGGTGTGGCGTCATACGTGCGCCTCAAGGGATCTGCCATGTTTCGCGTCACCGGGCCCGTGACGAGCAAACAATCGGCGTGACGCGGCGAGGCCACGAAATGAAGGCCAAACCGCTCGAGATCGTAGTATGGGCTGTTAAGTCCGCCGATCTCGAGCTCGCATCCGTTACACGAACCCGGATCCACTTCGCGGATATGCAGCGAGCGTCCGAACAGCTTCCGCACCTCTTCAGTGAGGGCGTTACCCAGTGTCTCGATGTCCACCTCCGCCGTTAAAATTCCAGACTCGGTCACTACAGGCGTCTTCAGGATCTTCCGTAGTAAAAGCTTCATTACTTCTTGCGCCGGCCCTCCGCCTTGATTTATTCGAGTATGCTCCGAACCCCGATCAGATGGTTGTTAAAGATCAAAAAAAATGCTGCGAAGCTACCTTTGAAGCGGACGGTCGTCGCGAGAATTTGTTTCTAATTGAGCGAAGGGATAAGCCAAAATGGTGACGTTCGCGTTTGGAGGGGTACATGTCTCGTTTGGCACTAATCGCTTCTCTGGTGGTGCTCCTGACGCCCGTGCCCGGCATGAGCGTGGCCGAACCCGATGGCCGGCTAGCTGACGCAGCGATGAAGAGAGATACGGCTGCCGTGAGGACTCTGCTGCAACAGAAGGTCGATGTGAACGCTGCCGGAAAGGACGGAACGCCCGCGCTGCACTGGTTGGTCCGCGTGGATGACTTGGAGACAGCCCGTCTGTTGATCGGCGCTGGCGCGGACGCGAAGCTTGCGGACCGCTATGGCGTGACGCCTCTGTATCTTGCTTGTTCCAATGGGAACGCCGCCATGGTCCGGGTGTTGCTCGATGCCGGTGCGGATCCGAATTCGGCCGATCCAACGGGAGAGACCGCCTTGATGACCGCTGCGCACGCCGGCGACATCGACGCGGTCAAGGTGCTTCTCGATCGCGGGGCCAAAGTCGATACCCGGGATCCTGCGTTTCAACAGACGGCCCTGATGGTGGCGGTAAGGGAAAACCATCCCGAAGTGGTCCGGCTTCTCATCGAACGCGGCGCAAATGTTAACGCCAAAACCCGGACGGGCGAAACGCCAGGCTGGGTGCTGCCGAATTCGGTTCCCGGATTCGGGCACGGTGTGGGAATTGTGCGCGGCGGCTTGCCTGAACGTGGCTCGCGCTACACCATCCCCGGAGCGCTGACTCCTCTCTTATATGCAGCCCGTGACGGACGACTTGAGGCCGCGCGCATTCTCGTGGCGGCTAAGGCGAATGCTGGAACGGGGCGCGAATCCGAACACGCGGACCAAGGAGAGCATACCGATTCGAAGATTCATGCTTCGGACGACTGGTACTCTGGAGTGGGTGGACTTCACAGGTCAGACACCGTTTCTTAGGGCCTCATGGGCTGGTGATCTGACCGTCATGCGTCTTCTGCTGAAGTACGGCGCTGATCCGAAGATTCCGACGTTTGCCGGAACCACAGCATTGATGGCGGCTGCCGGAGTGAACTGGGTCGTCGACCAGACTTACGACGAGGGGCCGCAGGCGCTGCGGGAAGCCGTGAAGCTCTGTTACGAACTCGGCATGAGCGTCAATGACGTGAATTCCATGGGCATTACTGCACTGATGGGCGCCGCCAACCGAGGATCCGATGACATCATCGAGTTTCTGGTCGAAAAAGGAGCAAAGCTTGACGTCGCCGACAAAGAAGGACGAACGCCCATGACCTGGGCCGAAGGCGTCTTCCTTGCAACGCATCCGGCGAAGCCGAAACCGAGCTCGATTGCTCTGATCAAGAAGTTGATGGCGAAAGCCAGTGTGGGCCAGTAATGCACGGGGGTGTGGAACGAATGTTGAAGAAGAACGTATTCCCCTCCTTGCAAAGGCTTGCCATGTCCCACATCTTTTGCGGGACACGGGGGGCATTGAAAACAACTGAAGGGAAAGCCGAAGTCCCCTCCTTGGACAAGGAGGGGTGGCTGCGCCCATTAAAAAAATGCCGCGAAGCCTCCTTAGCGGGCGCAGACGGGGTGGTTGGCTCAAGCCACCGATTATCGGAAGTTGAACGAACCACCCCGTTCTTGATGTTTCGCCCTACCGGGCTCACGCTTCGCGCCGCGCTTCCAAAGGAACGGGACCATTTACTTGATGGCGCGGCCACCCCTCCTTTGCCAAGGAGGGGACTTCGCCTTTCCCGCCGGTTGTCCCAGACGCCCGTGTCCAGCGGACGACTTGTGGGTAATGATCAGTTGCAAAGGAGGGGAATCTTCCAAAGATTAATCCGCATTGCGGCTATGGCGACAGCCCTCCTGGCTAGCGTTCCCAGTGACGCACAAATCGCCGGACCCCAGAACAATTCCGCGGTCTCGCCGCAACCTGCCCTCCTCAATCAGTACTGCATTACCTGTCACAACCAGCGGGCAAAAACCGCCGGACTCGCCCTCGACACAATGGACTTCGAGCATGTTGGGAAAGATGCGGCGGTCTGGGAGAAGGTCGTACGCAAAATCAGAACGGGCATGATGCCTCCCAGCGGTGCTCGCCGGCCGGAGCGGTCTGCGCTGGATGCCTTTGCCTCCGAACTCGAAGCGCGCATCGACCGTGAGGCGGCTCTCAGCCCCAATCCGGGAATTCCGGCGCTGCATCGGCTCAATCGAACCGAATACGCCAACGTGATCCGCGATCTGCTCGCGCTTGACGTGGATGTCCCGACACTTCTTCCGGCGGATGATTCCACCGAAGGGTTTGACAATATCGCGGATGCCCTGGGAGTTTCTCCGTCGCTTATTCAGGGCTACGTGTCCGCGGCGATGAAAATCAGCCGGCGGGCCGTGGGCGATCGTACGCTGATCCCGACGCAGATCACGTATCCCGCTCCAAGCGGGCTCTCCCAGGACCGTCACATTGAGGGCCTGCCCCTTGGAACTCGTGGCGGAATGCTCATCCGGCATACTTTTCCGATGGATGCGGAGTACGAATTCAACGTTGGCAGCGGATTCGGTGGCGGAGGTGGCGGCGCGGCGATCGATGTCACGATCGATGGTGAGAAAATCGCCGTGAGCAATCCCCGGAACTTCCGGCTCGCCGTCAGGGCGGGACCCCACACCATCGGCGCGGCTCTCGTCGACCGGCAGAGGGCGGCCGGCGTGGACGAGGCGTATTCGGACTTCAGAATCAAATCCGTGTTCACAGCGCCCGGAGGTGTGAACAGCGTAGTGATCACCGGTCCGTTCAATGCCACCAGCCCCGGCGACACTCCCAGCCGCCACCGCATATTCGTGTGTTATCCCGCGACGGTCCCTGACGGCGTGGGGGGACCGGCCAGCCCTCCATCGAATTCCTCCAGTGGCCGGACGGTGGGCCCGACGCTAAACGGCGTGGGGGGACCGGCCGGCCTTCCATCGAATTCCTCCAGTGGCCGGACGGTGGGCCCGACGCTAAACGGCGAGTCCGCGTGCGCGCGCCAAATCCTCACGACGCTGGCCCGCCGGGCATTCCGCCGGCCTGTGCTCGACGCGGAAATCGAAACGTTGATGAGTTTCTATCAGCAAGGCCGCAAAGATGGGGACTTCGAAACCGGTATCCAACAGGCGTTGGCGCGGGTGCTCGTGGCTCCCCGTTTTTTATACCGGGCTGAAGAGGAACCTGCGGGATTGAAGGATGGCGCCGTATACCGCCTGAGCGATCTCGAGCTCGCTTCGCGCTTGTCGTTTTTTCTGTGGAGCAGCATTCCCGACGACGAACTGCTGGACGTGGCCATCAAAGGCCGGCTCAGCAATCGCATGGTGCTCGAACAGCAGGTGAGGCGGATGCTAGCGGATTCAAAGTCGGACGCCCTGATAAAGAACTTTGCCGGTGAGTGGCTGTACCTGCGGGAACTCGCGAAAGTAGAAACTGGGGCGAAGGACTTCGACGAGAATCTTCGTCAGGCGTTCGCACGCGAGACCGAGATGTTGTTTGAAAGCATCGTCCGCGAGGACCGCAGCATCACCGACCTGCTCGATGCGAATTACACATTTGTGGACGAACGGCTCGCCCGTCACTATGGCATTCCCAATATTCATGGGAGCTACTTTCGCCGCGTAACCCTCGATGCGGCCAGCCCACGGCGGGGTCTTCTGGGACAGGGCAGCATTCTGACCGTGACATCCGTCGCCACCCGGACTTCCCCGGTGACGCGCGGCCGATGGATTCTCGAAAACATTCTGGGAACACCCGCTCCTGTGCCGCCCGCTGGAGTCGATACCAATCTGGAGAAAGATGCCGAAGCCGTAAAGGTGACATCCTTGCGCCAGCGCCTGGAGTTGCACCGCAAAGTTGAGCCTTGTGCCAGTTGCCACAAAATCATGGACCCGATAGGTTTTGCTCTCGAAAACTTCGATTTGATCGGCGCGTGGCGTCAGCTTGATGGTAAGACGCCCATCGACGCTTCGGGCCAACTCGTGGACAGCACCGCGCTCCATGGCCCCACGGACCTGCGGCAGGCGCTTCTGAGCCGGTCGGACGCGTTCGTGACGACGGCGACCGAAAAACTTTTGACATATGCGCTGGGCCGAGTGGTTCAATATTATGATATGCCGGCAGTGCGCTCGATCGTTCGGCGTTCGGCTCCGAACCAGTATCGTTTTTCTTCGCTGGTCCTGGGAGTCGTTCAGAGCGAACCGTTCCAAATGAAGATGAAGAACTAACAGGAGATGAAATCATGTTCATCACAAGGAAGCATCTTTCACGCCGCACGTTCCTCCGTGGCGCCGGTGTTACGATCGCTCTGCCTTTTCTGGAATCGATGGTTCCCGCCGCGACGCCCTTGAGGCAGACAGCGGCCAGCCCGCGGACGCGGTTCGGTGCCATCTATTTCCCGCACGGCGCCACGATGGACAAGTGGACCCCGGAAAAGGAAGGCTCCGCGTTTGAGTTTTCGGAAATCCTTCTGCCGCTTAAACCATTCCGTGATCGGGTCAACGTCATCAGCGACCTCAGCCATCCGCAAGCGTACGGGGGAGGTTCGGCAACTTCCAACCACACCCGCTCGGCCGCGGCGTTCCTCAGCGGCGCTCAGGCGAAGGCCGGCGCCCAGGCCTATTTGGGCATTACCGTAGACCAACTCGTGGCGCAGAAGATCGGACAGGACACTCCACTGCCCTCAATCGAGATGGGAATTGAGGACCCGAGTTTGAGCTGTGGCGATGGCCTCAGTTGCGCTTACCGCGATACGATTTCGTGGCAGGGGCCGACCTCTCCGCTTCCGATGCAGAACAATCCTCAGGTGGTTTTTGAACGATTGTTCGGCGATGGGAGCACCGATGCCGAGCGCCGGGCGCGCCGGCAGCAATCCCTCGGTCTTCTGGATTCCGTTCTGGGAGAAGTGCCGTCTCTGCAGCGGAAGCTACCTGCAGCTGACCGCAGCCGGCTGGATCAGTATTTGAATGACGTGCGTGAGATCGAGCGGCGAATCGAAAAAGCGGATCAGCAGGTCTCGGCGGATCTCAAAGTGCCGCGCGCACCCGCGGGAATCCCTAAAGATTTCGAAGAGCACATCAAGTTGATGTTCGACCTCTGGGTCCTGGCCTGGCAGGCCGACATCACACGCATCACCACACTATTGATGGCAAAAGAACTCAGCAACGCCGTTTATGCCAAGAGCGGCGTGCGCGATGCTTTCCACATCCTATCGCACCACTCCAACCTGAAGGAGAACATGGACCGGTTTGCCGTATTGAACCGGTATCACGTCACCACGTTCACCTACCTGCTCGAGAAGCTGCAGGCGATCCCGGAGGGCGACGGAACCCTGCTGGATCATTCCATGGTTTTATATGGCAGCGCCATGAGCGACGGGAACCAGCACAATCACGCTCCACTACCGATCATCCTCGCGGGAGGCGCGTCGGGCCGGCTCAAGGGTGGACGCCACATTCGGAATCCCAAAGACACCACGATGTCCAACCTGCTTCTGGCCATGCTGGACAAGCTTGGGATTCACGCGGAGAAGTTCGGCGACAGCACCGCAATGCTGGAGATCTAACCTGACTTTCGCAGTTCGCGGTCATTTCAAGCTTTTTTGGTCGCTCGCAAACGATAAGTCCAGCCAGATCAGCGCAAGGGTTTGCGACGGACGTTTTCGGTGAAGACCTGCCGTCTTTTCTCACCCGACTCGTTCTGCCATGGTGCGTTTGCAGTGTTAGCGAAACAATTCGGGCCCTCGTCCCGGAAGAGCTGAAGGAGAAACCAATGAAACGTTTTTTTGCGAGTGTTTTTTGGATTTTGACCATAACCGCCATTTCGTCGGCTCAGACGACTTTCTACTATCCACAGATTGTTAACGGCCAGCAAGGGGGAGGCATCAGTTGGGTCACATGGATTTTGGTTACTAATTCGGGGACAAGTCCGACGAGCGGTTCAATCCTTTTCACACAAGACGACGGTACGCCGTTCAACATCTCTTTCTTCGATGCCGATACGGGACAGCCCCCCTCTGACCGGAGGTTTTGGCACGTTATCATCGGGCTCCCGTGTTACAAGCACTGCCGTATTTTCCGAATATGGCTTCGGAGGGGGGCCGGGGGCGCCGGGCGGACTGTCCGGTGGATTAATTGCAGAAGCCAGCGTACCGGCTGTAACAGCGTCGATGCGGCAGGCCACCTTCTTTTATGTGGCTGATAGATTCGACAGTGCCGTGGCCCTCGTCAACACCGGTAGCAGTTCGGCAGACATTACACTCCAGATTCTGGATCGGAATGCAGTGGTGATTGCGCCCCCGGTCGTCATACCGCTCGGTGCCAACAACCACACGGCAAAATACGTCAGCCAACTGTTCCCGAGTGCCGTTGGTCATGACGGCACGATGCAGATTATTAGTTCAACGCCGCTGGCCGGGGTGGCTTTGCGTTTCTCTCCGAGCGGTTCGTTTACCACGTTGCCAGTGTTCCTGGCGTCGTTGTTGAATCCCGCGTGGGAATGGCTAGACCAGCGTCCCTGGCTGACGCCGCTCCATTCGCTGGCAAGACTTCTAGGAGGTTCACCATTCAGGATCGGTTAGTGTTGGCACAAGGCGTCGCCGAGCGAAAGGAATTGGCGGTTCGCTCTGCACTCGAGTCGAGCCGCTGGCATATCATGCGGCAAATGCTCGCCGAGAGCGTTCGGCTTGCCCTCGTCGGAGGCGTGCTAGGTTTGTTCAGTCGCGTTATCCTGCAATCACTTCTAAGTACAAACGCGGGCTAAAGCCCGCGACTACACATTGCGACAATGTCTCGGCCAAGCATGTAGTCGCGGGCTTTAGCCCGCGTTCGCATCGCCGAGACATGGTCAACTGAAGTCCTTGGGGATCTGGGTGCAAATCGCTTTTCATTCTACGGAAAACGCCAATAAAACGTTGCCGGGGATGACGCCTCCGTGGTGAGAGTAGCCGGAATTGGTAAAGACCATGCCACCCACAACCGTCGGGCCGGAATTGCTCATGGAACCCCCGTTGGCCTTCACGCCGTTCAACGTTTCATATTCGCGAACGGTGTCGTATTCCCAGATAATTTTGCCATCGCGTGTCGAATAGGCTCGCAATTGGCCGTCCATCGTGCCCGAAAACACGACGCCCGGGATGCCCGTCACTGCCGCCGCCTGGGCCGGTTTGCAGGGCGTTCTCTCTCCACACGGCGGAGGCGGCGTGGACCAGACCGTGCGCCCGCTGCCAATGTCGAGTGCAGTTATTCCTCCGCTCGCATTAGGATTCGCGCGATCGAAGTAGGCGATGGCTGCGTAGACGTTCTCGCCGTCTATCGCCGGACCCCACATAACGCCGCCTCCCGAACTCCCCTGACCGACGCGTTGTGCCCACAAGATTTTCCCTTCCCCATCCGGATCCAGGGCAAACACCATGCCCGCCTTGTTTGCGGCAACAATGATCTGGCGGCCGTTCTTCAATTCGACGAGACTCGTCGAGGATGCGAAATCCGCGTCGGGAGCGCTCGCGTCAGGGCAAACCGTTGGGTTGCGATCGGGGCGTCCGCAGCTCGCATTCCAGACATCTTTCTGGGCAACTTGACGACTCCATCGAATCTTGCCCGACTTCATGTCGAAGGCCACGATGGAATCCGACGCCTCGGTTGCCGGAATGGAGTAATTGTTACCGGTGCCGACATACAGCAGATTTCGTTTCAGGTCGAGGGTTGGAGCATTCCAAATCGGGGCTCCGGACGGACCCCAGAGTTGGGTGCCAATCGGATTCTTCTCGGTCTCGTGCGCTTCTTCCGGAATCGTGTACGTCTTCCACAACACGTTGCCGTTCGAGGCATCCAGAGCGACGAGACTTCCCCGGAACCTGCAACACGGGTATTTCAGATCGCCCACCTGGGACTCTTCACGCGAGGAAACCGGCACGTATAGACGCCCGGCATGTAGAGTGGGCGCTCCGGTAATGGCAGAGCGCCAGTAGTCATCGACCTTCTTCTTCCACAGCAACTTTCCGGTTTCGGCGTCGACGGCGTACACATTGGCCGACTGGTCGCCGAAGTACGCCGCGAGCCTGCCAGCGGAGATTTTCCCGATGCTGACCGCGCTCCGGACACCGGCTTCGGCCTCGATCACCCAGTGAACGCAGCCGGTTCTGGCATCCAGCGCGAAGACGTCACCTTCGGCTGTCCGCACGTACAGACGACCACCGACAACAACAGGCTGGGTTCCGCCTGAAGTGGCACCCGGGAATCCGAACCCGGCGGCGTTGCCGCAAAACGCAGACCTGGGAATTCGATCGACTGGCTCGCTTCCGAAGGGTTTTCCCGACAAGTACTGGGCCAGCACCCGCCGCTGCGTGCGACTGCGCTCGGCTGCCTGAGCTTTCATCGCCCCCGTCTCGAGCACCTGGAGGATGTGCTCCGGCGTCATCTGCCTTAGAACGTCGCGGCTCGGCCCTCGGGCTTCCTCACCACTCGCGGCTTCATGACAGATCGCGCAATACGTCTTGAAAAGGTAATCGCCATCCTGCGCTCGCAATGGCGAAGAAGCGAGAGTAACCCCTACAGCCCAGGCGAACAAATTTCGGAATCTCATACTTGGTAATCTCTAAATGAATTTGTGGCCGCAGCTTTACTTCTAGAAAATTTCCGGCCAGGAAAATGTGATCACGCTGTTCATGATGCCGCTCGGCGGGCGGATCCGCTGACCCGCTGCGCTCATGATGATCTCTTTGTGAACAGGATCCAGAGCAATTCCGGATGGCGCATATCCCGTGAGCTGCTGAACTGGGATTTTCCAGC
>WNGM01005318.1_pt1 | contig 14777 bp, 14 predicted proteins | sample 5400571 | NCBI WGS metagenome assembly WNGM01 (sample SAMN13153378, study PRJNA577476) | soil metagenome | isolation source: 100 cm soil or saprolite under Garry oak tree replicate 2 | place: USA:California | collected 2016-06-15
GCCAATCCCGGTTTCTATCACCGCCCCAAGCGCGTCGAGGACCTGGTCGATTTCATCGTCGCGCGAATACTCGATCACCTCGAGGTCAAGCACGATTTGATGCGCCGCTGGGGCGAAGAGCGCTGAGCCGGACCCGCTCTTGGAATCGCCGCGCGTCCCGATTTTCCCGCTCAACACCGTGCTCTTTCCGGGAGGCCTGCTTCCGTTGCGGGTGTTCGAGGCGCGCTACATGGACATGACGCGCGAATGCCTCAAGCGCAACCAACCGTTCGGGGTGTGCCTCATCCAGCAGGGGTCCGAGGTCGGCGCGCCCGCCGTGCCTGAAAGAGTCGGGTGTCTCGCGAAGATCCAGGAATGCGACATGCAGCAGCAGGGCATCCTCAACCTCAAGACTCGCGGCAGCCAGCGGTTTCGCATCCTCGAGCGTGAAACCAGCACACAGGGCCTGATCTCGGCCGACGTAGAGCTGATAGAGCCCGACGCAAACGTCGCCGTTCCCGAGGAGTTTGCCTCCTGCGCGCGGCTTCTGGAAATGGTCGTCCTCGACCAGGGCACGCCCATTTTCGCCGAACCGCACGCCTTTAACGACGCCGCGTGGGTCGGCTACCGCCTGACCGAAATCCTCCCGGTGCCCCTCCTCGCCAAGCAGAAGCTCCTCGAGCTGACCGACAGCCTCGCGCGGCTCTCCATCCTGCAGCGATTTCTCGAAAGCCGCGGTCTCGCCGCCGCTAAAGGGCCCGCAGAGAATTGAGCAGTTTTCTCACGGGCGCCGGTACCGCCGCCTGGGCCGCCTCTTCGAGAGGGAGCCAGACTTGCCCGGGCTCCGAGGCGCATGGCGATGCGGCCGCCACCCGGCAAACGACCGGCGTGATATCCAGGGTGAAATGGGTGAAGCCATGCCGCAAAGGCGGCAGGCGCTTTGCGCTGGCGAGCCTTGCGCCCAATCGACGCCTGCAGTAATCGCGCGGATCGGCACGCGAGAAAATCTCCGGGAGACACCATAGCCCGCCCCACAATCCGACCGGCGAGCGCTTCTCCAACAGCACTTCACCGTCGCGCAGGAGCAGCAACATCGCGGTTTTCCTGAGCGGCACCGGATTGCGTGGACGCGGCCGCGGATACGCTTCCACTTTTCCCTCCGAGCGGGCCTCGCAGCTCGCCCTCAGGGGACAGCGTGCGCACGCCGGCCGCGCCCGAGTACAGACACTTGCGCCCAGATCCATCAGCGCCTGGGTGTAGCGCTCGACGTCCTTCTCGGGCACCTGCGACTCGGCGAGCTTCCACAGGCGATTCTCGACCCGTTTCTCTCCGGGGTAGCCACGCACCGCGAAATGACGTGCGAGCACCCGCTTAACATTTCCGTCCAGGATCGCCGCGCGCTCGCCGAAAGCGAACACCGCGATCGCGGCCGCGGTGGAACGGCCCACTCCCGGCAGCGACGCGAGCGCCTTGCTGGTGCGCGGAAACCGGCCGCCGCGTGATTCCGCCACGGTCTGCGCAGCCGCGTGCAGGTTACGCGCCCGCGAGTAATAGCCCAGGCCGCTCCACAGCGCGAGCACGTCGTCGAGCTGCGCCCTGGCGAGCGATTTCACGTGCGGGAAACGCGCGAGGAAGCGCTCATAGTACGGAATGACCGTCGCGACCTGGGTCTGCTGCAGCATCACTTCCGAGAGCCAGATGCGATACGGATCGCGCGTTTGCTGCCACGGCAGGTCATGACGCCCGTGCCGGACTTGCCAGCGTATGAGCCGGCTGGCGAGAGTGCTCACCGTCTCAGGAGGCTCTTGAGCCGGTCCTGCGCACGTTCTTTCAGCTTGTCCTCGGCCCTTTGCTTCACCGCATCGCCAACGGTCGCGCCCAGATCGGCGCGGAAGCGCGGCGCATCGAGCGGGCCGCTGACCTTCACCGGCACGGTGACGCCACGCAGCTCGGCGAGTTCCTTGCCGCCCTGACCGCCCGAGGTAGCGACCACCGAAGCCTTGATGAGGTAAGCGATCGAGCCGGCCGCGATGTCGACGTCGCCCGAGCCCGCGAGCCGCAGCAGGGGCGACTTGGCGGAGAGATCGTCGTTGTGCGCGACGCCGTTTCTGATGACGAAGCTCGCTCTGAGCTCGGTGAAGTCGGTCCGCTCGGACGGGGTCGCTCGCTGCTCCGCCGGGGGATTCGAGCCGCGGAGCGATTTCGCCTTGCGCAGCAACTCGCCCAGATTGACCCCCTTCAAGCCGCTGTCCCACAGAGTCAGGCTGGCGTCGCCGGAGAGCGCTTTTTTCATCGCGCTCATGGTTGCGCCGTCCGTCTTCACATCGAGCGCGACATTGCCTCGGCCGTCCAGGAGGTCGCTGTTGAGCGCGTCGCGCAGCAACGGCCCGATCGCGACGCTGTCGAGCTGGCCCTTCATCGAGAAATGGTTGGTGTTGGCGTCCACGCTCGCGCTGCCCGTCAGACGGCCCTCGTAGAGGCTTGCGGAAAGCGGAGTGACTTCGACCCGGCCCCCTGCGGCCCGCATGCCTACGTTGACCTTCTCCAGCTTCACGTTCGAGGCGACGAGCCGGTCGATTTTCAGACCGCCTTTTAGATTCAGGCCCTTTAGTGCAGAGAAATCGATCGGTTCCTCCGGCCGGCCCACGGACGCCGCGGCCGGCTGCGTCCCGCTTCCCGGACCCGTTTTCGCGACCGCGGGACCCCCTTTCGCCGGCGGGGGCAGAGACCGGTCGAGATTGAGGTGATCGACCGAGATATCGAACCGGATCGCCTGCGGCGACGAATCGACCTCGACGTCCCCGCGCAACGACGCCGCCGGAACGGCGGCGCCGGACGCGCCGTCCGAAATCTCGAGGTTCAGGCCACTGAGCGCGAACGACTGCTTCTCCAGATCGAGGCGGTAACCGCCTGAGAGTTTGATGCGGAAGTCGGCCTTGGGCTGCGTCGCTTCGACCCTGGCGGACAGCGCAAGCTCTCCGGGCACGCCGCTCGCTATCCGCCCCGTCTTGAACTCGGCGACGCTCGCCTTGAAACGGCTGCCGCTCGATTCGTCGCGCCAGCCGATCGCGCTCGACCGGATCTCGATTCCCGCGATGTCCAGGTGCATGGCTTCCCGCCGCGGCGCCGGTTCGGGCTCGTGCTTGACGGCCGCTGCGCGCTCGGGCGCGCTCAGCAGGTCGTCGAAATTGGTTTTACCGTCTTTGCGCCCGACGAGATCCGCCGTGAGTCCCGACAGGCTCACGCGGTTGATCACCACCTGCCTGGAAAACAACGGCAGGAGCGCGAGCGACATTTTGGCGTCGTCGAAGCGGGCGAAGATCCCTCTACCGTTAGGCTCGGACAGGGATGTCTTTCCCACGGCAATGCCGACGCTCGGAAAGAAAGTCAGGGCGAGATTGCCCTCGATCGCGAGCGTGCGTCCGGTCTTGTCCTGCACCGCCGCCGCGATCTCGGGCTTGTACTTGTTGGGATCGAAAGTCGCGGCAACGACGGCGATCACGAGCACGATCAGCGCGACGATGCCGCCGGCGGCGAGCAGCAGGGTCTTGAAGACTTTCATGCCCGCCTCCGTTTCTATTCGTTGGCGACGCCGAACGGGACATGCCCGCTCGCGACGTGGCGGCTCGCCGAGTCGACGTGGACGCGCTGGTCGTCGAAAAAAATGTCCGCGCCGAAAGCCTTCAGGAACGGGCCCTTGTCCAGCCCGCCCAGGAACAAGGCCTCGTCGATGCGGATGTTCCAGGCGCGCAGCGTGCGCACGACGCGTTCGTGGGCGGGCGCGCTGCGCGCCGTCACCAGGGCGGTCCGGATGGGCGCGCGCTCCGCCGGGAATTCGGACTGGATGCGATGCAGCGCCGCCAGGAAACTCTTGAAAGGGCCTCCCGACAAGGGCTCCTTGGCCGCGGTGACCTCGCTCGCCGTGAAAGCCTCGAGCCCGTCCCGCTTGTAGACGCGCTCGGCCTCGTCGGAGAACAGCACCGCATCCCCGTCGAAGGCGATGCGCAAACCCTCGCTCACCTCGACGCTCTGCCCGATGTTGGAGGGCAGGATCGTCGCGGCCGCATGCCCCGCGTCGAGGGCCTTGCGCACGTCCAGCGGATTGGCGGACAGAAACAGATGCGCATCGAACGCCGGCACGTAGGGATAGGTGTTCTCTCCTCCGGTGAAGGCGGCGCGCGAGATGTCGAGCTTGTAGTGCTCGATCGCGTTCATGATCCGCATGCCGGTGTCGGCGGTGTTGCGTGAAAGCAGGATCACTTCCACCCGGGCTCGAGCGGGGGCGAGCGCGTTGAGCCTCAAGAGCTTCCTCACCAGCGCGAACGCGATGCCGGGCGCGAGGATCTCGTTCTCGTGCTCGAGCTGATACCGGTAGTAGGCGTTCACGCCCTGCTCTTCGAATACCCGATTCGACTCCTCCAGATCGAACAGGGCCCTGGAGGAGATGGCAACGACAAGCTTACCGTCGAACGACGCGGGCATTTGATTTTGGAGCGGGCGAAGGGAATCGAACCCTCGTCTTAAGCTTGGGAAGCTTTCGTTCTACCATTGAACTACGCCCGCAGGTTCAGGTGATTTTACCCTCCTGTTCCCGGGACGTCCCCCGGTTCGTCTATTTGATGTCCCGCTCCTTTCCCTCGGCCAGGGTCTTGACCGTCGTCCGAAAGGGTACCGTTGCGGCTCCTTCGTAGGCGAACCTCGTCCGCACCAGTTCCTGCATGCGGTCGGGCGAGAACATGTGCATGAGCACAAGACGGTTCAAGCCATCGTATTCGAACGTGGTGAAGGTAACCAGCTGTTCTCCGGGAACGATCCCCTTGCTCAGCTCGAGCGCGGTCTGCCTCGCCCCGTCGGCGATGCCCACGATGAATCCGCCAACGGTGCCCGCGGCGGCGGGCGCGACCAAGACCGCCAGCACAAAAAACCCCGTCTCATTACTGCTACTTTGAATCTGGACCGATCTGGCGCTATTGAGTATGGCTTGCGTGACATTCGCCCCAAGCGTGAATCCCTTGCCCGTCCACTCATAGACCACCTGGAGCGGCTTGGCGAAGTCCGGCCTTTGCCTGACCACGACAACGTCGTAGCTGATCACGGGCCGGTCCCGCAGGAAACGCACCACGGTGAAGTGATCGCCCGGCTTGGACGGGCGTTCCGCAAGGGGCGTACCGGGAACCGGTAGCCCATTGTCGTCATAGCCGATCGCGCGGACGACGATGTCGCGGGTCCCGGGCGTCGCATATTCTTCCTGCCCGACATGGTTTGCGGTGCACCCTGAAATGAGGAAGGAGGTGAGGCCAAGGCGTACAAATGTTTTGCGCGCTGCCACCGCTCCTCCTATCCTGCGGAACCCGCAGAGTTCGAGGGCTTTCGTTCTACCATTGAGCTACGCCCGCATTAACGGAGGGAATTTTAGGGCATTTCCGCCGTGCAGGTGAGCAAACCGTGGATGGCGCAAAGCTTTCTGCTGAGACTTGCCCGGTGGCCTGATCAAATGCTCAACTGGATCAAAACACTCCTCCCGGGTTCTGGACGCAGCACCACGATCAAGTCTTAATTTCTTGATCGTTTGCGGCAAGATTCTTTCGGCACGTTTCTGCTGCAGGGTGCTTACCAGTTACGATAAGGCCCGAATGGAAAGGTCTGGCGAAAGACAAGTACAAAGCTAGAGCTGATCAACTAGCAAAGGAATCGGCTAAGAGCCCGCTAAGCAGCCTGTTAAAAGGGCTTTAGCACAAACCTGCCGTAGGCAATAAACGCGCATATGGCAGCCACGACAAGCCAATAAATCATAGGGCCGTAATTCGCGTCACCGGAATAAATATGCAACCCGGAAAAGAGCAGCATTTCCGCGGCTATGCAGGCCGCCGCGATAGGGGCCAGGATGGCCAAGGGCTTATTAAATGCCGGGAGGATCAGGCCCAGGCTGCAAAGCAACTCAAAGACGCTCATCGCCAGCCAAACTCCGTGGGGAATCGCGTTCAAGGAAGGCACGGTTTGCTCGGAATTGGAAAACTTCCACACCGCGCCTATGACGGTATGCAGGGCGAGAAGGATTTGAAGAACCCATAAGAGAATGTTCATGGTTTACCCCGTTAAAGAAAGCATAGACACGTCAGCTCGATCGACAGGATTGCCCGACCTAGATAAATTCCAGCAGGGGTAGAGACGTTTCCATATCGAATCGCGCTGGCAATCTTGCGGCGAAGTCCTAAGTTCTTTTCGTACATCCTTCAGAACTCCAGCCTAAGCTTTCTTCGTTTCTTACTGGTAGAAAAATGGCACGTGGGTAACTGCGTAATCCGGTGAGTACTTTTGATTGAGGGTTCAGTAACCCTTTGTAACTCGGTGTGGCTAGTTGGCTAATTTTCTAGCGGGTTGGATTGGGAAGCTTTCGTTCTACCATTGAACTACACCCGCGTGGTAAGATAATTTTACCCTCTCGCCCCAGGGGATTCCAAGTGATCCAGCTCTCGGTAAACGGTCAAGTCCAGCGTCTCGAGCCCGGCGCCAATGTGGCACGCCTGCTCGAGGCGCTCGAACTGGCGGGAAAGCGCGTGGCGGTGGAAAAGAACGGTGAGATCGTGCCGCGCAGCCGCTACGCGGACACGCGGCTCGCCGATGGCGACGCGCTCGAAATCGTCGTGGCCGTCGGCGGAGGCTAGCGCGATGAACGCCCCGACGCGGCTCGCCGATCAGATCGCCGATCCGCTCCTCATCGCCGGGCGGGCCTATCGCTCGCGCCTGCTGATCGGAACGGGAAAGTACCGGGACTTCGACGAGACGCGCCGCGCCGTGGAAGCGAGCGGCGCCGAGATCGTTACCGTCGCGATCCGCCGCACCAACATCGGCCAGAATGCGAACGAGCCCTCGTTGCTCGAAGCCTTGCCGCCCAGCCGATACACGATTCTTCCTAACACGGCAGGCTGTTACAGCGCCGATGATGCGGTGAGGACCCTGCGCCTCGCGCGTGAGCTGCTCGACGGTCATGCCCTGGTCAAGCTCGAGGTGCTAGGAGATCCGAATACGCTTTATCCGAACGTCATCGAAACGCTCAAGGCCGCCGAGACTCTCGTCGCCGAAGGGTTTAAGGTGATGGTCTATACGAGCGACGACCCGATCGTCGCCAAGCAGCTCGAGGACATCGGCTGCATCGCGATCATGCCGCTTGCGTCGCTGATCGGCTCCGGCATGGGCATTCTCAATCCCTGGAACCTGCAGCTCATCATCGGCAGCGCCAAGGTGCCGGTGGTGGTCGATGCCGGCGTTGGCACGGCATCCGACGCCGCCATCGCCATGGAGCTCGGCTGCGACGCGGTGCTCATGAACACCGCGGTCGCGAAGGCGCAGAACCCGGTGCTGATGGCGCAGGCGATGAGGAAAGCGGTCGAAGCCGGGCGGGAAGCCTTTCTCGCCGGACGCATGCCGAAAAAGCTCTACTCCGCCAGCCCCAGCTCGCCGGCTTCGGGCCTGATCCCGCCGAAGGCCGCGTAGCACAAAATATTTCTTGCACGAACACCGGCGCCAGATTCGAAGCTTCGTCTTGCGCCAGGGGCGCGTTTCCAAAGCCCAGCGCCGCGCCCACGCCGAGCTGCTGCCCGTCTACGGCGTACCCTTCGCGCCGGTCCCGCTCGATCTCGACCGACTGTTCGGCCGTTCGGCGCCGAGGATCCTCGAAATCGGTTTCGGCATGGGCGAGACCACCGCGACGATCGCGCAGGAACATCCCGAGAACGACTATCTCGGAATCGAGGTCCATACGCCCGGCGTGGGCAGTCTCCTGAAACGCATCGCCGACCTGCGTCTCGCGAACCTGCGCATCATCCAGCACGACGCGGTCGAGGTGGTGCAGCACATGATCGCTCCTGACGCGCTCGACGGCGTGCACGTATTCTTTCCCGATCCCTGGCCGAAGAAGCGCCATCACAAGCGGCGCCTCATCCAGCCGGGGTTCGTTGCGCTGCTCGCCTCGAGGATGAAGCCCGGCGCCTGCGTGCATGCCTGCACCGATTGGGAGGAATACGCCCGGCAGATGCTGGAAGTGCTCGCCGCCGAGCCGGCGCTCCGGAACACGGCTTCCGCTTACGCCGGCCGGCCGGAGGCTCGACCGGAAACCAAGTTCGAGCGCCGCGGCCTCGCGCTCGGCCACCGCGTCTGGGATCTGGTGTTCAGGAAGTCTTGACCGGCAGGAACAACTGAAGCAGATCGTTGAGGAAGCGCTGCCCCAAGTCCGTCGGCCGGATGCGCTCGTGGTCCCGCACGATGAGTCCGCGCGTCTCGGCTTCGCGCAGCGGCTTTTCTGCGACGGCGATCTGCAGACCGGTGCGTTCCACGAATGAAGCGACCGGAAAGCCGCCGGTCAGCCGCAGCGCGTTCATCATGAATTCGAACACCAGGTCGTCGCGCCCGATCTCGTGGGTTTCCTGCGCCGGGCGGCCTTCGGCGACCCGCTGGAGGTATTCCCTGGGCTGCTTCCAGCGCGCGGTCCGCGTGATGCGATCCGGAAAGCTCACTTTTCCGTGGGCGCCCGCGCCGATGCCGAGGTAATCGCCGAATCGCCAGTAGTTGAGATTGTGGCGGCATTCGCGTCCGGGCTTCGCCCAGGCCGAAGTCTCGTAGTGCGCGTACCCGCGCGCGGCGAGCGCGGCGCCGATGGCGTCCTGCATCGCCGCCGCCGCGTCCTCCTCCGGCAGCGCAGGCGGGTGCCGGTAGAAAAGCGTGTTCGGCTCGAGGGTAAGATGGTAGAAGGACAAATGCGTCGTGCCGGCCTCGAGCGCCGCTTCGGCGTCGGCGCGCGCCTCGGCGAGCGTCTGCTGAGGGAGCGCGACCATGAGATCGAGATTGATGTTGTCGAAGGAGTCGCTGGCGATCTCGATCGCGCGCCGCGCTTCGCGATCGTCGTGGATGCGGCCGAGCGCCTCGAGGTGTTTCGGGTTGAAGCTCTGGATGCCGATCGAGAGCCGGTTCACGCCGGCCTCCCGGTAGCCGCGGAATTTTTCCGCCTCGAAGGTGCCGGGATTCGCCTCCAGGGTGATCTCGCAATCGCCCGCGAGCTGCAGCCGCGCGCGGAACGCCGAGATCAGGGTCTCGATCGCGGCTGCCGAAAACAGGCTCGGCGTGCCGCCCCCGAAGAAGATACTGTGGACGCGCCGTCCCCAGACGTCGGGAAGCGCGAACTCGAGATCGGTGACCAGCGCTTCGACGTAGGCCCGCTCCGGAACATCGCCCCTCGCCTGGTGGGAATTGAAATCGCAGTACGGACACTTCTTCACGCACCAAGGGATGTGCACGTAGAGCGCCAGGGGCGGAAGCTGCGCGAGATGCACCCCGGAAGGAGACGGCGCGACGGCGACACTCACGGTCAGACACCCTCTCTCAACTTCGCCAGCAGCCGCCGCAGCGCCTTGCCGCGGTGGCTGAGGAGATTTTTCTGCTCCGGATCGAGCTCGGCGGCCGTCTTGCCGAAGTCTCGCAGAAAAAAATAAGGATCGTAGCCGAATCCGTTCGCGCCGCGGGGCTGCGCGACGATCTCACCCGCCCAGCTTCCTTCGGCGATGACCGGTTCGGGATCCTCCGCGTGGCGCAGGAGAACGATCACGCAGTAGTAGTGAGCGCGGCGGTCGTCCTTGTCGGCGAGCAGCTGCACCAGCTTTTCGTTGTTGCGCGCGTCCGACCTCGGCTCGCCGGCGAATCGCGCCGAGTGCACGCCGGGCTCTCCGCCGAGCGCGCCCACGCAAATGCCCGAATCGTCCGCGAGGGCAGGGAGCTTGGTGCGGCGGCTCGCGTGGCGTGCCTTGGCGAGCGCGTTTTCGACGAAGCTGCCGTGGGGTTCCTCCGCATCGGCCACCCCGAGGCCGGACTGCGGGACGATCTCCATCCCGAGCACTGCGAGCAGCGCTTCGAACTCACGGAGTTTCCCGGGATTCGAGGAGGCGAGCACGAGCTTCTTCATGCTCGACATTTTACGGGAGAGCGTCGGCTTGACTGCGAACGGCTCTCCGAGCGGGAAATCCCGCGCCCTTGCGGGCGCGGCGCTCGCACCTGTACCGTCAGTGTGGAAACGAGGCTGCGGAAAAACGCTCAGTGGTAACGCCCGACCCGGGCAGGCCCGTGCCGGGCGCGCCCAGGGTGCCGTAGGTGCCGGGCTGGTCGGTGAGCTTGGAACCGTTCATCCACGTCCATTGGCCGGCGGCGATGTTGTATTTCCATAGGTCGCCAAAGAGCGTCCCGCCGCTGTTCCCGCCGAAAAGCCACAGATTGCCGATCGAATCGGTCCAGCTGATCGCATTCCCCCGAGCGCCGGGAACGTTCGCCGCGGCGGCCACGCCCAAGGTGCCGTAGGTCCCAACTTGTCCGCCCACATTGGATCCGCTCACCCAGGTCCATTGGCCGGAGGCGATATTGAATTTCCACAGATCGTTCAGACCGTTGGTTGTATTGCCACCGATGGAATCCTTACCGCTGCCCCCGAAGAGCCACAGATTGCCGTTGGCGGCTTCGAACCAGCCCGTTGCTGATTCCCGCGCTCCAGGCACGTTGGCGGCAGCGGCCGTCCCCTGTATGCCGTAGGTACCGCTTTGCCCTGGCGTATTGGCCCCACTTACCCAAGTCCACTGGCCCGCGACGATGTTGAATTTCCACAGATCGTTGAGCGGCCCGATATTGCTGGTCGCATCCGAACCGTAGCCCCCGAAGAGCCACAGATTGCCGCCGGTGTCGGTCCAGCTGACGGCGCGCTCGCGACCGCCGGGAACATTGCTCGCGGCGGCCACGCCTTTTGCTCCGTAGTTCGCTACGACACTGAGATTGTCACTGAAATTGGACCCGCTCATCCAGGTCCACTGGCCCGTGCTGACCGTGAACTTCCAAAGATCGTTCAAGTCACCGGGAACAATGGTCGAAGCGAGGCCCAGGCCACCGAACAGCCAGAGATTGCCATTAGCGTCGATCCAGCTCGCGGCACCCTCGCGCGCCCCGGGTACATTGGCGGCAGCGGGCGTGCCTTTGGTGCCGTAGACGCCGGTCTGATTCTGGGTGTTGGCGCCGCTTACCCAGGTCCATTGACCGATGCCGATGTTGTATTTCCACAGGTCGTTGAGTCGCCCAAGCGAAATGGTTGGCGGGATCGAATCGTAACCGAAGCCCCCGAAGAGCCACAGATTGCCGCCGGTGTCGGTCCAGCTGACCGCGCCGTCTCGCGATCCGGGAACGTTGCCCGGAGCGGCCGTGCCTTTGGTGCCGTAGACGCCGAGCTGGTTGGGCGTGCTGGACCCGTTCATCCAGGTCCATTGGCCGTTCACGCAGCTGACCTCGACGTTGGTAACATTGCCGAACGCCGACCCGGAGCCATTGGCAGTGACAAGGCAGGTCTGGCCTGCCGGCTGAGTGAAGACCGTGACGAGGTAGCTGCTGGAGGTGGTAAGGGCCGTGGCAAAGGTAAAGGGGCCGATGGCGCCGACCGACAGGTTATCGCCGCCGTTGTTCTGCAGCACCACGGTGCCGACCAGGCCCGTGATCGTCCCGCCGATAGTGTTCCTGCAAACGACCTGGACATTGGTGACGTTGCCGTTGTTGGCCGTTCCGCCGCCGTTGGTCACAGTACATTGTTGCGGCGGGCTGGCGGAGCTCAGGACGGTGACGCTGTACGTGCCCCCGGTGTCGATGGCCGTGGCAAAGGTAAAGGGGCCGCTGGCATTGAGCGTTTTGTTATCGCCGCCGTTGTCCTGCAGCACCAGGGTGCCGACCAGGCCGGAGACGTTGCCGCCGATGGTGTTCCTGCAAACGACCTGGACATTGGTGACATTGCCGCTGATCGTCCCGCTGCCGTTCGCGACGGTGCAGACCTGCGCCGGTGAGGAAGGCTGGGTTTGAACTGCAACCGAGTAGGGAAAACCGCTGAACCAGGCGGTGGAGAAGGTAAAGCCGACGTTACCGTTGACCGTGAGATTGTCGCCGCCGTTGTTCGTCAGGACGAGGCCGGTGCCGACCATGCCGGAGACCGTGCCGCTGACGGTGTAGGTCGTGGGCCCGCCGGGAGGGATCGGACCGGGCGGGTTCGAGCTTCCTCCGCCGCCGCCACCCCCGCAGGCCGAAACCAGAAGAGCGAATAGGAGAGCAAGAGTGCGCGCAACACTAGGGGCTGAGCGACGGTGCATGGACGATCCTCCCGAGACGTTCGTTCTATGGCGATGCCGCCTGTTGCTTCGTCCGAAGTCTAGCATCGCGTCGAGCGCGGGCCGGCCTGGCGAGGGCCGGATTGTGCAGTAATCCGCTTTTGCCGTCGCGACCCGAGGCCTCAGGCAACTCCCAGCGCCGCTTTCTGCCTGGCGATGAGCTCCACGATCCCCTGCATCGCCAGCGCGAGCAGCGCATCCATCTGCGCGGCGGAGAAGGGCGCGCCTTCGGCCGTTCCCTGGACCTCGACGAAACCGCCCGAGCCTGTCATCACCACGTTCATGTCCGTTCCGCATTCCGAATCCTCGGCGTAATCCAGATCGAGGACGGGCACGCCCTCGAAGAGGCCGACCGACGCGGCGGCGACGAAATCGCGGATGGGCGACGCGGAGAGAGCTCCGCGCTGCAGCAGCGTCCCGACCGCATCGTGCAAGGCGACGAAAGCTCCGGTGACGCTCGCGGTGCGCGTCCCCCCGTCCGCCTGGATCACGTCGCAGTCGAGCTTCACGGTGCGCTCGCCGAGCTTCTCGAGGTCGGTGACCGCGCGCAGGGACCGGCCGATCAGGCGCTGAATTTCCTGCGTGCGCCCGGATTGCTTCCCGCGCGCCGCTTCGCGGTCGGTACGCGTGTGCGTCGCGCGCGGCAGCATGCCGTACTCCGCGGTCACCCAGCCCTGGCCGCCGCCCCGGAGAAATCCCGGCACGCCCTCCTCGACGCTCGCGGTGCAGATCACGCGGGTGTCGCCGAACGCGACCAGCACCGAGCCCTCCGCGTGCCGCGTGTAATGGCGCTCGATGGCGATGGGACGCAGCTCGTCGGGCTCGCGCCTTGAGGGCCTCATGAGCGTTTTTGCGGCGTGTGCTTGCGGATCGCGGCGCGAATCTCCTCGATGGCCCGCTCGATCTCCGCGTCGGTCAGGTCGCTGTGGTCCGCCTTGCTGAAATCCTCGAGCTGTGTGGTCACGCCGTCCCGCTTGAGCGTCCGGGTCGAGACTTCGCCGGCGATTGCGCCCGGATGCGTTTCCGCCCAGGTCATCGCCACGACCGAAATGTTGTCGGAATCCGCCCCGGCGCGCAGCTCCGCCAGATCCAGCAGCGCGGGAATCGCCGTCATGAGGTCGCTCTTCAGCAGCGCCCCGGTGATGAGCTTCCCCGTGAGCGGACCCCACAAACCGTCGGTGCACAGGATCAAGGTGTCGTCTTCGCGCAACAAGGTGGCCTTCGACAGCTCCACCTGCGGGAGCGCGGTCGCCCCGATGCAGTTGAAGATCTTGTTGCGATCCGGATGAGCCGCGACGGCCTCTTCGCGAATGCGGCCCTGGTCGACGAGCATCTGCACCCGGGAATGATCCCGCGTCTGCGCCTGGATGCGGCCCTGCCGGATGTGATAGAGCCGCGAATCGCCGGCGTGCGCCCAGTAGGCCGTCGAATCCTGCACGACGCAGGCCACGCAGGTGGTCCGCGGCGACTCGATCAGGTTGCGCGCCTTGGCGTACTCGCCGAGCGCGAAGTGCGCGTCGGTGATGCTCTTTTGCAAGAAGCCGGACGGGTCGGCGAGCTTGGGCTTCGCTTCGCGCTGAAACGCCTCGGTGAGGAGCTGCGCCGCGATCTGAGAGGCCACCTCCCCGTGCAGATGTCCGCCCATGCCGTCGGCGACCACCATGAGCAATGAGTCGCGGCTGTAGGCGTAGCTGGTGCGATCCTGGTTCGCCTCGCGGCCTCCCTTGCGGCTTTCCTGAAAGATCGAGAATCTCATCGCCCGGACCGCTTCATCCATGCGCTGCGGAGGCCTTCGAGGAGAGAGCTCTTGCGGTGCACTTCGGGGTCCTTTTCTCGCAGCAGCACCTTCTGCAGCGCGAACACGCTCTGCGGGCGCTTCAGGTGATCGAGCTCCAGGCACCAGTCGATCGTTTCGAGCAGCTGCCGGGAATACTTGCCGTCCCACACTTTCGCCGCGGAGACGTAGCGGTCCTTTTCGGCGCGGTCGTCGGCCGCCTGGGGCGCGGCGCTCGCGAGGCAGGCGAAAATGCTCGCGCCGACGGCGTAGCAATCGCTCCAGGGCCCGAGCAGGTCGCGGTCCTTGTACTGCTCGGGCGGCGCGAAGCCGGGCGTATACATAGGGTTCAGGCGCGGTCCCTCCTGGGCGAGAGTCTGGCGGGCGGCGCCGAAGTCGATCAGCACGGGCGTGCTGTCGTTGCGGATATAGATGTTGGCGGGCTTGATGTCCAGATGAAGGAGCTTGTTCGAGTGCACCTCCCGCAGCCCGTTCAACAGCAGCGTGAACACGTGGCGGATGAATCTTTCCTTGATCGATCCGCGGCGCGCGTGGATGTGTTCCTGCAGCGTGCGCCCGCGCTCGTAGCGCATCACCATGTATACGGTCTCGTTGGCGCGAAAGAAATTCAACACCCTCACCACGTTCGGATGCGAGAGTCGCGCGAGCGAGCGGCCTTCCTCGAAGAAACACCGCATTCCGTAGCGAAACGTCGCCAGGTTGTCCTCGGCGATCGAGGGCAGCGCGTCGCCCTCTTTTCGCAGCGCGAGCTGGCTCGGGAGGTATTCCTTGATCGCGACCGGCTGGTCGTTTTCGTCGTAGGCGAGATAGACGATGGAAAAACCCCCGCA
>WNGM01006174.1_pt1 | contig 14777 bp, 11 predicted proteins | sample 5400571 | NCBI WGS metagenome assembly WNGM01 (sample SAMN13153378, study PRJNA577476) | soil metagenome | isolation source: 100 cm soil or saprolite under Garry oak tree replicate 2 | place: USA:California | collected 2016-06-15
CATATCTGCCAGACGTTCGGGACCAACACGATGCCCCAAACCTCCCTGGCTCAAAGAGAAATTTTGGCAATACGTGCATCGAGCCTGACAATAGCCAAAGAAGATTGTACCAGCTCCTCGCGTACCGCTGATAGGAGGTTCCTCTCGACGATGGACATTCCACGATGCGACAATGGCCTCTGTACCAGACCTGCAGACGCCCGTTTTTCCGGCAATGCGGTTACAACGGCAATTCTGCGGGCAAATGGTGCAACTGCGTAAAATCTCCCAGGCAGCAGCAGCTCGTTCTGCCAACTCGCCTGTCTCATAGAGATTGAGGTAGCTAGGATAAAGCATGAATATATTTTACTCCGAGAATGTTAATAGGCGCCTGGGTGTTTCAATGAACATCACATCCAGTTCTTGCTGTGAAACGCCAGCGTGACGTAAACGCGGTACAATATTGCTGAGCAGATGATCCCAGCCCCAGCCACCATAGTGACGAAACTGTATAAGAGTGCAAATATCGTGCGCTAGCATTATCTGAGAACCATACCCTTTTTCCAATAGCCGCAAAACGCAATCAATACGATCAGTATCTCGAGGCTCGTGTTCGAAACTACGATCGTAATACGTTTCCGAGCCGAACGTGTCGAATGAGAGCACTGCTCCTCGCTCTGCAATTTGTGCATGCCACTCTGGTTCGATAAGCTCATCGCAGTGGCTGATGGCAACTTGAGTAAGATCGGCACCCTCTTCTTCCAAGATATCCAGAATGTGCAAGTGTTCATGACCCCAAATAAGTGGATGTACATTGATACTCGCACCTGTCTGACGTTGTACTTGTGCAGCAGCACGTAGTTGACGTTCCTCAAATGGGTAAATGGGAGAACTGGTACCCAGTTCTCCCATCAAACCCGCATGTATTGTAGTATCGTACATTCCCTCAGTCAGCCAACGAAGTAGATCATCTGAGATTTGCTCTATGCTACGCTCGTGTAACGCCACTTGTATGAGTGGTTGACGGTAGTATCCACAACCTGCTACGACATGTATACCTGTACGCTGAGCAATCTCGAGTAGTCCCTGCGGATCAGGTTTGATGCCTACAGTGGTCATATCGATAAGCCCTTGCCCGCCCGCCTCCTTATAATACATGAGTTCGCGAATGCACAACTCAGGATCGTCGATGAGTAAATTAGGCCTGGAATCATAGGGATTTCGCATCAACTCACCGCGGTTCTCCAGGGTCGGTTCCTGGTCGATGAGATATGCCCGTTCATTGGGAGGGTTGTCACACAATCCACGCAGGTCGATGAGTAAATGCTCATGACCTAATGTGATTCCAAGCTCTTCTGGGGCAATATCTCCTAGAACTGTTCTGATGTGCATAGCGAGAGCTCTAGAATGTTATTCTTCTGGCGTTGGCCACTTATAGCCGCGTTGCGATGGTTTAGGGCCTGTTGAACGTGGTTTGGGTGTACTTTGTCTCACTCTGGCTTTGGTAGTTTTTCTTTCTCGCGTCGAATCACTGGCAGTGTGAGCACGAGGTTTTGGTTTTCTCTTTGTAGAAGCGGCATTTGGAAGGTCCGCAGGATGTTTTGTAGTAGCTTCCTGGATATGTGATGACTCAACCTGCTTAAACAACTCACCTGACTCTTGTGCAATCTCGGTCCAGAATTCGGCGTCTCTGTGCTGTTCGTCAGGTGTACCTTTCAAAACCCGGCCATCAGGTAAGCGTGTGACATTATGTTCGTCTAGTCGCTGCGGAGCATATTTGTCAACTTTGGTTTGATGTGTGTGAGGTTGAGCAGAGTTGCTTTTGTCAAAATGCTCGTAGTCGCCTTCGAATAACTCCTGTTCTGCCTCATAACGCGTATATTCATGAGACTTATTTGAAAAATTATTCTGCCGCCTTTCCGGACGACTCTGCCAGCGTGGATTGTGTGTATCGGGTCCTGAAGCATTACGAGAAGACCGCTTATCGCGATCATAACTGCGAGGCTGTCTCGTGTCGCGATCATAGCCTCGAGCTTGTCTTTGGTCACGGTCAAAATTGCGAGGCGATGATGTGTTGCGATCAAATTCGCGCTGTTGGGGGCCCCTGTATTGATCTCGACCTTGATATTGCGTACGTGAATTAGGACGCTGAGGATTCCCACTATTACCTGGACGATAGTCATCTTGATAGGGTTGTTTCGAGTAGCCACGGTGCTCGTACTGGTTGTAATGTTGATTTTCAAATGTGCGCATGCTTGATTCGAAGGTGCGAGGCCGAGACCCATTGTTACTTCGAGGAGAACGCTCACCAGATCGATAGTTATCTTGTCGATTTCCATAAGGTTTGCGGCTATTGCTACTAGTCTGGGCGGAGTACCGATTGGTAGGTTGGTTAGGTCGCCTGTTATCACGAGGCGGATGACTGTTACTATCACTACGTGTGCGGTAATCAGCGTGATTTTGGCGTGCTCCGTTTTCCCATGCGCGATCTACCATGTCGCGATTGAGACGAGGTCGTGCAGAGCGTGAAGGCCGCTCCTCTTCAAATCTGCGTGAGGATGAACCGCGAGAATCCGATTGTGGGTCTTCTCGCCGTTGATTATTGAAATCTCTGGTCATGTGTCCTTTCCAAATTGGCCTTAGTGGAGGTTACTTTTTACGAGGTGGACGGATTGTCAAGATTCATTATGTGTTTCCCGCCGGGCATTCCGCACTCGCACCTGATTTTTGACGCGCTAATTATTCCGATTATCCGTCCGAAGGAATGTATGTAGTTAGCGCCTTGCATGTAGTATACCACATTGCGTCTGGAGTAGCGATAGTGAGTTCCTGTTCAAGGCGTGAGTGTTGGTATAGGTACAGGTCCCTCAGCGAGTGATACAACAGTGTAACTTAACTCCTGACTACCAAACATAGCAAGCGCCTTTTGCCCTATCTCGTCGGGAAGCAAAGGTCTTAAGGTAACACTATAGTACGCTCCCTTTTCAAGAAATACAGCTTGTTCTTGTCCGTGGAGAAGCGTTTTAATTTGTTGAAGTTGCTGAGCTTTCAGCAATAATGCAGTGTGAGGCACAGTGTAGGTTAGACAACCTGTATCCGCATTGGGGCCAGTCAAATCAGGTGGTATCAAGCCACACTCAAAGGTGGATAGTTGGAACAATGTGAAATCTTGAAAAGACCAATAGGGAATAGATTGACTGAGATCGGGGGAAAATGTTTGATGAACGAGTAGAACCATCTGTTGACTCGTGTACGAATGCGTAGGTCCAACCAGCGCCACTGTAATGCTAGTAAGAGCATTTCCCAGGCGTTGGTATTCGCTTCTATCCTGCGCACTTTCTTGCCTATTGCCAAAGGGTCCATAGAGATATGTGTATTCTTTGTCGTTGAGCATCAATTGTAACACTGTTGCATTCTGATCTGGAATGTCATAAAATTGCTGCTTGTTTAACTTGAGCAGGCCGTACATATCCAGCAGTTTATGCAGCAATTGTTGCAGAACTACTGCCTGAAGCCTTCCCTGTTGCATTTGCAATCCTGGCCCGAGGATAAAGGTTCCGTCACCGTATATGCTTATTTCTGGACTCATCTCAAATGTACCCAGTTTGCCGCCTCCATAAAATGTACGAATGAGAACATCTTGTGGCCTCGTGTTGTATGTAATGGTGCTGCCGCTGCTGGTTGAAAGTGTTTGTTTGGCATTGTTTATTGAAGGAGTGTTAGCACTACTATCGCATGCAGTAAAAAGAATGATGATTATGCTGAATATAATGGGCTGAAACAAGGTGAAAAGGCGTAATCTATTGCTTATACATAGAGAGTCGATCCCTGTTGAAATTACATGGCACGCTAGCGAGATCTGTTTCCTTATTCTAAAAATCGGATTCATAAAACGCCTCTACCCTTGTAACGAACTTCAAAACATATCCTGATCGGAAATTACTCGATCATCGAACGACGTATCTCAATTATCTGGTCGCGCAATTGGGCAGCTTTCTCGAACTCTAACTGCTTAGCAGCAGCACGCATCTGAGATTCCAGGTCCTTAATTAAACGCAGCGCTCCATCTTTTGGAATGCCGGCCAGAGCTACAGCGATAGATTTAGCATCAAGAGTTTCGGCGTTTGCTCCACTCATGGCTTTAATACGCTCTGAAAGTGTCTTCACATCCTTCTTGATGCCACGAGGTGTAATATTATGCGCTTCGTTAAAAGAGGTTTGCAACTTACGTCGACGGTTGGTCTCATCAATAGCACGTTGCATTGACTTCGTGACTGTATCGGCGTACATGATTACACTACCCTCTATATGTCGCGCAGCACGTCCAATTGTTTGGATGAGAGAACCTGCTGAACGTAAGAAGCCTTCTTTATCTGCATCGAGTATTGAAACGAGAGATACTTCTGGAAGATCGAGTCCCTCGCGCAGCAGGTTAATACCAACAACGACATCATAGACACCCAGACGTAAATCGCGCAGGATCTCTACTCGCTCGATTGTATCAATCTCTGAGTGCAGATAATGAACCTTGATACTGAGTTCTTGCATATAGTCAGCCAGGTCTTCGGCCATCTTCTTGGTCAGGGTTGTGACTAGCACACGCTGCCCTTTATCAACACGTTTATGGATCTCTGAGAGGAGATCATCAATCTGTCCTTTAGTAGGTCGTACACTGATTTGTGGATCAAGCAAGCCTGTTGGACGAATAACCTGCTCGATGACAGCCTGACTATGCTCATATTCGTAAGGGCCGGGTGTGGCGGAAACAAAAAGCGCTTGTTTAATTTCTCGTTCGAACTCTGTGAATGTGAGTGGTCGGTTATCGAGCGCAGACGGAAGGCGAAAGCCATAATCAACAAGTACTTGCTTACGCGAACGATCACCTGCAAACATTCCTCGTACCTGCGGTAGTGCAACATGCGATTCATCCACAACCAGTAGAAAATCCTCTGGGAGATAATCCATCAGTGTCCAAGGTTGCTCTCCTTCTCCACGCCCGGCTAAATGGCGCGAGTAGTTCTCGACACCTGAGCAGAATCCGGTTTCGCGCAACATTTCGATGTCAAAATTAGTCCGCTGTTGCAAGCGTGCTGCTTCAAGTAGCTTGCCCTCATCCTCCAATACCTGCAAACGCACTTGCAGTTCGTCTTCTATGAGTTCGATGGCATGATTCAAACGTTGTTGTGTTGTAACCCAGTGTTTGGCCGGGTAGATATCAAGGCGCTGCCGTTTCCCAAGCACTTCACCTGTGAGTGGGTCAATCTCGGTCATTCGCTCGATCTCGTCTCCGAAAAACTCAATGCGTACAGCTACATCCTCATAAGCGGGGAACAGCTCTAGCACATCACCGCGAACGCGGAATCGTCCGCGTATAAAGTTAGTGTCGTTGCGCTCATACTGGATTTCTGTTAGATGACGCAGAATCCTGTCTCTACGTCGCTCTTCTCCTACTTTCAGGGTTAGTACCACCTCACCATATTCATCTGGACTTCCCAGACCATAGATGCATGATACGGATGCAACGATAAGCACGTCGCGCCGTTCAAACAAACTACGTGTCGCGGAGAGACGCAGTTTCTCTATCTCTTCATTGAGCATACTCTCTTTTTCGACATACGTATCTGTGCGTGGAATGTAGGCCTCTGGTTGATAATAGTCATAATAAGAGACGAAGTACTCGACAGCATTGTTTGGAAGTACCTGTTCTACGACTTTGGCAACAGTATATGTTTTACCGCTGCCTGTCACTCCCAGTAGCGTTTGGTATTTAAAATCTTTTTTGATACCCTCAACCAGTTGATCAATGGCATCTGGCTGGTCTCCTGTAGGCTGAAATGGTGCTTCTACCTTAAATTCTGGCATGATGTAAGTTTCCTTGTTGATAAGTAGAATATTCTTTCCAATGGCTTTCTTATTATATCACGTTTATGATCTAGCCAGGTTTTTTACATGGTTCTGTTTTGAATATAGGCTGAAATGACGTAAAATTTTAACCATAGTATGGGGTAAATACTTAAAGTACTAATGGTGAAAAGTGATATAGAAGATAACCTGAGGAGCATACGTTGGACATGATCACAAACGAGAAACAAAACCAACTATTCGATTTTGATCTATTAGCACCCTCAACACAAGCAGAAATTCGCCAGGCCCAGCACGAAGCAATTAAGATGAATGCACCAGAAGTGTATCCAGAGCACCTTTTTCTTGGAGTGCTTACACAAGCTGATGTTGAAGTAGCTAAAGTACTGAGGGGTTTAGGGTTGGATATAGAGGAGATTCAAGCGCAAGTGGCAGAAATCTTTGGTATACCCGATTATGCAGGCACAACGGATAATCTCCATTTTTCCAGAGAATCACTTGTCTGCTTTGAATGGGCTTTATCATTTGCGTCACAAATGAACTCTTCATTGATATTTCCAAAGCACCTGTTATTGAGTGCTTTACGTCACCCGCGCATCCAGCCTTTACTTGTTCTTTTATTATCCACTCAGGACGCGTTGCCTGCATCTTTGATGGAGGTGGAAGGTCCTGCTTATACAAGTTACATAGACCAACTTATACATTCTCGAGTGCGAGAACAAAGCATTACAAAATTCAATAAAAACTCCCTGAGGCGAGTTTTAAGGGGGTTTGAACGTCCTAACATTTCTTTTGCGGATATCCAGGGATTGGATGGGGCTAAGGACAATTTACGAGAAGTGGTTGATTTTCTAAGGAAGCCACAAAATTTTCAACGTTCGATGAGAGCATATTTGTATGGAGTGCTTATTGTTGGTCATCCTTGTACAGATAGAACCCTACTTGTACATGCTACAGCGGGTGAGGCAGTTGTGCCTCTCGTCTATCTATCTATGTCGACACTTGTTGGGTTGCTTAACGATCTTGACTCAGATATTTTGTCCTTAGAAGATCTTGATTTTCCTATGGATGAGTATAACTTGCTTAAGAATAGTGAGCCTTCCAAAAGAGGTCAAAATATGATAGAGCATATTTTTAGCCAAGCCAAAAAGTCATCTCCTTGTATTCTCTTTATTGACAATCTCGATGCCGTGGAGCGACTCTCTACAAATCAAGAACGTGCACAATGGTTGAAACAATTAGTGGTAGAGATAGATGGGCTTGACTACCATCCGGCGATGGTCGTTATTGCTACAACCAGTCATACTGATGGCCTTGGCCCGGCACTTTTGCATCCTGGTCGTTTTGATCGCAAGATAGAGATAGGTAGTAGTTTTATGGCACGTCCTGCTGCACAAGTTAAATTGTGCCTTTCATGCCAGTACGAGGTTCTGGCCCACTGGAAATATTGTGTCTATTGTGGTGCTAGACTGGCGCATTTCTGTCCAAATTGTGGTACCCCATTTCTTCAGATTGAAGAGGCCAGATTCTGCTTTGAATGCGGCACTCCATGGGGTAGCACCCAATACATGTAGCCTCTCTTGCTTCTCATTAATAGCCATTCGCATTACTTATGCTAAAATGGATGAATAATGAAGTATTGTTGTATGGTTCCCTCGAAAGGAGACTTATCACCCTATGACACAGGTTCTCCCTCGTTATTGTCCGCGATGCGGAGCACCTATAGTCACAAGTTCGGGTACTTGCGCCACATGTGGTTTAGCTTTGGAATCTCTACGCTCTGGTATACATTCATTACCTAAAAAAGGTGAGCAGGATTCTCCTTATCCATATACTCAAAATAGGAGAAAAATGGGTAGAAGAGAGCTTATGCTACTGTTAGTGGTCTTGCTTTTTACGCTTGGGGCTGCTGTGTATGCCTTTGCTGGTTTCCTAGGAGTAGCGCTGCCAGGATTTGTTATCACACAGCCATCTATTACAACCACGGCAATCAATTTATCCGTTCCATATGCTGGTGTTGATATAGCTATCCTAAATGTTCAACAGTCGCAAAGTTTTCTCAATGATCCCAATACTAGCTCGAATGGAATGGTACGTTTGAACCTTCAGGAACGCAATCCAACAAGCATCAACGTGGTTTGGAGCTATGCTACTATTGCTCGTTTGATGGTGCCGGGTAAGTCTCTTGTTAGCCCAACTAATGTAAACTCAGTAGTAAGAGTCCCTCCAAGAGCATCTCAAACAAGTGTTGTAGATTTTGCTGTACCTACGAATAATGCTGTAAATCAACTTACATTCGTATTAGGCGCTACAAACGAGGCACAAATGCTTATTCCACTTGTGCGAAATGTGAATGTTAGCAAATATCAACCCAAATCTATCAATTTAAATGGGCAAATGCAATATTTTGGGCTGAATTGGACGCTAACCGGTGCAACTTCGAGCTTGAGTATATCAGGCCAGCAAGCTGTTAAAGGGATGCGTTACGTAACTTTAATGCTGAAAGTTGATAATACCCTTTCGCAAGTTGCAATCCCTGGCTCACCTTATGCGTATATGCGTTTGCGGTATGGCAATACTTCTGCTTTGCCTGAGCATACAACAATTCCAGTAGCTTTTAATGTGGGAGCAAATGGTATTACTGGGACGGTCAGCTTTCAGGTGCCTCAGCATTCAACATCATTTTCATTGGTTCTGAATCCTCAAAAAGGCGATAGCGGTGATCAAGGCTCGACGGATTTTCAGTTGCCATAGTACCTTTTGGCGAATTTGTCGTACATGAGAAGCGATCCTATTTTATAGACATTCTCCTTGCTTGCTGTTACAATACTGCACATTAAAGATGCACGCTATTTGTTATAGTTATCCTCAAAGGAGTATAACTTTGTCATCACCACGCTTTTGTTCGGAATGCGGCAAGCCGCTTGAGGCAGGTCATCGCTTTTGCAAGAATTGCGGCTCCACTACAAGTGTCGAAGCGAATGCACTTACAACATTAACAAGGGATCAAAAGGTTCTGGGTAGTCACCAGGCACAAAGTTCGCAGCCGCAAGTTTCGGTGCCTGTAAATAATACCGGTGCTACAGCATCTACAATCATTACGCCGAATGCAAATACTCCTGGCTTCACGCCGGTTATGCCTAACACGCCTATATCTAGCTCCGAAACACCAGGTGTATCTGGAGCAAGCTATTCCATTGTGCCAACATCAGGTGATCAGTTCTATGCGCAAGCAACCGACGCAGATGTCATACCGCCCCCACCTCCACCTGATTCTTTCATTTCCACGCCACAGGAGGCACCAGCATCACCCTATTACACACCGTCTCCACAGGCCAAAGGGTCTGTGCCTGCATATGCACAAGCCCCCAAACGTTCAAGGGGATGTCTGGTTACCAGCGTAGTACTGCTTCTGGTGTTAGTGGTTGGAGGTGTTGGCGCGTTCTATGTCGTCAGGTTCCGGAATTCGACGGGAAGTAATCAGAACGGGAATACCTCCAGCGGGCAACAGAGCACACCGAGTACTAGTGGCAATACTCCAACAAGTGTTACCACGCCTGGTAGTAATGGTAATACGCCAAACATAGGTGGACCTGCTATGGTGCCCTTAAACTTGAAGTTTACTTATTCGAGTGTTGATATCACTCTCGTCTCTGTTCAGCAGGCAAGAAGTTTTGCCGATGACTCAAGTACCCCACAAGGTGGAGTGCGTGTTGCAACGATGGAATCTAACTCAACCACGAATAATGGAAGATATTCGTATGGTGATGTTATCAGGTTAATCATGCCTGATGGTTCAGTCATTGCCCCAAGTAACGAAAAGAGTTTTGAAGGCCCTGCTGCAGGTATATCTAGAGATAACTGGATAGATTTTGCAGTGACCAATCAAAATATTGACCTGAGTAAGCTTATACTCCGCTTTGGTTCGGCTACTGAGAATCAGATGAATATTCCACTTGTAGCTGGTGCTGACTTGAGTAAATATCAGTCCAAGACTGTTACGCCGAATTCAACTTTCCAGTATGCGGGAATGAATTGGACTCTGGCTTCAGCCAGTGAAAGCTTGAGTGCGAATGGCCAACAAGCAGCGACAGGAATGGTCTATGTTGCGGTTACGCTAAAAGCTGTTAACTCATCGGCAAACAATTTTTCTGCGTATCCTGGTGATTTTATGCGCCTTCAATCTGGTGACAGTAAAAGTCCACCCTCAGACTTCACATTTCCTACTTCGGTTGCATCTCAAAGTAATGGGACTGGAATGGTTACCTTTGCGATTCCACAGGGAGGTACCTCGTTTACGCTGTTAATGCTGGCACAACAATCAAGTCCACCAATTAATGCAAATTCAGTGACTTTTCAGATACAGTAAAAAGTAAGAGGAGGGACAATTACTCCAATAAAAAGCTTCCAGATAGTTCACGACGAAGGTTTTCTTTTTCCTTTTCGTCAAAGGTTGGAGGATTTGTAATGGGACCAGACCAAACAGCTACTTGCCCCATTTCTCGGGTAGCTGCTGCCGAAAATTCATCAAGCATAGCTTCCTCAAGGTATGATGACATTGTGGGGGTTACATAGGTTGGTAGATCTTCCTGTACTTCTTCGACTGAGGAATCTAATGCTGGTACTGGAGTTTCAGACGTTGAGGATGCCAAAGACTCACTCAGGATTTCGGTTGTTTCTTGAAGAGAAAGATCAGCGCCTGGTGTAACTATGCTATTGGGAGAATCACTTACAGGTACATCAACCAGCGGAAAACGTTTGCCAAGGATATCAACAAAAATACCACGTCCTTCACGTAGCTCGGCAAGCTGGCGGTGTAGCTCATCATTCTCCGATTGTAAATCTTCCGATAGTTGTTTTTGTTTTAGCACTTCTTGCATGATAAGCTCGAAATTGCTGCCACTCGTTTTCATATACTCTCCTTTAGAGTAGAGCATCATTCACAATTCTCCACCAATCATTCCATACCACAAAGCACACTTGTGCGCACTCTTAAGTAGATGAACGTAGATTCTCCCTATCTTTGTATAAAAACGTGCCAAATTGTCTAAAGTAACTATGGATATGTTTGTCAATTGCATGTGTAGCACTTAAAATAATCTTTTCCCCGTTATTCTAGTATTATCTGTATTGTGATGGGTATTTGTTCCTAAAAAGGGTGGTGGGAAAAAAATATACTGCCTTCGAAGCATTCATTCAGTCATGTGGTAGGAAGCCATCAAAGTTTTTATATGGCTTTTACAGGTGATACAATACAATTGATCACACCACTGTGATCAATCCTGGCGCTTGTCGAAAAGTGAGAAAGGGAACAAACCAATGAATGATCGCATTCGTGAAATTTTAAGCTGGTATGCCAGCGAGAACCCTGGAATTCGTACCAATCTGGCGCGTATGCTTAACCATGGTCGCCTGGGTGGCACAGGAAAGATGGTGATTTTACCGGTTGATCAGGGTTTTGAGCATGGCCCGGCACGAAGTTTTGCACCGAATCCTGTGGGTTATGATCCGCGCTATCACTTCCAATTGGCTATTGAAGCTGGCTGCAATGCGTATGCCGCGCCGCTTGGCTTTTTGGAAGCAGGCGTCTCCGACTACTGTGGCGAAATTCCCCTTATTTTGAAATGTAATAACCATGACCTTTTAAATGACGAGCGAGATCCTATTTCAGCGGTCACTTCTGGTGTAAGTGATGCTTTGCGCCTGGGTTGTGTGGCTGTAGGTTTCACGATTTATCCAGGATCAGCAGAGCGCACTGAAATGTACCAGCAGTTACGTGAACTCGCTTCAGAAGCGAAGGCGGCTGGCCTGGCTGTAGTTGTCTGGTCTTATCCTCGCGGCAGCAGTATAAGTAAAGAAGGTGAGACTGCCGTTGATGTGGTGACGTATGCAGCTCAGATAGCGGCACAGCTAGGAGCGGATATTATTAAGGTCAAATTGCCCAGTCAGAAGGTCGAATTGGCCGAGGCGCAGAAGGTCTACCAGAAGTACGAGATCCCCGTCTCTACGCTGGCAGATCGTGTGCGTAATGTCATACAGAGCGCCTTTGATGGTCGCCGTATCGTGATTTTCTCCGGTGGTGCTGCCGCTGCGGATGAAAAGTTCTTCGAAGAGGTGCGCGCTATCCGTGATGGCGGTGGTTTTGGCTCGATCATAGGCCGCAATTCGTTCCAGCGCAAAAAGCCGGAAGCTCTCAAGTTCCTTGATACAGTGATAGGTATCTACGAAGGTTCTATTCAGTAAGAAGAGTAAAAGAATGCGTCCCTAGAAATCAACTCCGTAGTTGGGAACCGGGCATCCGAGGGATGTCCCTACATTTCCTGGAGTCAAATCAAGCTGGACAGAGTAGTAGGGACGCGTTCTTTTGCTTTTCTTATTTCACACCTTTTACCTGTTTAATCACCAGGGTACCAAGGGCAAAGTAAGCTATAGTTACAACAAAAAGCGTGATGTATCCGAAATGGTTTGGGAGGCCACGCAAGAGTTGTAAGATAATGCCGCCGATTGTAATGCCAATTACCTGTGGAAGTATGCCCATAGCTGACCATATGCCATGAAACTTGCCAGCTTCATTGGTTGGCGGTATGACATCAGCGATCAGCGCCCAGTCAACACTGGTATATGCTCCGTAACCAATTCCGAAGAAAGCTCCAGCAAAGAGAGCGCCATATTGACTTTGAAAGAATATGAAAAGGACGCAAACAATAGTCATCATCGCACCTGAGATATAGACCAGCAACTTGCGTCCCTTGCGGTCGGAGATCCAACCAGCAATAAGTGAAGTTGGCAGCGCCGTCAGCATAAGAGCCGGCAGGAAAAGCGCGCCGGAGAAAAACTCGCCGGAGAAGGCACCTCCAAAAATGATGGTTTTTACTCCAGGACCTCCCAATACATCGTCAAAGTAATATTGTAGGAAATAGAATATTCCCCAGATGCCCATCATTACAAGCAATCGTGCAAGTAGTACCCATGAGAGGTCAGGGTATTGTGAGGGCTTAAAGAGAAACTTCTTGAATACTGTGCTCAGGTGAAATGTAGCATGTTCCGAGAGTGGGGTCTCTTTGACAGTAATTACCGTGTAGGCAACTAAAACGATTTGTACAATAGCAATCAGGAAGAAAATCCGTACGATTTCATTATTGTACAAAGGTAATGCATCATTCTTGTTTACGATAATTCCAGCTATGAGCGACCCAAAGATTAATCCAAGTAGAGTAAAAAGACCAAAAAAACTGCTTGTTACGCCCCTTTGGTACTGCGGAACTTTGTCGACAATAATTGCGCTCCAGGGGGAATTGGCAACATTATTGGTGAACTGCAGGAGGAGGAAAAGTATTGTAAAAGTCACCAGGAGTGCGGTAGAAGAGAACCAGGTAGGCGAGAACGCGAATAAGATGAGTACAACGACGTTGAGCGCGGTGCCGATAATCAAAAATGGGCGGCGGCGTCCCATGCGGAATGTTACATAGTCTGAGATAGATCCAACCAGGGGATTGACGACCACAGCTATCAGCGTTCCCCAGATGATGACTAAGGTGAGATTGATATCCTTGTTTGCATTACCAAGATACTTTACCACCATACTGGGAATGACAATGGCTAAAAGAGCTTGCCAGTGAAAATTGTTTGCAATCCAGAAGACGTTAATGTTGATCTGGTCGAAGAGGGAAACGCGCCGCAGTGTCGCGGTACTGGAGGGACTTGCGGCAGCGACCCCGCCGGGATTGTCGGTAACTTTCATGTGCGCTGGCCCTCTCGCAAATGCTAGAAAAAATTATCACAAGCCTGGGATGTAGACTTGTGATAATTATACTGAGGTAGGACAGTTATTACAATGTGTCAAATGACCTATTTTAGCGCACAGGTCAGGATAGAGGAAGTCAAGGTGGGGGGTAAAGAAAACAGGGTGGGGCTTGCCCCACCCCTACAATATTAATCTTCACCCAGGCTTTCGAGCCAACGTTCTGCGTCTATTGCAGCGCGACAGCCGTCACCGGCCGCGGTGACTGCCTGGCGATAGCGATGGTCAGTTACATCTCCGGCGGCAAAAACGCCTGGAATATTGGTCATTGTGTGTTCAACCGGGATTATATACCCAACTTTATCCATATCAAGGATGCCCTTGAAAAGGTCGGTATTAGGCTTATGTCCGATGGCCAGGAAGAAACCCTGTACAGGCAGGATACTTTCCTCATCCGTCTTCACATTGTGAAGCCGCAAACCCGTCAATTCATTTTCACCCAGCACTTCGGTTACTTCTGTATCCCAGATAAAGCTAATCTTTGGGTTTTTAAATGCGCGATCTTGCATGATTTTGCTGGCTCGAAGTGTATCACGGCGGTGAATGACAGTGACATGATTGGCGTAACGCGTCAGAAAGGTTGCCTCTTCCATTGCAGTATCACCTCCACCAATGACAGCTACATCCTTCTTCTTAAAGAAAAAGCCGTCACAGGTGGCGCAGGCGCTTACCCCACGCCCTTGCAAGCGCTGTTCGCTTGGCAATCCTAACCACTTTGCACTAGCACCCGTAGAGATAATAATAGCACGAGCCTCATATTCACCCGAATCGGTTATCACTTTAAACGGGCGCTTACTGAAGTCGACAGAAATTACATCTTCTGGTATCAACTCGGTGCCAAAACGCCGGGCCTGCGCTTCAAATTTCTCCATCATTGGAGGACCCAGGATACCCTCTTCAAAGCCTGGATAGTTCTCAACGTCGCTGGTGAGCATTAATTGACCGCCAACCTGGTACCCTTGAAGCATCAAAACAGAAAGATTGGCTCGCGCGGCATAGATTGCTGCGGTATAGCCAGCTGGCCCAGAGCCAATGATAATTACGTCATGTAATTTTGCCATGATAGGAATATTCCTCACTTCTCCATCAACATGTTTATTCTATCAATGATAACACAATAGAGGTAGGTTTTATG
>WNGM01010563.1_pt1 | contig 14774 bp, 10 predicted proteins | sample 5400571 | NCBI WGS metagenome assembly WNGM01 (sample SAMN13153378, study PRJNA577476) | soil metagenome | isolation source: 100 cm soil or saprolite under Garry oak tree replicate 2 | place: USA:California | collected 2016-06-15
CGGCGATGCCGCCGCCCTCGCGCATCCTCGACCTCGGGTGCGGGACCGGCGCCGCGGGCGCCGCCTGGAGCCTCGCCGCCGGAGGATCCCCGCCGATCGCGGCAATCGACCGGCACGCCTGGGCGATCGAGGAGGCTGCCTGGACGCTCCGCGCGCTCGGGCTCAGGGGGCACGCCCGGCGCGCCGACCTGGAGAGGACGCCGTTCCACGGATCGGGCGAGGCGATCCTCCTATCGTTCGCCGTCAACGAGCTCGCGCCGCTGACGCGGGAGCGCCTCCTCGCCAGGCTCCTCGACGCCGCGCGGCGCGGCGCGCGGGTGCTGGTCGTCGAGCCCCTGGCTCGCCGCCCGATCCCGTGGTGGGGGGAGTGGTCGGCCGCCTTCGCCGGTGCCGGCGGGCGCGACGACGCGTGGCGCTTCCCGGCCACGCTCCCCGACCGCCTCCGTCTGCTCGACCGGGCGGCCGGGATGGACCATCACGAGCTGACCGGCCGCTCGCTCTGGATTGCCTGAAGGGAGCGCCGCGCCGGCCCACGAAGGAAGAAGGTTGTCCGGTTCTGGAGGACGGTCTCCTAGCGCGGCGGCTGGTTCATGATCATCCAGTACAGCCCCAGCTCGGCGACCGCCTTGGTGAATTTGTCGAACTCGACCGGCTTGACGATGTAGGAGTTGACGCCCAGCTTGTAGCACTCGACGACGTCCCGGTCCTCCGCCGAGGAGGTGAGCGCCACGACCGGGATCGTCTTGGTGCGCGGGTCCGCCTTCACCCTGCGCAGCACCTCCAGGCCGTCGACCTTGGGGAGCTTGAGATCGAGCAGAACCACGCGCGGGCGTCCGCTCTTCTTCCCGGCGGCTCCGCCCGGGGGCGGGATCAGGAAGTCGAGCGCCTCCGCCCCATCCTTGACCCACAGCACCTTGTTGGCCAGGTTGTGTTTCTTGAGGGCCCGCAGCGTCAGCTCGGCGTCGTTCTCGCTGTCCTCGACCAGGAGCACCTCGACCTCGTCCGTCTGGCTCATCCGCGCCCTCCCGCCCGCGCACGCGACGCGCGCCACCCTCATCATAGGGACCGCGCGGAGCGCCGGCAACGAAAAAGAACGGGGAGCAGGGACTTGGGATCCCTGCTCCCCGTCGTCTCTCCGATCCGGCCGGCCCGGCATCGCCGGAAGCGGCGGGACGGGCGTTACGGAAGCGTTACTGCTGGGGCGGAGCCTGCTGCCCCTCGGCGGGGGCCTGCTTCTGGGCCGGGGCCTGTCCCTGGGCCGGGGCCTGTCCCTGGGCCGGAGCGGCGGCCTCGGCGGGAGCCGTCTGCTGGGCCGGGGCCTGCGAGGTCTCGGTCGCAGGCTTGGTCGTCTCCTGGGTCGCCTGCCCGCCGCAGCCGACCGCGAACAGAACGATCAGTGCGGAAGCGCAACCGGCGGCGACTCTCTTCACGTTTCTTGCCATCTCGTTCTCACCTCCCTCCGGGTGGATTGGAAGCCCTCAAAACCGGCGCATCGTAGGCGATCGTCGTCTCGGCTGTCAAACGGAACCCCGCTGGAGCGGGCTCAGGACAAGGCGTCTGCGATGTCCCGATCGATCCGCGCGAACGAGCCGATGTACTCCCGCCGCTCCGCCTTGAGGCGCTCGACGATGGCGCGATACTCGTCGATCCGTCCCTGGGCGGCGTACAGCGCCCGCGGGCGCAGCAGCCTCTCCTCGTCCCTCGCGATCCCGGGGACGCGGGAGGCGACGTCGTAGCCGAAGTCCGGATCGCGCTCCCAGAGGATCGAGCCCTCGGCGATCGCCTTGACGACGGCGCTCGAGTGGCGGATGCCGACCTTGAGGCTCCGCGGATCGTCGTCGCCGCCGCCGACCCTCCCGGTGTTCAGGAGGTACACCTCGAGCGGATTGCGGCGGAGGAGCTCCAGGAAACGGTTTCCCTGCAGGGCGTGATCGAGAGGGAAGAACGGGTTGGTGCCCGGGATCCGCAGGAAGCGCCCGGCCTCCTCGGCGCCGCCGGCGCTCGTCCCCCGCGTCTCGCCCAGCATGAAGTAGGCCGCGGCGAGGGGGCCGCTCAGGCGCGCCACCGCCGGAATGACGTTCTCGTTGCGGTTCAGGATCAGGAGCACGTCGGCGCGGGCGATGGTGCGCGCGTCGCCGGCCCCCTCGACGTCCGCCATCCGGAAGACGGCGCGGCCGTTCTGCGTGTAGGCGGTGTCGAAGAAGTCGAGCTCGTCCCCCGTCTGCGAAACGTTCTCGAGGTACGAGGTCGGCCGCAGGACCGCCCGGTAGATCGCCGGCTCGGTCTCCTCGGCGAGGCCGAAGGTCTTGGCGAAGCAGCCGTTCTCGGTGGCGACGACCCGCCCGTCGGGCATCAGCGCCAGGAAGTCGTCCTGCACCGGCCGCGAGTCGTTCTGGCGCGCGAAGGTCGTGGTGGTCTTGCCGGTGCCGGAGAGGCCGATGATCAGGACGACCCGCTCGCGCCCCTCGACCGGGATCACCTTGCAGCCGGCGTGCATCGCCAGCCCGCCGCGGTCGTAGACCAGCCTGTTCCACATCCTGAGACCGCCCTTCTTCGACTCGCCGAAGTAGTCGGAGTTGAAGACGCGCGTGATCCCCCGCTGCAGGTCGACCGCGATCAGGCGATCGTTCGGGAACCCTCGCGCCTCCAGGCCGGGCGTGTCGATGATCGTGAGCTGCGGATCTTCGCCGGCGCCTCCCTCCTCGGCCGGGTAGTAGAGGGTTCGCTGCATGGCGGCGATGTTGGCGTTCGCCGCCTCGACGATCAGGCGGGCGGGGGTGCGCAACGCCGGGTCGTTGCCGATGAAGCCGTCGACCACCACCATGTCGCGCGCGCGGACGTATTGATCCTGAAGCCGCGCCATGCGCTCCCCCTCCGCCCGGCTCATCGTCGGGCCGCTGTGCAGGCCGGGATCGTCGGTGACGACGAAGGTCGAGGACTTGGAGCGCGCGACCACTCGGGTCTGGACGTTGAGGCTGCCGTAGCGCGTGGCGCGGCAGTTCGGCATCCTCGCCGTGAGGTCGCGGAGCTCCCTGGCGGAGGGGCGGAAGAGGACGGACCGCGGCCGCAGCGGCAGGACGGGGACCGTGGGGCCGAGGAAGCCCGCCCGGCCGAGACGTCGGGACGCTTCCGCCCCGCCTGGTGTCCCTTCCAAGTCTCCCCTTTCGCGCGGGGCGCGGCCCGCGACCGCCCCCCGACTCTGTGGATGTGAGGCGACCTTTTTAGCCCTTCCAGACCCCGCCTGTCAAGCCGACCAACGTGGTGCTGAGAGTGTGGCGCACGGGGTCTGGGGTGGCGATGCACCGGGGCGGAAGGCGGAGCAGGTGCCGCACGACCGGGCGGTGTGGATCGCTCCTCGGGTCAGTCAGAAGGCGCGTGTGAGGCTGTGCTGGGTATTCGAGTGAAGGGCCGGTGTGGTCCAGATACGATGGTAGAGGGAGGGCCAGGGCTCGGGTAGTCGCTCGCGATGGAAGAAGAGCCTCCGGGTGAGCACCCGCGTCCAGTCCCAGCGGGTCTCGGTCAGCCGCAGGTGCATCGCCGGGGTGGTGGGATCGGGACGTCGCTCGGAGCGGCGCTTGACAAAATTGCGCCACACCGCGGCTAGAAACAGGCGCTCCATGACCGCGTTCAGCCGCCGCCCAAAGGCGATCGTCTCGCGGCGTTGGTGGGCCAGGGTGTGACGAAGGATTTTATGCAGCAGGTCGACCGGGAACATCGCCGCGTCCCGGACCCTGGCCTCTCCGGAACGGGGCGAGCCCCTGGGACCGCGCGGCGGGTTGGGGTAGCGCTCCAGGACGAAGCGCTGCCGGTTCGGGGGCTGCGCCGCGGCGCGGTCGTACGCGGGGTGTCCGTCCCCGCGAATAATGACGGGCCGGCCGGGGGTCCCGAGGCGATGCAGCATCTCGAGGACGCGCCGCGTGGACCCTGCGTAGCCGCCATGGGCCGAGCGCCTGGGGCGCGCCTCCAGGCGCCGCTGCTGAGTGGTCGAACGACGTCCCGCGCGCGCATGCGGCGCCGGGTCGAGGCCGTACACGAACCAGGATTGCGTCCCCACGGGAGTGGCGACGCCGAACGGGTAGTCCTGTGTGAACTCGAACGTCTCGAAGTGGTCGAGGACGAACGGCTCCCGCACGCGCCCCTGCAGCTCGCCCAGCGCCCGCGCGAGCAGCAGCATTGCGTGGCGACCGAGGCGAGCCGCCAGGCGGGTCACGGTGGACGGGGCGCATCCCAGGGAGCGAGCGATCTGACGGTGGGCCGAACCGGCGACCAGACCGGCGGCGACCAGGCACAGCAGCTCGGGACGCTTCAGGTAATAGGAGACAGTGAAGGTTTGCCGAGAGAAAGTGCGCCGGCAGGTCAGGCAGCGGAAGCGCGGGACGCTCGCACGCCGCCGGCTGGCGTAGGCACCATGACGACGATAGCGATAGCCGGGAGAGGTGCGTCGATGCTCGGGGCACTCCTGCCGCGGGCAGAATGGCGGTCGAAACCTCGCCACACGCTCGATGGCAGTCCGAGGCCACTGCATGCGCCCAGGAGAATCAAGGCGCGTGCCACCCGGCTCGGATCGGAAACCTGCCGCCCTTCAGGCCGTTCGACCGCCGCGCGTCGGTTGGCCCGTCCCTAGGAGGACGTGACCCCCGCTCACCGTCATGCCCCCGGTCGCAACACACTCGGCACCACGCTGTCCACCTCGCCGCCCATCGCCTCGAGAGCGTGTCGTGGATGGAAGAAACGCTGCGCCAGGAAGGTCGGGGCCACCGCGCTGGCGACGACCGTGGCGACCAGGACGGAGAATTGGGCCCGGTCGATCACCCCCGCCTGATACCCGAACACGGCGCTGATCGTCCCCATCGTGAGACCCGTGCTCATGAGGAGCGTCGTGTAGGCGGCCTCGCGAGGCATGAAGATCCTCGTGGCCGGATAGACGCCCGCGCTCTTGGTGGCGAGCTTGACCGCCAGGAGAGCCAGGAAGAGGCCGAAGTTGGTCCACAGAAGAGGCAGCGAGATGTTGAGACCACCGTTCAGGAAGAACACCGGGGTGATGAACGCGAAGGCGACGACCCGGAGCTTGCGCCGCAGCTCATGGTCGCCATGGAACAGAGGCGAGACCACGAGACCCAGCACGAAAGCGGGAAGGATCGCGTGGCTGGCGCCGATGTGCGCAAAGTACATCAGGACCAGCAGGAAAAAAAAGAGGAGCTTGATCTCCGGCTCGATCACGCGGCTGCCGTAGCGCCGGCAGAACCGTGGCAGGAGCCAGGGGGCGAGAGCGATGACCGCGACGGAAACGCCGACGAACCACCAGGTGCCCGCCTGGGGCCGGGCGAAGAGGATGCTCAGGCTAGCGGCCGTGCCGAAATCGGTCACGAACGTGCTCGCCATGATGAGCTTCCCGATGGGCGTTGCGCTGAGCCCCGTCTCGACCAGGATCGCATAGACGACCGCCAGAGACGTGGTGCTGAGGGCCACGCCGGCGAGCTGCGCGGCTCTTGGGGTCCATCCCAGGAGATGCCGGCAGAAGAGCGACGTGCCGAGGAACGGCGTCAGAAAGGAGAGCGTGCCGATCGTGACGCTCTCCTTCGCCCTGTCGCGCAGGACCTTGAGGTCGACCTCCGTGCCCGCCATGAAGGTCAGCAGGATGCCGCCCAGGCCCGCGACGTACTTCACCCATTCGAGCTGCTGGAGCCCGAGGAGGTTGCCTCCCACTACGCCGAGGACGATCTCGATGATCGCGGCGGACAGGCCGAGCTCGACCGACAGGACGCTGGCGACGAGGACCAGTGCCGTCAGCATCATCCCCTGATACAGGTCCATGATGGCCTCCTCCCTGCACGGATGTTGACCAGGGTAGGAGCCATCAGTCCCGCTGCGGGACGGTTCGGGAGGCGTGACTCCCTTGGCGGACTCCATCGCCGCGTCCGGATGGGAGGCGAGTTGTAGCACCCGGGCCGACGGGAGTCAACCGGAATCGCCGCGCCGAATCGCCGCGTGTAGAATCGCCGTGTGCGCCGGCCGATCGCGGATTTCCTCAGGCACCTGGAGCTCGGGGTCAACGCCTCGCCGCAGACGATCCGCTGCTACCGCACCGACCTCCGCGAGTTCGAGCGTTTCCTCGCCGCGCGGCTGTCCGGCGGGCGGTCGCCGGCGCCGTCGGCGGTCGATCACCTGGCGATCCGCGCCTATCTGTCGTACCTGCACGGGCGGGGGGTCAGCCGCGCCACGGTCGCCCGCAAGCTCGCCTCCCTCCGGTCGTTTTTCCGCCACCTCGTGCGGCAGGGAGCGATCGCGCGCAGCCCGGCGGCGATGGTCTCGACACCGAAGCTCCCGCGGCACCTGCCCCATCCGATGAGCCGGGATGAGGTAGAATCGTTGCTCGACTCGTCCTTCGGGAAGGGCCCTCGGGACGGGCGCGACCGGGCGATCCTCGAGCTCCTCTACGCCACCGGGATCCGGGTCGGCGAGCTGGTCGGCGTCGACCTGGGCGACCTCGATCTGGGAGGATCGCCGGGCAACGGGATGCTGCGCGTGCTCGGGAAGGGGAGGAAGGAGCGGCTGGTGCCGGTCGGCTCGAAGGCGGTGACGGCGCTGCGGGCCTACCTGGCGGCGCGGAAGGACCTGGCGGGGGCAAAGGCGGGGGCGGCCGCCGATCGCGACGCGCTGTTCCTGAACGCCCGCGGCGGCCGGCTGACCGATCGCAGCGTGCGGCGCATCTTGAATGGGCGGCTGCGGCAGGCCGCGCTCCTCGTCAAGGTCTCGCCGCACACGCTGCGGCACTCGTTCGCGACGCACATGCTGAACGCGGGGGCGGACCTGCGCTCGATCCAGGAGCTCCTGGGGCACGCCTCGCTCTCGACGACGCAGAAGTACACGGCGGTGACCACCCGCCGGCTCCTCGAGGTCTACGACCGGGCCCACCCCCGGTCGGGCCGGCAGGGGACGGCGGGGCGGGGGCCGGCGCGGCGCGCGCGGCGGAACCGACCCCCGGCCGGCTGGCCGCGCCCGGAAGGCGGTGCCGGCGTCAAGGGGACGGGAGCCGGACGGGTCGTCGCCCTGACCGCCGCCCGGCGCCGGGCCGCCGCGCGCCGCCGCCTCTCCGCCCCGCCGCGTCCGTCGACGCAGCACCCGCGGCAGGAGACGGAGGTCTCCGCCATCGACTTCCATCTCGCCTCGTGCGTCGCCTGCGCGCGGGCCGGCGGGCGGGTGCTGATGGACTACTGGGGCAAGCGCGGGACCTACGCGATTCACGAGAAGGGGCGCAACGACTTCGTCACCGTCGTCGACCGGGAGGCCGAGGAGGCGATCGTGCGGCTGGTGCGGGCGCGCTTCCCCGACCATGCGATCGAGGCGGAGGAGTCGCCCCCCTCCGAGGGCACGGTCGGGTTCCGCTGGTACATCGACCCGCTGGACGGCACCACCAACTTCATCCACGGCTACCCGCTCTTCTCGGTCTCGGTCGGCGTGGCCGACCCGGAGGGGATGCGCGCCGCCGCCGTCTTCGATCCGCTGCGCAGCGAGATGTTCACGGCCGCGCGCGGCCGCGGCGCCTTCCTGAACGGCGAGCCGATCCGCGTCTCGGGCGCCGAGAAACTCTCCCGGGCGCTCCTGGTGACCGGCATCCCGTTCCGCTCGCTCGATCGCCTCGACCCGTACCTCGCCTCGTTTCGCGCCTTCATCCTCGGAGCCTCCGGGATCCGCAGGGATGGCTCGGCGGCCCTCAACCTGGCCTACGTCGCCTGCGGGAGGTACGACGGGTTCTGGGAGATGTCGCTGTCGTCCTGGGACGTCGCCGCCGGAAGCCTCATCGTCCGGGAGGCGGGGGGCGCAGTGAGCGACTTCCTGGGGCGGAACGGCTACCTCGAGAGCGGCGACATCATCGCCGCCACGCCGGCGGTCCACCCGTCCATGCTCCGGATCGTACGGGAGTCGTACCGCCAGGAGTGAGGCGTCGCCCGCCGGCCACGCCGGCGGAGGCTGGACGGCAGCGCCGATCCGGATCGGGGCTCAGCCGCGTCCCGCCAGCGCCGCCGCCAGGCGGATCGCCTCCACCAGGCTCCCGTGCTCGGCGATCCCCCGCCCCGCGATGTCGTAGGCGGTGCCGTGATCGACGGAGGTGCGCGGAAACGGCAGCCCCAGCGTCAGGTTGACGGCGCCGCCGAAGGCCCGGGCCTTCACCGCGATCGTCGCCTGATCGTGGTAGAGGGCGAGGACGAGGTCGAACTCCCCTTTCGCCGCCCGAACGAAAAGGGTGTCGGCGGGGAAGGGTCCGGCGACGTCCGCGCCCGCGCGGCGGACCGCCGCCACCGCAGGTGCCAGGATCTCCTCCTCCTCCCCGCCGAACATCCCGCCTTCGCCGGCGTGCGGGTTGAGGGCGCAGACCGCCATGCGGGGATCCCGGCCGAACCAGCGGGCGTGCTCCGAGCGGAGGAGAAGAAGCCGCGCCTCGATCCCCCCGCGTGACAGCGAGGCGATCGCCTGCTTGAGGCCGAGGTGCGTGGAGAGGAGCGCGACCTTGAGGTCGGGGGTCACGAACATCATCGCGACCTCGTCGGGCGCGTAGCCGCAGAGGTCGGCCAGGAGCTCGGTGTGCCCCGGGTAGTCGAGTCCCGCCAGGTGGATCGCCGTCTTGCTGAGCGGCGCGGTGGCCACCGCGGACGCGGCTCCCGCGCGCACGAGGGAGACCGCCTGCTTGACGTACTGCACCGAGGCGCGTCCTCCGGCCGTCGAAGGGCCGGCCGGGACGGGCGGATCCGCCCCCAGATCCCCCATGTCGTTCAGCGCCGGCCCGTCATCCCAGGGACGGATGGAGGCGGCCTCCCCCTGCTTCGAGCCCCACTCGTCGAAGCCGGAGCGTCCGACCTCCGGCCAGCCGGCCGGGTCGGCGCCGATCCCTCCCGGCAGCCGGCCCGCCACGCGGAGCAGGTGAGCGCGGTCGCCGATCAGGAGGGGACGGCAGACTTCGAGGACGCGCGGGGAGGCGGCCGCCTTGAGGCTGATCTCGGGCCCGACCCCGAAGGGGTCTCCCGTGGTGACTGCGATGACCGGCTTCATGCGGACGGCGCGGCGCGGGACGGAAGGAAGGGCCTCCGGCCGGGCAGGCTCCTAGATGCCGTCCTGGCTCGTGGACCTGGAGTCGAGCTCCTCGGCCTTGTACATGTACTTGATGCAGTCCTTCATGACCATCAGGTTGGGTGCTCCCTGACGGTTGACCTTGATGCAGGTGCGGTCGTACCACTCGATGACGCCCCGGAGCTCCTCGCCGTCCTTCAGGACGACGACCATCGGGGTCCGGCTGTTCATCTGCTTCAGGTAGTAGAACGCCTCGGCGTTCGTGTCGGCCGGCGGGATCTGCTTCCGTCTCGGCTGCCGCGGCCCGAGCCTGTCCTTGATCTCGGACAGGTTGGGCCGGATCAGCCTCCGGTTGGCCTGCTCGTCGGATTTCCTGTCCGGGATGCCCCCCGGCGGACCCTGGTTACCGGGCTCGTAGCGACGCATCGACGCCTGTCTCCGTGCCGTCCGCCGCGGTTCCCCTCCGGCACCGGGCGATCGGCCCCGCAGTCTATGGTTTCAACCCGCCCTGGGAGTCCGGCCCGATCGCCGCCCGCTACGCGACGAACGCGTCACGAACCCCGCACCCAGGTGCCCGGCAGAGTGCCGGCCGGTTGAAGGTCTGGGGACTTGAACCTGGGACGCATCCTAGCACACGTGGCCGCCCGTGCCAAGTGACGCCATGCGGCCGTCAGGTCAGCCGCCGCCGGGGCTCTGCGCCCCGTCCGACCTGGGCTTCAGAGGGCTCACCCGGAGGAGCGACTCGTACTTCGGAGTCACCTCGACGCGGCTCTCCTGCCAGACCTTCTTGAGATAGCCGTCGTAGCGCGGACGGTACTTCTCCTCCCTGATCGCGTTGTAGATCGTGTCGTGCACCTGCGCGACCGGCTTCACGACGCGAGGCGTCTTCGTCTCCAGGCGGATGATGTGGAACGACCGGCCGGTGTCGATCGGATCGCTGATCTCCCCCACCCCGAGGGCGAACGCCACGCGCGCGATCTCCGGCTGCAGGTCCTCGGCCTTCATCGCCTCGATCAGCCCGCCGGACTCCTTGGTGCCCGCCTCGGAGGAACGCTGGACCAGGTCGGGAAAGTCCGCCCCGCCCTTGAACTCCCGGATGATCCCCTGCGCGCGGGACTGGACCTCCGGCCGCGTGGCGGTCTCGTAGAACAGGACGATCTCGCGGAAGGCCACCTGCGGCGGCGTCTCATAGTCCTTCACGTGCCTGCCGTAGTACTCCTGGACCTCCCGCTCGCTCACGCTGATCTTGCGCTTGACCTCGTAGTTGATCACCTCCTGGGGGACGGCCAGCCGGATCAGCTGCTCCTCCAGGTCCTTCCGGGTCATCCCCTGCCCCTTGAGCATCTTGTCGAGGTCCTCGTCGCTCTCGATCTTCTGCTGCTTGCGGAAGTCGTCCACCAGGTTCTTGCGGACCTTGTCGAGGTCGAGGAGCGACTGCGCCCGCTCGACCAGCAGCAGTTCCGTGATCATGTTCGCCAGCATGGTGTCCTGGGCGTCCTTGAGCTCCTGGTCGAGCTCGGCGCCGGTGTGGTCTTTGTAGACCTGGGCCAGGATGTACTGGCTGCGCTCCTCGAACTCGCTCTTGGTGATGATGCGGTTGTTCACCTTGGCCACGATCTCCTCGAGGATGGCGGCGCGGGCGGGGCGCGGGAGCGGGGCGGCGAGCGCGAGGGTCAGGGCCAGGGTGAGGACGCGGAGCCTGTTCGGGGGTCGGGAGAGCTCAGTTCTTGTACTCGCCCACATAGTTGAACGGCATGACGGCGCGGTTGACGCGGATCTCGGTCTCCTTCTTGAGATCGGCGATGTAGCGCTCGAGAGCCTGCTCTCCCTTCTCCTGGAACAGCTTCAGCTTCGCGTTCCGCTTGACGTCGTCGAGGTCGGCCGCCCGGGGCTCCACCTTCTGCACCACCTGGAAGATGAGGTAGCGCTGGGCGTTCTCGATCACCGGGCTGATCTGCCCCGCCTCGAGCGAGAAGAGCGTGGCCCGCAGCTCGACCGGCAGCTCCTCCTCGCTGTACGACCGGGCCTGGCCGTGGTCCGAGGCGACCGAGTTCTCGCGCGCCAGGGCCTCGAAGCGCGCGGGATCCGAGGCGAGGCTCGCCCGCACCTTGTCGGCGAGACTCTTATCATCCACCAGGATCTGGCGCAGGACAACCGCGCGCGCGGTGCGCTGGAGCTCCGGCTGCTTCTTCACGTAGTCGTCCACCTCGCCCGGCGTGATCTGGACCTTGCTCAGCACCGCCTCGTCCTTGACCTTTTGCAGGATGAGCCCCTGGCGGACCTTCTCCCGGAACGCCTCCTTGCCGTCGGTGCCGGCGGCGTCGGCCTCTCCCTCGGTCACGCCGAGCTCCTTCAGGTAGCCGTCGACTGGCGGCGCGCAGGAGCAGCTGCTCCTCCAGGAACTGGTCCAGGAGGCGGCTCTTGATCACGTCGTCCTGATCTCCCTCGGCGGCGTCCTCCATGCCGTTGTCGGCGAGGTAACGCTCGAAGCTCTTGTACGGGATCGGCTCGCCGGCGATCGTCGCGACCGTGCCCGGCTCCGGGGCCGGCGCGCGGCTCGCCGCACCCACGGCGTCCTGCGCGCCCTTGCGCCCGCCGCAGGCGACCAGGGCCACGACCAGGAGGGCCACCGGGAGCGGCGCCGCGGGCGCCGGCACTCCCCGCGCCAGGATCGGCCACCCCGGGACGCTCCGCTCCCGGCTCGAGGGGCGCGCCGTCATCGTCATCTGTCTCCCTTGGATGGCCCGACCGCGGAGGGCTGCAACGCAGGTCTCATGCTACCACACGGTCCGATCGCCTGCAACAGAGCGCGCGTCTCCTCGAGCTTGCGCCGCTCGACGTCCGGGCCCGCGGGCGAAAGCTCGGCGCGCAGCACCCCCTGCGGCGTGAGCGTGACACCCGGCCGGCTCGAGGCGAGGGCCACCAGCCGCTCGGGGAGCGCGGGGGAATCCTCGGCGAAGCGCACCTGGAGCCGCCCGCCGGCGTAGTCGATCGAGCGCACGCGGATCCCCTCCGCCAGGAGCCGCAGGGAGGCGAGCTCGAGGAGGTTCTCCGCCTGGCGCGGCAGCGCGCCGTACAGGTCGCGGATCTGCTCGCCGATGCGGGCGATCTCGCGGTCATCCGCGGCCGAGGAGATCCTCTTGTAGAGCACCAGGCGCTCGCCGAAGTCGGGGATCGTCGCCTCGGGGATGCGGATGTCGATCCCCAGGTTGATCTGCGTCTTGAACTCGGAAGGAGGCGGCTCGCCCTTGAGCTCCCTCACCGCCCGCTCCAGGAGCTGGCAGTACATCTCGAAACCGACCGAGGCGATCGGCCCGCTCTGCTCGGCGCCGAGCAGGTTGCCCGCGCCGCGGATCTCCAGGTCCATCGCCGCCACCCGGAACCCGGATCCGAGCTCGGTGAACTCCTGCAGCGCCTTCAGGCGCCGCCGGGCGATCGGCGTCAGGGCCTTGCGCGCCGGAACCAGCAGGTAGGCGTAGGCGCGCCGGTCGGAGCGCCCCACCCGCCCGCGCAACTGGTAGAGCTGCGCCAGCCCGAAGCGGTCGGCGCGGTTCACGACGATGGTGTTCACGCGGGGGATGTCGAGGCCGTTCTCGATGATCGTGGTCGCGAGGAGCACGTCGAACTCGCCCTGCAGGAAGGCGAGCATCGTGCTCTCGAGCGCCCCCTCGCTCATCTGGCCGTGCGCGATCCCGACGCGCGCCTCGGGGACCAGCCGCCGCAGGAGGTTTGCCATCGATCCGATCGACTCGACCCGGTTGTGGACCAGGTAGATCTGCCCGCCCCGCTTCAGCTCGTTGCGGAGGGCGGTGGCGATGATCCCCTCGCGGAACGGCACCACCGCGGTCTGGATCGCCAGGCGGTTCTCGGGCGGAGTCTCGATGACCGACATGTCGCGGAGGCCCGCCAGCGACATCGAGAGCGTCCGCGGGATCGGGGTGGCCGTCAGCGTCAGGACGTCGACCGACTTCTTCATCGCCTTGATCGCCTCCTTGTGCGCCACGCCGAAGCGCTGCTCCTCGTCGACGACCAGCAGCCCCAGGTCGCGGAAGCTCACGTCCTTCGAGAGCAGCCGGTGGGTGCCGATCAGGACGTCGATCGTCCCCGCCGCGACCCCTTTGAGGATCTCCTTCTGCTCCTTCGGCGACCGGAAGCGGGAGATCATCTCGATCGTCGCCGGCCAGGAGGCGAAGCGCTCGCGGAAGGTGTTCAGGTGCTGGACGGCGAGGACCGTCGTCGGGCAAAGGACCGCCACCTGCGTGCCGTCCATCACCGCCTTGAAGGCGGCGCGCATGGCGACCTCCGTCTTCCCGAAGCCGACGTCGCCGCAAATCAGGCGGTCCATCGGGACGTCGCTCTCCATGTCCGCCTTGGTCTCGCGGATCGCGCGCTCCTGGTCGGGGGTTACGGGGTACGCGAAGGCGTCCTCGAACTCCTTCTGCCACGGCGTGTCGGAGGAGAAGGGGTGGCCGCGCGCGGCGCGGCGCGCGGCGTACAGCTCCAGGAGATCCTGGGCCATCTCCTGCATCGCCTTGCGGACCTTCTTCTTCGTGCGCTCCCACCCCGGCCCGCCCAGCCGGTCGAGCCTCGGCTTATGCCCGGCGATGCCGGAGTAGCGTTGCACCAGGTCGAGGCGGTCGATCGGCACGTAGAGCCTGTCGCGTCCCTCGTAGTGCAGCAGCATGAAGTCGCGCTGGGCCCCCCCTTCGCCGACGCGCGCGATGCCGGCGTACCGCCCGATGCCGTGCTCGGCGTGCACCACCAGATCGCCGATCTTCAGATCGCGGAAGTCGGGGCTGAAGGCGGCCACCTTGCGCCGGGGCGCCTCCCGCTCCGCGTGCTCTCCGAACACCTCCCGTTCGGTCAGGACCGCGATCCCGATCCCCGGCAGGACGAACCCCTGCGACAGCCGTCCGGGGGCCAGAAGCAGGCGCGGCGCGGGACCGGCGGCGTGGCCCGGCGCGTCCGGCTTCAGGACGCGCGGCGGCTGCCCGTACTGCTCCAGGACCTCCGCCAGCCGCTCGATCCTGCCGGCGCTCTCCATCACCAGGACCGTCGTCCGGCCGCGCGGGGCGGCTCCGAGGTCCTTCGCCAGATCCTGCAGGCGTCCGCGGTACGATCGGGGCGGGGCGCAGGCGATCCGGAACGGGCGCCCCCGATCGCCGTCCTCGATCGCCAGCTCCGACAGCCGGAGGCGCGCGGCCCCGGCCCGCGCCAGCAGCTCCTCCCGCGGGTTCAGCAGATCCTCCGGAGGCGGCATCCCGAACCCCTCGGTCAGGTCGAGGCTGGCGTGCATCTCCATGTAGACCGCCTCGAGCTCGGTCAGGATCTGCCCCTCCTCCCAGAGGACGGCGAGGGCGCCCGGGGCGTAGTCGAAGAGGGAGGCGGGCGACGGCTCGACCAGCCGCACGCAGGCCTCGAAGCCGGCGAAGATCCGCCCGGAGGCGAGCGCCTCGATCCGCTCCGCCAGGTCGTCCCCCCCGGCGAGGACCTCGGCCGCCGCCGACGCCCGGCGCGCGGCCCGCCGCCCCCGCAGCGCCTGCCCGAGCCGCGTAAGAGCCGCGGGGCTCCAGGGGTACTCCCGCACGGGCGGGACCGTCGTCCGCTCGAGCCTGCCGATCGATCGCTGCGTCGCCGGATCGAACGAGCGCAGCGAGTCGATCTCCTCGCCCCAGAACTCGGCCCGCACCGGCCCCGCCCCGTCCGGC
>WNGM01002501.1_pt1 | contig 14772 bp, 12 predicted proteins | sample 5400571 | NCBI WGS metagenome assembly WNGM01 (sample SAMN13153378, study PRJNA577476) | soil metagenome | isolation source: 100 cm soil or saprolite under Garry oak tree replicate 2 | place: USA:California | collected 2016-06-15
CCGTTGTCGGGCGGTACCGGCGTGCCGTTCGGCAGCACACCCGTCTGCGCCGCCGAAGCCGCCGTTGCCGCCGAAGCCGCGGTACCGCCGGTTTCGAGGTAGAGCGTGGCGGCCGATACGTCGTCGCCCACCACGGTGCCGCTGATCGTCGCGGGGATGCCGCCGAGCCGGACGTCCAGGCCCGCCGAGCGCTCCCCCGCCTTCACCGTGACCGCGGTGGCGTCCGCGTCGGTGGCCGCCGCCGGGTACCACAGCTGGACGAAACCCGCGCCCCGGAAGCTGAGCTTGTAGTCACCAGCCGCGAGCTGGCTCACCTGGTATGCGCCCTTGCTGTCCGTGGCCGTGGTGGCGACGGGCGTCGTGGTGTCCGAGGCCGCGAAGACGCTGACCGCGACGCCAGGCGCAGCCGCGCCGGAGGTGAGCAGCCGCACCGTCCCGGCCAGCGCCGCCGTCCCGGTGGACGCCCCGGCGTCGCGTGCCTGCGCGACCTGCAGCGCCAGGTCGCGATCGGCCGTGGACGCGCCGACCAGTCGCGACATGGCGATCGTGATCACCACGGCGAACACCGACACCGCGACCAGCAGTCCGAGCAACGCCATCGGGCCGCGGGACAGGACGGGCCGCTGGATGAACGTGCCGGTCGCCGCCGCCTGCTCGCCACGGGCGACGGGATGCTCGGGGTCGGCGTCGTCGAAGAACGGGTTGGCCGAGATCTCGTCCAGGTGGATGCCGAGGATGCGCACCGCGGGCGAGCCGATGAACGGGCGCCTGGCCTTCGCGCGCAGGTCGACCACGGCATGCTCGCCCGGCGCGAGCGCGACGGTCTCCGGGTCGAACGCGAACTCGACTTTGCCTTCCGGGTCGTCGCCCTCGAAGCGCCGCGACACGGGGGTGTTGCCCGTGTTCTCCACGACCAGGCTGAGCGCCGCGCGCCGGCCGGCGGTGACCGCGAGCGGGTCCAGCCGGACCTGCACGGACGGCGCCGCGGGCACGGTCAGGTCGAGCTCGGCGACGGTGCTCGACTCCGGCGGCGTCAGCTCGCGTACCTGCACGGCAATCCGCCGCGTCCCGGCCGGGATGCCTGCCGGCACGGTCACCGTCGCGGTGACGGTGCGCGTCTCGTCCGGGAACAGCGACACCTGGTCGGTGTCCAGCGCGACCCAGCCCGGGTCGGCGCCGAGCATCCGGATGACGTATCCGCCGATGACCGACCCGGTGTTGGTGATCGTGACCGTGACGACCAGCGGCTGGCCGGGCGTGACGTCCGCGCGGCGGGGAGAGACGTCGACGCGCATGTCAGCCGCCCAGCCGCAGGTTGCGCGTGGTGGTTGCGCCGGCGGTGACGGTGACCAGGGCGGTCTGCTGCGCCAGCGCCGGTGCGGTGACGGTCACGGCATACGTGCCAGGTTGTAGCTGGTCGATGATGTAGCCGCCCGCGGGCAGGCCGGCACCCGAGCTCGTCGACGTCGCCTTCCACGACCGCGTGCCATCGGTGGCGGTCACCGTCGCGCCCACGTACGCGCCGTCCGCGCTGGTCACCGTCCCGCTGATGCGGCCGAGCTCAGTCGAGAGCGTGACGCTGACCGTCGACGGCGGCCCGCTCGCCGTCAGCGTCACGGGCACAGTTGCCGGTGCGTAGCCGGCGAGCGTGAACGTCAGCGTGTACGAGCCGGGTGCGGCCAGTCCGTTGATGGCGAACGTGCCGACCGCGCCGGACGTCAGGGTGGTCGTGGTCGGCACCGGGGCGGCGGTGCCCGCGCTCGGCGGGGTCGCGCCCGTGGTTGCGCCGCCGACGGTCACCGTCGCGCCGCCGAGCCCCTTGCCGTCGCTGCCAACCAGCCGGCCGCTGACGCTGCCGGTACCGGCCGCGAGCGCCACCTTGAGTGCATTGCGGTTCTGCCCGGCGGAGAGGTCGATGACCTGGGTCTGGGTGCCGTATCCCGGACGGCTGAACGTGATGACGTATGTGGCTGGTGTCGGCAGGTTGCCGAGCAGGAACGCGCCGACCGTGCCGGTCGTGGGCGTCGTGAGGGTGAGGGCCTTGCCGCCTACCGTCGTGCTGATCGCTGCGCCGCCGAGCGGGGCCGTGCCGTCAGTGACCGTGCCGCTGATCTCGCCCACGCCGACGGCGAGTTGCACGGTGGGCTCGAGGCGTTGCTGCCCGCCCGCGACGGTGTCGACGATCGTGGTCGGCTCGTAGCCGGACGCGGTGAACGTCAGCTCGTACTTGCCCGGGGCCGGCAGGTTCGGCAGCTTGTACGTGCCGCCGGCGGATGTCGTGGTCGCAACCGGCTTCGTACCGCCTGCACCATCCAGCGAGCGGGCGACCACCGTGGTGTGCACCGGCGTGAGCGTGTCACCGGGGTCGACCGTGCCCGAGATGCTCGCCGGGTTGCCGGTGATGGTGACGTCTATGCCGTCGCTGACGCTCTGCGCCACGGCGGCGACCGTCTTGGCGCCCAATTGGAAGGGCCCGGCGGGGTACCAGACGGCCCGGTACCCGGCCGCGCTGAACCGCACGAAGTAGTCGGTGGGGAACAGCCCGGCCAGGGCGTAGGTGCCGTCGGACTGGGTTGCCGCCGAGCTGACGACTTGCAGACCGTCCGGCGAGTCGCGCAGCGCCTCGACAAGGATGCGACCCACCGGCTGGTGATCGCTTGCGGCGATTACCTGGCCGCTGATCCCGCCGCCGATGCCCGCGGGCAGCTGCCCGTTCTTCGGCAACGCACCGGCCGGCGCGGCGCCGTCGGCACTCTGCACCGCAGTGAAGCCCCCGCCGCCCGAGCCCCCCGAACCGTCGCCGCCCGTGTCGTTTCCCGCGGCGAAGAACGACGCGGGTACCGCCTTGGTCATCGGGTCGCCGGAGAAGACCTTGTTCAAGCCGAGCAGGAACACAGCGGCCCACAGCACGATGATGCTGGCGAGGATGAGTGCGGTGAGCAGGCCGCGCGTGATGCGGGGACGCTGCCGCAGGCGGACCGTGGTCTCCTGCGTGATCGGCGCCTCGCGCGCGGCGTCCGGCTCGGCGTCGGGCGCGGCGCGCGGGCCGGCGTCGTCGACGCTGCGGGCCAGGGCCTCGACGGTGATCGTCCGGTCGAGCTCCGTGCCGAAGATCATCCGCGGGCCGGACACAGTGAGCAACACCGGTGCGGCCGCGCCTGCCGCGATCCGCAGCTGGTCCGGCGCGAACGAAGCGACGCACGACCGGTCGACGTCGACGGCCTGCAAGGTCACGTCGAGCGGCAGGTTGCCCGCGTTCGTGATTTCCAGGACGAACCGTGCCTGCCGGTGAGCGCGCACCATCCGCGGCCGGGTGGCCATGGTCATCGCCGGGCGCGGCGCGACCACGAGGTCGAGGTCGAGGTACTGCGGCGCCGCGCCCGCGCCGTGCGAGATCACCTCGACGGTCAACGAGTGCTGCCCAGCCGGATGCGTGGCCGGCACGGCGAGCGACAGCGTGACGTGACCGCTCGTCTGCGGGAACAGCGGCAGCATGGCGGGCGAACTCGTGACGCTCGGTTCGGGCAGGCCGATCACCCGCGTCGACACGCCGTCGATGACCTCGCTGGTGTTCACGATCTCGACGACGAGTTCGGTCGTGTCGCCGGGCTGGACGTCCAGCAGGCTCGTCTCGGATGCGACCCGCACGAGGGGCTACCCCCGCCCGTTGGGGATCGGCCGGTTGGGGATCGGCGCGGCGAGCGCCTCGATGCGCTCGACGCGCGGCGGCACCGCTTCCCACGGGAGGCCCTCGAGGGCGGCGGTGACAACCAGCTCGAACGACGAGCGCAGCGTGCCGCCGACGCCGGACCAGACGTCCTTGGCGCGGCCGTGGTCCTGCGGTGCCACCGTGAGCTGCACCGTGCAGTCGAGCGGACGCGGCAGGAACTCCGTCGGCAGCGCCGGGTTGACGATGAAGCAGGTGAACACGTCCGACAGCAGCTGGTGCTCGTCACGTGTGGTTCCGGCGTAGGTGCTCACCAGGTAGTTCAGCTCGACCATCGGCAGTGGGCGGCGACGCTCAGCCCGGCCGTCCTGACCGGTTCGTCCCGGTGTGGGCCGGGCGGGCTGGGAGCTGCGGCTCAACCCGAACAGGAACAGGTCCACGGTGATCCGCGACAGCTGGGCCGACCAGGATCCGGTCGGCGCGTCGAAGGAGACGTCGCCCAGCTCCTTGCGCAGCGGCAACGCAGCGCGCAGGAGCGCCTCGACGCCCTGCTCGACCACGGGGATCAGCACGTCGCCTTCCTCGGCGGTAGCGGTTACGCGCAGACGCGGCCCGCTGGCGGACACGTCAAATCGCAGTTAGATTCCCCGTGATCAAGATCGTAAGCTCTAGACCTGATATGTCCAACCCGAGCTTTACACCGGGCTGGGATCGCTGCGGAGGCCGCCGGTGCGTGAGCGACTCGCCTGGCTCGCCGGACAGCTCAGCAGCGCCGCCTCGCGACGCTCGGGCAGCGCGGCATTCGCCGACACCGCGCTGGCCGACGCCGTGCTGAGCGCGCTCAAGGCCGACTATGCCGACTGCGATGCGCCCTCCGACGATCCGGGCGATCGGGCGGCTGCCCTGGCTCAGCTCTTCGGCCTTGACGCCCTGGAACTGCAGCTGCTGCTCGTCGCCACGGCAGCCGACCTCGACGCGAACATCGGCCTGGCGTTCGGCCTGCTCGGCGGCGATCCCTCGTCGTCGCGTCCGACCGTGGCCCTTGCCCTCGAGCTGTGCGGGGTGCCCACCGCGTCCGCGGACGGCTTGAGCCGGCTGGGCCCGGCGGCGCCGCTGCGGTCGCAGGGCCTGATCGAGGTCGGTGGCGACGCGACATGGCTTCGCCGGACGCTGCGCGCCGCTGACCGGGTCGTCGCCCACCTCGCCGGCGACGACACCCCGGATCCGACGGTCGACGCGATGCAGGTCGACGCGGTGCCGTTCGACGCGCCCGAGGCTCGTCTCGTCGCCCGCGCGCTCGCCGCCGACGCGGGGCTCGTGTGGATTCGCGCACCCCTCGGCACGGCAGGAGTGGCCGTCGCCGCGCAGGCATACGCCGAGCTGGGCCTGCGGTGCCTGGTCGTCGACCTGCGCCGACACGCGCCGGTCGAGACCGTCGTCGACGCCGTCCGGGCGGCAACTCGCGAGGCGGCGCTCACCGCACGCGGCCTTGTCGTCTCCGGCGCCGAGGTGCTCGCGTCCGGCCGGGCGTTCGACGTGCTCGCGCGCTGCTCCGTGCCGGTGGTCGCGGTCGGCACGCATCCCTGGCAGCCGGCCGCGATGCGCGCCGCGCCGCTGACCGTCGACGCGCCGACGTTGGCTCCGGCCGACCGGGCGCGAATCTGGCAGGCCGCACTCGGCGAGCTACCCGGCGACGAAGGACGGGCCGAGTTGCTGAGCCTGCGGCTGACCCCGGAGGAGATCGTGGCCACGGCACGCCACGCCAGGCTGCTGTCGGCGACACGCGACGAGCCGATGACCATCGCGCTCGTCCGCGACGCCGCCCGGGCGCTGGCCAACACCTGGGGCCCGGGATCGGGACGTACGGCCGCCCGCTCGCACGCGGCCGTCGCCGGGTTCGCCGACCTCGTCCTGCCCGAGCATGTCGTGGCCGAGCTGCACCGGCTGGTCGCCTGGGCGGCCTATCGCGACGAGGTTCTCGCCCGCGGCCCGGTGCACGGCAAGGGTGGCAAGGGCAGCGGCATCACCGCGCTGTTCACCGGCGGCCCCGGCACCGGCAAGACGCTGGCGGCCCACGTCGTCGCCGAGGAGCTCAACCTCGAGCTCTTCCAGGTCGACCTGTCCGCGGTCGTCGACAAGTACATCGGCGAGACCGAGAAGAACCTGGAGCGGATCTTCCACGAAGCCGAGAGCCGCAGTGTGGTGCTCTTCTTCGACGAGGCCGACGCGCTGTTCGGCTCACGTTCTGAAGTCCGCGATGCGCGCGACCGCTACGCCAACCAGGAGGTCAGCTACCTGCTGCAGCGGATGGAGCACTTCGACGGCATCACGGTGCTCGCGACGAACCTGCGCGGCAACCTCGACGCGGCGTTCTCGCGGCGGATGCAGTTCATCGTGCATTTCCCGGATCCGGACGAGCCGACCCGGCACCTGCTCTGGAAGCAGCACCTCGATCAGGCCGGCGGCACCGACGAGGCCGACCCGGTCGACATCGCGAGGCTGTCGCACTCGGTCGAGCTCACCGGCGGCGACATCCGCAACATCGTGCTCGCCGCGGCGTACGACGCGACGAGCGCCGGCGAGCTGCTGGGCATGCGGCACGTCCAGGCGGCGACCGCGCGCGAGTACCGCAAGCTCGGTCGTCGGTTGCCCGACGACGGCGCCGCTGGCTGAGCCGCGTCAGCGTTGATCATGTCGCGTTTGACCACTCCCGCGGACATAGCGGCGTTGGCGAACGCGACACGATCATGGACCGTCTCCGCTTCGCGCAGCACGTCCAGACGGCGGCCGCGCGTGCGTACCCCAAGCTCGGCCGGCGGTTGCCCGACGTGCCCCCATGATCGCGATCGCGCGGTGGACGCCGGGACGCTAGAAAGAGCGCATGACCCAGACGACACCGCAGTCAGAAAGCAGCTGGCTGGCGCCCGAGGAGCTCGAGGCCGCCCGGCAGCGGGTGCCCATCCTGTACGTCGACGCGATCCCGGTGCGGGTCGACGAGCAGGGCATCGTGACGGCGGTCGGCCTGCTCCTTCGCGCCACCAGCGAGGGCCGGATCACCCGGGCGCTGGTGTCCGGGCGCGTCCACTACCACGAGAAGGTCCGCTCGGCGCTGCTGCGCCACCTGGAGAAGGATCTCGGCCCGCTGGCCCTGCCCCGCATCCCGGCCTCGCCGCAGCCGTTCACGATCGCCGAGTACTTCCCGACGCCGGGCGTCACCCCGTTCCACGACCCGCGCCAGCACGCCGTGTCGCTCGCCTACGTCGTCGCGGTCGAAGGCGACTGCGCGCCGCAGCAGGACGCGCTGGAGCTGACCTGGTTCAGTCCTGCCGAGGCGCGAAGCGACAGGCTGCTCGCCGAGATGGCGGGTGGGCAGGGCCTGCTTTTGCTGCAAGGCTTGGCGCATGTCGGATACTGATCTCCAGCTTGCTGTGCGCGCGGTGCTGCCGGCCGTCCGGGCCGATCTCGACGCGCTGATCCGGATCCCGTCGGTGAGCGCCGACCCGGCCGCCGCGGCCGACGTCCGCCGTTCCGCGATGTTGACCGCCAGCCTGTTCCGGGCCGCCGGAGCCGCCGACGTCGAGATCCTCGACGACGTCGAGGGTGGCCAGCCTGCCGTGGTGGCCACCTACCCGGCACCCGCCGGCATGCCGACCGTGCTGCTCTACGCGCACCACGACGTGCAGCCCACCGGCGACCCTGCGGCGTGGGCCACCGCGCCGTTCGAGCCGGACGAGCGCGACGGGCGCCTCTACGGGCGTGGCTCGTCCGACGACAAGGCCGGCGTGGCCGCGCACCTCGCGACGCTGCGGGCCTTCGGTGGACGTCCCCCGGTCGGCGTGACCGTGTTCGTCGAAGGCGAGGAAGAGATCGGCTCACCGACGCTCGGTGCCCTGCTCGACCGCCATCGCGACAAGCTGGCCGCCGATGTCATCGTGCTCGCCGACTCGGAGAACTTCGATCTCGGCAGGCCGTCGCTGACGACCAGCCTGCGCGGCATCGCATCCTGCATCGTCGAGGTCCGCGCGCTGGCGCATGGCGGGCACTCCGGCTCGTTCGGCGGCGCGGCACCTGATGCGCTCACCGCATTGTGCCGGCTGCTCGCGACCCTGCACGACGAGCAGGGCGACGTCGCGATCGACGGCCTGGTCACGGCAGCGCCCTCGGACTTCGACTACCCGGAGGAGCGGTTCCGTGCCGAGTCGGCCATGCTCGGCGGTGTCGGGTTGATCGGCACGGGCAGCATCGCCGACCGCCTGTGGAACAAGCCGTCGGCGACGGTGCTCGCCCTCGACGCGACGCCGGTCGCCGACGCGTCCAACACGCTCGCCCCGGTTGCGCGGGCGAAGGTCAGCGTGCGGATCGCGCCGGGCGACGAGGCGCGGCGAGCGCAGGCAGCGCTGGTACGGCATCTACGCGAGCACGCGCCGTGGGGCGTCCAGACGACCGTGACCGAAGTCGACCTCGGCCAGCCGTACGCGATCGACGCGCAGGGCCCGGCGTTCGACGCCGCACGTACGGCGTACGGGCAGGCGTACGGCGCGCCGATGACCGACCTCGGCATCGGCGGCACGATCCCGTTCGTCGCGGAGTTCGCCGACGCGTTCCCCAAGGCCGCGATCCTGGTCGTGAGCGCCGGCGCCGACCCCGACTGCCGGGCGCACGGCGTCGACGAGAGCCTCGACCTCGGCGACTTCGAGCGAGCGTGTGTCGCCGAGACGCTCCTGCTCGACGAGCTGGCCCGGCGGGCAGTCAGAGCCGGATGACCCCGTCCTGCGCGTCCGGGTCGTCGAACCAGCGCCCGCCGGAGCCCAGGTAGCGGAACCGCAACTCCTGCCCTACCGGCACCGTCAGCGTGACGCTGCGGGTCCCGTTGCTGCGTCGGACGAGCTTGTGCTTGCCCGGCGTCCAGTCGTTGAACGTCCCGACCGCCGACACCGGACCGTCGTGGACGTCGTCGGGCAGCACGAGCTGGACCTTGCGCTTCTTCGAGTTCGGGCCGGCGAGGATGCGGATGGCCAAGGCTGCCTCCTGGGCGTGACGGGGCGGGATTGCCTGCAGGGTATGCGCCCCCGGCGCGCCACGCCGCCGGACGTCACGATGCGAAACGTGACCGTAACCCGCTCTTTCCACAGCGTTTGGCAGGCACCATGTTCAGGTACTCGCCTCTCTCGCGCCGGCCCGTCGCCGCCTGCTGCTCGGCCTGCTCGCGGCAGTGCTGGTGGCCGGCGTCACGGCGGCCGTCGTGGCGCTTGCCAGCAGCAGCAGCGGCGGCACCCGCCGGGCCGTCGCCCCGAGCCTGCCCGGACCGGTGCTGCTCGTCCCCGGCTACGGCGGCTCGACCTCGTCTCTGTCGTCCCTGGCCGGTGCGCTGCGCCACGGCGGCAAGGACGTGACCATCGTGTCGCTGCCCGGCGACGGCACCGGCGATCTGCGCGCCCAGGCGCAGACCCTCGGCCGGGCGGCGACCGCCGCGCTGGCCCGGACCCAGGCTGCCTCGGTCGACGTGGTGGGCTACTCGGCCGGCGGCGTCGTCGCCCGGCTGTGGGTCCGCGATTACGGCGGCGCCGCTGTCGCCCGGCGCGTCGTCACGCTCGGCTCGCCGCAGCACGGCACGCGGCTCGCCGAGCTCGGCGCTCTGCTTCCGGCGGCGTGCCCGACCGCATGCCAGCAGCTCGCGCCCGACAGCGACCTGCTCGCGTCGCTGAACCGCGGCGACGAGACGCCCGCCGGCCCGCAGTTCTACTCGATCTGGACCACCGACGACAACGTCGTGACACCGCCGGACTCGGCGCGGCTGACCGGCGCGGTGAACCTCACCGTGCAGAGCGTCTGCGCCGCCGCGGACGTCAGCCACGGCGACCTGCCTCGGGATCGGCTGGTGCAGGCGATCGTCGCCGCCGACCTCGTCGGCGGCGCGCCCGTCTCCCCGACCACCGCCGACTGCTAGCCCGGCTCAAGTCAACCGTGATCATCTCTGCCGCAAGTGCGTCCCAGCACACATCCAGCAGAGATGATCAAGAGTGTGCGGGTGAGCTGGGCGCTCAGCTCTTGATGTCCTTGGTGGCGAAGTTCGCCCAGGCGGCGGCGAGAAGCACGGCGACGTAGACGCCCTGCAGCGCGACACCGCGCTCGACGTTGCGCCACAGCATCGGATCGCGGAACAGGTCGATGAACGACAGCCAGTACCGCGTCGGCAGGTACGGCTGCAGTGAGCGGGCAGCGTCGAGCGTGAGCAGCGCGGACGAACCGATCAGGAACGCGATCGCGCCCAGCGTCGCCGACAAGGGTGAGTCCGTGAGCGTCGACAAGAACAGGGCCATGGCGGCGACGCCGAGCATCGAGAACGCGACGTAGCCGATCGCGATCACCGTGCGCCAGGCGATCTGTCCCGGGCTCAGCTCGCTGCCCGACACACTCGTGACCGTGGCCGAGACAGCGTTCGGCGCGCCGGTGCCGAGCACGAGCCGCCCGACCGCGTACCCGGTGCCCGCCACGACGACCACGGCGGTCGCGACGAATGCAAACGTCGCGACGAGCTTGGCGACGAGCAACCTGGTGCGGCCCACCGGGCGGATCAGCAGGTAACGCAACACGCCCGCCTGCGCCTCACCGGCAACCGCGTCGCCGGCGACGATGGCGACCGCGACGGGAAGGAACAGGGGCAGCACGATCGCCAGCGCGGCGACCGCGAACAGTGCGCCGTTGGAAAGCACAGCCGACAGGAACGCCGGCCCCTGCCCCGGACGCGGCGCGGTGTGCGTGATCGCGACGAGGATGGCGATCAGCGTGGGCAGGGCATCGAGCAGGACGATCGTCAGCCAGGTCCGCGGCCGGCGGAACAGCTTGCGCATCTCGATCGCGATCACGGCGCGTCCACCCGGTCCGAGCCGGCGCTCGTCACGTCGAGGACGACCTCTTCGAGCGTGCGGCGTTCCGGGGCGAGTTCGCTGATCCGGATGCCGCGGCCGACGAGCAGCGCGTTGAGGCTGGCCGCGTCGGCACCGCGCACCACGAGGCGGTCGCCCTCACGCAGCTCGACCCGGCCGTCCAGCAGGGCGACCGCCGAGGCGGCGTCCGGTGTGCGGATGACCGTGCGCCCGGTCGGCTTGCGGAGCGTCTCGAGATCGTCCTGCAACACGAGCTTGCCGCGATCGAGCACGCCGACCCTCGTGCACATCTGCTCCACCTCGCCGAGCAGGTGGCTGGACAGGAAGACCGTCGTGCCGGCCGAATGCAGGCGCAGGATCAGCTCGCGGATCTCGCGAATGCCTTGCGGATCAAGGCCGTTCGTCGGCTCGTCCAGTACGAGCAACTCGGCCTCGCCGAGCAGCGTGGCGGCCAGGCCCAGGCGCTGCCGCATGCCGAGCGAGTACGCCTTGACCGGGCGGCGGCCGACACCCGCGAGCCCGACGGTCGCGAGCGCCTCGTCCACGCGCGCGCCCCGCGAGTGCCGTGGCCGGCCGGGGCCGCTCGCGTCGTACAGCATCAGGTTGGCCCGACCGGAAAGGTGCCCGTACGCGGCCGGCCCCTCGACCAGTGACCCGATCCGCGGCAGGACGCGCCGTGCCGACTTCGGCATCGGCCGGCCGAGCAGGTCGATCGAGCCGGACGTCGCCAGGACGAGGCCGAGAATCAGCCGGACCGTGGTGGTCTTGCCCGACCCGTTGGCGCCGAGGAAGCCGTAGATGTCACCCTCGCGCACGTCCAGATCGATGTTGTCGACCGCCACCAGCGATCCGAAGCGCTTGGTCAGCCCGCGCGTGGCGATCATTGGATGACCAGCTCGGTGCCGGAGGGCAGTTGCTTCGCGGCGGCAGACAGCGTCGGCAACGTGACCGTGCCGGTGAGCAGCCAGGACAGGCCGTTCTCGTCGGGCTTGGTCAGTAGCAGGCTCAGCGGGCCGATGCCCATCGCCAACCCGTCAGGGGTCGCGCTCGCGACCGACTTCAGCTGGTCCTCCACCGAGAACGTGACGCGATCGGGTAGCGGGACGACGGCGAACTCGGTGACGCCGGTGCCGTAGACGCCGATCGCACCCGACACCGGTATCGCCGTGTTGCGGGAGAACCCGCCGAGCTGTGCGGGCGCTGCCACCAGCGCGAACCGATCTATCGCCGCGATCAGATCGGGCTCGCTCTGCGTGCGGATGCGCGCGCCCGCCGGAGGCGAGAAATCCGCATCGGACAGCGGGGGCGTGTGGGTGGAGAAGTCGAGGAAGCTGCTCGTCAGTACCTTGCCCGACCCCTTGCCGTAGATGTCGACGCGCAATGCCAGCCCAGAAACCCGGTCGGCCCACACGTCGACCCGGTCGATCGTCGACTGGGGTGCACCGGGGCGCAGCCTGAGCCCGGGGGCACTCCGTCCGGCGATGCGCTTCGACGGCAGGCGGCTCACCTCGTCCGGCGATGCCTGGCTGAGCAGCCGGCGCGCGAGGTTCGTCGGGAGCAGGTCACCTGCAGCCGGCAGCCGCACGTCGACCGACGTGTTCTGCTCGGTCCAGGTGGCACGGTTCGACTCGTAGTCCCACGTCCACGTCCCGCTGGGACCGACCTGGGTGTCCGACTCGCCGGAGAGATCGATCGTGTCGACGCGCCAGTTCTGCTCGCCGCGCCACCACACGCGCATTTGTGTATTGCCGCCGAGCAGGTCGGCGACCGAGCCGAACTGGCGGGTGACCGGAAGGGCGAGGCCGCCGGACGACTCGGCGTATCCGGAGTATGCGGCCGCGTGCGGGTGCGTGATCCGGGACAGGAGCTCGCGGGCGGCGATGTCGCTTTGCCCCGCGGGTATCGCGCCGATGACGGTCGGGAGCACGACCAAAGCGCTGACGCCGCATAGCACGACGAGCCACCGCCAGACGCTCACCTTTACCCACGGTACCCGTGGTAGGTGAACGTGAGGTCTTACCGATCGCAGACGGATCCGCACTCGATCGTCCGTGAGGTGGCCCGCCTACCTACCGTTGCCGGATGCGCGTACTCCTGACCGGCGGTGCCGGTTTCATCGGACGGCACGTGCTCGCCGAGCTGGTCGCCCGCGGCCACGAGGTGCGCGTCCTGGACGTCCGTGCCGAGTGTCCGGGCGCCGAGCTCGTTGTCGGCGACGTGCGTGACGCCTCGGCGGTCGAGGCCGCGCTGGTCGGCGCCGACGCGGTGTGTCACCTCGCGGCCAAGGTCGGTCTCGGCGTGGACGTGCAGGATCTGCCGGACTACGCGGGATCGAACGACCTGGGCACGGCCGTCGTGCTCGCCGCGATGGCTCGCGCCGGCGTCACTCGTCTGGTGCTGGCCAGCTCGATGGTGGTGTACGGCGAGGGCGTTGGACGCTGCCCGGTGCACGGCGACGTCACGCCCGGCCCGCGCGTCGAGACCGACCTGGCCGCGGGCCGCTTCGAGCCGCCGTGCCCGCAGTGCGGCCGCGCGCTGCAGCATGCGCTCGTCACGGAGGACGCCCGCCTCGATCCGCGCAATGCGTACGCGGCGAGCAAGGTGGCCCAGGAACATCTCGCGTCGTCGTGGGCGCGCGCGACCGGAGCGTCCGCCGCGCTGCTGCGCTACCACAACGTCTACGGCCCAGGCATGCCGCGCGATACGCCGTACGCGGGCGTGGCCGCGATCTTCGCGTCCGCGCTGCGGCGCGGCGAGGCACCGACCGTGTTCGAGGACGGGGGCCAGCGCCGCGATTTCGTCCACGTGCGCGATGTCGCGTCGGCCACGGCGGTTGCCCTCGAACGTCATGGTGACGGCGTCCGCGCGTACAACGTCGGCTCCGGTACGCCGCGCACGGTCGGCGACCTAGCCGACGAGCTCAGCCGTGCGCTGAGCGGCATGCCGCCCGTTGTGAGCGGCGGCTACCGGCTCGGCGACGTCCGGCACATCACGGCCGACTCGTCACGGCTGCGCACGGAAATGGGCTGGACGCCGCGCGTCGACTTCGCGACCGGAGTGGCCGAGCTGGCCGCTCCTGATCGCCCAGGGCCTCCGTTCGCGCGTGTCCGCCCCGCTGTTGCGGATCAGGACAACGAGTCACGGCAGATCGAGGGTGGCGTCGCGATCGAACAGCGTGACCTTGTCGCCACACCCGGACCGCACCCGGCGAGGCTCTTCCTCGATCCGTAAGGGTCATCTCGGACGGGCTGCCCATAACGTCAAGGCCATGACGCCGCGGATCGACATCGTGCTGCCTTGCCTGGACGAAGCCGGCGCGATCCCGTGGGTCATGGCGCGCATCCCGCCCGACGCACGCGCGATCGTCGTCGACAACGGCTCCACGGACGGCTCGGCGGCGATCGCGCGTGAGCTCGGGGCGCTCGTCGTGGCGTGCGGGCAGCGGGGGTACGGCGCCGCCTGCCACGCCGGCCTCATGGCGGCCGAGGCCGAACTCGTCGCGTTCTGCGACTGCGACGCGTCCCTCGATCCGGCGGATACCGCGCGGCTGGTCTTGCGCCTCGACGCGGGCGCCGACCTGGTCGTCGGACGGCGCCGCCCCACGAAGTGGCGGGCCTGGCCGGCGCATGCCCGGCTGGCCAACCGCGAACTGGCCCGGCGGGTGCGTCGCCGCACCGGGACGAAGCTGCGCGACATAGGCCCGCTGCGCGTCGCCCGTCGAGAGCCGCTCGCCGCGCTGCCGATTGCCGACCGCCGCAGCGGCTACCCGGTCGAGACGGTGGTGCGCGCCGCGGACGCCGGCTGGCGCATCGAGCAGGTCGATGTCGCGTACACCCCGCGGGTCGGCGCCTCGAAGGTGACCGGCACCTGGCGCGGCGTCACGACTGCGGTGCGCGACATCAGCGCGGTGCTGGCGTCGTGAACGGCGCGCTCATCGTCATCGCCAAGGAACCGGTGCCCGGACGGGTGAAGACCCGGCTGGTGCCACCCCTGACCGGCACCGAGGCCGCGCACCTGGCACGGGCCGCGTTGTCCGACACGTTGCGCGTCGCGTCTGCCGTCGACGCGAGGCAACGCGTGCTCGCACTGGACGGCCGGCCCGGGCCGTGGCTGCCCCGCGGCTGGCGAGTCGTCGCGCAGCCGGCCGGCCCGCTCGACGTCCGGCTGGTCGCCGCGTTCGGCGCTGCATCAGGCGGCCCGGCGCTGCTGATCGGAATG
>WNGM01007025.1_pt1 | contig 14758 bp, 12 predicted proteins | sample 5400571 | NCBI WGS metagenome assembly WNGM01 (sample SAMN13153378, study PRJNA577476) | soil metagenome | isolation source: 100 cm soil or saprolite under Garry oak tree replicate 2 | place: USA:California | collected 2016-06-15
CATCGCGCCGAACACGCCGTTCGGGTTGAAGTTGTTCTGCGCGGTCGCGATCACCAGTCCGAGCCCCTTTTGGGCGCCGAGGAACTCGCCGACGATCGCGCCGATGATCGCGAGCCCGAACGCCACGTGCAGGCTGGCGATGATCCAGGTCAGGGCCGAGGGCAGCACCACGTGCCGCGTGATCGCGAGCCGTGAGGCGCCGAGCACGCGAACGTTGGCGAGCAGGTTGCGGTCCACCTCACGGACGCCCTGGAAGGCGTTGAAGAACACCACGAAGAACACAAGTACGGCGGCCAGCGCCACCTTGGCGGTTATCCCCAGGCCGAGCGCGACGGTGAACAGCGCCCCCAGCACGATCCGCGGGATCGCGTTCGTGATCTTGATGTAGGGGCTGAAGACTTCGGCCATGAAGCGGAACTGCCCGAGCAGGACGCCCACCACGACGCCGGCCACGACTCCGAACAGGAAGCCGAGCACCGCTTCCTTCATCGTGATCCAGATCTGCAGCCAGATCGACCCGTAAGCGGTCCCGTGCCGCAGCCAGTCGTTCAGCTGCTGGACGATCTTGGTGGGCTGGCCCCAGAAGAAGGGGTCGACGATCTTCATGCTCGTGAGCAGCTGCCAGCCCCCGATCACGATCACCAGCGTCACGGCCCGGGCCGCCCAGACCAGCATCCGGTGACGGCGCGCCGAGCTGCGGGCGCCGGTGGCGATCGCGGCTGTGTCTTCCACACGCTTCCGGGGCGCCTCTAGGCCCTTCAGCTCGCTCATGATTGCCCTCCCTCTGGACTCGCGGCCGGTGCGGTGCGGGAGTAGGCGCGCTCGACCTCGTCGCGCAGCGACGCCCAGATCTGGTGGTGCAGCTCCAGGAAACGGGGCTCGAAACGGATCTCCTGAACGGCCCCCCTCGGCCGGGGCAGGTCAATGTCGTAGATCGCCTTGACGGTCCCAGGTCCCGCCGTCATCACGACCACCTGGTCGGCGAGGGCGATCGCTTCCTCCAGGTCGTGGGTGACGAAGACGACCGATGGCTTGGTTTGCTCCCACAAGCCGAGCAGCTCGTTGGACATGATCGCCTTCGTCTGCACGTCCAGCGCGCCGAAAGGCTCGTCCATCAGCAAGATCGAAGGCTCGTTGATCAGGGCGGCGGCCAGGCTGACACGCTTGCGCATCCCGCCCGAGAGCTGATGGGGATGATGATCCTCGAAGCCGGCCAGCCCGACCCTGCGCACCCAGTCGCGCGCCTGGGACTGCGCCTCCTTCTTCGGGACGCCGCGGAATACCGGTCCCAGGGCCACGTTGCCGAGCACGGTCTTCCACGGCAGCAGCGCATCGACCTGGAACATGAAGCTGATGCCCGAGGTGATTCCGTCGACGGCCTGCCCGCCGACGCGTACCACGCCCGCACTCGGGCGATCCAGGCCGGCGACCATTGTCAGGGTGGTGGACTTGCCGCACCCTGTCGGCCCGACCACCGCGCAGAATTTCCCCGGGCCGATGACCAGGTCGATGTCTCGCAGGGCCGTGAACATCGATCCTGAGGGGGTGACGAACCGCTTCGTCACGCCGCTCAGCTCAATTTGCGCCGCTCGCACGGCGACGTCCGTGCCCTCGCGGGTGCCATGAGCGGCGCGTCGGCGTCTGGCAAAGGTACTTGCCACCGTCATCCTCTCCTCGTTCGGCTGAACCTCCACTCATGTGAATTCGTGAAGGAGCCACCAAGGTAAAATGGAGAAATGCGGCGCACAATATTTGTGTCAGTTGTGTGAATAAACTGCATTTCCGCAGGTTTTGCGCATTCTGCGCACGGCCCAAACGAGCCAAAGGGCCGCGGCGGTGCCTGGACTGAGGAACGACAAGGGAAGGCAGCGCCTTAAGAGCGGCCCGGAGGCGAGCGGCAAACACAGCTCGTTTTGCTGGTTTTGCTCGTTCTGCGCACCGCCGGAGACCTTCAGAAGCTGGTCAGACCGTTGTTACACTTCGGAAACACCCAGCCAAATGCCGTGACAGCGGCAGGCACCAGCGGCCAGGAAGCCATGAAAGCTCGCATGCGGCGCGTGTTGCGACACCGCCTGTCCACCCAGGTCGTCATCATGATGGTCGCGATCCTGGTGGTCACCATGGCGGCCGGCTTCGTCGTCGTGCAGTGGAACCTGAACCGGCAGCTCGACGAGCAGTACGAGCAGCGGGCCCTGGCGGTCGCGGAGAGCCTCGCCTCCCAGCCCGGCCTGCAGCAGGCGGTTAGCGCGGGCGACCCAGGCGGGATCAGCCCGCACGGTGTGGTGCAGAGCATGGCGATGGCGGCCATGTACAGCACGGAGGCGGCGTTCGTCGTGGTCACCAACGCCCAGGGACTCAGGCTCTCCCACCGGAATCCCCGGCTGATCGGCACGCCGATCTGGTACCCCGACCGCGAGCCGGAATCCAGCGAGCCGTTCCGCACTGGCCGGGCATGGATCGGCATCCAGCACGGAACCCTTGGCGTTGAGGCAACCGGCAAGGCCCCGATATTCAGCCACGGCCAGTTGATCGGCCAGGTATCAGTCGGCTTCCTCACCACCGCGGTGGCCGTGCAGGCGGCCAGGACGCTGCCGGAGCTGGCCGTCTACTTCCTCGGCGTCCTCGCGCTCGGGGTGCTCGCGGCGCTGGGCCTGTCGCGCAGGCTCAAGCGGCAGACGTTCGGCCTCGAACTGCGCGAAATCGCGGCGCTGCTGCAGGAACGGGAGGCCATGCTGCACGGCATCCGGGAGGGCGTGCTCGGATACGACAAGAACGAGCGGATCGTGCTGGCCAACGACTTCGCCCGGCAACTGCTTGACCTGCCCCCGGACTTCGTGGGCCGCCCGTTGCGGCAGATCCTCCCGCCAGGCCGGCTCGCCGACGTCGTCACCGGTGAGATCGAGGGCAACGATCTGCTGGTGCTGCGGGGCGACCGCGTGCTGGTGGCGAACCGGATGCCCATCCGGCATGAGCGCCGGCACCACCTGGGCTGGGTGGTCACGTTCCAGGACCGGACCGAATCCGAGGCACTGAAGCGGGAACTTGACGACGCGATCGGCCTGACCGAGACGCTGCGCGCTCAGTCGCACGAATTCGCCAATCGGCTGCACACCCTGGTCGGGCTGGTGGAGCTGGGCCGGTACGACGAAGCGATCCAGTTCGTGACGGACGTCTCCGCCGCCCGCGCGGACCTTACCGAGCGACTGCAGGCCGGCATCCGCAACGCCAAGCTCGTGGCGCTGATCCTGGCCAAGGTCTCCCTGGCGGACGAGCGTGACGTCCGGCTGGGCGTCATGGACGACAGCCATGTCGACGCCCCGATCAGCGATGTCAGTGAGGTGCTGACGGTCGTGGGGAACCTCATCGACAACGCGATCGATGCCGCGGCCCAGGCCCCGAGGCCGAGGTGGGTGGAGCTCACGATCGTCGGCGTCGAGCATGACCTGCTGGTCCGCGTGCGTGACTCGGGGCCTGGCGTACCTCAAGACATGCGGGAAGCCATCTTCATGGACGGCGTCACGACGAAATCCTCGACCACGGGCGCGCGGCGGGGACTCGGGCTGGCGCTGGTCCGGAAGGTCATCGAGAGCCGCGGCGGGATGATCAGCGTCGGCCACGACGCCGGTGCGGTCTTCACCGCGGTCCTCCCCAAGTGCGTCGGCATGGACCCAATTCCCCCAGAAAACCCGGCCACCGGAGCTGATACGCCGGGGGCCGCGGAGGCCGGCGCCTCGCCCGAGAAGGCACCTGTCTCGCCATGATCCGCGTCGTGGTCGTCGATGACGACTTCCGCATCGCCGGCATCCATACCGGCTACGTGGACAAGGTAGACGGCTTCCAGGCGATCGCCCAGGCGCACACCGCAGCCGAAGCGGTCACGGCGGTGGACCGGCTGCGCCCGGACCTGCTGCTGCTGGACCTGTACCTGCCCGACGAACACGGCCTGGACCTGGTGGCGCGGCTGCGCCGGGAAGGGCACCCGGCGGTGGACGTCATCGTCATCACCGCCGCCAAGGACGCGGACAGCGTTCGCGCGGCCATGCAGGGCGGCGCCCTGCACTACTTGCTGAAGCCGTTCAACTTCCCGGCGCTGCGCGACAAGCTGCTGTCCTACGGCCAGATGCGGTCTCGTCTCGACGCGCTGCACGAGCCCGACCAGCGCAACGTCGACCGGGTCTTCGGCGCGCTGCGGGCACCGGACCAGCTGGCCGGCGCCAAGGGCCGGTCGCCCCACACGCTGGAGGCCGTCGAGCGGCTGCTCGCCTCAGGCGAGCAGGAGATGTCGGCCGCCGAGGTCGCCGAGGTGACCGGGATGAGCCGGGCCACGGCGCAGCGCTACCTCAGCCACCTGCACGAGATCGGGCGCGTCGAGATCAGGCTCCGCTACGGCAGCGGCGGGCGTCCGGAACATCGCTACCGGTGGTGCCGGGCGGGTGAGTGCTGACGGTCCGCGGCTTACGGCTCGGCCTTCTGCCGGATTGACTCCAGGACCGCCGGGATGACTATCTCGAACGTGGCGCCCTGGCCACTGGTGCTGCGCACCCGGACCAAACCGTGGTGGGCTTCGGCGATGGCCTGCACGATGGGCAGGCCGAGCCCGAACCCGCCGGCTTCGCGGCTGCGGTACGGCTCGGCGTGGGTGAAACGGCCGAAGATACGGTCCAGGTCGGCCGGCGGGATGCCGCAGCCGGAGTCGGTCACGGCGATGACGGCGTGGGTGTCCTCGAGGCGGACGCTGACCTCGATGCGGTCGCCCGGCTCGGTGTGCGCGACGGCGTTCTCCAGCAGCGCGTCCAGCGCCACGATGAGCCGGTCGGCGTCACCGAGCACGGTGGCCTCGGTGGCCTCGCCCAGCCGCCAGTGCCGCGGCACGTGTCCCCAGCGCTCCAGCGCGTCGAGGACCAGGGAATCCGTGGCCACCGGCGCTACATGAAGGAAACCCGGGCTCCCGGCCGAGGCCAGCAGCAGCAGCCGGTTCGTCAGCCGGCGCAGCCGCGCCAGCTCACCGGTGATCACCCGCGCGTCCGCGGCCACCGCATGGTCGGTGACCGCCTGCTCGATGAGCTCCGCGTGGCCGAGCGCGACCGTGATCGGGGTGCCCAGCTCGTGCGAGGCGTCCTGGAGGAACTGACGTTGCTGTTCCAGCAGGCGCAGGTTTTCCTGGGAGACCCGCTGCAACTCCTCCATGGCGGTCAGCCGTTCCTGAGTGGCCGCCAGCCGCCGGCGGCCATGCCAGACCATGACCAGGAACATCAGCGCGATCAGCGGCACTTCCGCCAGGTAGTCGGCGTCCTGCTGGCCCTTGAGCACCTGCACGCCGATGATGCCGCCGGTGGCCAGCGTCACCGCCGCCCAGGTCACGATCGTTGGCTGCAGGCGCCACAGCCGGAATCCGTAGATCACGGTCAGGCTGACCCAGATGGCCAGGAACGGCACCGTCTGCCACGCCGGGAGCAGCCGCATCGCCGCCAGGTTGAGGCCCGCGAACACCGCCCAGGCGATATCCGGCAGCACCGGACGGAGCCGCCGCAGGCCGCCGCGCGGCCAGGACCCGGCGGCTGCCGTCCGGACGGGGCGGCCGCCGGCATCCGGCACGGGCGCGGGTGGCTGGTGGCGGCGGACATGGTCCTGCGTCCGCACGATCCTCTCCCGACCTGCGACGGAGCGCAGCATCTCGGCCAGGTGGCACGCCACCTGGGAACAATCCGGCCAAAGCACTCCAAGCTTGCACCGGCGCCCGATCCAGGTCAACCGCGAGCGAATTTCGCCCCGGCCAGGCGCCGGCGATGCCGCGGAACGGCGCTGCAGGACTCATGCCAGCTGTCGCTGTTGTCAGTGACCGATCTCGCGGGCGAGCTCCAAGCCGAGAACACGATCCACGAAGAGGAACGTCTCAAACTTCGCGCCCGCCGGCACGTCCTGGCCGGACTCCATGCTGTGCAGCACGTCCAGGGCCGCGACCGTGTTGAGGTCATCATCGAAGGCGTTGCGGATGTTCCTGGCGGCTTCCGCGGGTATGGGCTTGGACGGCTCGCCGGCCCACTCGGCCACCTTGCGCCGCCACCGGCCGACCGATTCGGCGGCATCGGCTAGCACGGCCTGGGTGAGCTTCACCGGCTGGCGGTACGAGCGGGACAACAACGCGAGCCGCAATACAAGCTGGTCACATCCACTCCCGCCTGACGCTTCCAGCTCTGCTGCACGACCGCCAGGCTCCCGGCGCGTCAGGTCCTCTACCGGACCGACACCGATGAACACTCCACCCCCGCCATCACCGAGTCCGGCCGTGTTCTTGGCCAGGTGCACGTGGGCTGGCCCGCCGAGCGATGCTTCCGCTTCCCCGGGCCTGGCACGTGCGGCGGGCGGGTGGATGCCAAGCGCGCTGACGTCCTGCTCGAACGCCCCGGGAGGCGGGCTTGCCGCGGCCAGGACGGCGATCACCTGCAAGCCGTGCAGTTCGGCGATCCGAGTCAGCACGTCGGCCACCAGCAGGACCCGCAGGTCCGCCAGGCCGGACCACGTCCCGTCAGCAGGCCCGTGAATGCACACCCGCAGCGGGACTGAGGGGCTGGCGGCGAGTTCGGCATACGAGCCGGCGAGGTCATCCCAGAAGCGCAGCACGCCATCCAGGCTAAGCCGGTATCGCGCGGACAGCGACCTGCGCGCCCTGGTGGCCCCGTCGGCGTGTCCATCGCACTCGACCTGGCCGCATCAGAGTTCCGCCCGCCGACTCCGGGGGCCGGGTATTGTGACCGTGTCACGCGATGAAGCTGGCGTAATACCGGGACACCGGTGTTCTGGGCTGATGGCCGCTACCTACCTTGGCGTCATACAGATGCTGCGTACTGCAGGTGGAGGCCTTGCTCGAGTGGGATGATGCCTGGGCTGACGCGCTGACCAAGCGCATCAGTCATCGCAATGCTCTCCATGACGCTGCGACCGCTCAGGCCACGGCGAAACGATGGAGGGACCACTGATGAGTCTGAGCGCGTGGGAGCAGCAGGCCCTGGACTCGATTAAGGACGGTCTTGCCAGCTCTGACCCCAGGCTGGCCGGGCGGCTGACCATATTCACTCGGCTGACATTCGGCGAGGAGATGCCGGCGCGTGAGAAGATCCATGTCGGCTCGCGCCGAGCTGTCGGGCGTTCTCGCCCCGAACCACTACATACCCGTCGGGTGTACCAGCGCCTGGGCTTGCAGCAGGCAGCGCTGCTGCTGTGGCTGGTGACTACCGTTGTGCTGATCGCGGTCGCGCTGGCCTACAACCGTGGCGGCAGCCAAGGCACATGCACGGGATCCTGGGCAACGTTCTGCGCCAATGCGACATCCGCAGCCAATTCGGCGCCGGGCATTCCCTGAACAGGCCGTAGGGTCGGCTAGTCCTTACCTCTCGCGACATGCGAGGCTATGACCATGGCAGACGGCATGGGCCGGAAGCTGGTGCTGCTGCGGCACGCCAAGTCGGCCTGGCCCGATGTGCCAGACCACGAACGGCCGCTCGGCCGCCGCGGCCAGCGGGATGCGCCCGTCATGGGGCGCTGGCTGCGTGCGGCCGGGCACGTGCCCGATCAGGTCCTGTGCTCCACCGCTCGCCGGGCCCGCGAGACATGGCAGCTCGCGCAGGCCGGGCTCGGGGCTACTCCGCCAGTCAGCTTCGACGACGGCGTGTACCAGGCCTCAGCTGTGCAGCTTCTGGACTTGATCCGTCGCGCGCCTCCGGCGGCGAGGACGCTACTGCTCATCGGCCATGATCCCGCGATCCAGGAACTCGCGCTCGCGCTGGCGGCAGCCACTTCGCCTGCCCATTTGGGCGCTGTGAACGATGCCGGGCCGCCTGCCATGCTTGACCGTATGCGAGCCAAGTTCCCCACCGCCGCCATCGCGGTCTTTGAGTTCACCGGGAACTGGGATCAGCTAGGCCCAGGGGCAGCACGGCTGACCCGCTTCGTGACCCCCCGCGACCTGCCAGGCAGAGCCCGACAGTGACACGACATGATCACCTTCGCGGTGTCACCTTGGTGGCGCCGGGGCGGGCGGCTCGTCAGGCCCGCCGCCGGGTGGGTGTGACCGGGGCCGGCGCCGGGCCACCATCTGAAGCACGGACTCCGCTTCGGCGTGCGTGAAGTCGAGGTCGGCGGGCTGGGCGACTTCTCGTTCGGCGTCTGAGACGATGATGCGTGCCTGTTCTTCGATCGCCGCGCACCGCTCGGGATCGTCTGCGGCCACGGCGGCGCAGCTGCTGAGCAGCCGGAGCAGCGCGTGGGCGACGGTTGGCTCACCGGCGCCGTAGCGGCGGATGAGCCCGCACATCACCGCGAGGTATTCGCCGAACCGCCGTCCCGGGACGATCACCGCCGCCCCGCCGCCTTCGCGGGCGACATGGTTTCCCAGCGGCCGCCGGGCGAGCGTGCAGAAGATCACCGACAGGTGATCGACGGCCTGGACCGCGGTGTAAGGATCGTTGACCGCCGGCGACAGCGCCTTGCACGCCACGTCGACGAGCTGCCGGATCCCGAACGCGGCGTCCTGCTCCAGGGTGCGCTCGAACCCTATCCGCACCCCGGCGTCCAGGACCCGCGCGAAGGCCTGCGGGTCCGGGGCAGGATCACCGGCAGAAGCACGCCAGATCCACGCCAGCGTCGTCCCGGCGACCACGTGCTCGCCGACCCTGGGCCGCAGCCGCAGGCAGACCCCGTACCGGGCGGCGTGCGGCTGCGGCCCAGGGTCGCCGGTGAGCAACCCGTCCCGGATCACCGCGAGGGTGCTGCGCTGCACCGTTTCCATGATCGCGTCGACCTGGATTGAGTGCACCAGGTGGTCAGCGAAGAACACCAGCAGGCCGAGGCTGACGAACAGGAGCACGATCGCGCCGCTGACCGCGAGCCGGGGAAAGGCGGCGGTGCGGTTGCCGCCGGAGACGCCGACCGTGTACAGCCCGGCGGCGCTGTAGGCGAAGGTCGCGACGAATGCGCTGAGCACAACCTGGTTCGGCCGGTCCCGCAGGAAGTTGCGCAGCAGCCGCGGCGAGAACTGGGTGGAGGACAGCTGCAGCGCGACCACGGCCAGGCCGAGCAGCAGCGCGATAACGGTGACCATCGTCCCGGTGATCCCGAACAGCAGGGTCCGGGCGTCATCGGGGGTCCCCTGGAAGGCCAGCGGCGAACGCGGTCCGATGCTGACCGATGACAGCACCGCCCCCACGGCCAGGGCGGCCAGCACGGACAGCGTGGGCAGCACCCACAGCGACCCGCGCACATATTCTCGCAGCACACCACGACCCACCATGCCCACCTCCGCGATCCGGTCCTGCCGTACGCCGGTCTGCCCGGCGGACCCGTTTCCGCGAAACCGCCGGCCGACCCTAGCCACAGCCTGGCACTGACATGGTTCGGCTGCTCGAAGCGGCCGCGGTCAGGCCAGGGCGGTAGCCACGGCGATGACCGCGACCAGGGCGATGAGCAGGTACAGCAGGTACGCGTCCAGGCGGCCGGACTGGAGGCCGCAAACTCGGGGCGGCCCGGGGCGGAGGTACTCGGTAACGTAGGCCGGGTGGAGGATGCACTTCCCGGCCGGCCGGCGCCTCTGGGCGCGACGCCGCGCGACAGCGGGACCAACTTCGCGGTGGCGTCCAGCGTGGCCGAGGCGGCCGAGGTATGCCTGTTCGGGGATTCTGGCGAGGAGACCCGTTTCCGGCTGCCGGACTACGACGGCGGCGCCTGGCACGGGTTCGTCCCCGGGATCGGCCCGGGGCAGGCCTACGGGTTCCGCGTGCACGGGCCGTACGACGCGGCCCGGGGGCTGCGCTGCAACCCGGCCAAGCTGCTGCTCGACCCGTACGCGCGGGCGGTGCGCGGCGACGTCTCGTTCGGCCCCGCGGTGTTCGACTACTCCTGGGACGACCACGACGCGCCCAGCTCACTCGACTCCGCCGGGCACGTGCCGCTCAGCCTGGTCACGGACGCGGCCTTCGACTGGGGATCCGACGCTCCGCTGCGGCGCGACTTCGCGGACACGGTCATCTACGAGGTCCACGTCAAGGGCTTCACCATGCGGCATCCTTCCGTGCCGCCGGAACTGCGCGGGACCTACTCCGGGCTGGCCCACGAGGCCGTCGTGTCGTATCTGCGCGACCTGGGGGTCACGGCGGTGGAGCTGCTGCCGGTGCACCAGTACGTGCCCGACGAGTTCCTGCTGGGGCGGGGGCTGACCAACTACTGGGGCTACAACACCATCGGGTACTTCGCGCCGTATGCCGCGTACTCCGCCGCGGTGCGCGCCGGGGACCGCGCCGGCGGGCAGACCGGCGAATTCAAGGCGATGGTGCGCGCGCTGCACCAGGCCGGCCTCGAGGTCATCCTCGACGTCGTGTTCAACCACACCGGCGACGAGCTCGGCCGCACCCAGGGCGGCAACAACAACGCGTACTGCCAGGACAACGAGATCTCCTGGGTCGACTGGTCCGGGGTGGACGCTTCTTTGCTGACATTTGTCCGGGGCCTGATCGCGCTCCGGCGGTCCCATCCGGTGTTCCGGCGGCACCGGTACCTCACCGGTGTGGAGGCGGCCGAACTCGGCTGGTTCACCCCCGCCGGGACCCCGATGACCCAGGCCGACTGGGACGACGGTAACGCGCTGGCAATCGGCGTCTATCTCGACGGCTCGGACGCGCCCGATACCGGGCCGGACGGCCAGCCGCTGTTCGACGACGACTTCCTGGTCCTGGTGAACGCGTGGTGGGAGCCGCTCGAGTTCACCATCGGTGACTGCCGGCCGGGACTGGAGTGGGTTACGGCTATCGACAGCTTCGACCCCGCGGCGGCGGGGAGCGGGGCTGGGGGCGCGGGGGCCGTGGGGAGCGCGAGTGCCGCGGGGAGCGCGAGTGCCGCGGAGGCGGCGGTTGCGCCGCGGCGGGCCGGTGATCGCGTGATGGTCGGGCCTCGTTCGGTCCTGGTGCTGCGTGGTCCGCGGGCTGCGCGCGCGGCGGGATAGCCCTTGATCTGCTTGATGCCGTGGTCGCGGCGGCAGCGGTACGCGTGCGAGCGTTACCGGCCCGCGGACTTCCGCACCTGATCGAGGCCGCGCAGGATGACGTTGAGCTGGCCTGGGCTGTCAAGGTATCTAAGGACCGCGCCGTAGAAGGCGTTCTGCATCACCTCCGGCATGGAGTCAGACGCGTCGAAACGCACGTTGGTGGCGCGGGAGAGGGTGTCCGCCAGGTTCCGTGAAACGGGGTCCGGATAGTCGCCGAGCGGTACCAGCCGGTTCACGGAGATCGCCCCGCTGCCCGGTCGGCGGATCCACGCTTCCTGTGCCTGCGGCGTTGTCAGGTACGCGATCAGTTCGCGCGCGGCAGTGGTGTCATGAAACATCCCGAGCAGGTCGCCGGCGACCTCCTCGACGCCCTGGCCCGCGGCTGCCAGTGCGGGGAACGGGATGAAGCGGAAGTCCGTCCCCGGCCGGGGATGCGCGCCGGAACCGGGAAGGCTGAGCTTGGCCTGCGTGTAGAAGGCGGTGATGAACGAGGCCTCGTGATCCAGGTAGCATCCCGGCGGGCTGCCGAACAAGGGCTGTCCGGCCTGCCCGTAGCTGGTGAGCAGTTCGGCCTCGGTGCCACCGCGGACCTGTCCCGGGGTGTTCGCGATCTGGCCGAATACCTGCCACGCCCGCACGACCAGCGGCGACGTCCAGGGCAGGGTGCCTGCCACCCACTGGTCGTAAACCTGCGGGCCGGACTGGTGCAGCAGGATGTCCTCAATCCAGTCAGTACCTGGCCATCCGGAGCTGGAACTGTCCTCCAGGCCCATGCACCATGGGGTCGTGCTGCCCGCCGCCATGCCGCCGGTCAGCCGCATCAGCTGCGCCCAGGTCAGGTGCGGTGCGGTCAGCTGGGCCAGGTCACTGGCAGGCAGGTTTCCCGGGTCATACCAGATGACGCTCTTGAGCGCCGCCTTGATGATGACCGCGTAGTAATGGCTGGTGCCGGACGGCCCGGCGGCCCGCATCAGCTTCCGCCAGCCGGGCCCGTACTGGCTGGTGAGCCCGGCCGAGGACAGGGCGGTGTCGAGGGAAACCAGCGTTCCGGCCGCCGCGTCCTGGCGAAGCTCCCCGGGCGTGGCCAGCACCGCCAGGTCCGGCGGATTCCCGTCCTTCAGGTCGCTCGCCAGGACCGCGCTGGCGTCACGCGTTCCCGTGTAGTCCACCCGGACGCCGTACTTCTGCTCGAAGCCGCGGATCATGGCCAGGAATCCGCTCTGCTCATCTCCGGTCCACGAACCGAGGACGGTCACCGTGCGGGCGACCGCCGGGCCACCGCAGCCAGGCAGCGCGAACGCCGCCACCAGCATGAGCACAACCACTACCGGTGCGGTCCATGGTCTCGTCCGAGTCACTGCTACCCCCGGTATTCATTCAGGCGGAGCCAGAGCCCGAAATAGCCCAGCGCCGCGATCGCCACGACGAGCACGGGGATGGCGATGGGCAGGCCCTCAGTGCTTTCCGCCGCGGCCAGGTCGGCGTCCAGCGCGCTTCCCGCCTGCTGAGTAGCCGCCGCATCCAGGCCAGCCGATGCCGTTCCGGGGACACTGCCGGCGTTCGCCCGCAATGCGGCCGCCGCGCTGTCCGCCGCCCCGGTCTGGGCTTGCCAGAGCCCGGTAACCCTCGGGAGCGCCGTGGTCTTGGCGGCGGCGAAAGCTGCGTCGGCGTGGAGGGTCGCGATGGCCATCCATGCGGACAAGCCGCAGGCCAACAGGGCGGCCAGCAGCAGCGGCAGGCTCACGGCACGCCGGAACCTGCGCCGCAGAAAGGCTTGCGCGACGACGATGCCGGCCAGGGCAAGGAGAGCCGGCACCGCGAAAGCGACCAGCAGCACGGGATCCGCCCATGTCGATGCCAGCTGGCCGCGGAGTGCCTGCTGATCGGGACCGGCCAGCTGATCGATGCTGGCCAGCAGGCCGCCCTGAGGATCACGCAAGGCGCTGGACGCGTACGTGAGGTAAGCGAAACCCAGTTCGCCCTTACTGCCGGCGCCGAGTACGATGTCCGCGCGGTACGCGGCGTCCGCCTGCTCGACCAGGCCCTGATAGGTCACCAGTTGCCCGCTGATGGTCTGCAGCCGCGTGCTACTCGCGCTGCCAGGCGGCTCGAGCGCCGCGAGCCGTTGAAGAGCCTGGCTGGCGTTGGTGAGGTCATTCTGGTACTGCTGTCCGGGGCCGGTGAGTTGCGCCGCTCCCGAGCGGAAACTCTGCCAGGCGGCACGATCCGCGTCGGACAGTGCCGCGTGCGCTTGCACCGCGTCTAGGTAGGCCGGCGATGCGCTGCCGCGAACCGACTCGGCGGTGCTCTGCAGGCTGCGTTGCAAGGTCGTCGCGGTGAGCCAGAGCAGGACGGTCCCGGCGAGAAGCATGACGATCAGCCGTTTGAGGCTGGCCGGCGTGGAGCCTGCCACCGGCCGGGTGGCTGCCGGCATCGCGACACCCCGTGCGGACACCGGATATCCGTCCCTTCACGCTAGAAGAGGTCCGCCCCCAGCTGAGCACCTTCCCATACGGACACGGGCACGCTCAATCCAGCAGCCACACACGTGGTCACCGTGCCGAGCGTGGCTGGTCATGGGTACAGCATGGGAGCGATTCTCCGGGGAGGACTGAACGCTCCGGTGCGAGGAGCGCGGGCGGGGAATCTGGTCACGGATGGCCGACAGTGTGATCGGCGTTATCCACACTGCCCGGCTTTGCTCCGCTCCGGTTAGATCGGGTATTCCTTCGGGCCTTTGGTGTACTGCCTGCCCGAGGGGGTGGTCCACTGGTGGTAGCCCGGCCTCGGCTGAGTCACGGCCCAGCCGGGGGATTGCTTTACTTGTGGTCGCGGCGGCAGCGGCAGCCGCCGTTGCAGCCGCATGTCCTGCCGCCCTTGTGGTGCGGCACCGCATGTTCGAAATCGCAGCGCCGGGCGGCGCGGACGCAGGTGGGCTGGGTGCACTGCCCGTCCCGGACCTGGAGCAGGCGGCCGGGCCGGCAGCTGGCGGTTTGGTAGCGGTGATCGCAGCTGGTGACCGGGATCGGGTGGAGGGTGACGGTGTACTGCTGGCCGCTGATGCTCAGGTGCCAGGTGCCGTATCCGCCGCCGGGTCCGGGGTCCCCGGCCGGGGTGAAGGTGAACCGGGGGCCGTCGCGGGGGGCGTGGGGGGCGGGCCGGCCCGGTTTTCGCCTGTCCCGGGTGGGTCTGGCGCAGCCGTGCCCGATGGCGTGCCCCTGCTCGTCGGTGACGGTGACGCACCAGGTGCTGCGGGGGTTGCGGGCGGCGGCCGCGGCCAGCTGCCGGGCCAGGGCGGGGTCCAGGGCGCCCAGGCCGTGGGCCTCGCCGGGGCGCTCGGCCCGGCCGAGCAGGGTGTCCAGCGGGATGGTCAGCATGGTGTTCGCCGCCACCGCGGCGCCCGACGCCACCGCGGCGCCGTTCCCGGGGCCGCCGGAGGTGTCCGGGCCGTTGCCGCCGGGGCCGGAGGGGCCGCTCCCGCCGCGGCCCGGCCCGCCCTCTGTCCCGTCCGCGGGGCCGTCCGCGGGGCCGTCCGCGGGGCTGTCCGGGGCGCCCGCGCTGCCGGTGGCGGGAGCCGGGGCGGGGGTGCCGGTCAGGGCGTCCAGGAACGCGCGGACCCGGAGCTGGTCCAGCGTTCCGGCCATCCCGGCGGCCCGGTAGGCCAGCGCCCGGTCCTGGATGTGCTGGTTCGCGGCCAGCGCCTCATCCGGGGGCAGCCCGAACGCG
>WNGM01010383.1_pt1 | contig 14757 bp, 14 predicted proteins | sample 5400571 | NCBI WGS metagenome assembly WNGM01 (sample SAMN13153378, study PRJNA577476) | soil metagenome | isolation source: 100 cm soil or saprolite under Garry oak tree replicate 2 | place: USA:California | collected 2016-06-15
AGCCGCAACCGACGTAACTCAATCATCAACCGACATCAGCTCGCGCCATCGACACTGGCGTCGTTACCACCATTACGGCTATCGTCACTACCGACCATATTATAGAAGCTACGGTTACGCTCCGCGGTATTATGGAAGCTACGGCTACGCTCCGCGGCCTTACTATGGCGGTTATGGTTATGGCGGCCCGAGTGTAACGTTCAGCTTCGGCGGAGGCGGATACCGAGGCTGGTAATACAAAAAAGCCCGCCGCAATGCCTTGCCGTCCTGCAGGGACTTTGGAGCGGGCGAAGGGAATCGAACCCTCGTATGCAGCTTGGGAAGCTGCCGTTCTGCCATTGAACTACGCCCGCGGTCGCTTGGCTCAGCTGATTTAGCCGAGACCGCGCGGTCCGCCAAGCGGGTTGGTGATATTCCCCGTCATCCTTAACTAACTGCAAATTTTCCAGGTGCGCGGTTTCGCGACGGTGCTATGATCCCGTCGGGGCGATTTGCGTAATGGCGGGGCGCGGGTACACCATTTTCGATTCGACGATCGGCCGATGCGGCATCGCATGGGGCGCGTCGGGGATTTCTGCCGTGCAGCTTCCGGAAGCGCGCGAGATCGACACCCGGCGGCGGATGCTGCGCCAGTATCCCGACGCCCGCGAACTCCGCCCCTCCCGAAATGCCGAGATCGCGATCGAGGGCATCGCGGCGCTGCTGCGCAGACAGCCCAGCGATTTTTCCGACGTCACCCTCGATATGCGCGGCATGCCGCCGTTCAATCGCCGCGTCTACGAGGTCGCCCGCACCATTCCGCGAGGCGAAACCATGACACTTGCTGAATTTGCCAGGCAACTCGGCGCGAGCGGCGCAACGCATGCGGTCGGCCACGCGATCGAGCGAAATCCCTTTGCCATCCTGGTGCCTTGCCATCGCGTGCTGGCCACCGACGGCGAGGCGGACAGGTTCAGCATCAATAGCGGCACGGTCTCCCAGCGCCGGCTGCTTTCGCTCGAAGGCGCGCTGGCCAACAGCGGGCCGACGCTGTTCGATGCGCTCCTTCCCGTTGCGCCGCCGCGTCCGCATAGTTAAATCTACGGCATGACGGCAACGACCCTTCTGCAGCGCCAATCCATTACGGTGTCCGACTTCCGCTGCAGTGCGGGGCCGGACGACACCCCGTTCGTGGAACAGCACACCCGCCACTCGATCTCCTATGTGCGCAAGGGCAGCTTCGGCTGCCACAGCCGAGGTCGCTTCTTCGAACTGGTGGCAGGCTCGATCCTGGTCGGCCATCCCGGCGACGAATATGTCTGCACCCACGACCACGTCTGCGGCGACGAGTGCCTGTCGTTTTTTTTAGACCCTGAACTGGTGGAGGCGATCGGCGACGGAATGGAAATCTGGCAGCTCGGCGCCGCGCCGCCGCTGCCTGAATTGATGGTGCTTGGCGAGCTTGCGCAGGCGGCGGCCGATGGCCGCAGCGATGTCGGCCTTGATGAGGTCGGACAGGCCTTCGCAAGCCGTTTCGTCGAGGTGGTCTCCGGGCGAGCGCGCGAGCCTGTCTCGGCCGCGGCCCGGGATCGCCGCCGCGCGGTGGAAACAGCGCTGTGGATCGACGCGCATTCGCACCGGCAGATCGATCTGGAAGACGCCGCCGGTCAGGCCGATATCAGCCCGTTCCACTTCCTGCGGCTGTTCGGAAGCGTATTGGGAGTGACCCCGCACCAGTATCTGGTGCGCTCGCGGCTGCGTCATGCGGCGCGGCTGTTGGCTGACGATGAAAGATCCGTCACCGATGTCGCCTATGACGTCGGATTCGGCGACCTCTCCAACTTCGTCCGCACCTTCCACCGCGCCGCCGGCGTTTCGCCGCGCAGGTTCCGCGAGGCCTCGCGCGGAATGCGCAAGATTTTCCAAGAACGCCTGGCCCTGCACTGACTAGGGTGATCTCCGGACCGCGCGTTGCTCGAACGCGCAAGAGTAAGGAGATCATCATGTACGACCACATCGGACTGAAGGTTAAAAATCTCGACGCCAGCGTGGGCTTCTACACGGCGGCACTGGCGCCGCTTGGATATGTTATGAGTTCGCGCGACGACTCTGGTGCGGGTTTCGGGCCCAAGGGCGAGCCGGCGCTCTGGCTTTATGCACATGACGGACCTGCCGCTGCTGGCGCCCACATCGCGTTCCGCGCGCCCGATCACGCGGCGATCAAGAAATTTCACAGCGAGGGCGTGAAGGCCGGAGGCCGGGATAACGGTGGCGCCGGGCCACGCGCCGACTACAGCCCGACCTACTTCGCCGCGTTCCTGATCGATCCCGACGGCAACAATGTCGAGGCGGTTTGCACGTAGTTCCGGCTTGGATCGAACCAACGCGGACGTCATTCCGGGCTCGCTCGCTGCGCTCGCGCCCCGGAATGACGGCGTTGTTGACCGTATCACCGCAAACTGAATTCCCTCCAACACAGGATCATGTCAGATGGCTTCCATCCACAAGGACATTCCAATCGACGCGCAGCCTGCCGACGTCTGGGCCGCGGTGCGGGATTTCGGCGCCGTGCATCAGCGGCTGGTGCCGGGCTTCGTGCTCGACGCGCGGCTTGATGGCGACGCGCGGATCGTGACCTTCGCCAACGGTACAGTGGCGCGCGAGCTCTTGGTCGACTGCGACGATACCCGCCGCCGGCTCGTCTATGCTGTCGTCAGCGAGCGGGTCAAACAGCACAGCGCGTCGGTGCAAGTCGTCGCCGATGGCGAGGCGCGCACCCGGCTGATCTGGATCGTCGATGTGTTGCCCCACGAAATCGCGCCCTATATCGACGCGCAGATGGATCAGGCGGCGCTTGCGATGCAGAAAGCGTTCGGGCGCAGCACCGCATGACCATTTCGAAATTCCTTGAGGCGCTCGGCGCCGACGGTCCTTCGGCCGACCGTGCCGGCAAGATGGACCTTTACGGACGCTTCGTCGGGTCCTGGGACCTCGACGTCACGCAATTTCGCGAAGACGGTGTGAGGCGCCAGCGCAAAGGCGAATGGCATTTCGGCTGGGCGCTGGAAGGCCGCGCTGTCCAGGACGTCTGGATCGTGCCGCCGCGCGGCGAATTGCGCCATGGCGACGCCGCGGCCAACGTCAATTCCTACGGCACGACGCTGCGGGTCTACGACCCCAGGATCGACGCATGGCAAATCCAGTGGACCGATCCGGTCACGCAAAGTTTTCTCCCGTGATCTTGCGCACGGCGCCCGTTGCACGCTCCCCCTAGCCTCACCGCGTGCGTCCGGTTTGCACCGCTTCCGCGGAGCTTGCGCACGCGAGGAGCAGAACCATGACTCGAGCTGACAGACTGGCGTGCTGGGCGGCCACGCTGCTGCTGCTGTTTACCCTCTCGACAGTGCCCGCCAGGGCCCAGTTCGGCGGCTTCGGTGGCGGTGGCGGTGAGGACATGATGACCCAGATGGCGCCGATGCTCAACATGATGAAGGCCAAGATGGGCAAGCGCCGGTTCGGCATGATGATGCAAACCATGGGACCGATGATGAGCCGGATGATGCAAAACGGCGGCGGCGGAATTCCCGGCGGTTTCGGCGGCGGTACAACCTACGCGGCGGACAGTTACGGGACGAACATGGGTGGCGGAGGCTTCACGGGCATGCTCGGCGGCGGCGGTGGCGGCGAGTTGATGAGCGTGATTCCACAGGTGGTGCAGATGGCCAATTTCGGCGGTGGACACCGCCACCGCAGGCATCGGCGGCGCTAGAGCATTTTCCGGAAAAGTGGATACCGGTTTTCCGCAGAAAATGCGATCAAACAAGGAAGCTAGAGCGCCTTCCGATTCAACCCAATTGGAAAGCGCTCTAGTCGACGATGCCCGACAATGCGGGGCGAATTTCCCGAACGGCGCCCCCCTTGGGCCCCCATCGGGTCAGAAAAACGCTCGCGGCCGACAGCACACCGAGCACAACCATCGAGGTTGCCGCCAACGCGAAGTAGTTCGCGGCGGTCGCATTGTGCGTCGACAGCCACCAGCCGCCGCCGCCGATGAACAACAGCCGCGCGCTTTGCGCCAGCACCGGCCCGACAACCTTGGCCGCGCCCTGCGATGAAAAATACATCGAAATCGCGAGCCCGATGAACGCGTACATCGGCGCAGCGGTCGACAGATATTGCCGGCTGGCGGCGCGCACCCCGGCATCGCCAGTGAAAATGTTGACCCAGAGGTCGGGGAAGATCGCAATCAGCGTGCCGATCAAGCCCACTGAAACGAAGGAAACCAGGCCGGCGGTCCAGGCGATCCGCCGCGCACGCGCGGTCCGCCCGGCCCCGATCGCCATGCCGATCATCGGCACCGACGCAATGCCGGTCGCGAATGCGACCGAGGTCAGCATGAATTCGAGCCGCGCCCCGATGCCGTAGCCGGCCAGGATTGCGGTGCCAAACCCTGCCAGCATGTGGGTGAAGATGCTGATGGTCAGCACCGACTGCAGCGGCGACAAACAGGAGACCGCGCCGACTTTCAGGATGTCGATGAACATCGAGCGGCTGATCCGAAGTCCCCTGATCTTGGGAACGACGCGCGCCCGCCCGGAGAACAGATACCACGCCATCACCGAAAGACTGATCGAGTAAGCGATCAGCGAACCCGCAGCGACGCCGCGCATGCCGAATTGCGGGATCGGGCCGAGACCGAGGCCGAGCGTGCCGCCAAGGATGATCTGACAGACCGCGGAGGAGAGCATCATCATCGACGGCAGTTTCATGTTGCCGGTGCCGCGCAGGATTCCCGTCATCGAATTCATCAGCCAGGGCAACACCGCGCCGCCGAAAAAAATCTGCGAATAGCCGACGGCGTCAGCCAGAACCTTGCCGCGGCCGCCGAGCAATTCCAGCAATGCCGGCCCGAAGATCAGCATGCCCAGCATGAAGGTCAGTCCAAAGCAGATACCGATCAGCATGGCGTGGGCGGCCAGTGTCGATGCGCGGTCGACGTCGCCGGCGCCGAGCGCGCGCGCAACCGCAGAGGCCACGCCACCGCCCATCGCGCCGCCCGACATCGTCATGGTCAGGATCACAAACGGAAACACCAGCGCCATCGCCGCCAGCGACTCGACGCCGAGCCGGCCGATATAGGAGGTCTCGGCGATGACCACGCAGGTGCCGGCGCTGAGCGCGACCACGTTGGGCCAGGCCAGCCACAGCAGCGTGCGCAGAATCGGGCCGTCGACCAGCGCGTTTCTTATCGGCGTCTCGGGCGGCGGAAGCGGACGCTCGTCCTCATCGACAGGTATTTCGGCGACGCCGATATCAGACATTTCTCGCCCCTTGGGCGCGATCTAGCTGCCGCGCCGAGCCGCTTCCTAGCACGGTCAAGGCCGATTCCACGTGCATCAGGCGCAATGGCCCTGTGCGGGATTGCAGGCGCGTACCAACAACGAGGATTTAGCCGATCGACCACACAAACGGCGGGACACCGCCGGCGGCGGCTCTCATCTCGACGGCGATGCGGCGGCCACAGCCTGCCGCCAAGCCTTCGAACAATCCCTCGAGTACCCTCGCGCACGCCGGGTGGTAATCGCCTACGTCCGCCATCAGCTTCCATGTCTGCTGCCTGATTTCAAAGGCGCCGCCGGACACGCTGAGTTCTGCAACATCGTCCTGCGCCTCGAACAGCGCGCGCAGGAAGGCTGCAAAATCGCTTGCGACTCCGCGACCCAAACCGAAGCCGCGCGCGATTTCATCGAAATACTGCATGCCGATCAGCTTGCCTGTGAGGTGCAGCAGATAGCCGGCATCGTCGGGACCAAAGAGTTGCACCAGCACGGGTGCCGCGGTCCGTACATACTCCATCGCGTAGTTCCGATAGGCTTTTTCCAACCGCGGCTTCGGCCAGCTTGCAACCGGCAGTGCCGGCGCGGTGGCGGGATCGAACATCGGTGCTTCGAGGTGGCGGGCGAATACCAGGCGCGCATCGATCTCGAGCGCATGATCGTATTCGCAGTAGTAACCTTCTAACCCGTCCTGGCCATCGACGCTCTGCTTGGTGCAGACAAAGCCGAGGTTGGGATTGCCGAGCGCAACGCCGTTGTTGGCGTGCCAGCCACGCAGCATCGCACGCGATACTTCGCCGGGCACGCCGCAGATCGCGGTGCCGCGCCAGATCCAGCGCGGCGGCGGATAGCGGATCCAGGCCTTGCGGTCGGTCTCGTACATGTACTCGACCGATACGCCGCCGATCCAGTTCGAGAGATAATGATATTGCGCCGCCGCCACCGCCGGCGGCAAATGGCTGAGGCCGAGTTTTTCCAGGCCGGGCAGGAAACGCTCCTGCTGCTGGCGGCGAAAAACCCGGAACACGAATTCCGCGGCATCGGCGGTCCCGCGCCGCGTCACGACGGTGAGGATCAAGCCGGTGAAAAAAGCGTGATAGAGGTCGGCGACACTCCGCCACCGCAGCCATTTCGCCTCGTCCGCAGCCTCGCCCGCCTCGGTCATCGCCATCCCCAAACCCTTGTTCGCCGTTCTATACCGCGTTCGTCAATTCACACGAAATTCATGGCAGAGACCGCGAACATCGGCGGGTTTTCCGCATTGTCAGGCCGACATGCAAGGAGCCATCATGCGCAACAAGATACTGCTGGCAGTGTGGCTTGGAGCGCTGGCGCTCCCGCTCGCCGCCTGTAACGAGCCTTCAACCCCTGCCGTCGCCGAACAGACCTTTGGACCTTCGCCCACCCTGCCGGCTCCGCAACATTCCTGGATACCGACCATCGATATCGCCGCCGCCACTGGCTGGCCTGCCGGCGGCAAGCCCACCGCGGCCAATGCAATGGCGGTGAATGCATTTGCCACCGGACTGGATCATCCGCGCACGGTCTATGTGCTGCCCAACGGCGACGTGCTGGTGGCCGAGAGCAACGCGCCGCCGAAACCCGACGATGGCAAGGGCATCAAAGCCTGGGCGACGCATTTGGCGATGGGCCGCGCCGGGGCCGCTACACCCAGCGCCAACCGCATCACGCTGCTGCGGGACGCCGACGGCGATGGCGTCGCCGAGACCCGGAATGTCTTCATCGAAGGCCTGCATTCACCGTTCGGCATGGTGCTGGTCGGCGAGGACTTCTATGTCGCCGATTCCGACGCGATCATGAAATTTCCCTATCACGAGGGCGACACCAGGATCACCGCGCCCGGCGTGAAGCTGGCCGACCTGCCCGCCGGCACCATCAATCATCACTGGACCAAGGATCTCACCGCCAGCCCGGATGGATCGAAGCTTTACGCCACCGTCGGCTCCAACAGCAATATCGGCGAGAACGGCATCGAGGCCGAGACCAATCGCGCGGCGGTGCTCGAAGTCGATCGTGCCAGCGGCAAGTGGCGCGTGTTTGCCTTCGGCCTTCGCAATCCGAACGGACCTTCGTGGCAGCCGCAGAGCGGCGCGCTGTGGGTCACCGTCAATGAGCGCGACGAACTCGGCAACGATCTGGTGCCGGACTACATGACCTCGGTAAAGGACGGCGGCTTCTATGGCTGGCCCTACAGCTATTACGGCCAGCATGTCGACGACCGCGTCAGTCCGCAGCGGCCCGATCTGGTGGCAAAGGCGATTGCACCGGACTACGCGCTCGGCGCCCACACCGCTTCGCTCGGGCTGACGTTCAACACCGGCAATCTGTTTCCGCCCGAAATGGCCGGCGGCGCCTTCGTCGGCCAGCACGGCTCCTGGAATCGCAAACCGCGCGCCGGCTACAAGGTGATCTTCGTGCCGTTCGCCGATGGCAAACCCGCGGGGAAACCGCAGGACGTGCTGACCGGTTTCCTCAGCGACAACGGCGAAGCCCAAGGACGCCCGGTCGGCGTCAGGATCGACAAGCACGGCGCGCTATTGGTGGCCGACGATGTCGGCAACGCGGTATGGCGCGTGACGCCATCGGAAAAGTCGGCGGCGCGGTAGGCGTGCCACCCGCCGCGCTCTTGCGAGCGCGGCGACCTCCCCCGCAAGCGGGAGAGGTAAGAAGGCTGCGTCGCGTCCGCGATGCGAGAGCGTTACACCCGAAAATGCTTGCTCAGCTTCAGGCCCTGCGCCTGATAGTTGGAGCCGATGCGCTGGCCGTACATGGCATGGGGCCGGGCCAGCATTTTCTCATATACCAGCCGGCCGACGATCTGGCCGTGCTCGAGGATGAACGGCACTTCGCGCGAGCGCACTTCCAGCACCGCGCGGGAGCCCTGCCCGCCGGCGCCGGCATAGCCGAAGCCGGGATCGAAGAAGCCGGCATAATGCACACGGAATTCGCCGACCAGTGGGTCGAACGGCACCATCTCGGCGGCATAGTCCGGCGGGATCTGCACGGCTTCTTTCGAGGCCAGAATGTAGAACTCGCCGGGATCGAGAATGAGGCTGCCGTCGGGCCGCGCCGCGATCGCCTCCCAGAATTCACCGACCTGGTAACCGCCGCGGCGGTCGATATCGATCACGCCGGTGTGGCGCTTGGCGCGATAGCCGACGAAGCCGCTGGTATTGCTGCCGGAAAGATCGACGCTCAGCGCCACACCGTTGATGAGATCGGCGTCGTCGCAATCGACCAGCCGTTCCCGGTCATGCAGCGCCTCGAGTTGGTCCGATGTGAGGACGGCATCACCGGTGCGAAAGCGAACCTGGCTGAGCCGCGATCCCTCGCGCAGCAGCACCGGAAACGTCTTCGGACTGATCTCCGCATAGAGCGGGCCGTGGTAACCGGCGCCGATCATGTCGAACCGTCGGGTGCCGTCCGCGATCACCCGGGTAAACACGTCGAGCCGTCCGGTGGAGCTTTTCGGATTGGCGGCGGCGACGATTTGCGGCGGCAGCGCGAGGCTCTCCAATAGCGGCACGATGTAGACGCAGTTGGTCTCCAGCACCGCGCCATCGGTCAGGTCGATTTCATGCAGCTTAAGCTCGTCGATGCGTTCGGCCACCGTCGCGCCCGGCCCCGGCAAGAAGCTGGCGCGCACCCGATAGGCGACGTCGCCGAGGCGCAGATCGAGGCTCGCCGGCTGGATCTGGCTTTCGACAAACGGGTAGGCCGGCAGAATAAGGCCAGCGTCCGCCATCGCCGCGATCATGCGATCGGGCAGAATGCCATTGGCGTCGGGTTGAAGCGTAAACGGCACGTGGCGGTCCCCGGGATGACATCGCCGCCATCCAGACGCTGAAAATACGGACTTTTATGCGTTATCCGATAGCCGGCTTGACGGAAAGGGCATGACGGAATATCAGGATGATTATCCCGTGGTGATTTGAGCCGGCCGGCTTGCAGCCACGTTAAATAAGTCGCTAAACAGGCCGGGGACATGTGTGATCCCGGCCTGTGGAATTTTTCCAGGCCGGTTTTTTGTGACCATCTCAAAGGTGGTCACGATGGAGGTCACATGTCTGAGACTACGCCACCCGTATCGTCTACCGCCCATTATCGTCCCGAAACCCGGCTGGTTCATTCCGGCACGCTGCGCTCGCAATTCGGCGAAACGTCCGAAGCGCTGTTCCTGACCCAGGGCTTTGTCTACGACACCGCCGAACAGTGCGAAGCACGGTTCAAGGGCGAGGACCCCGGCTTTCTCTATTCGCGCTTTTCCAATCCCAACGTCTCGATGTTCGAGCGCCGCATGATCGAGCTCGAAGGCGCGGAAGCGGCGCGCGCCACCGCCACCGGCATGGCCGCGGTGACCACCGCCGTTCTGGCGCCGTTGAAGGCCGGCGACCACGTGGTGGCTGCGAAAGCGATGTTCGGCTCGTGCCGCTATGTGGTGGAAGATCTGCTGCCGCGCTACGGCATCGGGTCCACTTTGGTCGACGGCCTCGATCTCGACCAGTGGAGACGCGCGATGCGGCCGAACACGAAAAGCTGCTTTCTGGAAAGCCCGACCAATCCGACGCTCGACGTGCTCGACATTGGCGCGATTGCCGAAATCGCCCATCGAGGCGGCGCGCGGCTGATCGTCGACAATGTGTTTGCGACGCCGATCTGGCAGAGCCCGCTCACATTGGGTGCCGATGTCGTGGTGTATTCCGCCACCAAACACATCGACGGCCAGGGCCGCTGCCTCGGCGGAATCATTCTCTCGTCGGAAGCGTTCATTGCCGAGCACATCCACACTTTCATGCGCCAGACCGGCCCGTCGATGTCGCCGTTCAACGCCTGGGTGCTGCTGAAGGGGCTGGAGACGCTGGCGATCCGCGTCCGCGCGCAGACCGAAACCGCCGGCGCCGTTGCCGATGCGCTGGCGCGGCATCCGAAAATCTCAAGGCTGATCTATCCCGGCCGCGCCGATCATCCGCAGGCCGCCCTGGTCGAGAAGCAGATGCGCGCCGGATCGACGCTGGTTGGCTTCGAGGTCAAAGGCGGCAAGGCGGCGGCGTTCCGTTGTCTCAACGCGCTGAAGCTGTCGCGGATTTCAAACAATCTCGGCGATGCCAAGAGCCTCGTGACCCATCCGTCGACCACCACCCATCAGCGGCTGACGCCGGAGGCCAGAGCCGAACTCGGGATCAGCGAGGGCTTTGTCCGGTTCTCCGCCGGCCTCGAGCATCGCGACGACCTGATCGAGGATTTGCAGGCGGCGCTGGAGAAGGCGTGAGGCCAGAGGGTGAATAGCGAATGGCGAGTAGCGAGTGGCGAATGACAATCTTCACTATTCGCTATTCGCAACTCCCCATTCGCTCAAGTCACATCGGCCGGTAGGTCTGCACGTTGGACGGCACGTTGACGCCGAGCTTGATCTGGCCGACCGATTTGATGATGTCGTCGCCCAGCAACTGGGCGAAGCAGGCGTAGCCCCAGTCGGTCATGTGCAGACCGTCGGCGATCACGAAATTGTCGATCGGGATCGCCTGCTTCTCGTGCCATTCGCGCATCACCTCGAAGCGCGGAAAAAAGCCGACATGGCGGAGCTCGGCGACCCTGCCGAGCAGCTTCACCATCTGGCTTGCGCTTTGTGCGCGCTCGTTGATCCTTGGTGAATATTGCGGATCGACCAGCACGAGATCGGCGCCCGCGGCCTGAATGCGCGCGATGCCGTCCTCCACCAGCTTTGCGGTTTCGGCGGGATCGAGGTTGCGCAGCACGGCGTTGGTGCCGACCTGCCAGATCACGAGATCGGGCTTCATATCGAGCACCGCGACCTGCAGCCGCTTCATCATTTCGGGCGCGTCTTCGCCGCCCTGGCCGCGATTGACGACGGTAATGTCGGCACTCGGATATTGTCGATGCAGCTGCGCCGCCAGCCGGTTGGGATAGGTGAATTCGGGTGACGTCGTGCCGTAACCGACCGTCGAGGACGATCCGAATGCGACGATCACCACCGGCTCGCCCGCGGCGAGCTTGCTCGCCACATGCGGCAGCGACCCCATCGATTTGGCGCCGCCCTTCGGCGCCAGGCACGGAACGCGGCTAAAAATGTCGCCGGCCGATTTCGCGACCTGTTTCACCTTTTCGATCGCCTTGCTGGTGAGGCTCTTTTGCTGCGCCGGATTGGCCTGATCGACCGCCGCAACATTGCCCGCGCCGGTCTTCTGTGACGCGGGCGGCTTGGCGCTGTCAGATTTGGCGATGTCGGATGGAGTAGCCTGCTGGGCAGCTTGGGCGGCCTGGGCGCGCACGGGCACAACCTGCGCCGGCGTCAGCAGCGCGAGTGCCGCGACCGCGGCTGCGGCCAGCGATGTATTTCGGCAAAAAGGGCGGTGACACCTCATTAAGACTAATTCCTCAATTCTGCTGGGCCGGGTGAGCCGCGTCGATCACAAACTTCGACAGCGCCCGGCCGAGGCAGTCGTGGACGCTCTTGGCGAGTTCGAGGCCATGCGATGCGCTGAACAGGTCGAAATCCCCGGCGTCGTTCCAATGGCGCATGATGGCAAACCGGTCGAACAGCGGAATGTCGTGCTGCTGCGCCACCACGCGCATATTATCGAGGTAGGGAGGCGCAGAAATCATGGTTTCGGTGCGCGGGCTATATTGCAGATTCATCAAAATCACGTCGGTTCCCGCATTTTGCAGCGCAGCAACTCCTTCGTCGACTGCGCCGCGAAAATCATCGGGATCGATGGATCGCATAGCATCGTAGGTGCCGGTCTGCCAGATAACCAAAGTAGGCCTTTTTCCTTCCAGCAGCTTAACGAGCCCGCCGGCTACTTCTTCGGCGGTTTTCTTAACCTGTAGTTCTACGGATACGTTCACCGCGACCGAGGGCAGTCTTTCGCGAAGCACCGCCTGCAGCCGGCCAGGATAGGCGCTGCCGTCCGAGGTATTGATGGTCGACGATCGGCTGCCCACCACCAGAATATCCAGCGGGCGGCCTGTTTTCAGGGCGTCCGCGACCTTTGGAAGCGCGCTCTCGGTTGCGAGCAGGTAAGCCGGAACGTCGCAGGCCGGGGCAGCATCTTCGGCGCGCACGGGCACCGCGGCCAAAAGACCCGCCAGCAACGTCAGGCTCAGCACGGCCGCTGAGTTGGACTTCATCATCCCCCTCCCGCCATATCGGCGTTGCCGCCGGCGCTTTTGGTCCGGGATGCACTCTTGTCGGCGGAGTGTTTATACCACGAAATTACCCACGCCATCGCGGACATAATGACGATTCCGGAAATACTGATAATGAAATGTAGCCCTGCGCCGCCGGAAATCTCGGCCAGCACGAAGTGCCCCGCGAACGCCAGGAACACGCCGAGGCAGAAGATCTCGAGCGAATGCTGCCCGCACAGGATCAGCGGCTTCAGCCAGGGCGACTTCAATCCGGGCCAGTCCTTCGGCAGGAAGCGCACGGTAATGGCCGCCAGCGCCAGAAAATGCGCGAACCTGAGCACGTCGAGATCGGTCTTGTTGATGGGGTACATCCATTGCTCGACCCGCCGCGGCATCAGGTGATTCAACTGCGGGAAATACCAGGTGAGCGTGACGCAGAACGCCGCGAACAGATAGGCGAACGAAATCCCCAGCGTGATCCGCGACGAGAGAATCCGCGACATTCGCCGGGCGCCCCCCAGCGCGCACCATGCGCCGAACACGAACAGCAATTGCCAGGCGAACGGATTGAACGCCCAGAAACCGTTCGGATAGGCCGACAGGTACAGATCGTATTGCCAGGTGACGGCATAGAGCGCGACCGACAGCGCCAGCGTGACATCGGCTCTCCACTTCATCAGCCACAGGATCAAAGGCAGGAAAAGCATCAGCACGATATAGAGCGGCAGCACGTCCATGTTGACGGGACGAAATCTCAGCAGCAGCGCCTGGATGATGGTGACGTCCGGCTGCTTGAGAAAATCCATGATTCCCATTTCTTCCGAATACAGCGGGTTCTCGAAACTGGTGGCGACGTAGGAAATCTCCGCGAGGAAGATCGTGAACAGAAACACGTGCGCGACGTAAATCTGCCAGACCCGCCGCAGGATGCGCGCGGTCGCCACCACGAAACCGGCCTCGAGCATCGCGCGGCCGTAAACGAACGCCGCGGTATAGCCCGAGATGAAAATGAAGATCTCGGTGGCGTCGCTGAATCCGTAATTGCGGATCGTGAACCAGGTCAGGAGGTTGGGCGGCAGGTGGTCGATGAAGATCAGCCACAGCGCCATGCCGCGGAACAGATCGAGCCGCAGTTCGCGCTCGCCGCCGACGGGAAGCGAAATAGCCGGTGCCGAGGCAGCCGCCGCCGGCGCGATCGCATCCGCGGGCTCTGCACGGGTTGGTCCGGCAACTCGGTCGGCAATGGACGTCATCGGGCACCGTTTTGAGAATCGGCTTTAGGCGCTTGCACGACACGAAGATAGTACCGGCCCGCGGGTTGCAAGCAAGATACGGGGCCGGGCGCCGAACGGGCGCGCTTTAGATCGGAACTATGTTGAAACCGCGATTGGAATAATTACGGCATCGGCCGCCCATGCCGGCCCGGCGTTTGGTTCCGCCCGAATTTTTCGGTATGATGCGAGAGCCGATTTTCGGAAAGTTCGCCCGCATGTACCGCGCCGTTACCCGCCAGATCGAAGTCACCGTCGAGCCGAACTTCATGCCGGAACGCTCGTCGATCGAAAGACGTGAGTATTTCTGGTCCTACACCATCGTTATCACCAATACCGGCGCGGAGACGGTGCAACTGCGGACCCGACACTGGATCATTACCGACGCCTCGGGCCGCAAGCAGGAAGTCCGCGGCGAAGGCGTGGTCGGCGAACAGCCCGTGCTCGCGCCGGGCGAGCGCTTCGAATATACCAGCGGCGTGCCGCTGCCGACCGCGTCGGGTTTCATGACCGGCCGCTACCAGATGGTGAGCGAGAGCGGCGAGCGGTTCGAGATCGACGTGCCGACATTCTCGCTTGACAGCCCCGACAGCAAGCGGGTGTTGAATTAGGCTGTGGTGCACTGCCCCGCTTCGCCTGAGGCGTCATACCCGCCAACGGGTCGGCCGAATGGCCGCCCGATGACGGGCTCCGGCGAGTATCCAGTACGCCGCGGCTTTTCGATTCCATCATTGATGTCTCGGAATACTGGATCGCCCGCTTTCGCGGGCGACGACGGCCGGGGGATATGGCGTGGTGATTGCATCATCACGTCATTGCGAGCGAAGCGAAGCAATCCATCTTGCCGCGCAAAGGAAGAATGGATTGCTTCGCTGCGCTCGCAATGACGGCTAAACACACGGACGCCTAAACACACGGACGCCTAAACATACGTTCGCGACCTCGCCGCGCGATGCGCCCGAGGCGTTGATAAATCTCTTGCCCAAAGAGGGCGTGGGGAA